>Ga0065721_10048794_pt1 | contig 83027 bp, 59 predicted proteins | sample Mesricmetagenome_FD_59108 | JGI IMG/M metagenome (GOLD analysis project Ga0065721, IMG submission 59108) | Mesophilic microbial community from rice straw/compost enrichment Sample: eDNA_1 v2 (version 2) | ecosystem: Engineered > Solid waste > Grass > Composting > Bioreactor | place: USA: Davis...
TATCCGAAAAACTTACCCCGTTTTTTAGCCAAGACAACCGTTTCCACTTGGAAAACCAAGCATCAGGCACTCAATCAGAAGGTTAAAGAATCAGACCGCTATTTTTTGGGGTATGTCCAGTTGAGAACAAGTTGAGCTACTGGGCGTCTACCAGTCCAGCGATGCTTGATCCGGAAAACTGCCAAAACAATTTCAAACAATTTTGTCTCTTCGTTGTCTTGGTTAAGCAAGCAATTATTTAACCATTCTGATATGAAAACGAAAATTCTTTCCCTTGTCATGATCGTGCTGATGGTATTCACGTTTATCGCGCCTACGCAGGCAGTGCCCCCCGTGGACAAACTGGCAAGAAAAACGGAGATGAACCGGCAGGCAGAGGCGCAGCTAATTGAAATGCGCGCACGGGTCGCCGAGATAAAAGCCATGGACAAATCGAAACTGACTAAAGCCGAAAGAAAAGCGCTCAGAAAAGAACTCAGGGAAATGAACAAAAAAGCACGTGCCTTGGGCTCAGGCGGCGTTTATCTATCCGTTGGCGCCATTATCCTGATTATACTTGTATTGATTTTAATTCTCTAAGCTTCTTCATTCGAACGTCCGCGCAAAATTCCGCTCAATCTGGCACAAACTGCTGATCGACACGTCAAACTGTTGTGCAGCGGCGTCTCGACCAGCTATCAAAACAGTTTTAGTTGCGTATTTCCGGTTACAGCTGTTTCAGGCTTCAGCTCCCTGAAATTCGATACGCCTATTCCTAACAACCGGACCCTGCGGCCACTTATGTCGGTTTTACCCAATATTTGTCTAGCGACTTCCAAAATATCGTCCGCGTCACTGATGGGTTCAGACACAGATAAACTGCGCGTCATTAATTTGAAATCGTGAAACTTAAACTTGACGGTAACCGTCCTTCCTTTTAACCTGCTCGCACCTAATCTTGAACTCAGTTTGGTGGTCAGCGCCTTGAGCTCGGTCAGTATATCGCCGGCCGCTGTTAAGTCTTCCTGATAGGTATCCTCAACACTCATCGATTTAACTTCACGATGAGTCCGGACGTCACGATCATCGATACCACGCACGATTTGATAGTAAAATTTGCCTGGCCTACCAAAATGATGTGTCATTTCAGTCTCACTCAGCTTTTTTAGATCTGCCCCGGTATGATAGCCCATGGATTTCATTTTAGCTGCAGTGACCTTGCCAACACCAAAGAACTTTTCGACTGGTAGTTGCTCCATGAATGCTTCCACTTTGGAGGGGCCGATGAAGGTAAGGCCGTCCGGCTTGTTGATGTCAGATGCTATCTTCGCGACAAACTTATTGACCGAAACGCCTGCGGACGCAGTAAGCTGCATTTCATCTTTAATTGCCCTCTTGATGCGCTTTGCGATTTCAATGGCAGACCCTATCCCTAATTTATCCTGAGTAACGTCCAGGTAGGCTTCATCCAAAGAGAGCGGCTCAATGAGGTCGGTGTAACGCCGGAAAATATTTCGGATATGAAGAGAGGCCGCCCTGTATGCCTCAAAGCGGGGCGGCACAAATATCGCATCGGGGCAGAGGCGTTGAGCCGTTTTAGCAGGCATAGCTGAGCGTATTCCATATTTACGTGCTTCATAGCTCGCTGTAGCAACTACCCCTCCCCGTCCCTCGGGCGAGCCGCCTACTACCAATGGCTTCCCCCGGTACTCCGGAAAGTCCCGCTGTTCAACGGACGCGAAAAAAGCGTCCATGTCCACATGAATGATTTTGCGCTGCATTACAACCGTTTGAAGCCAGGACGCTGCACCGAACAATAATAAGAATAATCCTTAAGTTTGTAAACCTAACGTTCACGATAATGAGTACTTCCACGTTCCCTTTAATTACGGCTCCGGCGCTTCGTCAGCTGCTTTATCAAGACGATATCATCATCATCGATGCCAGCGGAGGTCCGGACGCAAAAAAAAGATATGAAAAGCGCCATATCGAAGGCGCTCGCTTTATCGACTTGGAAACGCAGCTGGCTGATACATCGGGCGATCCCGCGCGGGGAGGCAGGCATCCATTGCCTGCGGTTACCCATTTCGCGGAAACACTCTCCATGCTCGGCATTACAAAGTCGCACCGCGTAGTGATTTACGACGATAAATCCGGAGCCAACGCGGCGGCTCGGCTTTGGTGGATGCTCCGTGCGGCCGGACATCCTTATGTTCAGGTACTCGACGGAGGTCTGCAGGCTGCGGAAGAGCATGGTTTGCCGATAAACGATGAACCGGTCATTATTAATCCCTCGGGCGCCTATACGATAACGCGGTGGACCTTACCTCAGGCCTTGATGGATGAAGTAGAAATTGCAGCAAATGATGTCCGGCAGCTTGTTATTGACGTGCGTGACGCGGAACGGTATAATGGGTTGACGGAACCACTGGACTTGATAGCGGGACATATTCCGGGCGCGGTCAATGTACCTTACTGGTCAAACCTGAGGACCGATGGCTATTTTAAGCCGGCCGCCGAACTCAAAGCGTTTTATCTTGACATATTGGAAGACAAATCCGCACATCATACGGTTGTTCACTGCGGCTCGGGTGTCACAGCCTGTCACACGCTGCTTGCGATAGCCGCTGCGGGTTTGGACATTCCAAAGCTATACGTAGGTTCCTGGAGCGAATGGTCACGGAACGATAAACCGATGGTCACTGCTAACCCCAAGCATCCGTGAAGCCGTGCTCCTTCAGCACGTCTTGCGGCACGCCGTCCCATACACCGGGACGGTTACCGACATAGCCGATGTCCTTGACGCCGATTTCGCTGGTAAAGAAACCGGATGCAGTGAGGTTGCGCATCAAGCTGAAAAATGCCACACCCGGTTCCATTCCCGGCTTAGCCTTTTGCGGGTAGGCGATCTCATCGACCAGAGTCAATTGTTCCTTCTTGCCGCAATCAACAAATACTGCCCCATAGCGGCGTTCACTCTGTACATCCAACCATTTCAGTCCACCGCGCATGGGCGTCTGGTAGGAAGGAATGTCCTTTACCATAAATTCAATAAAATCGGGGACACCCGCCTGTGTTGCACTGCCGGAAATCTCATCTGCCGGAATAATAATATCAGCCAGCACCGCAATGGTGGCCAACTCATGTCCGGTAAAAAACTGTTCAGCTGCAAGGCGGCTGTTCCGGGCATGTTCGGTATCGGTTACCCCCGGTAGTTTGCCGTCTGCGGTCGCCGTTTCCTTCGCCGCTTTGTTGGCCTGATTGCACGAGTCCAGCAACAAAGCCCCTCCTGCGGCGGCGAGTCCAAGGGCTTTGATTGAATCTCTTCTGTTCATTTTCAGTTATGGTAATAGTGTGTTACACATTCAATTTATTCCGCTGCTCCAGGATATACTCCGCTGTACGCATCGACAACGCCAGGATGGTCCAGGTCAGGTTCTTGTCTCCCTGCTGGACGAAAGGACCGGCATCAACCACAAAGAGGTTCCGGCAGTCATGTGACTGGCACCATTTGTTCAATACCGACTTCCGGGGGTCATCTCCCATCCGCGTGGTGCCACCTTCATGGATGATTTTGCCAGGCGCCTCCAGACCGTACAGTGTTTCCGGTCCCGGCATGGGCGATGTAACGGTCGCTCCCATTTCATGCAGAACTTCACGGAAGGTTTCCTGCATGTGTTTGGCCTGCTCTACCTCCTCGTTGGCCCATCTGTAATGAAAGCGCAGCACAGGTATGCCATATTTATCTACGCGGCTGGGATCGATCTCGCAGTAGTTATCATAGCGCGCAAGGGCCGTTCCCCTACCGGCCATACCGACCGCTGCCCCGTAAAACCGTCGATAATCCTCCTTAAGTCCTATGCCGTACCCACCCTGCTCACGTTGCTGTCCGTCTTTGGCAGGAACCAGATGATTGACACCGGGTACCCAGTCCAGGAAACCATAGGACGGCATATGCAGGCCACCCCCGTATTCGATATGATATCCTCTGGGGAAATTAAGCTTGCTGTTGTCAAGCCACCATGGTGAATAAATGTGTACGCTACCTACTCCATCCTCGTTATACCGCTTCCGGTCCAGCAGCTGGGGAAGGAATCCTCCGGCACTGGCTCCTGTGGAGTCGTGCAGGTACCGCCCCACCAACCCGCTGCTGTTACCCAGTCCGCCTGGATGGGCCGCTGACCGCGAATTGAGCAGCAAGCGCGCACTCTCGCATGCGCTGGCTCCCACTATCACAACCTTACCGCGAACAGTATACTCCTGTAACGTTTGAGTATTCACGTAAGACACTCCACTGGCAAGCCCTTGGTTGTCGGTCAGTACTTCCCGGACCATGGCATGGTCAATCACCTTAAGGTTGCCCGTTTTCATTGCGGGGATTACCAGACAGGACGAGGAGGAAAAATCTCCATAAACCCTGCACGCACGGCCGCATTGTCCGCAATAAAAGCAGGTTCCACGTCCTTCAACGCCGGGAAGGGCTTCAGTCAATACCGATCCCCGCCCAGTAATGACTGGTACGCCGGCCTTCTGAGCACCCCGTTTGATATACAATTCATTTAGTCTTGGCTTGGGTGGTTTCAGGAAAATACCGTCCGGCTCATTGGGCAACCCCTCGACCGTTCCATAGATGCCAATCATCCGGTCTACTCTATCATAATACGGCTTCACCTCTTCGTAGGTGATCGGCCAAGCCTCGGTAACGCCGTCCTTCGGCTTAAAGTCATCCGGTCCCATGCGAAGCGATATCCGCCCCCAGTGGTTCGTGCGACCGCCAAGCATACGAGCACGGAACCACTCGAACTCCGTGCCGGCAGTACGCGTGTAAGGCTCTCCATCGAGCTCCCAGCCCCCATAGGCGGCATCGAAGTCCCCGAAAGGGCGGATCGTGCCCGCACCGCGGCGTGGAGACTCCCATGGCCAGCGCAGCTGCATGGTATCTTTAGCCGGGTCAAAAAAAGGGCCGGCTTCCAACATCAGCACCTTCAGTCCCGCATTAGCTAGCACATAGCCGGTCATGCCGCCACCTGCGCCGGAGCCCACTACAATAGCGTCGTATACTTCCGGGCTCTCCTTGATTTGGTAAGAAATCATTATTCCATCGGTTTATAGGGTTCAAATATATATTTTATCCGCTACAAATCCGCAATAAAAAGGCTAAAACGATTATGCCAGCTATAGATACAAAGCTCATATAAAATCATTAAATTCGCCGATGGCCACAGCGAGACTATCATATAATTAAGCAAGTTCCGGGTTTTTTGAATGCCGAAAAACCACCATTTTTGCCGTATAATTCTGATTGTCATGAACGAACAAGCCATTATTAACTATCAACGCATAGCGGAAGCTATCGACTACCTTAAACGCCATTTCCGTGAACAACCGTCTTTGGATCAAGTTGCTGAACACGTACACCTGAGTCCGCATCATTTCCACCGGCTTTTCACGGAATGGGCGGGAACCAGTCCCAAAAAGTTCCTGCAGTATATCAGCTTGAGCCATGCGAAGCGCTTGCTCAAAGAACGGCAGGCCACCCTTTTTGAGACTGCCTTTGAGACCGGGCTTTCGGGGACCAGCCGACTGCATGACCTCTTCGTTACAATTGAAGGGATGACTCCCGCTGAATACAAAAACGGCGGAAAAAACTTATCTATTAACTATAGCTTTGCAGAAAGTCCATTCGGCAGTTTGATTATCGCCTCAACACCCAGGGGCGTGTGCCATTTGGCGTTCTGTGAAGCGGAGGCGGGAGCTCTCAAGCGCCTGAAAGACCTGTTTCCCAACGCTGTGTTCAGCCGGAGGCTCGACCTTATTCAACAACATGCCCTGTTCATATTCCGAAACGACTGGACCCGATTGCATGAGATCAAACTACATCTCAGAGGCTCCGAATTCCAATTAAAAGTCTGGGATGCGCTGTTGAAGGTTCCGATGGGGCGTTTGTGCACTTATCGTGCGATTGCTGAAACGATCGGACAGCCTTCGGCATCCCGTGCAGTGGGCACTGCCATCGGCAGTAACCCTGTGGCTTATCTGATACCTTGTCATCGGGTTATCCAATCCACCGGCGAGATCGGCGGGTATATGTGGGGAAGTACACGCAAAACAGCGATCATCGGCTGGGAAAGCGCCCATATCGAAGCGGCAAGTCAAACCGTTGAGCAGGCTAAACAATAAACGGCTTGGTAATGGATTTATTCAGCAAAACAGATGAAAACGCAAATCTGCTCCCATACGATGGAGAAGTGCAGTACTTCGGCACGATAATCGACAGGCAGGTAGCCGACCATTACCTGGAATACCTACTTAACGTTATCCCCTGGCAACCCGATGAAGCAGTCATCTTCGGCAAACATTATTTCACAAAAAGAAAAGTGGCCTGGTATGCGGATATACCTTACGAATATACCTATTCGAACACAACCAAACGGGCATTGCCTTGGACTGCAGAACTCTTGGAGCTGAAAAATCTTGTGGAATCGAAAACCGGCGAACGTTTCAATTCATGTTTATTAAATCTTTATCATACCGGAGAGGAAGGGATGGCTTGGCATAGCGATGGCGAAAAAGATCTGAAAAAAAACGGTACGATTGCATCGCTCAGCCTGGGCGCCGAGCGCAAGTTCGCATTCCGGCATAAGCAGACCAAACAAACGGTATCAATTGTACTGCCACACGGCAGCCTATTGGTAATGAAAGGTGTTACGCAGACGCATTGGTTGCACCGCCTTCCCCCAACCAAGCGCGTTACGCTTCCCCGGGTTAACCTGACATTCCGGATAATGGAAACCGCTTAAGGAAATCTGCCAGTTTATTCACTGCGATTGAGCGGTGACTGATTGCGTTTTTCTCTGCCGGCGTCATCTCCGCAAATGTTTTGTCATAACCGATCGGTGTGAACAGCGGATCATAGCCGAAGCCGCCCGTGCCTTTGCGACCAAAGCCGATGACACCTTCCACCATGCCTTCAAAGAAGTATTCCTGATTGCCCATGCGCAGCGAGATCACTGTACGGAAGCGGGCTTTACGATTAGGGTGATTTCCAAGCCTGCTGAGTAACAGATCAATATTTTTTTCCATGTCGCGGGTGCCGGAATAGCGGGCAGAATAAACCCCTGGTTCATTATCCAATGCCTCTACTTCCAAACCGGAATCATCAGCGAAGCAATTATATCTGTATTTACTGTATATGTATGCGCTCTTTTGGGAAGCGTTCGATTCGAATGTATCACCGGTCTCGGGAATTTCATCCGCGCACCCAATGTCGATCAGGGTCAGGATACGGAATGCATCGCCGATCACCGCCTGTACTTCTTCCACCTTGTGGGTGTTGTTTGTAGCAAACACCAGTTCAATCATACTAGCAACGTTTTTACAGTATTCCAAAAGAGTCGTTTTTTCTCTGCATCGACCAACATTTCATCAAAGGTGCAGGTATTGAAAACGGCGATATCTTCAAGTTCTTCCCACGAATGGGAAACACCGAGCGCAACTACCACCCGGGGCTTGAAAAAAACAATCAAGTCTTCCTTCGAAGGGAAGGGTGAAAGCGCATGCAGATTCAGCAGCGCCACATCATCGAGGGTAAGCTTCAGTGCGGCCAGCGTCTTGGTAAATGCCTCGAGCTCGGGCGGCGACATCCACTCATGCTGTGTGTCTTGGTTTAAAAACAGGTAATTACGTTTATTTCCGCCGTAGAACCGAAACGATGGTGCTATTATCGGAGGCGCCATAGATTCGGATGGAGTCGCTATAGCCGGATGTCCTGGCTGAACTGCAGCATGGCGCCCGGTTTCAACGGGCGATGCCGGGGCATCGCCCGTACCGAAAAGGGTTTCTGTCATCAGGTAACGGAGCGCTACCGGATCGGTGGTTCGGATGTCTGACATCTCCGTCTCAGTTTATTGTCCCAAAATCCAGGCAAATACCAAAGGAGCGACGATGGTCGCGTCAGACTCAATGATGTATTTCGGTGTATGGATATCCAGTTTGCCCCATGTGATCTTCTCGTTCGGCACAGCACCTGAATATGAACCGTAAGATGTGGTGGAATCGGATATCTGGCAGAAATAGCTCCAGAACGGGATGTTTTCCATTTCCATGTCCTGGTAAAGCATTGGCACCACACAGATGGGAAAATCGCCGGCAATGCCGCCACCGATCTGGAAAAAGCCAACCCCTTTACCATCCGAATTCTTAACATACCAGTCGGCCAGGTAAGTCATGTATTCAATGCCGCTTTTCATTGTGGAGGCTTTCAAGTCTCCCTTAATAACGTATGAGGCAAATATATTTCCCATGGTACTGTCCTCCCATCCGGGAACCACTATAGGCAGGTTTTTCTCAGCCGCTGCAAGCATCCAAGAGTTTTTCGGATCAATCTCATAGTACTGTTCCAGCACGCCGCTGTTAAGCATCTTATACATATATTCGTGCGGAAAATAACGCTCTCCTGCTCCTTCAGCGTCTTTCCATATCTTATAGATGTGTTGCTGAATGCGGCGGAAGGCTTCCTCTTCCGGAATGCACGTATCTGTGACGCGGTTATAATGGTTTTCAAGCAGTTCCCATTCATCCTGCGGGCTCAGATCACGGTAATGCGGTACACGCTTGTAGTGCGAGTGGGCCACCAGATTCATGATGTCTTCCTCCAGGTTAGCGCCCGTACAGCTGATGATGGACACCTTGTCCTGGCGGATCATCTCAGCCAATGAAATACCTAGCTCTGCAGTACTCATGGCCCCTGCCAGCGTGATCATCATCTTGCCGCCTTCGTCCAGGTGCGTTTCATAGCCTTTGGCTGCATCTACCAATGCTGCGGCATTGAAGTGAAGGTAGTTTTTTTCTATAAACTGGGAAATCGGACCTCGTGCTTTGCTCATTTCTTTTTATGCTTGATTTGGTTACAAAGGTAGGGTTTTCAGCGGGAAGTTTGAAGCGCTATTAAACATCCCACCGCTCGCAGCACTGCAGGAACGCCTCATCCGCATCTGCGCCGATACCTGCTGTTTCCGGCAAGGAAAGATGGAAGCCATCGTACTGAACGCCTCCGGTTACCGGATCTTCCCGGTGTCCGATCAAACAGGTGTCGAGATCGAAATACTGCACGTTGGGTGCGGCATAAGCGAAGTGTACACCGGCTGACAGCGCTATCCGGCTTTCCAACATCCCCCCTATCATACAGGGGATCCCGCCGTTTTCAGCCGTCTGCTGAATACGTAAAGCCTCGGCTATTCCTCCGGACTTCGAGAATTTGATATTGATGGCGTCGCACGCGCCAAGGGACACCAGGCGGGCCGCATCCCGGTGATCGTAACAGCTTTCATCTGCCATAATCGGAATGGTGGTCTGTTGACGCAGACGCGGCAATAGGTAATCGTTGTATGCGCGCATTGGCTGTTCGCACAATTGGATATTCAAGGGTTCCAGCCCCCGCAGTGCTGTCACTGCTTGGTCGTAATCCCATCCTTGGTTGGCATCGATACGAATCGCTATTTCGTTACCTACAGCGTTCCGGACGGCTTGCAGCCGGGCGATATCCGCATCAGGAGCCTTACCAAGCTTAACCTTTAGTACCTCAGCTCCCTGTGCTTTAAAAAGTTTTGCTTTCGCCGCCATTTCTTCAGGACTGCCTATCCCGACGGTGATGTCGGTGACAATGTCGCGCGGCCTTCCGCCTAGGTATTTATATAATGGCAATCCCGCATGTTTGGCGGCCAGGTCATGCAAGGCCATGTCAAAGGCGCTTTTGACCGTTGCGTTACGGGCGATAAAGGCGTCCAGTTCGGCAAGCCGTTCATCGATTGCAAGTGCGTCCTTGCCCTTCCAAAGCCGTGCGAATTCCCGCGCAAGCACCAAACAGGTATCCTGTGTCTCTCCGACAATCATCGGAAAGGCGGAGCACTCCCCTACGCCATAAATGCCGTCATCGGTATGCAGCCGGATAAATGTGTTCTGTGCATAATCCATTGTTCCGGTGGCGATAACGAACGGTTCCATCGGAATACTGAAGCGAAAAATTTCGGTAAATGTGATTTTCATGATTAATTTTAAAACGGCGTGGCCGGCTTTTATATAGCGTATTCTGCGCCGAAGTTAGTATTTTTTCGTGAATGGGCTATCTCACCGTCTTATTAGCAACTCATCAAACCAATAGGCGACTTTTTACCATTTTATCAAAAATCACTCTAAATAATAGCTAATTGTCAACAAATGAAATAAAAATTTAGAAATAATTTAATCCAACCAAAAAAAATTGCTATTTTAGCAAATTGAATATCGCTAACTAAAAAGGATGACTGCTATATTGAAACAACAGGAGGGGCTTTATCGAGCTGACTTTGAGCATGATGCGTGTGGTGTTGGGTTCATTGCGAATCTCAAGGGAAACAAAACACACAGGCAGGTAAGGGATGCGCTCACCATGCTGGAGAACATGGAGCACCGGGGGGCGTGCGGCTGTGACCCGGAAAGCGGGGACGGAGCAGGGATTATGATCCAGTTACCCCATGAATTCCTTTGGGAAGAGTGCATATCCCTCGGGATCCAGCTGAGTGAACCGGGATATTATGGCGCCGGAATGGCTTTCCTACCAAAACAACCCGAAGCAAACCAATTGTGCAGGGAAATTATACAACGGGCCGCTGAAGACCGCGGGATGCAATTTCTTGGTTTCCGGCGTGTGCCGGTAAACCCGGATGGGATAGGCACCACGGCATTAAGTGTAGAACCGGAGATTGTTCAGTTTTTCGTATCCCGTCCCGTCGGCGTCAAGGACACCTCAGATTTTGAACGTAAACTCTATGTGTTGCGCCGCCTGATTGCCAAGATGATCCGCGAGGCGGAAGGGTTGGAAGAAGAGCTGTATATCGCGTCATTATCCTGCAAGACGATCGTTTATAAAGGTCAATTAACCACTTACCAGGTAAGCACGTACTTTCCGGATCTTTCAGATGAGCGCGTTGCGTCGGCTTTTGGTCTGGTACACTCACGTTTTTCGACCAATACGTTTCCATCGTGGCAGTTGGCACAACCTTTCCGGATGCTTGCGCACAACGGTGAGATCAATACATTGACCGGGAACCTGAATTGGTTTTACGCCGGACTGCGATCGTTGTCGTCTCCGTACTTTACGGAGGAAGAGTTGCAGATCCTGCTGCCCGTTGTGGACGGTCATCAATCTGACTCTGCCTGTTTGGATAATGTCGCGGAACTGCTCCTCCATAGCGGGCGCAGCATTGCGCATGTTATGCTGATGATGATTCCGGAAGCATGGGACGGGAACACACAAATGGACCCGCTAAAAAAAGCCTTCTACGAGTACCATGCAACATTAATGGAACCCTGGGATGGTCCCGCCGCGCTCTGCTTTACAGATGGCGCCACCATCGGCGCAATGCTTGACCGCAACGGTTTGCGTCCTTTGCGTTTTGCCGTGACGTCAGATGACCGGGTGATCGTAGCCTCAGAAGCCGGAGCCTTGCCTGTCGACGAAAGCCTGATTATTAAGAAGGGACGGCAACAGCCCGGCAAAATCCTGCTCATAGACATGAAAAAAGGCGAGATCCTATCTGATGAGCAGGTGAAGACCGAACTGGCAAGTAAACAACCTTACGGGGACTGGCTCAATCAATATAAAATCCGGATGGAGGAACTCGCTGAACCGAGGGTTATGTTCACTTATCTTTCCAAGGAATCCGTGTTCAAATATCAACAGATTTTTGGTTACTCGCGCGAGGACGTTGAAGGCATCATCACGCCGATGGCACTGGACGGGAAAGAGCCTGTGGGCTCCATGGGTACGGACGTGCCTTTAGCGGTACTATCCAACCATCCTCAACATCTCTCGAGTTATTTCAAGCAATTCTTCGCACAGGTGACCAACCCGCCCATCGACCCGATACGTGAGCGTTTGGTTATGAGTTTGGCGACATTTATCGGTAATGCTGGCAATATACTTGATGAGGACAAAATGCATTGCCATTGCGTTGCACTGGAACATCCCATATTGACCAGCCGTGAGCTGGAAAAGCTACGGAGTATAGATACCGGCATCTTCCAGGCGAAGACCTTGCAATGCTATTTCAATGCGTCCGGCGAACCAGGCGCCTTGGAAGAAGGGCTAAAGCGCCTTTGTCGTTATGCGGAAGACGCTGTACGTGATGGCTTTGAAGTGATCATCCTTTCGGACCGGGCTATTGATTCACAGCATGCGGCCATCCCTTCACTGCTGGCCGTTTCAGCCGTGCATCACCATTTGATAAAGACAGGTCATCGGGGCGCGGTCGGCCTGGTAGTGGAAGGCGGTGATGTATGGGAGGTACATCATTTTGCGTGTCTGCTTGCCTTCGGTGCCACCGCAATCAATCCTTACATGGCATTGGCGACCATCCGGACACTCAAGGAGCAGAATATTCTGGATACCGATCTGACCTGGCCACAGCTAGCCAAGAACTATGTAAAGGCAGTATGTGGTGGCCTACTCAAGATCTTTTCTAAAATGGGGATTTCCACACTCCAATCTTATCATGGTGCTCAGATCTTTGAGGTGCTCGGCATCAATAAAGACGTCGTAGAAAGGTATTTCTGCGGTGCAGTATCCCGGATAGGCGGATTGGATCTTGACGATATTGCGCGGGAAGTATTGAGCAAGCATAACCGCGGCTTCACCAGCTCACGCAATGCCAAAGACTTGTTGCCCGAAGGCGGCATATATCAATGGAAACGGCGCGGAGAAGCGCATTTGTTTAACCCGCAGACCGTTCACCTACTTCAGCAAGCGTGCCGTACCGGTGATTACGGAACCTATAAGAAATATGCATCCCTGATCAATAATCAGAAAGAACGGATGTATACCTTGCGCGGCCTGCTTGATTTTGCACGGCACCGTACGCCAATTCCCGTAAGCGAAGTAGAGCCGGCTGAAAACATTATGAAGCGGTTTGCTACTGGGGCGATGTCTTTTGGGTCCATTTCACACGAGGCGCATAGCACATTGGCTATCGCCATGAACCGGATCGGAGGCAAAAGCAATACCGGAGAAGGTGGCGAAGACGATATGCGTTACAAGCCGCTGCCCAACGGTGATTCCATGCGTTCAGCCATTAAGCAGGTTGCATCAGGCCGGTTTGGGGTCACATCCAATTACCTGACGCAAGCTGACGAACTTCAGATTAAGATGGCACAAGGGGCGAAACCGGGCGAAGGCGGGCAACTTCCCGGTCACAAAGTTGACGAATGGATTGCCAAAGTCCGGCATTCGACACCAGGTGTAGGGTTGATATCCCCCCCACCCCACCACGACATTTATTCCATCGAAGACCTTGCACAGCTGATTTTCGACCTGAAAAATGCTAATCGCGAAGCCCGCATCAACGTGAAGTTGGTGTCAAAGGCGGGTGTAGGTACCATCGCCGCGGGTGTAGCCAAAGCCCACGCTGATGTTATTCTGATAGCCGGATATGACGGTGGTACGGGAGCCTCGCCTATCAGCTCTATCAAACACGCAGGATTACCGTGGGAGCTAGGCCTTGCCGAAACACACCAAACACTCGTCAAAAATGGGCTGCGTAGCCGCGTGGTATTGCAAACAGACGGCCAGTTGAAAACCGGCCGCGATATAGCCATCGCGACATTGCTTGGCGCCGAAGAATGGGGTGTCGCAACCGCTGCCTTGGTGGCTGGCGGCTGCATCATGATGCGTAAATGCCATCTGAACACTTGTCCGGTGGGTGTGGCTACCCAAGATCCGGAGCTGCGAAAGCTCTTTACCGGTAAGCCTGAAGATATCGTAAATCTATTCCGCTTCCTGGCTGAAGAGCTCCGGGAAGTAATGGCTGAACTCGGATTCCGGACCATTAATGAAATGGTCGGCCGCGCTCAATTCCTTAAGAAAAAGGAAGATGTCAGCCACTGGAAGGTGAACAAGCTGGATCTTTCTGGCATCCTGTATGTAGCGCACAGCACAAATGGGGACACGTTATATCAAACACAGCCGCAGGATCATGGCTTGGACATGATATTGGATTGGGGCCTTGTAACCCAGGCACGCAGTGCATTGGAAAGCAAAACCCCGGTGTTCGGCACGTTCAAGGTAAAAAATACTGACCGCACAATCGGCACCCTGTTATCCAATGAAGTGTCCAAACGATACGGTGCTGAAGGACTTCCCGACAACACCATTAACTATAAATTCACAGGTTCAGCTGGACAAAGCTTCGGTGCATTTGCCGCTAAGGGGTTGTCTTTTGAGCTAGAGGGTGAAGCAAACGACTATGTGGGAAAAGGGCTCTCTGGAGCACAGTTGGCCATTTACCCACCGCCTTCCAGTAGCCGTGTAGCACACGAAAACATTATTATCGGCAACGTTGCACTCTACGGCGCTACCTCAGGGCATTTATTTGTATGCGGCCAAGCCGGGGAGCGTTTTGCGGTACGGAACTCCGGAGCCACCGCGGTGGTAGAAGGTGTAGGAGACCACGGATGCGAATATATGACAGGCGGACGGGCCCTTATCCTGGGTGCCACGGGGCGTAACTTCGCTGCAGGCATGAGCGGCGGCATTGCTTGGGTCTATGATGTGGAAGGCACGTTCAGGGAAAACTGCAATACCGAAATGGTAGATCTTGATCCGCTGGATGCGGAGGACGAAACAGCAATCATCGCCCTGCTCAAACGGCATATTCACCTGACCGGCAGCAAGCGGGCTACTGATATCCTCCAGAACTGGAAAACGGAAAAAGTACGCTTCATCAAAGTGTTCCCGCGTGAATACAAACAGGTGCTGCGGTCAAAACTAGTAGAGGCGTAAACAACGAAATAGAACAGCAAAAAGATGGGAAAACCAACTGGATTCAAAGAGTTTGAGCGGATCCTTCCACAGAAGGATGCTGTTGAGAACCGCAAAAAAACATATAATGAGTTTGTGCAGCCTTACAGCGAGGACGAGCTGAATAAGCAAGCCGCCCGGTGTATGAACTGCGGCATACCCTTCTGTCATTCCGGCTGCCCATTGGGCAACGTTATACCGGAGTTCAACGACGCCGTATATGATGGAAAATGGGAAGAAGCGTATCGTATATTGGTCTCAACCAACAATTTCCCCGAGTTTACGGGACGGATATGCCCTGCGCCGTGCGAGTCGGCCTGCGTGCTGGGCATCAACCGTTCGCCCGTAGCCATTGAGGAAATTGAGAAACATATTATTGAGATCGCCTATAAACGTGAATACGTCAAACCGCGTCCTACACACCTGAAAACAGGTAAACGAGTCGCCGTGGTCGGCAGCGGCCCAGCGGGCCTTGCCGCCGCAGCCCAGCTCATCAAAGTGGGGCATGACGTAACTGTCTACGAACGGGACGACAAACCGGGAGGTCTATTGCGTTACGGGATTCCGGACTTCAAACTTGAAAAGTGGGTCATAGATCGACGGATCAAAGTAATGGAAGAAGAGGGGATCATATTCAGGTGTAATGCCGAAGTCGGAAAGAACGTACCGGCAAGCGAACTCCAGGCCTACGATGCGGTGGTGCTGGCCGGAGGTTCAACCGTCCCGCGAAACCTGAACATCCCGGGAAGGGAACTGAAGGGAGTACATTTCGCAATGGAGTTCCTCAAACAGCAAAACAAGCGGGTGGGCAACTCACCTTTTGAAGAGACGGATATTATGGCTACCGGCAAAAATGTGTTGGTTATCGGCGGCGGTGATACGGGCTCCGATTGCGTGGGTACATCGAACCGGCACGGCGCAAAATCGGTGACACAATTTGAGCTGATGCCTCAGCCGCCTAAGAACCGGACAGAAGCCATGCCTTGGCCGACTTACCCAATGCTTTTGAAAACCACCACTTCACACGAGGAGGGCTGTGAGCGCTTTTGGAGCATCAGTACGAAGGAGTTTATCGGAGATGGAAAAGGAAACCTCAAAGCTGCCCGCGTAGTTGATCTTGAATGGGAGCGGGATCAGCTGGGTAGACCCACAAAGTTCACTGAAGTCGCAGGTTCTGAACGTGAAATTCCTTGCGAACTGGTCTTACTGGCGATGGGCTTTCTGCATCCCCAACATGAGGGTCTATTGCAGCAGCTGGGGGTAGAATTGGATGAACGCGGTAACGTGAAGGCCAAGGAAGGTGAATATCAAACCTCCGCCGAACGGATTTTTACCGCGGGAGACATGCGCCGTGGGCAATCGCTCGTAGTATGGGCTATTTCCGAAGGACGTGAGTGTGCCCGTAAGGTTGATGAATATTTGATGGGATACTCTGAATTGGAAAGCAAAGACGCTATTGTCGACTATGCATGACGACCAAAGTAACAACCTCTCCCAATATCACAGATTTAAGGGCGCACCATCCGGTGCGCCCTAATTTTTGATCGGCGGTTTTCTATCCTGATACGTACCACGGGGTAAAGGAACACCGAGGCTAGAATAATGACGGTACCAATGTAAAAACCCGTGCTCATCACCTCGCTCCTGCCAAAAAACAACCATGCCAACAGGATGCCGTAGATCGGCTCCATATTGCTCGCCAACGCTACACGGAAAGCGCTGATTTCCTTCATTACGGATACTGCCGCCACATAAGCTCCTGACGTACAGACAACCCCCAGTAGCAGCAGGTATAAAAGATCTGCCCCGTTGACTGCCATGGACCGGTCAATACCGCCGGTTATTACCAAAAAAACCGAAATCCATACCGAAGCACCGAGCATTTCGTACATGCTGATAGTCATTGCCTCTCCTTTCTTGATCAGCCTCGAATTGATGATATTAAAAAGCGCAGCTGACAACGCGGCCAGCAACCCCAGTGTAATACCCTTTATATACTCGCTTTCAAACCGGAAGATAAGATAAATGCCTATAATGATCAACAAGCCCGCGAGCACTTCCATCTTGGAGATGCGCCGCTTGTGGATAAACGGCTCGATCAGTGCAGTGAATAGCGTAACCGATGATAGACACACCAGCGTAACGGACACGGTGGACATCTTGATTGACTCAAAGAACAGCACCCAATGTAGCCCTACGACACCTCCAGTGCAGAAAAAACGTATGAAATCGCTTCTGTTCACGGCAAACGAACGCCCGGTAAAGCGGAAAAAGATCGCCAGAGACAGGAAAGCTATCAATACACGATACCAGACTAAATGAATCGCCGATATAGAGATGAGATTACCTAAAATACCGGTAAATCCCCAAACAACAACGGTGAAATGCAGAATGATAAGGTTTCGACGGCTAACGTTGGTTCCCATAGTACAGCACGATTACGCAATTATTTGGGCGCCTTGTGCAGCAGGTAGAATGCCAGTGTCCCGAAAATCACATTGGGAATGAAAACAGCGATGATAGGCGGCAGGCCTCCTTTCAGGGAAAACATAGTGGAAAACTGGATAAACACAATGTATGTAAAACTAAGCGCTATGCCAATACCCAAACTCAGACCGATACCACCGCGCACCTTTTTGGATGACAAAGCCACCCCCATCAACGTCAGCACGTAAGCAGCCAAGGGTGTAACGAACCGTTTATATTTTTCCAGTAATAGATCGGTCATCATGCCCGTGCCACGTATGTTTTCCTTTTCTATCCGCTCGTTCAACTCGGTCATATTCATCGCCGTGAAAATATTGTCATACACCTCGAAATCACGGGGTGTCATGTCAAGCACCGTATCCATGCGCGTACCTTTGATCATTTCCTCGTCCAGGGAATCGATCTTGCGGATACTGTAGTTTTCAATACGCCAATTATTTTTCACCGAATCCCAGGCAATGCGCTCAGCCATAAGCTTCTCGGTCATTTCACCGTCTTTAAACTTTTCGAGCACAAAATGGTAGCCGACCTTGCGGTTGTTGTCAAAGTTATCGATGTACACATAACTGTCATCATCAATCTGCATATGGGTGGAACTTTTCGTGTTATTCTCCACCGGTTTTATGTAGACGCGTTCAAATCCCACCTTTAACTTGTTGGTCCTCGGGATGATATAAACGCTGAACACAAAGTTCAGCGCAAAAATAACCGTGGCGGCCACCATATAGGGCCGGATAAACCGGTTAAAGCTCATACCCCCGCTCAGAATCGGCACTATTTCTGTCTGATCTGCCATCTTTGCGGTAAAGAATATCACAGCAATGAAGTTGATCAGCGGAGAAAGCATATTCAGGTAAAAGGGAACGAAACCGGCATAGTATTCGAAGACGATCTTTGAGAGTGGGGCTTTATGCTTCAGGAAGTCATCCAAGCGTTCAGACACGTCAAATACAACGGCTACCACTGTGAATATCCCCATGGTGAACACAAAAGTGCTAAGGTATTTCCCTATGATATACCGGTCAATAGTATTAAAGGACGATTGCAGCCACTTTTTCATACGTTACAACCTTTCATTCAGTTGCTTGACCATCTTATTTTTCCACTCCCGGAAGTCCCCCGCCATGATATGCTTGCGCGCTTCCCCCACCAACCAAAGATAGAAATGCAAGTTGTGTAACGATGCAATCTGCGCGCCCAGAATTTCCTGTGACCGAATCAGGTGCCTTAGGTACGCCTTGCTGTATACGCGGTCGGCAAGCAGGTCGCTGTCAGCATCGATAGGTGAAAGGTCGGCCTCCCACTTCTTGTTCTTTATGTTTATGATACCTTGCCTGGTAAATAGCATTCCATTGCGGGCGTTGCGTGTAGGCATGACGCAATCAAACATATCGATACCCAATGCGATGTTTTCAAGAATGTTGACCGGGGTCCCTACCCCCATTAAGTAACGCGGTTTTTCCACGGGAAGTATGCCACACACAACTTCTGTCATCGCATACATTTCTTCGGCGGGCTCGCCCACAGACAGGCCGCCGATAGCGTTGCCCTCCCGCCCGAAGGACGCGATCGTTTCAGCCGATTTTTCCCGTAGGTCGCGATATACCGAGCCCTGCACGATGGGGAATAACGTCTGCTCATAACCATAGAGTGGCTCAGTGCTGTCAAACCGCCCACAGCATCGACCAAGCCACCGATGCGTCATATCCATCGACCGTTTAGCATACCCATAATCGCAGGGATAGGGCGTACATTCGTCAAAAGCCATGATGATGTCAGCCCCTATGATACGCTGCGTATCCATCACATTTTCTGGCGTAAAAAGATGTTTAGAGCCATCGATATGCGACCGGAACGTCACACCATCCTCCCTGATTTTTCGGACCTCCGTAAGTGAGTAAACCTGGTAGCCTCCGCTGTCTGTGAGGATAGGCTTATGCCAGCCGTTAAACTGATGGAGCCCTCCCGCCCGCTGCAATATTTCCAGCCCCGGCCTTAAGTAAAGATGATAGGTGTTGCCCAGAATGATCTGCGCATGGATATCGTTTACCAACTCATGCTGATGCACGGCTTTCACCGTCCCTGCCGTACCCACCGGCATAAATATTGGGGTTTCTATGGTACCGTGCGCCGTTTCAATAAAGCCGGCGCGGGCCTGGCTCTGCTTATCTTTGGCCTGAAGCGTAAATCTCATTCTGTTTGCGATGCGCAAACTTAGGCAAAATGGCTTGTATTTTCGAATGCCTATTATAACGCTAATGTAAAAGTGCCGTATTTTAGCTACGTATAAAAAACTATCTTTGCCGCGGTTATGGCTATATTCAACCAAACGTCCGACGTTGTTCTCTTCCTCTTACTGGGAATAGGAGGCTTGGCATTGCTCGTTCAGTTATACTACCTACTTTTTGTATATAGTAAGCTGGCGTTTTACAAGATACCGGAAAAAAATGAAAAAGTGATAACGCCGCCGGTAACCGTCATCATTTGCGCGCGCAACGAAGAGGACAATCTCCGTAATAATTTACCAACAATCCTCCAGCAGGACTACCCGCAGTTTGAAGTGGTTCTGGTAAATGATTTCTCGGAAGATGACACCAAGTGGCTTCTTAAGGAATGGTGCGTTCAGTACCCTCACCTTAAGGTCGTCGAGATCGCAGAGCATGTCCGTCTTAAACACGGAAAGAAATTCGCACTGACACTGGGAATTAAAGCCGCCCAATACGAACATCTGATTTTTACTGATGCCGACTGTGTCCCTGAATCAGATCAGTGGCTTCGCCACATGGCAAATGCCTTTGCCGGAGGAGAGGAAATCATCCTCGGCTATTCGCCTTACCTGAAACACGCCGGACTGCTGAACGGTCTTATCCGGTTCGAAACATTCCATACGGCAATGAGCTACCTTTCATATGCCCTCAGGGGAAACGCATATATGGGAGTGGGGCGTAATCTTGCTTACACTAAAAGTTTGTTTTTCAGGGGTAAAGGATTTGCTGCGCACATGCATATTCCGTCGGGAGATGACGACCTATTTGTTAATCAAAATGCCACCGCGCATAACACGACAATCTGCATTCACCCGGCTGCACACGTATGGAGCGTCCCAAAAAAGTCCTTCGAAGCGTACGGCAAACAAAAAACCAGGCACGCAGGGGCTTCAAAACTCTATAAGCCCGCTCATCGGCGGATGCTGGCGACACAGCTTATCAGCGCATTGGTCTTTTATGTGACGGCTATTTTGATGTTGATCCTTTATCCGGGATACTGGTACCTTGCCGTGGGAGCTTACCTGCTGAGATTGATGGTCCAACTCGCTGTTTATGCGCCCATCATGAAAAAGCTGCGCGTAAAGGGTTTGATATGGGGGTTACCCCTTTTGGATATCGTGTACTATGTGTATATCTGTTTCAACGGATTCTTTGCATTGTTTAAGAAGGAGATTACATGGAAATAGAGCTCCAACCATCCGTTGACGTCATCTATTCTTATTTTCCCGCCCTTTCCGATAAACAGCGGGACCAGTTCACGGAACTGGGAAAGCTGTATCCTTATTGGAATGCACAGATCAATGTGATCTCACGTAAAGATATCAGTAGTCTCTACCTTCACCACGTCCTGCATTCACTCGGGATCGCCAAATTGGTGAACTTCACGGCAGGCACCCAAATTGTAGACGTAGGTACGGGAGGTGGGTTTCCCGGCATTCCTCTGGCTATTCTCTTCCCTGAAGTTCATTTCCATCTTGTCGATTCCATTGGAAAAAAAATCAAGGTAGTGAGGGAAGTTGCGGCGGGCATAGGGTTGGAAAATGTCGAAGCGTTCCATCTGAGGGCAGAGCAGCTGGATGGCAAGTACGACTTTGTTGTTTCCAGAGCGGTTACCCGGCTGGCTGAATTCTATCCATGGGTCGCCAATAAGTTGCTTAAAAAAGATAGAAACGCTATCCCAAATGGGATTCTGTACCTGAAGGGGGGCGATCTCCGGGACGAAATCAACGAAGCACGGCTCAAGGCAGAAATATACCCGCTTTCTGAGTACTTCAAGGAGGAATTCTTCGAAACAAAGCACTTGGTTTATATTCCGGTTTAATCCGCGTTTAAGAGTATTGCAATTGCTCTTTTGATAACGGCTGATTCCGCGCATATGTAAACAACCGATCGATTACGCCGGCGATATGCTGGAGGTGAAAAGCTCCAGACGCCGTACCCACAGGCTTTGGTATTGTTTCAATAACGCAATTGCCGTATATTCGCTTAGTCAGATGAACCTACTTTACGACATAGCATTGACCAAGGTCGCCGGCATAGGCCCTATGATGGGCCGGCAGCTATTGAATCACTTCGGGAGTGCCGAGGCAATCTTTACGGCAGCAAAGAAAGACCTCGCAGCCGTGTCTGGCTTAAGAGCGCGACTAATTGACAAGATATTAACTTCCGACGCGCTGCGGGAAGCCGAGCGCGAGTTGCGTTTTGCCGAAAAGCATACCATCCAGATATTGCATTGGCGCCACCAAGAATACCCGAAACGCCTGGCCGACTGCCCGGACGCTCCCCTTATATTGTACTATAAAGGAAATACCGACCTCAACACGCAACGTATTGTCAGCATTGTCGGTACCCGTAGCGCCACTCCTTACGGTAAATCGATCTGCGCCGACTTTTTGCAGGACCTCGCTCCCTACGGGGTCCTGGTAATAAGCGGCCTGGCCTACGGCATTGATAGCCTGGCGCACCGTCACTCGTTGACACACCGCATTCCTACTGTTGGCGTTTTAGGGCATGGGTTGGACCGTATTTATCCACCTTCCAATAGAGAGATGGCGGCACAGATGGTTGAGAACGGAGGCCTGATCACGGAATTTCCCTCCGGCACACCGCCATTACCATCGAACTTTCCGATGCGTAACCGCATTATCGCTGGCTTAGCCGATGTCACTATTGTGGTTGAGGCTGCCCGCAAAGGGGGTGCGTTGATTACGGCAGAAATCGCAAACACCTACAATCGGGATGTGTGTGCCTTTCCGGGAAATGTCAAACAGGCGTTTTCCGCTGGCTGCAACTACCTGATCAAAACCAATCGTGCGCACCTCATTACAACGGTGAAAGACCTGGAGTACCTGATGGGTTGGACTCCTGAAACGGCAACTTCTGGAACGGAATCACACAAACCTCCCCAGGAACTTACTGATGAAGAGCAACAGATATATACCATCATCCGTAATGCAGTGCAGATCAGCCTTGATGACCTGGCACTCAAACTCCAATGGCCGCAAGGCAAACTGGCTGTGACTCTGTTGGAAATGGAAATGAAGGGGGCTATTGCGGCCCTGCCGGGCAAAATATATCGAATAATTTAGCCGATTTATTGTCCATTACCCTAAAATTCCGTACCTTTGCCGTGGGTAAGTCTTTTACGACCAGCTCCTCGAGAATCCCCCAGGGCGGGAACGCAGCAAGGGTATCGGGTTGTAGCGGTGCGATAAAAGGAGCTTGCCCATTTTTTGTTTTGCATATCCCCACAAGTTTATCTAAGTTTGCATCCCATTTAATTACGATTGCATGAGTTGGTTTAGACGTGAAAAGGCCGGGATAAGCACGGCAACTGAACACAAAAAGGAAGCACCCGATGGCCTTTGGAATAAGTGTCCGTCCTGCAAAAAACCTTTGCTGAACATTGAGCAGATCGAAAACAAGTACGTATGCCACTATTGCGGTTATCACTTACGTATCGGTTCAGCCGCTTATTTCGCTATCCTTTTTGATGATAACCAGTTCACCGAATTATTCGGAAATCTCCGATCAGCTGATCCGCTCCAATTTGAAGACACAAAAAAATATACGGAACGGCTCGAGGAAAGTTACGCTAAAACCGGTCTGAACGACGCTATACGCTGTGCTCACGGTAAAATCGAAGGGCACGATCTCGTATTAGCCTGTATGGATTTCACCTTTATCGGTGGTTCGATGGGTTCAGTAGTCGGCGAAAAAATCGCCCGTTCGATTGATTACTGTCTCAAGAACCGGGTTCCCTTCATGTTGATCTCCAAATCAGGCGGTGCCCGCATGATGGAAGCAGCCTTTTCACTGATGCAGATGGCCAAAACATCGGCCAAACTCGCGCTGTTAAACGAAGCGAAAATACCATATATCTGCCTGCTTACCGATCCGACCACCGGAGGGGTGACCGCTTCCTATGCGATGCTCGGTGACATCAACATAGCTGAACCTGGCGCACTCATCGGTTTCGCCGGACCACGGGTCATCAAAGAAACCATTAAAAAGGATCTGCCAAAAAGTTTCCAAACATCTGAATTTCTGCTGGAACACGGCTTTCTGGATTTCATCGTGGACCGGCGCCAACTCAAGCAAAAGGTGGCACTATTTCTTAACATGGTCAAATAGCTGATCTAACGAGGTACCTAAGCCACGCCCAACGCTTCCGTTCCTTCAGATAGCCCAGATTGTGGTCGTTGGCATATGCTTCCCGCTCCAAAGAGATTCCGTGATATGCCCTGGTTGCGCTCCTGCATTGGAGCAATCTGATAACGAACTCCAAGAGATATAATAGATAAAATCCGACGACCAACAGTTCAACCGCCTGCTGGAAGTGAATTTTCTCATGATTCATGAAACTGGCATTCTGCTGGAACCGCTTTTCCTTTATCAGAATAAAAGGGAAAACCAACATTCCCTGGGCACGTCCCAAGCTGAATACCGATGTTAAAAATCGGCTAACTACAACCATGGTTACAAAATACCGAAATATCCATTGACATTCAACATTTTTTCGCATCTTTGCTGCCATCAAACTGGACACCTTTGTCCTAAGTCCATCTACCCTGAAAATACAGATTGAAGAATAACGGCATGGCGAAAACGAAGTACCATTACAATTCGCATACGTTGAAGTATGAAAAAGTAAAACCCAGCACCAGAGCATGGGTACTGCGGGCTCTTGGATTCGTAACCAGCTCTTTTGCGTGCGCAATTTTCCTGCTGTATATCGGCCTTACATTTATTGATTCGCCTAAGGAGAAACAGCTTCAGCGGGAGCTCGACCAGATGGCGCTTCAATATGACCTTATGCAGGAGCGATTGAAACAGGTTGATGCGGCGCTTGAAAATATGCAGCACCGCGATGATAACATATACCGGGTAATCTTTGAAGCAGACCCCATTGACCCTGACATACGCAAGGCCGGTTTCGGCGGCGTAAACCGCTATAAAAACCTTGAGCATTTCAGCAATTCTGACCTCATGATCGAGACCGCCAAAAAGCTCGATTATATATCCAAAGCGCTTTACGTGCAATCCAAGTCATACGACGAGCTTACTGTTATGGCCAAATCAAAGGCCGAGATGATGGCCAGTATTCCGGCCATCCAGCCGGTAGACAGCCGTAAGACGCGCGGCGGTATTTCCGGTTTCGGCATCCGGATACATCCAGTATACAAAATCCGTAAGATGCATGCCGGTATCGACTTTACCGCGCCCAACGGCACTCCTATTTACGCTACAGGCAATGGCCGTGTTGACGCGGCCGGAGTAGACGGAGGTTATGGTCGGCGCATCATCATCGACCACGGCTACAGCTACAAAACGCTGTATGGTCATATGAGCCGGATTACCGTGAAGGCTGGGCAACGGGTTAAGCGGGGGGACCTTATCGGATATGTGGGTAATACCGGTACATCAACAGGTCCCCACCTTCACTATGAGGTACACAAAAATGACAAGCCCGTAAACCCCATCAATTTCATCTACAACGACTTGACGCCCTCCGAATATGCAGCGATTCTAGAGGCCGCTTCACAGGAAAACCAATCGTTCGATTGAACTTGTTTTTGAAGGCAACTTTAGCTAAGTTTGCTTTAGTGATACATGCATTGATTCTTGTAACATGCCTTACAAAGAGCGCGAAATAAACAAACTATATTATACCATGGGCGAAGTTACGGCCATGTTCGGGGTAAACGCATCCCAAATCCGGTTCTACGAACGGGAGTTCGATATTATCCAACCGAAAAAGAACAAAAAAGGCAACCGGTTATTTACTCCGGAGGACATCGCTAACCTGAAGATTATCTTCAATCTCGTAAAAGAAAAAGGGTATACCCTCCAGGGAGCGCGGGACTATCTGCGAAACAACCGGAACGAGGCGCGCGAAAACCAACGGGTTATTGATTCGCTGCAACGCCTCAAATCCTTTTTACTTGAAGTCCGCGATAGCCTCTAACCTGCGGCCGGTACTTCTTGAATTCCATGCCGCTGTATAAAAGTTTCGACCTTTTCCACCATTTCCGTACTGCCGATAAATATAGGTGTACGCTCATGCAGGTGTTCCGGCTGAATATCCAGTATCCTCCGATAGCCGTCGCTGGCTTTCCCCCCCGCCTGCTCAACGATAAACGCGAGCGGATTACATTCATACATTAAACGTAGCTTCCCTCTTGGATGAGATGAGGTCGTGGGATACAGGAACACGCCGCCTTTGATCAGGTTGCGATGTATGTCTGCGACCATTGAACCGATATAACGTGAAGTGAATGGCCTCATTGTCTCCTGGTCCTCAACCTGACAATACTTGATGTATTCTTTGACTCCCTGCGGAAACTTGACGTAGTTACCCTCATTAATAGAATAGATCACACCGTTCCGGGGAATCTCCATGTTAGGATGTGAAAGACAGAATTCTCCAATAGAAGGATCAAGGGTAAAGCCATTCACGCCTTTTCCCGTTGTGTAAAACAGCATGGTCGATGATCCGTAAATTACATATCCCGCAGCTACCTGGCATATCCCTTTTTGAAGAATGTCTCTTTGCTGTACGGGGCCATCGGTCGTTGCACGCCTGTAAATTGAAAATATCGTACCAACGGCCGCGTTCACGTCAATATTTGACGAACCGTCAAGCGGGTCGATGCAGACCATGTACTTAGCATTTTTCGATATTTCAGAATGGATAAAGATGCAATCGTCATGTTCTTCTGAAGCGACCATACAGCATTCTCCTCCACTCCGCAGTGCAGAGATAAATTGTTCATCAGCATAAACATCAAGCTTCTTCTGCCCTTCTCCCTGCACGTTGGTGGTTCCGTTGTCTCCAAGAATATCCACAAGCCCGGCTTTATTAACCTCCCGGTTTACGATTTTTGCAGCAATGCCAATATCGCGCAACAGCCTGGACAGCTCACCTTTTGCATAAGGAAAATCGGCCTGTTTTTCGATGATGAATTGGCCAAGGGTAGTAACTTTTGTCATATAACGGGAATCTGGTTAGTGTATTTTATCCGTTATTTTGTCAACGCAAAAATACACATATACAGGCGTTAAGAAAAGGAATTAACCAAAACTTAGTGTAAAACTATCCTTTACCGTCCTGATAGTTCGATAACTTCGAGTCCCTCGATTCTATCGCTATCAATGCTAAAACGTAAAAGCGTCCGGACCTTATGCCATCCTTGTTTCCCCGCCGCACCTGGATTCAGGTGAAGGCATTGTAACTTTTGATCATACATAACTTTCAGGATATGGGAGTGGCCACAGATAAAAAGCCGGGGAGGATCAAGCTGGATGTCCCGTTTTACCTGCGCGCTGTAACGGCCCGGATATCCTCCTATGTGGGTCATCCACACGTCCACCGCTTCGCAATGGAAGCGCAAATGCTCTGGGTAGACGGCACGGACATCCATTCCGTCAATATTGCCATATACGCCTCTCAGCGGCTTGAAAGCTGTCAGGGTATCAGCTATCGCCAAACTACCGAAATCACCGGCGTGCCAGATTTCGTCACATGATTCGAAATGCATGAATATATTGTCGTCAAGATAGCCGTGTGTATCCGAAAGCAACCCGATCCGCGTCATATCGCAACGAATATATGGATTTTCAAAATGCCAGAAAAAAGTCTCTTAACAGTTCCCGGTAACGCTGGCTATAAACGCCTTTGCTTTCATAAATAACCAGCTCCGTTTCGCCAAACCGATGAGGCATTTGTCTTTTTCCTATCGCCAATATCCGTCGGATCGGCTCCTGCGCTGTAAATGACCGCACATCTACCTGCCCTTGTATCAACAGACCATGCTCATTGATAATACGCCGCTCAATAATGTCGGCCAAAGTGACCGGTAGAATGAGTTGCAGGCTTCCCCCGGGGGTCAACCACTGAGTGGCGCGTTCCAGCAAGTCATCAAAAAAGGCCAGGTCAGTGTGTCTGGCGACCTGTTTCCGTATGTCAGCATTCTTCAGTGCGCCGATAAAAAACGGAGGGTTGGAAACAATCAGATCATACGGAACATCGGCCTCGAACCGCTGCAACGCAGACTGGTGACATCGAAGCCGGTCAGAAAAGGGAGAAGTCGTGAAATTCCGCTTCGCCAGATCCGCGGCGATAGGATCGATGTCAATAGCATCGACAACCGCGCCTGAAAACCGTTGTGCCAACATGAGTGCTATAACTCCGGTCCCTGTCCCAACGTCCAGGATACGGGCCGGATGATCAACGTATGCAATAGCCCCCAGTACCACACCATCTGTATTGATCTTCATGGCAGATGCCGTTTGATCAACGCTGAACTGCTTAAATCTAAATATCCCCGACATGACGCAAATCTAAATAGCCTTATTTGGATATCTACAGAATACTTCCGAACATTGCAACTACTTCCTATGTATTATAACAAACGGGCGGATGATGAAAAACTTTCGATACGGCACAGATAAGCTAACCATTGGACTAGCTATGGCACTAACCAAAGGGTCGCTCCGCGGTTCTCTTACGGCTAAAGCCCGGCATAAAATAGACCAGTCAGCGAAGCGTGTGGACAGCATTGTAGCGCACAGCGATGCTGTATACGGTATCAACACCGGTTTCGGCCCACTCTGTGATACGCGTATCTCTGCCGAAGATACTGCAAATTTGCAGCACAACCTACTTAAAAGCCACGCTGTAGGCGTAGGCCAGCCGGTTCCGCCCGCTGTCGCCAAGACCATGATGATCATCAAGGCACAGGCTTTGGCACAGGGCTATTCCGGCATACAGCTACGCACACTCGAACGGATCATCTGGATGGCAGAACAGGACATCATCCCAGTTGTACCCGAACAGGGCTCTGTAGGCGCATCTGGCGACCTTGCCCCACTCGCTCATCTTTTTCTACCACTGATCGGGTTTGGAGAAGTATACTATAAGGGCGACATAGTACCGGCATTGGAAGCCCTTGGGACTCTTGGTATGCCCCCCCTCCAGCTCGGTCCCAAAGAGGGACTAGCCTTGATCAATGGCACTCAATTTATTGCCGCACACGCAGTCCATGCCTTGCATCGCATGCACAATGTGCTGGAAGCCGCAGACATCATTGGTGCAATGTCCCTTGAAGGCTTAATGGGCTCATATAAACCGTTTGATGCCCGTTTACACCAGTTACGCCCCTTCCTTGGCGCGCAACTAGTAGCTCACCGCTTGTGGGAACTGTTGCACAAGTCCGGCATTGCCAACTCGCATCCGGACTGCGGCCGAGTGCAAGATCCCTACTCAATCCGCTGCATGCCGCAAGTACACGGAGCATCACGCACCGCCTGGTTACACCTCAAAGAGCTTACGGAAATAGAAATCAACTCAGTAACCGACAATCCCATTATACTAGGAGCACATGAGACCATCAGCGGCGGAAACTTCCATGGTCAACCCCTGGCCCTTGCTCTTGACTATGCTACTGTAGGGGCTGCTGAGCTGGGCAACATTTCTGACAGAAGAAGCTACCTCATCATTGAAGGCCGGTACGGCCTGCCTAAACTGCTTATCCAGGATGCAGGGCTTAACTCTGGATTCATGATACCGCAATATACCACGGCCGCTCTGGTATCCGAAAACAAGACTTTATGCTTCCCAGCGAGTGCGGACAGTATACCCACCTCACTCGGTCAAGAGGATCACGTATCTATGGGCGCGATCAGTGGCCGTAAACTAAACAAAGTTATTGATAATCTCGAGTATATCCTCGCGATAGAACTACTATATGCGGCGCAGGCAATAGATCTCCGCCGTCCACTTAGATCGTCGGAGGTACTGGAGGCTTGTCACGCATTAGTGAGATCAGTCGTCCCATTCACCGACCGCGATCGCGTATTTGCATATGACATCAATGAATTGAAGCGACTGATAAGCACCGGCAAACTGGTGAACGAGGCAGACGACGCCGCGCAGATCTATGACTGTAACCTGCATAAAACCGTATATGACACCTTCAGTATTTCCTGAAGGGATCGGGGTATATGGTACAAAGACGAGGCATGCAGCAGGCTCTGTTTAGGCTTCGAATTTATAACCGACGCCCTTTACAGTTGACACGTAATTCTCGCCGATTTTTTCCCGTAGTTTACGGATGTGTACGTCGATGGTGCGGTTGGTAACCACAACAGAATCTTCCCAGATGTTTTTGAGGATTACTTCGCGGGTGTAAACTTTTCCCGGTTTGGAAGCCAATAGGTAGAGCAGTTCAAATTCTTTTTTTGCTAACACGATCTTCTCTCCGTTCTTAAATACGAGAAAAGCTTCGCGGTCGATCACAAGATTGGAAACCTCCAGTTTCTCACTAGGAAGCTCTTCGCTTTGTGTATTCCGGCGTAAAATCGCGTTGATACGGCTCAGTAGGGCACGAGGCTTGATCGGTTTGGCAATATAGTCGTCGGCTCCCACATTGAAGCCGGCAATCTCCGAATACTCTTCACTCCGTGCTGTCAAAAACACCATGAAGGTACTTTTGAATTCCGGCATTGCGCGCATGATGCGACAAGCCTCTATCCCATCCATTTTAGGCATCATGACATCCAGAATAATAAGATCAGGCATGATCTTTTTTGCCGTGGATACCGCTTCCTGCCCATTGGAGGCAGTGTACACCTGGTAGCCCTCGCGTTTCAGATTATAGGCTATCAGTTCGACGATGTCCGGCTCGTCATCTACCACCAATATCTTTTGTTTTGCAGTGCTCATGGTGTTATTTTTTGCTAAAGTATGTACTTACTGACAAATATCGGTTAACTGAATATTAATAAATCGTTAAACCGCTTATTCAATTAACATAGAGTAAGCACTAATCAAAGGTTTTCTTCAAAAAAGTTTCCAGTTCTGCGCCGCGGAGGTTCTTTGCTATAATGACACCGTTGGGATCTAGTAAGTATGATGTGGGAATTGCCTGTATACGGTACAACCCCACCACTTCACTACCCCATTGCTGTAGATCAGATACCTGAGTCCACTCCAGGCCGTCTTCCCGGATGGCCTTCAGCCACGAACCCGGATTGCCATCCAGTGACACACCTAATACTGTGAACCCCTTATCTTTAAAGTTCCGGTATTGTCTCACGATATTGGGATTTTCCTCCCGGCACGGGACGCACCATGAAGCCCAGAAATCGACCAGTGTGTACTTTCCTTTGAAGTCTGAAAGCTTCACCGGTTTATTATCCGGTGTGAGGGACTGGAACTCAGGGGCGGGTTGCCCTATGGCCAACCGTTTCAGTTTTGTGATTTCGTCCAGAAACTGTCTAACCCGCGCATTGTCATCCCAGCGCCCTGTTATGCGATCGGCATAGGCGATGAGCTCCGCCTCAGCCAGCTCAGGATCCAACGTGCTCATGGCAAAGAATCCTGCAAGGTCATCGTGTTCTTCTGCGAAATGCACCGCTTTGTCCGTATAGTCCCGCATCCCTTGCCGGTATTTCTGCACGTACTCCTGCCGGAGATTCATGATAGCCTTGTCATCCAAACGTGCCGCTTCCTTGGCAAACCGCTCTTCAAGCGCGACTTCGAAACGCTCCTTTTCCGCAATTGTGGCAGAAAATTCTTTTATTTTGTCAGAAAGCGGAGAACCGGTTACCTCATACCGTCCGTCCGCCCGGGCGAGATCCGCACTGAACGACACGCGATCGCCGTTCTGCAGGATCAGGTGATACCGATTATTGCCGGCTTCCAAGGTCAACAACCGTGGATGCGACGCCGCCCGCCGGAACCGGAACTCACCGCGCTCGTTCAGAAAAACAGAATCAAGCTTCCGTTCCCCTTCGTAGAACACAACGGTATTGACATTACCGGCATTCTGCAACTGTCCATCCAGTGTAAATGCGGCATCGTCTGAACAACTGATAAACAATAACACTATCCATCCCAGAAAAACCGATATCCTATGCCTCATCGTTACCAATTTTTGTTTCCTGGTGTACATACTCCTTTGCTTTTTTTAACGCGTTATACAGTCCCCCTGCGTCTTTGCCACCTGCCGTCGCAAAGAAGGGTTGCCCTCCGCCTCCCCCTTGAATTTCCTTGGCCAGCTCCCTGACAATCGTCCCGGCGTTCCACCCCCGTTCTTTCACAAGGCTATCGGCAATGGCAACGGTAAGGCTCGGTTTCCCGCTGATTTCCGCACCTAAAACAAGGAACGCGTTGTCTACCTGAGCTCTCAGTGCATAAGCCAACGTTTTTACAGCATCTGCATTGGGCAGGTCCACTTTCTCAGCTATTACCTGAACATCGCCAATGCTTATAGTCTTGGCGGCCAGCTCATCTTTCAGGCGCAGCGCTTTCTCGGCAATAGCTTGTTCTACTTCCTTTTTGAGTGCACTGTTTTCCGTGATCAAACGGTCTAGCGCCGGAACAAGGTCCTTGGGATTATTAAGCAATTCTTTGATCTGGTGCAGGGTAGCCGACTGATCATAGATCGTCTCTTCGGCCTTTCTGCCCGTAACGGCCTCTATGCGCCGGACACCGGCGGCTACGGCACTCTCAGAGGTAATTTTGAAAAAGCCGATCTGCCCAGTAGCCCGGACATGCGTACCACCGCACAATTCCCTAGAGAAGTGGTCGTCAAAAGTAATAACGCGGACAAAATCGCCATACTTCTCGCCAAAAAGCGCGGTCACACCGGAAGCTATTGCCTGCTGATAAGGAACTGTGCGCTCCTCCTTTAATGGAATATTTTCCCTGATTTTTTCATTAACGATCCGTTCAATCTGCAGCAGCTCTTCTTCACTTAGTTTGGCGAAGTGTGAAAAGTCAAAGCGAAGGTACTGGTCATTTACCAGCGACCCCTTCTGATTAACATGCTGGCCGAGCACCTGCTTGAGTGCCGCATGAAGCAGGTGAGTCGCAGAATGATTCCCTTCCGTGGCACTCCGCATTGCCGTATCGACTTTGGCTATAAAAGCGGTATTCAAATCTTTGGGCAAAACCTGGGTGTAGTGCACAATTAGCCCGTTCTCTTTTTTGGTATCGGTAATGGAGATAGACTCGCCGGTATCCGGATGCTCCAGTTTGCCGGTATCTCCGACTTGTCCCCCACCCTCTGCATAGAAAGGAGTCGCAGAAAGTACCAATTGATATTGATCTTTACCCTTGGCTGTTACCTTCCGGTACTTGAGAATGTCCGTTTGACATTCCAGGGTATCGTAACCCACGAAGTCCACTTCTTCCCTTTCCCGCAATACTACCCAGTCACTCGCATCAACGGAGGTGGCTGCCCGCGAACGGTTTTTTTGCGCCTCCAGCGCTTTTTGGAACCCTGCCATATCGACATCCATGCCTTTCTCTCTGGCGAGCAATTCGGTTAAGTCGATAGGAAACCCGAATGTATCATACAATTCAAATGCAAAATCACCGCTCACATTACCATTGCCGGACGCGTGCGTTTCAAAACGTTGTACACCGGTGACCAACGTCCGCAGGAAGGATTGCTCCTCTTCCAGCACTACTTTCTGTACAAATTCCTGTTGGGAGATCAGTGTATCAAAAACTCCTTCGAATTGCTTGGCAAGCAGCGGAATGAGCTCATGTAGAAACGGTTCTTTGAATCCCAGGAAAGTGTACGCGTAACGCGCAGCCCGACGCAGGATGCGCCTGATGACGTATCCCGCTTTATTGTTGGAAGGAAGCTGCCCGTCCGCTATTGCAAACCCAATGGCACGGATATGGTCAGCCAGCACACGCATCGCAATATCGGTTTGTTCATTATCCCCATATGGCACACCGGCCTTTTCCGCGATGTAAGCAATCAATGGCTGAAACACATCGGTATCATAGTTCGAGATTTTCCTCTGTATGACGCGGACCAACCGCTCAAACCCCATGCCTGTATCCACGTGCTTGGCTGGAAGCGGCTTCAGAGAGCCATCTTTCTGCCGGTTAAACTGCATAAATACCAAGTTCCAGATCTCGATAACCTGCGGATGGTCAGCGTTTACAAGCGTCTTGCCATCCACTTCGTTACGCTCCGTATCAGGGCGGCAGTCAACATGGATTTCCGAACAAGGACCACACGGACCGGTGTCACCCATTTCCCAGAAGTTATCTTTTTTATTACCTAAGAGAATGCGGTCTTCGGCGATGAATTCCTTCCAGAAATTATAGGCTTCCTCATCCCTTGGCAAGCCATCTGCCACGTCACCTTCAAAAATAGTGACGTATAACCGTTCTTTGTCCAACCGGTATACTTCGGTGAGTAACTCCCAGGCCCAAGCGATGGCTTCTTTCTTGAAATAGTCACCGAAGCTCCAATTACCCAACATCTCGAATAATGTATGATGGTAGGTGTCGATTCCAACCTCTTCCAGGTCGTTATGTTTGCCGGACACCCGCAGGCAGCGCTGTGTATCAGCAACACGGGGAAACTTGGCGGCACTTTCTCCCAGAAAGATGTCCTTAAACTGGTTCATGCCCGCATTGGTAAACATCAATGTTGGGTCGTTCTTGATGACTACCGGAGCAGACGGCACAATCTGGTGGCCCTTATTTTTGAAGAAAGCCAGAAAGGCTTCTCGAATTTCCTTACTTGTCATTGAAAATAAAATACTTGTTGATATTTTTTGCGCAAACTTAGCGAAAATTGGCTGGTTATGCAATCCCACGGACTATCTGCTTTTATACAGATAAATACAATTATCTGCCTACAAACAGATATTCTATTTTATCTGGACATAGGCAGATAAATTTGTTTTAGTCAAGCATTACGATTAACTTTGGACCTGATCCATAACCAAATGATAGGCGTTATTACAGGAGACATTATCAATTCCCAAAAGCTGGACGATCCCAAATCCTGGTTATCCGGCCTGAAGGGTGCACTCAATACAGTCGGGCCGACACCAAAAGTCTGGGAAATCACCAGGGGTGACAGTTTTCAGCTACAGGTCACATCAGTCTTGGATGTCCTTATAACCGCTGTATATATCAAAGCTGTCATCAAGCAACTGCCAGGGCTTGACGTGAGAATGGCCATTGGTATCGGCGGCAAAAACTACGATGCACCAAAGATCAGCGAAGCGAACGGCGATGCCTTCACCCACTCCGGCAGGCTATTCGATCAGTTAAAGAAAACCACGCTGGCAATCAAATCGCCCTGGCAGGAAGTCGACAGGCCGATTAACCTATGCTTGGAGCTTGCATTATTGATAATGGACCGCTGGACAGTCAATTCTGCTGAGATTGTAACCCTTTCCATTGAACATCCGGAAAAAACCCAGGCAGAACTGGGAAAAATGATCGAGATCAGTCAGGGCCGGGTGAGCGAACGGCAACAACGGGCGGGATATGAAGAGATTATGAAAATGGATGCTTACTTCAGGGAATTGCTGGGACAACAAATAAAAGCATGACGCTATTTTTGAAACTATTGCTGGCACACTTACTTGGTGACTTCTGCTTTCAGCCAGATCGTTGGATAGCAGACAAACAACGGAATAAATTCAGATCCAAAAGCCTGTATCTCCACATGTTGGTACATGCCACACTTTTGACAGTACTCCTCGGTTTTGCGCCTATCTATTGGCAGAGTATTGTTTTCGTCATCGTTACACACTACCTCATCGATCTGGCCAAGCTTTATGTTCAGGAAAATAAAACCGCCATCCCCGCTTTCCTGGCGGATCAAGCACTCCATGTGACCGTATTGGGTTTGGTTGCTTATCATCATGAACCTTTTAACTGGCTGGCCAAGGATCTGCTCTCCGCGCCCGTCCTGCTTTTCATCACCGCTTTGATACTCGTTATATTTGTACCGGCTGTTCTCATTAAACTGCTGATTGCCCAATGGCGCCCGGATACCAAAGACAGACCCCAGGACTCCGTATTCACGGATGAAGAGTCGCTTATCAGAGCTGGGCGGTTTATCGGTATCCTGGAGCGGCTGTTTGTCTTTTTATTCATTATCATCGATCATTGGGAGGCTGTAGGATTTCTGCTTACCGCCAAATCCATTTTCCGGTTCGGTGACTTACGGCAGGGAAAGGACCGCAAGCTTACAGAATATGTACTGATCGGAACATTACTCAGTTTTGGCTCCGCGATCCTTGTTGCACTGGCATATTCGCGCGCCGTGACCATATTGAACTAAAATTGGCCCACAAATTGCTTATACCCTCGAAACTTTAACATCACTTATATAACGCTTAAACTTTACATCAAATGAACATTACCCTAAGAAAAACGGGAGTACTCGCAGCAACGGGTATTCTTTCGGCGACGGCTTTGTTTGCCCAGACACCCACTGTTAACGAAGTGAAGCCTTTCGCTCCGGCGGCTGAATACCGGACTTGGTCAATTGGCGTGCATGGCGGTTTACTTAACCAATCCAACCTGATCGGTCTGCGTCGCAAATTTGATAAAGTGGAACATAATTTCGGATATGGTTTTTATGTAAAAAGGCAGATCCTCCCCGGATTCGGCGTCCAGGCCGAATACCTCGGAGGAAAAGTAGGCGGCACTTACAAGGACAACGATGATTCCTTTGAGGCTAAGTTACCATGGTCTGCTGCACTTTCAGCACACATCACTCTCGCAAACATTAACTGGAAATACCGTGAGGGAGTCATTAAACCCTATTTAAACGTAGGGTTAGGAGCTATGGGCTTTGAGACCTCCAAAGAAATCAACGGCAGCACCACGGAATTCGATTCGACTACCGAAATGTTTATTCCTGTCGGCTTAGGCTTGAAATTTGCCGTTACAAATGATCTGAATATTGATCTTGGATACCGCATGAGCATGGTACAGTCTGACGCATTTGATGGCATAACGACCGGATCCAAAGATTTGTTTTCTTATGCCCATTTAGGGCTTGAGTTCGCTCTGGGCAGCAAGCAAAAGCCGTTCCTGGCTAACAGTAATCCTGTTTCTGCGATGCAAAAAGAATATCAGGCACAGTACGATGACCTTGTTGCACAGAAGGAGGCCTTTGAAGCGCAAAAAGCCGAAAACGAAAAACTAAAGTCCCAGGTTGAGCGACTGTACGCTGATCTGGCTGATGATGATGGCGACGGTGTAGCCAACCGTTATGACAAGTGCCCGGATACGCCTGAAAAAACCAAAGTTGACGGATCAGGATGTCCTCTTCCGGAAGTTAAGCCTGTGGTTCAACAAGTGGTTGTCACCGAAGAGGATCGCCGCGTGGTGGATGAAGCCATCCAGAACCTGGAATTTGACACCGGCAAATCAACCATACGTTCATCGTCATACCCCAGCCTGAACAAAGTAGCGGCGCTGTTGATCGAAAAGAACTTCAGCCTTAAGCTGGCGGGACACACCGATAATACCGGATCCATGCAGACCAATATGCGTCTTTCGAAAGAGCGCGCGGAAGCCGTAAAAGCCTATTTAGTAAGTAAAGGAGCTAATCCTTCGCGTATCGAAGCAACCGGCTATGGCCCCACCCAACCGATTGCCACCAACGCCACCGCTGAAGGCCGTCAACAAAACCGCCGGGTAGAATTTACGCTCTATTAACACAGTATTAATTGATTACCGGGGAGGGTAGCCGCAACGCGGTTACCCTTTTATTTTTACCGACATCCTTTTATTTACCAAATTTTCTCCGTATCTTTGCGCCGCCTTAGGCAATATAGCCTATTGTATAATACATATTCATGAACCCATTTATTGAACTGGGGATCCGTCATGATATTGTTAATGCCATCACAGAGTTAGGGTTCGAGAAACCCACTCCCATTCAGGAACAAGCCATTCCCGTACTTTTGACAGGCAGCAACGATTTTGTCGGATTAGCCCAAACCGGTACCGGCAAAACCGCAGCATTTGGTCTGCCTTTGTTAGAGCTATTGGACTTTTCGCAGAAACACCCACAGGCGTTGGTACTATGTCCCACGCGTGAGCTTTGTCTGCAGATTGCCAAAGACATCGAAAAATTTGCCAAGAACATTCCGAGCGTGCATGTCGTCGCCGTATATGGTGGTGCAAGCATCAGCGATCAGTTGCGGCAGATCCGCCGTGGCGTGCAAATCGTCGTGGCTACCCCCGGCCGGATGCTCGACATCATTGGCCGCAATGCGATCGATTTCTCAGGTGTGAAGTACGTTGTGCTGGATGAAGCTGATGAAATGCTCAACATGGGCTTTCAGGAAGACATCAACGATATTCTGGCCACCACTCCGGAAGAGAAAAAAACCTGGCTGTTTTCAGCCACTATGCCTGCCGAAGTCCGGCGGATCGCCAAAAATTATATGACCGATCCGTTTGAGCTGACTGTAGGCACCAAAAACAGCGGAAATGCCAACATTGAACACCATTATTATGTCGTGCGTGCCAGAGACAAGTATGCGGCGTTCAAACGCATAGTCGATTCTAACCCTGAAATATTCGGCATCGTGTTCTGTCGGACCAAAATAGAGACGCAGGAGATTGCTGAGGCTCTCATCAAAGACGGCTACAATGCTGACGCCCTGCACGGAGACCTGTCACAACAGCAACGCGACAAGGTAATGAAGCGGTATCGCGAGCGGAGCCTGCAGTTGCTTATTGCAACAGATGTTGCAGCGCGGGGCATAGACGTCAATGACGTCACCCATGTGATTAACTTTTCCCTGCCAGACGAAATTGAAAATTACACCCACCGGAGCGGCCGCACGGCCCGTGCCGGCAAGACCGGCATCTCAATTTCATTGGTTAACCTGAAGGAGTTAGGCAAAATCCGGCAGATCGAAAAAGTAATCGGTAAACCGTTTGCCAAAATGGATGTACCCCGTGGCGAAACCGTTGTGGAAAAGCAATTGTTTGCCCTGATCAACAAGGTGCACGACGTGGCTGTAAACGATGACCATATCGATCCTTATCTGCCGCAGATCATGGAGAGCTTCGCTGACCTTAGCAAAGAAGAAATCATCAAGCGCTTTGCATCGCTTGAATTCAACCGTTTCCTTGATTATTACCAGAACGCGCCTGACCTTAACGTAGATGCCCGCGAAATGCGCGGAAACGACCGCGATCGCAAGGGAAAAAGCGACCGTTATGGCCGCGACGGATATAAGTCAGATTACACCCGTTTGTTCATCAATCTGGGATCTGTGGATGACTTTACCCGCGGCGATATTCTCGGCTATATATGCAACACGACCAATATCAACGGTAAAGCAATCGGCAAAATCGATCTCAAAGGTGTCTATACTTTCTTTGAGGTTGAGAATGCTGCTGTTGAAAAGGTGTTCCGCGGATTCCAGAATATCGACTACAACGGGCGTACGGTACGTGTTGAAAACGCAGGCGACGCACCTGGAGGAGAAGGCCGTGGGGAAAAACGCGGTCGGTCATTCCGGCACGGTGATGGAAACCGCAAGAAGCGTGAAGGAGGTTTCCGCGAATCCTCGGGGAAACGCCGTGAAAAGAGCCGCTGGTAGCAGCAGGACGTATTCCATAAAAAAACCTTGGCAGCTTAATCTGCCAAGGTTTTTTTATGCCACTTAACCTTATTCGATATCCATAATCGGCGTATAGACCGGCACTAACGACTTCATAATCAACCATCCAATCAAATACGATACCGCGCAGATCGAAAAGATAATGAAATAGCCGGCATCAATTCCGACAAACCCCATAAACCGCATCTGGGTATCCACCGAGTGATCAAAAAGCATACCTGAACCCTTATTGATAAGGAATGATCCGACACCGCCCGCCATACCTCCTATTCCGGTGATGGTGGCTACGCTGGACCGCGGAAACATATCACCTACTGTTGAAAAAATATTGGCAGACCAGGCTTGATGGGCGGCTCCGGCAATACCGATAATAATAACGGGGATCCAAACTGACACGCCGCCCAAAGGTTGAGCCAACAACGTCAGCAGCGGAAAGAATGCAAAGATCAACATGGCCCTCATCCGGCCAGCGTAAGGATTCATTCCCTTTTTGTCTACAAAATAGGTAGGCAGCCAACCGCCGATGATTGACAAAAGCGTCAATGCGTACAATACGAAGATATGAAGTGCGCTTTGCGTGGAATCCAGATCATAGACAGAACTCAGATAAGCCGGCGTCCAAAACAGAAAAAACCACCACACACCGTCCGTCATAAACTTCCCAACGGCAAAGGCCCAAGTCTGACGGTACCCAAAAGCTTCAACAAAAGACATTTTCCGTTTGGGAAGGTCTCCTGCCTTGGATTGAAGATCAACCAGGTCGTCTTGCTGAATATACGCCAGCTCTGCTTCATTCACCTTAGAATGAACATGAGGCTTTTTATACATGAACACCCAGAACCCCATCCAGATAAACCCTAAGGCTCCGATGATAATAAAAGAAGCCTCCCACCCATACGCCGCCGCAATAAAGGGGATCGTTACGGGAGCCGCTAAAGCACCCACCGTTGCGCCCGCGTTGAATATACTGGTTGCGAATCCGCGGTCCTTTTTAGGAAAATACTCCGCAGTCGCCTTTATAGCTGCCGGAAAGTTACCCGCTTCGCCAATAGCCAGCACGATCCGTGCAAAGATGAAAAAAGTCACACTCACCGATACAATTCGGCTGATGTCATTCACCGTGCCGATGATCTCCTTGGCGCCCTCGAAGCTGACGAACCAGTTGCCCGTCAATACCCCGGCGGTGGCGATTCCGCAATATGCGTGTATGCAGGCACCAACGGACCAAATCCCTATCGCCCATAAAAAACCCTTTTTCGTATCCATCCAGTCCACAATCCGGCCAGCAAAAAGCATGGATACGGCATACACGATTGAAAACACCGCGGTAATGTTGCCATAGTCGTTGTTCCTCCAATGGAATTCTGGCACGATAAAGTCCTTCCATGTCAACGAAAGCACCTGTCGGTCCATATAATTAATCGTTGTGGCAAAAAACAAGAGTGCGCAGATACTCCATCGGTAATTCGTCATAGGTCGGGAAGCAGTCATCATAACAAGTTTAACGTGATTAGATTTATAATGCGTAAACGTTTACGCCTTTCAAATATAGAAAGACTTGCCTAATTGCCCTCCCTTTCCACTCAAATTTCTTCGAAATCGTTTTCGTTACGAGCGCCTCCACTTCTCGCCTAACCACCCCAACCGAAATACCGATTGGCATTATGATAGCAGATGTCCTGGACAACCTGTCCGATCCACTCAATATCATCAGGTAGCTCACCGTTTTCAACCTCAGTACCGAACAAGTCGCAGAGTAACCTCCGGAAATACTCGTGCCGGGGAAATGACAGGAAGCTGCGGGAATCGGTCAGCATCCCGACGAACCGGCTCAATAACCCCATGTTGGACAGGGCGTTGATCTGTTTGGTCATGCCGTCTTTCTGATCGAGAAACCACCAGGCAGAGCCAAACTGCAGTTTACCGGGTACTGATCCATCGTTAAAGTTCCCGATCATGGTGGCCATCAGTTCATTGTCCGCTGGGTTCAGGTTATACAGAATCGTTTTGGCCAGTTTTTCATTACGGTCCAGCCGGTCGAGAAACCTGGCCAGTGTCCTGCCCTGTGCAAAATCGCCAATCGAATCCCAGCCGGTGTCCGGCCCCAGCTTGCCCATCATGCGGGAATTGTTGTTTCGCAATGCGCCCAGATGATATTGCTGTACCCATCCCCGCTCTGCGTCCCACTCAGCGAACAGCAACAGCATGGCGGACTTGAACTTCCGGTGATCAGCCGCGCTGACTTCACCACCGGCAATTGCACGGGAAAATATCCGGGCCACGTCCTCTTCCTCGTAGTCTTCTGCATAGATTTCCTCCAGCCCGTGATCGGACACGCGGCAGCCCATTGAAGCAAAAAAATCGTGGCGTGATTTCAGTGCCTGCAGAAAACCGGCAAAAGAAGTGACCGGTCCACCACTGAGGCTTTCCAGCTTCCTGACATACTCACGGAACTTATCCAGATTACTCAGATCCATGGCAGCATCAGGTCGGAACGCTGGGTACACGGGAATTTCATAACCCTCCCCGCGCAGTTGCTGATGGTGCTCAAGCGTATCAAGGGGGTCGTCAGTAGTACAGATTACCCTGACATTCATTTTCTTAAGTAATTCCCGCACCCTATATTCGGGTGACCGCAGTTTCTCCCGGGTCTCATCAAAAATCCGGTCTGCGGAATCTGGATTTAACAGCTCAGTAATACCGAAGTAGCGCTGTAGCTCCAGGTGGGTCCAATGGTACAGCGGATTCCGAAGCGTATAAGGTACTGTTTCAGCCCATTTACGGAATTTTTCCCGGTCCGGGCGGTCTCCTGTGATATAGCTTTCGTCCACCCCGTTGGTACGCATCGCCCGCCACTTATAGTGATCTCCATTGAGCCACACCTGCGTGATGTTCTCGAACTGTGTATTTGCCGCAATCTGCGCTGGCGGAAGATGGCAGTGGTAGTCAATGATCGGCATATCCGCCGCATATTCGTGATACAGCTTCTGGGCTGTCTTTGTGTTCAATAGAAAGTGTTCGTCTAAAAACTTCTTCATAATGTAACGCTACTGTTTATTGACTAATCGGATAAGAGGTTTCCAGTTGTTTCAACAGTTCCACACCATTGCCAGCGGCTAACAAGTGTGCCAAGTCGGCTTTGACCAGGTCCGCAAAACCACTCAGGCTGCTCAGATCAGCCTTCCATAGGGACTTATCAGCTAACACATTGTCTACTAACTGGTTATGGTCATCACTTTTCCAGACATCAGCAAAATAGCGGGCGTGTTCGTCCTGGATGCTATACGACTTGTCACCGATCCGGCCGGTGAACGTCCCGTCAGGCTGTTCAATTCCCTTCATGAATCGGAGATATGCAGCAAAACCCATTGCCATACAACGGGGCGGCGCCTGCCTCCGCGTTGCATTCTGCTGGAGCAACGCCACATTGCGCATTTGCATTTTGGAAGTAAAATTCATGCTAATGCTTAACCACCGGTGATCCAAAAAAGGATTACTGAAACGGTCCAACACAGCATCGGCAAAAGTTAGCGCTTCCTGCTCTTCAATCCCGTCACCAACGATAGCGGGCACGATCTCCCGCCGCATCAGCTGGTTCACATATGCCATGAAGGACGGATCAGCCATGGCTTCTTTCACGGTGGTAAAACCGCAGGCAACCGCCAGACCGCAGGAAAACGTATGGGTACCGTTCAGAAGCCGCAGCTTCAGCTCCTTGAACTTCCGGATGTCGGGTGTGATCACGATGCCCTCATCCGCCTTGGCAAAGGAGAGCCGGTCGGGTACCCGGGGACTGGCTGACTCGATAGCCCACAAGCGGAAAGGTTCGGCCATGATCGCCAGTCCGTCGCGATAGCCAAGACGGGCTTCCTGTTCAGCGGCTTCAGCTGCAGGAAGCTTCCCGGGCACAATCCGGTCAACCAAGGTATTGCAGAAGTCGTTCGCTTGCTCCACCCATGCTATGAAAGCCTGCCCCAGATTATGCTGGAGAGCCAGCTGAAGCACGATAGCTTTTAACGTTGTGCCATTATCGCCGATCAATTCCGTCGGCAGGATCACCCAACCCTTATCCGGATCGCCGTCAAAGCACCGGAACCTTCGGTAAAGGAGAGCCGTTAATTTACCCGGAAAAGAGGAAGGCGGGGAAGCTTCAAGATTCTCAGCCCTGTCCAGGGTGATCCCTACCTCCGTCGTATTGGAAATGACCACTGAAATGTCCGGATTATCGGCTATCTCAAGGATTTCCTGCCACTCAGTAGCCGCATGGAGTACCCTGCTGATGGCTGACACCAGTATGGTCTCCCGGACTTCCTGTCCATTTTTCAACCCATTGATATGAAGCGTATAAAGTCCATCCTGTTGTGAGAATTCGCCGGTATCTCCCTGGCCGGTTGACTTGACAACAACGATCCGCCCGTTGAAGATGCCTTGCCTGTTCGCCTTTTCTATGAAATAATCCGGTAACCCCCGTAGTAACACGCCCGTGCCGAACTGCAGTACCTTTTCAGGAAACTGCACCGACTCACCGGCGTTCAAGATTGTTTTGTTCAATATTTTCATAGTACTTCTCGTCTTCACTTTCTTTTCGCCTGTGCCAATAACCATCGTACCCAAGTCTCAGCGGCTTGGTAATTCTCAAAGTCAGGGGTGAGCTTGCGCCCATCGATATACTCATTATATATCCACGGATCTCCCAGGGCGAACACCGTCCCTTTCCCGTAGCGTGCTATCGCCATCAGCGTTTTTCCTTCATGCTGAACCAGCGGTTTGGCTGGATCGGTGAGTTCAAGTGTACTCACCTCCTTCAGGAACAACTTATAAGGCTTTTTAACGACCCGGTTCCCCTTTTTTAACTGAACTGCGCCTTGCTCGAAATGGTTATTCTTGACCATCAGCTCGTTGTCTTCATTAAAGCGGATACCGAAACGCCCAGCAAGCTGATTAAAATGTATAAATTCAGCATTTCCCGCATCATTTCCCAGTAGGACAAGCACGCCGCCGCCATGCACCCACCCAGCGATCGCTTCGATTTCCGGGTGCTGGAGAACATTAGGAGACGCCGCTTCCTTTTCCGTATCGGGATCAACAATGATATAGATATCTGCCTGGCTAAGCGCCGCTGCGCCGGGCTTACTATCCAATGATCCCGTGACAGCACCATACCGATTAAACAAGTGTCCCAAAAACGAGTACCCGCCGTCCGACTGTTCTTCCCAGATATAATGATACCGCACCTGTCTGCCTGTGATATCCGTGCGGTATTCGTTATTATAGAAATAATCAAGCAGGACCGTTTTTCCTTTTGCTGTTCCAAGCGTACGTTGCATCTCCATCTCCGCCGCACATTTGATGAATGCGCCGATCCCTTTCGGATCATTCTGGATAACCGGTTCGCTCATGTAATACTCAAAGCTGCCATCCCGGTAGCGCCCCGTGCCCCCAAGGCCGGATACGGCCACTGTCCGTTCCAGATTGATGCCACCGCCCTCCCGTTGTGAGACAAATGTCTTGAGGATACCACGATAGCCGTGCTGCGCGTGTTCAATATAGTTTTCCGGCAAGTAACCCAGACGCACCCCTTTTGCCAGGGTATAAACCAGCATACAGGAAACCGAGGCCTCCAGATAGTTCTCAGGGCGTTGTGGCATATCTACCACGTCGTACCATACGCCTGACCGTTTATCCTGCACGGCAACCACCGCTTTGGCGAACCGCTGCAAGATACCCGCCAATGAATCGATACCGGGATGGTTGTCCGGGAAGTGCTCAATCGCATCGACAAGTGCCATGCCGAACCACCCCAAAGAACGGCCCCAGAAATTTGGCGAACGCCCGGTCGTCTTGTCAGCCCAAGCCTGCTCGCGGGACTCATCCCAACCATGATACAGCAACCCCGTCTTATCGTCACGGCTATGCCGCTCCATCAGCACAAACTGGGTCGTAACATCGTGAAAAATCTCTTGTTCACCGAAGAGCCTTGCATATTCAGCATAAAATGGCTGCCCCATATACAAACCGTCCAGCCACATCTGATGCGGATAGATCTTTTTGTGCCAGAACCCTCCTTCCGACGTCCGGGGATGCGTACGGAGCTGGTCACGCAGCAGGGTAGCTGCCTTATAGTATTTCTCTTTTCCGGTTACCTGATACAGCAATAGCAATATCTTGCCATTGTTGACAAAATCAATATTGTAGTCGTCCCTCCGGTAGGCATTGATGGTGCCATCATCCTGCACATAATGATCCATCTGTTTCTGAATATAGGTAAACCACCGGGCATCCCCCGAGGCCTTCCAAACCGCCTCCATACCCTTGAGGATCACACCGAGATCGTAGCTCCACTTCGCCGGAGTGCCGGGCTTTCCCAGACTGAACGAGTCCGGCCACAGTTTCATGACCGTCTCAGCCATCAGTTCGCTGTATTTCGGGGGTTGCGCCTGCGCGGTGCCCATGATAATGGCCAGTAAGGCCATCAGAAAACTTTTTTTCATGAATAAATGCTTGTTCAGTTTTTGCAATTTTACCTTTCTCGTGTAACCATCAAAAGCTTTTGCCACCCTTTATTTGCGGAATCGTTTCCGGCAACGATTCCGGTCGTCTATTTGTTGTGTATTCATTAGCTACGGCTTGAAATGTGCGGCCAATTCCGGCAGATGCAGCTTTATTTCGGCCACGGCCAGATCGCAGATCTTAAACGCTCCGGTACCTGATAGGTGCGTATCATCCTCCGCCCCTTCAGGCAGCGCCTCGTACTGTCCGGGCAATAGGTGCAGAAACAGTGCCTTGGATGGTTCTGCCCCCCACTCCTGCAGCAACGACCTCGTCCGCGCGTGCAGGTCAAGGAGGGCCGCTCCCGTTTCTTGCGCTACACGGCGCACGGCTTCAGGGTATTCACCATGTGTTTCCTGCAGCTGTCCGTTACCATCAAACTTGCGGCGCACGATAGGCGTCGCCAGCACAGGGACACCTCCCCGCTCCTGTGTCTCGCGGATATACTGCTTCAGTTGCTTGGGAAACTCCTGTGCCGGATCTGCATAACGTTCTGGGCTGTTCTCCTTCTGATCGTTGTGACCGAACTCGATGATGACGTAGTCGCCAGGCTGTATTTGTTCTTTGACTTTATCCCAGTGCCCTTCGTCCCGGAAACTCTTCGTACTCCGGCCGTTCAACGCGTGGTTTTCCACCCGTACAGCCTCGTCAAAATACAGCTCCAGAACCTGTCCCCATCCTTTTTCCGGATTGCTCACGCGATAGGGTTTGTTGGCGACCGTTGAGTCGCCTATTAGAAATACGGTCGTATGGCGCTGACTGCTCCATGCGAATGCCAGTATCAGCCCAATGCACGGAGCCGCCACCCATTTGGTCCAAGCTTGTTTCATCATGATCTAAACCGTTAAGCGATACGCTTGGGCATGGGTTTCAGATCGGTCAGCGAATCAATTTTCACAGGCGCTCCCTGTTCAATGCTTTTCCTGGCGGCGATACCGATGAGGATGGACATGGCCCCATCCCGCACGCCGGCGGCATGCCCGTAAGGATCCGGCGCATCCTTGTCCTTGAAAATTTTATCGTGCAGCCGCCGGTCACCGCCTCCGTGCCCGGCACGTTCACTGGCCACTTGAATCACCTTATAATCGGACCAGCTTTTGTAAAGCACCAGCGGCTCATGGATCACATCATCCTTCTTGCTTTGGTCCATTTCAGCCGCGTGAAGGCTCTCCTGATCCAGCTCATCGTTCTTCATCCAGGGAATGTCCAACCACGCTTCAATACGCCCCTTGTGCCCATTAAAAGCGATACGCCACCCTTCAAACGGAGAGTAGGTGGTCAATGAATAGTTGGCCACCACCTTATTGGCATACCTGATCTGCGCAGACATTTTATCGTAAATATCGATCTCCTCCCTATAAACGCAGCCATCGCGGATGTAACCGTCATGTTCTTCATTTTCCACATAAAGCTTCATGCTATGACTGTCTTTGGTGATATCCCAATAGTAGACACACTCCTGTTTATGCGGACAGCTGCGGCAGCTTTTACCACGGAAAGGCCCATTGTGCCCATAGTGCTCAAGGGCTCCATATGCAAAAACTTCTTCAGGATCCGAATCGAGCCACCAATTCAGCAAATCAAAGTGGTGCGTAGCCTTGTGCACCCATAGGGAACCGCCACTATCCATCAAACCATGCCAGCGCCTGAAATATGACGCCCCATGATGCACGTTCAGGTACCAGTTGAAATCAACTGAAGTGATTTCGCCGATTTCCTTGTTCTGAAGCAGCTCCTTGATCTTGGTCATATACGGACTCCATCGGTAGTTGAACCCCACGATCAGGTTCTTTCCATACTTGCGCTCTGCGTCCAGTATCGCCTGGGCCTTTACCTCATCCGTTGTGAGCGGTTTTTCGGTCAACACATCGCATCCCGCGGCCAGCCCTTTTACGATGAACTCGTGATGCGTGGAATCCTTGGTACAGACAATGATCAGGTCAGGCTTCATTGTGCGTACCATCTCGTCAAAATCCACGAAAGTGGGGCATTGTACACCCATATACGTCTTGGCGAAGGCAAGCCGGCCTGGATTGATATCGCTGAGTCCTACGAATTCAAGCAGGTCAGGATACTGCTCCACCAACCGTTTCCCCCAAAAAGAAGTCCCGCGCACACCGGTACCTACCAACACCACACGGAGTTTCCGCTGCATGCCTAAACCTGTCTTCGGCATGCTAACGGCTGTGCCCGCCGCCAGCATGCTCAATGCATAAAGAAAGTCTCTTCTTGAAAAAGTCGTCATAGTTTCCTGATGTTTAATTTTGATATCCTGGATTCTGCATAATCTCTGCTTCATTAAGAATAATGGCATCCTGCGGAATCGGCCGGTAAATCTTATCCTGTCCGTCAACGCCCCGAAAGGCACGGTCCACGCCGATTTGTTTAATATCATAGTTATACCGGCCGCAAAACTCTTTTAGCTTCTTGGTGCGCCGTAGTTCCGGCCAACGGAGATACTCGCCCACAAACTCCTTGGCGCTTTCAATCAAGTAAGCGTCCAGCGCTTCGCTCTGTGTGCCCGCTGCCGCAATATCCTCATTGGGCAGTAACCTGGCACCGTCCTTAGCGTTACCGGGCCGGTCAAGTACCCGTTGTACGTATTCCGCTGCGGTAGCAAAGTCATTCAGTCCTATACACGCTTCGGCATAAAGAAAATAGGTCTCCGCCAGACGTGCTAGGACAATATCACGCACACTTGCTGTTTGACTGAATATCTGCCGGGTCGCCGGACTGTCGAATTTCTTAACCACAGGCATAAACATATCTAGCTGGAATGCCGCCCGGTACGCTTCTTCATCGTACTTAAAGGGGTAATGGCGGAAATTGCCCGCGATCTGATGTTCCCTGTCAGCCGCCCAGGCCAAGGAATCGGCCATCGTGTACTCCCGGCCCCATACCCTCGGATAGTATGCACGGATAAGGATTTGTGATTTATCCTTACTCTCATCGTAATAGTCAAAGTACTGGTCATAAAGCGTCAGCATAAACGTCGCCTCATACCGCGCATCGTTCTCCGTAAAAAAGTTGTGTAAGTTCCAGGAAGGGAACAGTGACCCATTCATGTATTTGTGATTGAGCTCGGCTCCTCCTAGATACGGCCCGAAGATGCCCTGTTGGTCGTTTCCATCTGATTCAGACGCGATGGATTCAAGGTCATATTGAACTGCAAAGATCACTTCCTCATTATTTTCATTGTCCGGATGCCATAGTTGCTCAAACGGAATGGTGATACCTCTGCCGCCTATGGCAGCATCAGCATAGGACTTTGCCCGTTCGAAATCGCTTGGCTGTTCCAGATCCCATGCTCTTGTCAGGTAGACCTTCGCCAGATAGTGATTGGCGGCTGTCTGGCTTACCCGCGTTTTATTGTCACCAAGATCCGGAAGTGCCGCTTCCATTTCCGAAATCACGAAGGCATAGGATTCTTCCAGTGAGACCCGTGGCAGGTTCATCCGGGGTTCCAGAGTCGGCTCCTGGTTGATGACGACACCACCGAACTGCTCAATAAGGAAAAAGTGGTAAAGCGCACGTAGAAACACAAGTTCCGCTCTCAGTTCGGTCCGGCTGTTGTCATCCATCTCTACTAGATCATTGTAATATAATCCCATATTAATGGTCTGGATTGCATTATAGCAGTTCCGATAGAAAGTGGTCACGTTTCCATTGTCGGGATATAACTGTTCATATTCCATCAAAGGCCGTTCAGCAAATCCTCTGGATAAGTTATACATGTCTGTTCCGGCAATGTACAACCAGGGCACAGTGCGGAATACAGTTCGCAGCGTACTATACGATGCCGCAACCAAGGTCTGATAACCAGCCTCTGTCCGATAAAACTCTTCGTTAGTGACCCCTCCTTTATTATCTTCTTCTAGAAATTTTTCACATCCGGAAAAAAGCACTATGGCGAATGTCGCAAAAAAGACTATCTTATTCATAACGTAGTTTCTAAATATTAAAACCTAACATTCACGCCCAGTTGATACGTAATGTTACTTGGTCCGTTACCCGATGCGAGATCGGTTGTTGCATATTCAGGATCCCAGCCTTGGTAATCTGTAAACGTAAATGGATTTAATACGTTAGCATAAACGCGGAACTGCGACATCCCCCACCGGCTAATCAGCTTTTGTGGCAAAGCGTAGCCGAGCACGATATTGCGCACCTTGACAAACGATGCGTCGGTATACATACCATTGTTACCATAGTAAGGCCCCTTATTGATCATGTGAGGATATTGCGCATCTTCGTTTCCGGCCCCACTCGTCCCCCATGTGGCCTGCGGCCTTCCATCAGCGTATGTACCCCAGGACGTCCAATCATATCGGTCCACACCAGGTGGTATATAGTAGTCAAACCTAATTTTAGGTCGGCCTCGCTGATTGTTATGCGGTCCGAATTCCTCCAGGAAAGCGTCGGCCACGAAACTTCCCTGACGGGTATAGATATTGAATGAAAAATCCCAATTCTTAAACCGTATGTTCGAGGTAACGCTGCCGGTCCAATCCGGATTTTCATGCCCAAGCACCACCCGGTCGTTAGCCGAAGAGATTACGCCGTCTCCGTCAATATCGGCAGCAATCGCCTGTCCTGGTTGCTGTCCCCACTCTGCGGCCTCGGCTGCCTGATCCATCCGCCAGATCCCGATGATACGGTAATCATAGATCACATTGATCGGTTGACCTATAAAGCGCGATTCACCCGGTACGTCTTCTTTTTTTCCATAGAGGCTTCGTATGGAGTTCTTGTTATGGGCGAAAATGAAAGATGTGGACCACTCAAAATCAGCGGTCTGAATATTAATTGAGTTCAGTCCGACCTCGATTCCACGGTTATTCACCGAACCGATATTATCCGTCATACTTGGCACACCGGATTCCACAGCCAGTGACCGGCTCATTAACAGACCGTCAGAAAGCTTGTCGTAAAGATCGACCGTGCCAGCTAAACGGTTATCGAACAATCCGAAGTCAAGACCGAAGTTCAGTTCCCGTGTGCGTTCCCAGGTGATGGACGGATTGACCGGCCTACCTGGTGCAAAACCAGACACCACCTCCCCGCCGAAATCATACCACACCAGACTTCCCGTCTCCGGTGTCAGTTGGGAACCGAATGCATTGATTCCGTTATTGTTGCCCGAAAAACCAATACTGAAACGCGCCTTTAGATCCGAAAATATACTACCTTGCATGAAATCCTCTTGAGAGACACGCCAAGCCAGAGCGGCGGAAGGGAAGGCCTCCCATTTGTCCCTCAACTTTGAACTTCCATCATACCGCACTGTTGCGGTCAGGAAGTATTTCCCTTTGTAATCATAGTTCGCCCGGGCTGCATATGACAACAATGCCGTTTCAGAATAAGCGGTAGTGGAGCTGCCGCTCACAAAGTCTCCGCTGAACAAATTATACCACCATGAAGGATAAGGCAAATTGTTAGCAGCGGCCTGTATACGCTCAAAGCGGGTCGAGTATGCGCTCTGGATCAGCGAAACGTTGAGATTGTGCGCATCAGCGAACGTCCGGTTATAAGTAGCCACGTTATCCCACGTCCACTCCAGGCTCTCGGTATTCGACTGGAATGCATGGTCCTGATTACGGGTACCGGGTACAACTCCGTAGTATCTTCCCGTGCGGGTACGATTGAAACGCGGCAGGAATGTGCTCCGGATACTCAATCCCGGTATCGGCCTCAATTCCGCGAATATGCTCCCTAAGACATCATACTGCCGTACTTCCTCCGTTCCGCTGTTGATTTCATTGAGTGGATTCGGGGAACTGGTAAAATTTCCCTGGCCCTGTATCGAGGCCGCAATGCCGGGTTGCGCAATCAGATTACCCGCATCGTCGTAAGCGTACAGGATCGGGGGCATCCGGAGAATGTCCCGGTAACCGTATTGACTACCTGAATTATTTATACCCTGAATGAGGTTCACACTTGCACCAGTTGAAAAATAATCCGAGGTGCGGTGTTCTATAGAAAGCTTTATATTGTAGCGGTTCAGGTCTTCGCTCACAAAATTGCCTTCCTCATTCTGGTAACCGATACCCAAGTTGTACGCCATCTTATCTGTACTTCCAGCAATGCCCAAATAGTGATTTTGCTGCTGTCCGGAGCGTGTGCCCAGCCCCAGCCAATCTTCATATCGCTCTTCATATAAGCGGCTTTCCAGCAATGGGCTCTGCTGTAAAATAACATTCCGGTCCGGCAATACGTATTGACCGTCGCGGAATTCATAAAAGGCGGAGGTTCGGAAATCCACCCATTCGCGCCCATCCATAAAATCGGGGATCCGAGCCAATTCCCGAATTCCATAGTATCCATCATAGGTAATGGTTGTGCGCGGTGTTCCAGGTGCCCCAGCGTTTTTGGTTTTGACGATTACGACACCGCTTGATCCTCTTGACCCATAGATAGCAGTGGACGAAGCATCCTTTAAGACATCAATCTTTTCGATATCCGCCGGATTAAGGAAATCGATATTGGATGTTACCACACCATCAACCACATACAGGGGGTCACCGGCGGCCATGGAATTCTGCCCACGTATCTGGATACTGAAGCCACCGCCCGGCTTTACAGAGTTACTGCTGATATCCACCCCGGCTACAGCGCCCTGCAATGCCGCCATCGCGGATGTCGTGCCACGTCCTAAGAGGGTTTCTGAACTGACTGATCCAACTGAACCGGTTAAATCACCGCGGCGTACCGTCCCATACCCCACTGCAACCGCTTCATCAAGCAGCGCCGCATCGTCCACTTGCAGGACGATCGTAAGCACCTGCTGGTCGGTTACCGTCACTTCCTGCGGTCTGAAGCCGATCATATTGACCGACAATACCGTCTCTGCGGAAGCAGGTATACCCAAGGTGAAATTACCATCCTCATTTGTACTTGTTCCTCGGTTCGAGCCGCGGATCATGACACTGGCTCCGGCTAAAGGTACACCGTCGGCATCCGACACTGTACCGGTGATCTGCTTTGTCTGCGCATGCATCGCGCCACCGTACAGCATCAACAATAGAAGAAATAGATACTTGTTGCTCATAATTGGTATGGTTTATTATCACAGTTTTCTATTCTCTATCGGGTTGTCCGGTCGCAAGCCTCCAGGCAGTGGTACAGCTACGACGCCGGGCCATACAATGGTCAGCTGAAGAACCTCGACACGTTTGACAACACATAAGAGTAAATAGATTTAATTGGTAACGCCACAAGTATAAGGGCATTTAGGCTGACTCAGGCGCTTTCTTGCTGGATAAATCTACGCAAACGATACCGGTATCGTTTGCATATTTATTCAGCATCAAGACATTTCCGATTCCCCTGTAAACTAACTATTCTTGTGGAAGCTAATGTATAACCTGGTTTAACGCGATCTTATGAAGCACCTCGGAATCACTTGGGTTTTCGTGGCCCTCTGTTTCGGAATTGAATTATCACAACCCGCACAGGCACAACATGTTTCCTCCGTATGGGTGGCCGACCAAGGCGACGGAACGTATAAAAACCCCATCCTTCATGCAGACTATTCTGATCCTGATGCCGTGCGCGTTGGCGACGATTATTACATGACTGCATCCAGCTTCGATGCCGTTCCCGGACTTCCAATCCTGCATTCCAAAGACCTTGTCAACTGGACACTCATCGGTCACGCATTGCAGCGCCAGCCGCCATTTGAGCATTTCGAAAAGACCCAGCACGGCAACGGCGTCTGGGCACCGTCCATCCGATACCATAAGGGTGAGTTCTATATTTTCTACGGGGATCCGGATTTCGGCATTTACCGCATCAAGACCAAAAATCCCGCAGGCCCTTGGGAAGAACCTGTACTGGTGCAGTCCGCCAAAGGAATCATCGATGTATGTCCACTCTGGGACGAGGATGGCCGGGCGTACTTGGTTTACGCCTATGCCGGAAGCCGCGCAGGTATCAAGAGCGTCCTCGCCATCAAGCGGATGGACGCCCAAGCAACCAAAACCCTGGATGAGGGTGTGATTATCTATGACGGTCATGAGCTGGACCCAACGATTGAGGGCCCAAAGCTTTATAAGCGGGACGGGTACTATTACATCTTCGCTCCGGCAGGCGGTGTCGCCACGGGGTGGCAGACCGTCCTACGCTCCAGGAACATCTACGGCCCGTACGAGCGCCGGGTGGTGATGCACCAGGGAGGCACAGCCATCAACGGACCGCATCAGGGCGGATGGGTAGATACCCAGACGGGCGAGCATTGGTTCATTCACTTCCAGGACAAAGGCGTTTATGGCCGCGTGGTGCATCTGCAACCCATGTCATGGCGGAATGGATGGCCTGTCATCGGTATTGATCAGAAGGGTAAGGGGATCGGCGAACCAGTGCTCACGCACCGCAAACCCGATGTCGGAAGCACCTTTCCCGTAATGACACCTGCGGAAAGCGACGAATTCGACGGTATAGGCATGGGGCTCCAATGGCAATGGCAGGCCAATCCCAAGACCACTTGGGCGTTTTGTTATCCACAAAAAGGCGTGTTGCGCCTGTATTCCCAACAACTTCCTGAAGGCAGCCGGAATCTCTACGAGACACCGAACGTGCTGATGCAAAAGTTTCCCGCCCCGGCATTCACTGTCACGGCCAAAGTCACCTTTGCGCCGCACCCTGACAAAGTATTGGGCGAGCGCGCGGGATTGGTCATAATGGGCCGCAGTTACGCTGCCCTCATGCTGCGGAAAGACACCAGCGGCTTATCGCTCGTCCAGGCCGTCGCCATTAACGCCCATGAAGGCAAACCGGAGCAAGAAACGGTGATTACCAAGCTCGAAACAGGTTCGCTATATCTGCGCGTGTCGGTTACGGAAGGCGGATTATACCGCTTTTACCACAGCACGGACGGCACCACCTACCAAAAGGCCGGAGAGCCATTCCAGGCGGTTGAAGGTCACTGGATCGGTGCCAAAATCGGTCTGTTCAGCACCCGTACCGAAACCATCAACGACGCCGGATGGATGGACGTTGATTGGTTCAGGATAACACCGCCGGATATGGAGGGGGCGCAATCAGCCAAGGTAGACAGCGTGGCAGACCGGATGCTACTGCTACAGCGATCTTATGGCGGATGGTCCAAAACCTTTAACGGCAAACCTGTCGACTATCGACGCTCCCTCACCGAGAACGAGCGCCGGCTCGCCCTGAAACAAAAAGAAGCCAATGACGCTACCATTGACAACGGTGCAACCGCAAAAGAAATCATGTACCTCCTGGATGCGTACCGGAGAACCGGCAACATCAGGTATGCTGAGGCCGCCCGCAGGGGTGTCGACTATCTGCTGAAAGCCCAGTATCCGGGCGGAGGCTGGCCGCAGTATTTTCCCGACACGAGCCGCTATCGTTCGCAGATCACATATAATGACAATGCTATCATCAATGTCCTGACCGTACTGAAAGCCATTGCTGAGGGCCAGCATGAAACTGTCTTCGGAAAGAGTTATCAGGAAAAGGCCCAGAAGGCCTTAGACCAGGGTCTGCAGAATATCCTGGCCACGCAACTTACCATTGATGGAGAAAGAACCATCTGGGCCGCCCAATACGACAAGGACAGCCTGAAACCGGCCACCGCCCGGGCCTATGAACTCCCTTCGTTGGCCACTTCCGAGTCTGCGGGCATTCTGGCGTTTCTGATGTCCCTGAACCGGCCGGATAAGAATGTGGCACTTGCTGTAGACAGCGGCGTGCGATGGTTCACCGAACATGGCATAGCAGGATACACTTCAAAAATCGTGAACGCCCCCGGGCAACCCACAGGAAAGGACAGAATACTTGTCAGAGCTCCAGGACATGTCATCTGGGCCAGATTTTACGATCTAGTGAACCAGCAGCCCCTTTTTGCCGGACGGGACGGCCGCCCCCGCGCGCGGCTGGACGAGGTTGAAAATGAGCGGCGCGTAGGATATGCCTGGTATGGAACCTGGGGCAGCAAGGTTATCAATCAATACCAGGAGTGGAAGACGGAGCACCCCTGAGTACTTTATGCAAAAACTTCGTAACGGTTTCCACCATGGGAGTGAACCAAGGTTCAAACAAACAAAAGGAATGTGGGGCATCGGCAAATACCCGCGTTTCATGATAAATCCCATGCCTGTCAAGCGCCCTGATAAAGTCCTCCCTTCCTGCATGCATACGGTCCACTGAGCTGTTGATAAACAAGGTTGGCGGCGTATCAGCGGAGACGTGTGTGAGCGCTGAGGCCTGTCTCCACAGATCCGGCCGTTCAAATTTGGTATAGCCGAACCAATTCGTCGCGGCTGAAGTTGTTTTCTTGTCATTCCCTTCCCCTGATTCAGGATGTATAAAGGCCAGTATGCCGTCGATATCGATAATGGCCTGAACGCGGTCATCTCCCGGGTTTTCGCACTGGTCTCCAAAAACCGTGCTTTCGGCTGTGGTGCCCACCAGCGCCGCAAGCTGGCCCCCGGCGGAAAAGCCGAGTACCGCAATCCGGTCCGGATCGATGCCCAGGCTGTCGGCACGCCGGCGCATCCACCCCAGCGCCGTTTTCACGTCGCACACGGCTGCGGGGTACTGCGCATGTGTGGACAAGCGGTAGTCAATGGCTACGCATGTAAACCCTTCAGCGGCCAGCCGCTCGCCCAATGGACCGAGTTGTAGTTTGTCCCCGCTGCGCCATCCTCCACCGAAGAGCAATAATACCGCCGACGCGGCACGATCCGTGCGTGCCCTATACACATCAGCCATAAGTGCTGTACCGCTCCGGCTCGCATAGGTAATATCACGTGTTATTCTCTCCTGGTGAGGTCCTCCTCGGACCAATTGAATACCGGGATAAGATTTCAGCATGCGGCTAAACTCCTTTTCGGGCATAAAGCTCATATCCCGGATTCCGGTTATTCCCGCGCTGTCCCTGACAACGGAGCCAGGGCGCCAGCCCGAAAAGATCGTATCAAGCACATAATGTTGTATCTCAGCCGGCATCAGCTGCCTTGACCAGGATACCCGCCCCTCGGGATCCGCGCCCGGTCCCCAGCTTCCATACTCTCCATAAAACACCGTTTTTTCCTTTTCGGGGAAAAACTTGTCGCCCTTCCAGGGATCCCAGCCTTCACGGGCAATGTGTTTCCCCATCTCGGTGGTTATGAACACTGTTTTCGCGAAGGGCCGCCACGGTCGGCCCAAATACACATGGTCTACTCCTTCAGCGGCAGTCAGTTTGCAATCGAAGAAAACGTAGCCAAAGGCCTGGTGCTTTCCGGTTGATGCCGCTGTAATATAGGAGTTACGCAGGCTACGGATTGTACACTTGCTGAAAACAGCGGTTGCCTCGCCGAAGATAAAATCCGTAGTGCCTTCAATGAAGCAATTCCGGAAATACTGACGGCCTTTAGCGGTATAAAGGGTGTCTTGATGCCCTAAAATATCGCAGTTGACAACCTCGCAGCGATCACCCTCCATATGCAAGGCTACCGCCTGGCCCACCGGACCTGCCGTATTCCGCACGGTCAGATTTTCCAGCACGCAGCCGTCTGCCTGGACCAGTAACGTATAGGACGTGTACGTACTGTACTGTCCGTTTCCGGTAAAATCCTTCCCCGGGTATTCCTTGCCGGAATAGTCGTCATTGGTAATTATCGTTTTCCGCCGGTCTTCACCCTTGATCAGGATGTTTTTTTTCCAAGAGGGGATTACCAGTTTTTCCCGGTATATCCCGTTTTTCACCAGGATAGTCGCCTGCACCTGGGAATGGTCCCGTACGGCATTTACTGCCTCCTGTATGGTCTTAAAATCTCCGCTGCCGTCCTGTGCCACGACAAAACGCTGAATGATTGCCTGCTCCTGCCCTCCGACATCCCCGACGTGTTGAACGGAAGGCGTGGCGGTATACGCATATATCCGGATCACCGCCGGACCTGTCAGTCCGGAGGGTTCTACATCCCAATCGGACGCATCAAAGGGACGGTAATCAATGTTGACGAAAGCGGTTTCATGATACTTTTTCCATTCCACCCCTCGGCGGTCAAGTGTCCGGATGCGGTTAGCCATCAGGTTGGCCACCTCGATCCGGATGTGGTTCTGCCCGGGCTGCAAATACGGCCCTATATCCAGCCTGTACGGAACGGACCAGATCAAGCCGGCGTCCTGCCCGTTTACCAACACCCTGGAACTTCCCGCCAGTCCTGGCAACGTCAACTCATAACCATGTTCCGCCGATAGGCTATCAGCGGTGAATGTTGTTTCGTATATGCCGATGCCGCTGAACATGTTGTTATCCTCGCCGGGCAGGTCCGTCCACCACTTCAGCTCCTTCAGTTCCCTGGACGGGGGCAGCTTAGGCCCACCTTCCGCAAACGATAAGGACCAAGGCCGCTCCAGTTTCCATTCCCCACGTAACGCTTCCCGGTAACGCCACCCGGGATATGTTCCTGATGGCTCCACTTGGACTGCTGCCGGAAAACGCACAAACAACGCCTCCCCCGCCCTCAGCTGCACCCGGAGACCGCTACGCCCTCGCCGCATGTGACAGGGTGCCTGCCCATAAGCACCCGTCTGTGGATCCATGAACAGAGCTGCCTGCCGCGCAGCGGAGAATCCGATCCAGCGGTCAATATCCGCCGATCCATGGTTCACAAGATAATAAACTGTCCCCCCTTCATACTTCAGCCGAAGGTATTTCAATCCGTCGACAGCTACCCGCTCACCCATCAGTCCCTGATTCTCCAGGGCAGCCACCAGGTCTGGTGCCAGGCGGATACGATCGCCGCGCTTGAGTAACTCCTTGAATCGCCGGTTGCGGTCGCCCAGGTCACCAAATCCCGGAACATCTTCCGGCCAAGCCTGGAAAATGACCGGTACCCCCTTACCGGCAAGCGTCACCAAGGCTTCGAGGGTCTCCAACGGCATTCTGCGGGTAGACGGAACCAGCAGGGCCTTGTAGGCTTGGCCTCCCGCGGTCTGCAGACCGCCATCCACCGCCCTCAATTGGCTGATCAACCGGTCGGAAATAAAATCCACGCCATAGCCACCCGCCTCCAATTGCCGCACCGCTTCGTAGAACGGTGATCCATGCAACCATTCTTCCACGTTATGGACCGTAAAGGTCTTCATGCGTCCTTTGGGATCATCCCATAAGTCGTATACCGGCCAGTACAACAACAGTTCATTGTCCACCCGGGCGTCCTGCAACACGGACTGTACACGGCTGATATAAGCGTTCAGTCCCTTAAGATGTGGCCACCAGCTATTGTTCGGTACAAAATTCATCGACGCGTAAAAGAGCCAGCCCGGCCAGCCCGCCTCCTTTGGAGAATAGGTGATGCCATGGTAAAACACATGGTTGATGCCGGACAGGAAACACTGCTCCACTTCCGGCTTGCATTGAGCCAGGGATGTCCGGAAATGTTCACCTAGCCATGTAAACGTCTCCGAAGAGACAAGCTTCCGTCCGGTTAGGTGTGCCGCTGAGGCGGCAAACTTCATCAACACTGGATCCGGCTGGTCCCCCCGTTCAGGTTTGATGGCTGGCTTGAATCCGGGAATCGGGAAATCGCTGGCACCGAAAGTCTCCATTTCGGGAATATCCACCGCGGCATACAAGTCCAGCAAATTCCCCGGCGAGCCATGCGCCTGGTTTTTGGTGATTGCCCCGTGCCGGTGTGCCCATGCCGTCCATCGCTCCGTAAAATACTCGAGCAGCAGCTCAGACAGCGTCTCCCGGTAATCAGACTTCACCCGCGCAGCCTTTGGGCCTCCCTCATCCCCCAGCAACTCCGGCAGGTGCAGGCGCACGTCGTACCCACGCCGTTTCCGGAATTCATCAAAAAGGCCTTCGGTCCAGTCCGCCCCGTACACTTCATAGCTATCGTTATAAAATGCGCGCACACCGGGTGGCCTGCCGGCAAAAGCCGAGTCAAAACGTGCCAGGTAACGGTCCAGCGCCCCCGGTGAAAAATGATCCAGTGTAAATCCTTTGCCACCCGGTGCCGCCCGCTTGACCTGCTGCCCCGTCTTGCCTAGAAACACGGCATACAGCCGCCAACCGTCAGCCGGTGCTTTCCATGTCAGCGTTCCGTTGGCCGCAACCTTCCCCGTCAGCACCGTCCCCCGTCCTTCGGGATCATACGCCACCAGCTCCATCAATTTTGCTCCCTCATCCTTGGGATCCTCCGGCCTCACCGGCCCCTTTACACCCTCCCCATGCTTCAGCATAAAAGTGCGGTATACAAGCTTGGAAGCCGCGTCTGAAACCGTCACCTGCGGTCCTCCGAAGGGCCAGCCGGTCCCTCCGGTCAGGTCAATGCCCAAACCGAGGCGTTGGCCCTGCTCCACGGTAAATCGAAGCCGATTCATCCAAGCCTCTGAGAGATACGGCAGATAGCGGTCTTCAAACCCAACAGCACCATAGACCGGAGCAATCTCCAGTCCGCCGATGCCCGCCTCACTGTAGGTTTCCATCAATTCAGCAAGGTTACGTTCGTCCACGGCATTTCCCATCCACCACCACCGGGACCAGGGTTTAGCGGTATTCGTCATGACCGGCCAAGGGTCGGGTTGGGCTATTGCCGGCACCGCCATTAGCATAATGGGCAATAGCGGCAACCACTTCCCGAAAATTCTGGTAAGGATCTTCATATTAACCAACCTTATTGAAATCGATTTGCAAATTCTGGATGTCATCAACCGGCCCGGGCAGCCTGATCCACAGCACGCCCGCCGACGGGTCGTGATACCAGCCTGCCGAACCGTGTTCTTCCCATACTGTCAAAGGCACCAGATCGGCAGATGAAGCCCGCACGCGCTCAGGTCTTCCCTTACCCGATAAGCGGATCCTCATGATATAGCGGCGGCGCCCTATTTTGAAGCTGCCTTGAGGTTCACCTATATTTATGGTCAACCGCCCTGCATCGTCCCTGAGCACAATATCGGTGACTGCAAAGGCTCCACGTTGGTAGTCCAGGCTGGTCCCATCATCATCATACAGAGAAAACCGCCCATCCGCGCCGGGGAATATATCCAGCGTAATGACATCGGCCGGTTTTCCGCTCACAAACTGCGTGACATTTTGCATTGGGATGATCGTCCCGGCCTTCACAAAGACGGGCAGCGTGTCTAAGGGAGTAGTCACATGGATGTATTGTTTGCCGACATACGGCTTCCCGGTCCAATAGTCGAACCAGCTACCCTCCGGCAGGTAAACGGTCCGTGTTTTCGCCCCTTTGGTCGTTACGGGACAGACCATCATCCCGTCTCCGAAAAAATATTGGTCGTCAATACTGTATACATTACGGTCATGCTGGTAATCCCACACGAGTCCCCGCATCAGCGGTTCCCCGGTCCGGTACATCCGGTAGGCGTGGCTATAGAGGAAAGGTATCAACCTGTAACGCAATTCGTCATACCGCTTGAAATTCGAAAGGGCCTCTTCACCATAGTTCCAAGGCTCCTTATAGCCCGGATGATCCATCCCGAACACCATGGCCAGCGGGCTGAACATGCCCATCTGCACCCACCGGATATAGAGTTCCGGATCAGCTGGATGCTCAAAACCACCCATGCAGTGGGTCCAGTAGCCTACTCCGGAAAGGCCTATATTGATACCCGCGCGGATTACCGGCAGAAAATACTGCCATTCGCTGGGCCAATCACCTGCAAAGATGAATGGATAGCGCTGGATACCGGCATATCCTTCACGGGTATGGTTAAGCCCGCGCACGCCGTTGTACTCCTGAAACTTTTCATAGGGTGCTTTGGCATAGGCTATCGGGAACAGGTTATGTAAGCGCTTCCCTTCCGCATCGGTCGGACCCGTCTTGTCGCTTTCATTGGCCTTGCCGCCAAATGCGCTTCCTTCATCCGTTTTCAGGAATCTGGCGCCGAGGTCGGCCACCTTGCGCACTCCATTTTCCCACCACCAGTCAACCGACCGCTGATCGAAAAAATTGACGAATTCCCCCTGTTCACGCCCCTGCGCGTCCAGTTCCGGATATACAAAGCCCTGTTCCCGGGCCTGATCCAGCAAGTTCATTGTTTTGCCATTGTCAAACCGCGGCCGCAGGTGAAGCCCCACCATGGCATAATTCATGGCATACAGGCTGTCAAACATACCCTTCGGGTCCGCGAATGTTTCACGCCATTCAAAAGAGGTAGCTCCCTTGCCGCCATTCGAACCAAAAATGCGCCAGGTGGAGTCCAGCCACAGCAGGTCTATGGGGATGCCCAGTTCGCGGAACTTCCTGGCCAGCTCAATCACGTACCGGTCAGACGTCAGCGTTTCATATCCCCAGGTGCCGCCGCTGTAAGTACCTACATGAAGTCCGAAGGCAAACTTGGGCAGCAGCGGAGACCGCCCCGTAAGTGACGTGTACCCTTCCATAATGCTGGCGAAACGTGGGCCATAGATAACATAGTAGTCTAGCTCGCCATCCACCGCCGCAAAGCGGTACATCCCGCCTGCGGTGCATCCCATGTCCCAGTGAGTTTCATATGGGTTGTGGAGGAAGATTCCGTACCCACGCGTACTCATGAAAAAAGGTACCGGTGAATAGTTTGCCTCCAGGATATTATAAGCACCTACTTCATGCGGCCGGCCCTCACCCCGCCCAACGTTAAGTTTCAGCTTTTTGTTGCGTTGATCCACAAAATCCATTCGCTCGCCGAATCCAAAGAAATGCTCATCACTGTACAACTGCCGCGTCACCCGCACCGTGTCACCGGACCTGAACATCCCTTCCCCTGCATCCTTCGTCAGAGGCGATCCGTCTTTGCGGTACACCGCGACCGAGAAAGGCGATTTGCTGATCACTACGTCAATGGAGTCCGTGGACAGCCGGTAAGCCGATACTTCGTTGGCAATACGGACGGGTACGTCCGGCCAGCGCTTCGTCACCAACATAAGGCTTTCTGCCACTTCAAATGAACCGTTCCATGTGGCACGTACCCGGAACATTGTGGACGTACAGAATTCCACTGCCACGGTTGCGTTGGCTGCTCTAAACAGGAAGCGATTACCTTCGCGTTCCGGCGTTTCCGCGATGCTGCCGATCGGCTGCGCCTTCCCCGTCAGGCCCACCAGCCCTATTAAGCCCGCGAGCAATGCGGTTGTGATTCCCTTCCAAGGGCCGCCTCCCTTATAATGCTTTACGGTCATATCTGTCTATTCTTTGTTCTTTTCACGGCATGCGTTTGAAACCTTCAGCTTTCACCGTCCATGATCCGTCCTTCGGAAATCCGGGCAGCTCCCCTTCGCTACCATCCCATCCGCCGGCCATCATTGCCACCGTAGCGAGCAGGCCACCGTTCCCCGGCAAGTATATGCGCAGGCGATCGTCCTGATAATTGTGCCCATTCTTCAGGTACGTATTGGTCTGTACATCCATGAATAGTGCGTCAAGCGCTTTTTCCGGCCTGCTAAGCCGCGCTGCGTTCATGGCCGTCATGGGGAAATCCCATCCCCAAGTATGGTCCCAGAACCAGGTATCCCAAACCTTTTGCAGCGTGGCTGCCATAACTCTCCGGTCCAGCTTTGGTGATTCCGGCACCATACCCAACGCGCCCAGCACCACGGGATGGTCTTTTCGCCAGCGCTCGTTCGTATATGAATCCGGCGCGCTTTCCGTGGCCAGATATACACCTCCCTGCTGCGGCAATGGCGCCAGTTTACTGATCACCTCATCCCACTCCGCATTGCGGGACAAACCCGCGCGCTCCCGCCATTCCTGGGCGATCCGCAATGCCCAATCCCAGTAGGCCAGTTCATAGGTCGGATTGAACGTTTCGGCCGCTGGAAACACCTCCTGGGCCGGGATCAGTCCCTTACCCAGGTTGTAACGGTCCTTTTCTTCATCGTAAGTTACAAAATCCGCCATGAACGCGGCAGTAGCAAAGACCAGATCTTTGTAGTTTGCGATGACTGCCGGATCTTCCTGGTGTCGGTAAGCCAGTTCAGCAAGGTAGATGAAATGCGGCTGTTGCCAGATCAGAAATGCCGCTACGGAGGACGGCGACTCCTGGCCTTCATGGTCAACCATCTTCGGCCATCGTACCCCCTTATAACCCTGCCGACTGGCAAGCGCCCCCGCTTTGTCAGCAATGTGGGCATACCAGGACAGGCTCTTCTCCATCAGTTCCGGCCGCCCCCAAAGTGCAAAGTGCACGGCATGCCACCAATGCATTTCCAGGTGCGGTTTTCCGAACCAACTGTTAAATGTCAATCCTGTTTCCTGAGGCGGATATTCCCCGGCACACTGTACCTTAGTCAGGTATTGGGATAGCACCACGCGCCGTTCCAATTCATGGGCCCGCGGGTCCGTGCTCCCCTCAAAATCAATAGCGGCACCGGCTGACCAGAATGCCTTCCAACCTTCAGTGCTGCTTCTTACTGTTGCATCAAAATCGGGGAGGCCGGATGCCTCTTGTTTCTCAGGGGTAAATAGTACGCTCAGCTCAAACACTTCGCGATCTACAGCAGGGCTCACGCGATAACAATGCGGCGTATCCGTGGGACCTATTTCACCGGCGCTCCATCTCAGCAGCGTCCGGTAAGTCATGCCCTCCAAGGCATGCGTGATAACAGCACCGTTTTTATCCTGCCCGGCAATGCGGGTTTCATGCCGGTCATGGTAGGCGTAGAAGTTGCCCTCATCCAGGAACTCCGCCGTAGGAAACGGATAGCGCAGGCGTACTTTCAGACGTCCCTCTGCAATCAGTGGCGAAGTCACCCGGACAGCGATCTGGTCATGCTCCTGATGGCCAACGGTGATGACTTCTACCGGCGTGCCTTCTATCGTGAAACGGCTACTGATTTGCCCCGTCCAGAGGTTTAACTCCTGCCGGATATCCTGTATGTCCTCCAGTCCGACCACTGAACCATCTTTCAGCAGGATATCAAAACCAACGTTACCCAGTTGAAGCCGGTGTGGGTTCTTCCGGAACCAGTTGGCCGCATCCTGATTGCGGCCCGGCTCCTTCCATTGCACGCTATAGCTTGCCTTGTTCCCGTCGTTGTTAAAATCATAAGTCTTCAGTGTTTCCTCAAAGCGATACCCCACGGTGTCCCTAAAACGGTTCCATCCCCATTCTGACTGTGTACCCAATGCCACGCCCTTGGCGTAACGGTCAGGAAAGGTCTGCAATCCAGTGATGTCTACCGTGAACGCAAATGCCCCGTTGCCTACCGTCAGCGATTCCAGCGGATCCATACGGGTATTCACAACGTTGTGGCGGGTCACAACCGCTTCACGGTCGATCCTGCCATCCCCCGTGCAACCTGACAACGCAAAGGACAGCAGCACAGCTGCCGTAAGTAGCTTCATTGTTTTATCTCTTTTGGTTTTCATCGTATACATCGGTATCATTACCCATTCCATCCCGGCATAGCGTCACCCCCATCAACCCGATTACGACATCATTGGCTACTGCGCGCAGCCGCAGGGATTTCAGGGACTTATGTTGGTTTAACGGAATGTCCAGCAACATCGCAGCACCCCCTTCGATTGCCCGTTGGGTAAATCCTTTAATTTCCGTATAGCGTGGCGCTTCGCGGTGTATTTCGCCGGTTTTCAGGTGAACACGATAAGGATGCGGCATTCCGGTATGGAACGCCGGGCTGTCCAGGTAATAATCCTGCTCAATGGGCCACCAATTATGCGGATTGCAGAGGTCCAGGCGCTCTTCGGTACCGTCAGTATACACTATCACTATCTCCCCGTTGGTGACATGGCTCTGCATCGGGTTGGTGCTGCCCGCCATCAGCAGGTAGGCGTGCCGGGCATGTCCGTCCAGCGGAATGCTGGCTTGCTTGGGATAATTGTCCCACATCGAAACAAAGAGAATATTGCGTTCACCGGCCTTACCCGTTGTACGCATGGGAATGCCCCCCGGCAGCGTAATGATCCCTTCCGGACCCGCTCTTCTCCGCAGACCGCTGTCATCGATATGCGCCTCCGTAAGCGGATAGCACCAGTTACCTATGCCCTGCCAGGGAAGCTGAAGCGTAGGCGAGGCCGGCCGGGGCGAGAGGTAACGCTGGGCGAAGATCTCGTCCACACGGGCGTTCATCCAGCCATCCATCGGTACCGTGGCATAGTTTGCCCCGGTGTTGGATCCCACTTCCCAGCAGGGAATGTCCGCCTGTGTCAGCACACTATCCTGCTCATCCAGCACGGCCACGCGGTTGGTTCCGAACGCAACATGTCGCGCAGGCACCGACAAGTACGCCGCTCCATCCCGGGAAAGGGTAACCGTACCGTCTCCCTCAAGCGGCCGCCCATTGCACAGCAGGCGGACCCGTATGGCTTCTCCCCGGTTCCGCAGTGCAAACCTGAGCGTCGATTTGTTTTCCGCGGGTGCGGGAACCAATTGGACACGATCCACTTGTTCAATGTCTATCGGCTGCCACCAGGTAAACGCCCCCTGTTGCAGCTGCACGAAAAAGGTGCGGTGCCCTTTGCCGTTACCGATAGTGGCGATCATACCATCCGGCTGCAACTGCGCAGCGGCCAATACCTGCTGCGGGTCCAGATACCGCAGCAAGCGGGTTCCACGGGACTTTAATCTCATTGAGTCGCCCCCTGCGTAGCTTGCAGGCACAACCAGGCGCTCCAGCCCTTCTCCGTCCCATTCCACATGGATACGGTATTCGCTTGCCGGTGGTGCCTCCAACACGAGTACCGGCGTACCGACGGCGGTATCATCCGGTTTCCACTGTACCGGCGTCCCGTTGATCGTCACTGACTTTACCCGCGCCGCTCTAGCGGGAAGATGCATCAACAACCGCATCTCCGTACGGAACCGCGGGATGATTACATACCGCTCCGTCCAGTGCTCACGCCTATAGTCGAATGTGATATCAGGCGTTTCAAACGATGCGAACGCCCAGTGCTGAGGCAGTCCCGGCCTGATGTGAAGCACACTGTCCAACGCATGCGGCTTGATACCGAACAGGCCCTCAACGACCGTGCGGGCAGCCACACCGATGGGATCGGCGAAATCCCGGTACAGTTCGCCGCGGCGTGCGTCATAATGAGACAGTTGCTGGAAGTTGCCGGGACTGGCACCCAGATACATGCTTTCAATCAGACCGCTCCGCCATACGCGGAAGGCCTCTTCCGATCGTCCGCCCTGCCAATAAGCCAAGGCAGTGTTCAGCACTTCAGCCAGCGCTACATTGTTGACAGACCAGGTATACGGCTGCCAATTGGTGGTTGATAATGTAAAAAGCGAAGTATCTTCCAATCCTTGGGCCTGTATTGGAATATGCGGGATCTCCGTATCCACATACCGCAAGGATTGGTACGCCATAAATGGATCAGGCACACCCGCATCCAGCGCGTGGTAAATTGTCCATAGTCCTGGTCGCTTGTGCAGCAACCGGTTGCCCAGCAGGTCCTGATATTCCGCATACCAACCACGGTCTGCTAACCAGAGGCGGCTGTTCAGCGCCTCAGCGATGCGTTGTGACTCCCGCTTGTAGGGCTCCGGATCATCTCCCACCAACCGGGCCAGCCGGGCAGCAACCCGGTTCGCCCGGTGATTATACGCTGTACTATGTGTCACGCCACCCCCGCTGTACTGCAGGCCGTCGCTGGCCCAGATGGCGCAATAGGCGTCGTACAACGCGTCGTCATCGGCATCGAAATTGCGCTTTTCCCAGGCCAGGTGCCGTTTTATGTATGGCCACATCCGGCGCACGAAAGCGGTATCACCCGTCCAGTCGAAATGGCTGAACATCTGATCAAAAAACACCAAATTCATATCGTAGTGGTGCGGCCGCGTATTGTCATTTGGGTTGCGGGATATATAGCCGCTTGAAAACAGTGCCGTGCCCATCTCTTCTAAATGACGGGCTAGGTGCAGGGCAGTATCCATGACCATCGGAGCCTGCTCCGGGACCAGTACCTGCGACCGTGCGTAGCTTTCAAAATGCCTACGTGCACGATCGCTCCAGCCCAACAGGTCGCCGGCGTACGCCCCCCGCCAGGCATTCAGGCGCATGCGCCAGGCAACTGCGCCGTGCAGAAAGGTAGGAGATTCCCATATGGCGTCGGCCGCCACAGCAAGCGCCCCTCCCAAAGGATTGATAAACGGATCCGGCGTATGCAGCCTGATCCTCCCAGCAAGTCCGTCACGTGCGTCTTCCGCCCGGCGGAAGACCGCCGGTGCATCCATACCTTGCCTTCCCTGTTCATTATTATGGTCATCGGTACGGATCATTATGAAATGCGCGCCCTGCCGGTTTAGGTCCACCTCAGCAAAAATAACCGGCGTTTCAGAAGCTGAAGAGCCCAGTAAGGACCGCGGGTCTTCCATGGCATGTGCATCGCCCAAGCGCGGCATACTGCCATGCGGGAAAGCGCCTCTTAAGCGACGGTGCCCATCGCGCCCATGGGTGTAGTCCAGCACAAAGGCATTTCCCTGGACCTGGTATTCATTTCCTGTACAGTATTCCGGATGCAGATAAAAACCAGACTCGGGATCTGCCCCGATGTCGCCCCCGCGGCTGAATTTCTTGCCGTTTGCGCCCCCGAAAACGGCAAGAAGCTGCATCTCACCAGGCACCTCCCCTTCTGTTTCGGCACGCAGGACAAGCCCTTCGGCATCCGACAGGGCCAACACCTGCAGGTGCAGCACAGCATCCCCCAACAGCGGATCTTCAATGCGGTACAGCATTGTGCCTGGCCGGTAGCGCGCCTCAATCGACGAGGCCTCGATCAACCACTTGCTTTCGCCTGCAACAACGAGTCCAAACTGCAGGTTGCCGCCTACTCCCGGTAAGTAAAGCGCAAATTCGGGCAGGTCACCAGCTTCGACACGGAAGGCCGTATGCGTGCCGTATAGCGCGCGGTTAAAACGGCGCGTCCCGTTCCGGATCACAAAATCCCGTCCATCCGGACGATAACGGACAAAACGCGGTTCTTCCGCTCCGATCTTCCCGGCGTTGACCTGAGCACCTGTTGACGCCGTAGAAGTCAGCAGAGCAGCGCCGCACATCAGCGCCGCCACGACCGCCATCTGCCATCCGTTCACCGGCTTTATCATTACTTGAATTCAGCAGTAGTTTTCCCCGTTGACTCTTCCATTGTCACATTCTGCAGCATCATATTATGCACATTGTTTGCTTTAATGGGCGTACCCACACCATGCAGCGTTGAATTGACCATGCGGAAATCCCGGACCGGGGACTCTTCGTAAGCATTGACCAGAATGCCATATTTTCCGCCCTTTTCCACTTCCAGATTTTCCACCCAGATATTCCGGATCGTGGGCATGAAATCGCCCGGTTTTTCATAGAACATGTTAAAGCGCACGGCTGCTTCCTTATACGTCCCCACTTTGGTGTCTTTCATAAACACGTTTTCAAGGATACCACCGCGGCTTGAACTGGTTTTCAGCCGCAGCACCCGATCCAGCTGCGGGCTGTCCATGGTGTTATTCAACGCGAACACGTTGCGGACACCGCCGGACACCTCACTGCCCAGCACGACTCCCCCATGGCCGTCTTTCATGTAACAGTGCTCGATAATGATGTTTTCAGAAGGCACGCCGATCCGGCGCCCGTCTCCATCGCGCCCGGATTTAATGGCTATGCAATCATCGCCCGTATCGAAATAACAATGACTGATCAGTACGTTCTTGCTCGACTCCGGATTACAACCGTCGTTATTGGGACCGTGAGAAATCACCTTCACGCGTTCCACGATCACGTTCTCGCACAACACCGGGTTGATGTTCCACATCGGCGAATTGATCACCTTCACATCGGCAATCCGCACGTTCTTGCATTTGTAAGGCTGGATAAAATTCGGCCGCAGGAAATAGCCATGGCCGAACACCCGTGTGTTCGGGTCGGTCTGCCTATCATTGAGCACATGCAGGGAATCGCGCGCCGCCTTCTGATATCCGATATGCTTCCGCCCACCATACCGTTCGGCCCCGTTCCACCACCACCAATGGTCATTGTCTGCGTTGCCGTCCAATGTACCGTTTCCCGTAATGGCAATATTTTCTTCTTCATACGAGTAGATGAACGCCGAATAGTTGATCAGCTCCATCCCCTCCCAACGCGTAAACACCAGCGGATACTGAGTGGTATCACGGCTAAAAAGCACCTTGGCGCTATCGGCCAGGTGCAGATTTACATTGCTCTTAAGGTAGATCGCTCCGGTCAGGAACGTTCCTAGGGGAACCACTACGCGCCCCCCGCCGGCGGCATGGCATGCTTCTATCGCCTTCTTGAATGCCTCGGTATTCAATGTTTTACCATCGCCCACAGCACCATATTCGGTTACCGGGAACTCGCGGTCGGGGAATGACGGCGCGCTGATCAGCGCGCGGACCCGCTCCAGTTCAGCCAGCGGTTCGTCAATTGACTGCCAAGGTCTGTATTCATCATTTTGCCCCGATTGTGCATTGCTGCAAGCCGCTACCACAATCCATAAAAAAGAAAGAAAGGATACCGGATTTAGAAAAAATCGCTTCATATTCGTTTAAAGTTCTACGTTTACTGCATCTGTAATGGACAACGGGTTACCGTCGCCCGACTCAATGGTAACCTCTTCGAATGACCAGTCCGCGGCATGCTGTATACTGCCGGCTTGATCGGCGCGGATGTGCACGCCTTTAAAATGGAAGCCCCGTAACGGGTTCTCCACCAGCCCATCCGCAAAGATGGCCCGGTGCGCTTGCTTGCAGCTCACCCGTTCAACGTATACATTCCTGAAGGTAGGAATGCCGCGCCAGGCCGGCTCAACAGACTCAAGCATAACACGCCAGTGTTCGGGCAACGTACCCAGGTCATAGCCTTCCGGAAGCTCCGAATAGCTGTATGCAGGGTTCCAGTTCGGTGTAATCTCCACGGCAACACCCACGCTGTCCATAACAATGTCCCTCAGGTAAATGTCTTCCACCACACCGCCCCGCGTCCTAGCGGACTTGAACCTGATGCCAACCTTGGTTCCCTGTGCCCGCAGATTTCTCGCCAAAATATGTCGCATCCCTCCGGAGGTTTCGCTCCCAAATGTGATAAGCCCACCGCCGCGGCGGGACACACAATTCTGGATAAGGACATATTCGGTAGGCCAGTTTATGCGCAGGCCATCCCAATCCCGCCCAGACTTGATACAGAAATTGTCGTCATTGCAATCAATATCGGCGTTCTGTAGTAATATCCACGACGAGGAGTCGATATCAATGCCATCGGTGCTGGGCCCATGCCCACCGATATTATTTTGCACCACGATTCCGTCAACCGTTACATAAGACGAATAAAGGATGTGCACTGTCCAGAAACCTGCCCGCCTGAAGGTCACGTCTTCGATGAGCACGTCCCAGCATCCATCAATCAACAGGGTCCGGGGCCGCTTCGCATCGTAATCCACAATCCAGCGCAGCTTTTTAGGTTCATACGTCTTACGCAGGCGCCAATAGGCATCCCAGAAAGGCTTTCCCTGTCCGTCAACGATGCCCTTACCGGTCACCGCCGCATTGCGCTGACCGATGAGGTTGATCAAGGCTGCGGGCCACAACATCTCCACGCCCGCCACCCGGGTATGGATCTCCCGATAGTCCTCCAGGCGCTGGCTCCCAAGCAAACTCACCCCCTCGTCGATATGAAGCTGCACGTTCGATTTCAGGAACACCGAACCGGTCAGGTATGTACCTTTATCAAACACCACCCTTCCCCCTCCCTGCTCTGCGCATGCATCAATGGCGCGCTGGATCGCTTCCGTGTCCAGTGTCCGGCCATCGCCCACTGCGCCATAAGCGTTCACGCGGAAGGTCCGGTCGGGGATATCCAGCTTACGCACGCCTACATGAGCCAGCCACTCCGGATTGTCTGCCCACGCCGTAAAACAGTTGAGCATGATAGCCAACCACACACTCCATGGGGATATGCCCCGTTTTAACCCTATGCTTTTCCGGTACATGAATCAGGTGAATTTGGATTTATAAATAGTTACCCACAATATTACAATAAAAAACGCTGAAAGTGTCCTGCCTTATCCTGAAAAGCCCACAGCTAACAGACCTTCAAAAAACTGATAAACAAAAACATAGCATCAAAACAAGCTGCGTCAGGAAAAATGCGCAAACGTTGCCGGAAGAAGCGGAAACACACCATATGATCCACGGGTCTGCAAATTCCCACCACCCGTCAAAAGCCGTTGCGGGCATGGAAAGGAAAATGGTCCGTTTCGACATGGGCCTCCTGCATAATACGCTTGATACGAGCCACGATATCGGGGTATTCCGCTGCTACATCCCTCTGCTCCCCCGGGTCGTTGCCAAGATGATAAAGCGAAATAACACGGTCCGGATACCGGGCTGCTTCCAGCCGGATTCCCTTCCAAGGCCCCATCCGCACGGCCTGCTTTCCGCCCTGTTCGTGGAACTCCCAATAAAGGTAGGCGTGCTGTTTTTGGGCTCCGCGGTTCAGCAGGGTCGGCAGGAGAGAAATACCATCTGTGGTCATGCCAATGGGTTTTCCCGTTAACTCGGCAAAGGTCGGCATCAGGTCCCAGAACGCACCGATGTGATCACTCGTCCCGCCAGGCATCACGCACGCCGGCCATCGTACCACAAATGGCACACGGACGCCTCCTTCATACAGGTCCCGTTTGTATCCCCGCAGTCCACCGGCACTATTAAAAAAATCGGGGTCAGCCCCCCCTTCCCGGTGCGGACCGTTATCGCTGGTAAAGATCACAAGGGTATTTTCCGTGATGCCCAGACTATCCAGTTTATCGAGCAGCTGCCCAACCTGCCTGTCAAGGGTGGTTACCATTGCAGCGAACGCCGCCCGGGGATGTGACTGGGAAGCATATCCGGTAGCTCGGGCGTCCTCACCATAATCGCTGCCTTCGAACGGTGTCTCCGCAAATCGCCCCTTGAATGTTCGCCAGATCATGTCATCAGGAACGACCAGCTCCGCATGCGGAAGAACGGTCGGTACAAACAGGAAAAACGGGCGGTCTTTCCGAACCGTGTCCAGATATCGCAGCGCGGCCCGCTGGATGAGATCGGGTGCGTATACCTGTTGATGTTCCAACCGTCCATTGGCATCCAGAACAATCTTTTCATCGTTATTCCAAAGGTGCGCGGGATAGTAACGGTGCGCGAGCGACTGGCAATTATATCCGAAAAAGCGGTCAAATCCCTGTTGGTTCGGATCCCCTTCAGAGCCTACAGGCCCGAGGCCCCATTTTCCGAAGGCTGCTGTTCCATAACCGGCCCGTTTGAACAGCTCGGCAACGGTGAATACGGTATCAGCCAGCGGGAATTGACCTTCAGGCTCCATCCTTACATTGCCCCGGATGTACGTATGGCCCGTATGCTGACCGGTGAGCAGCGCCGACCTCGACGGTGCACATACAGTGGAGCCGGCATAAAATTGCCGGAAGACCATACCTTCCGCAGCCAGTCGGTCAATGTTCGGCGTAGAGACAATGCGCTGTCCCTGAAACCCTACATCACCATATCCAAGGTCGTCCGCCAGAATCAGCACCACATTCGGCGATGTCTGCTGTGCCCGGCTCCTGACCACTGCAGCGCCAATCAGCGCCGCCACAAGCGCTGCGCAAACCATTCTGATTATCATTCTTCAGCATTTTGTAAGTGTTTCCTAATCAGGTATACGCCGCGGACACCCCCCGGCACCACCGGCCACCCCGAGGCATCGAAAGGCTCATAGTGGGCATTCACGAAATTGATTTCGTGGTAGTTGCGCCATGGCATGCCCGGTATGTCCATATAACGGATCCGGTTGGACATGCTATTGGCAACTTCCACCCGGATATGGTTTTCTCCCGGCTTTAAATAGGATTCTGCCTCAAGTCGATAAGGTGGTGCCCAGACGATTCCGGCCTCCCGGCCATTAATGATGATTCTGGCAGACTCGCGGAGATCCGTCAATGCAACATCCCACCCGTCCGCTTGTCCACCCGGCAGGGAAAATACACCCTCATAGGCGGCCAGTCCCGAGAACGCCCCATGTACATTGCCGCCCAGCGCTGTCCAGTGTTCCAGCCTATTCAGCACCGTATCCCGAGGCAGTTCCGGACCGCCTTCAAGGAACCGGAACCGCCAAGGCCCAGCCAGCGGAATGGTATCCGCATCGCGGTAATAGCACCAGGCTTCGCCGGTCAGTCGCTCTTCGCTCAACCGCAGGAATACGGATTCTCCTGATTTCAGCTGCAGGTAGACTTCCTGACCGCCCCCGACCCTCCGATGACGGGCCTCGCCGTACCGGCCGCTTTGCGGATCGAGTATCGCCGCAGACCGGAACGTTTTACCTACGGCAAAATAACCGGCTAGGTCGTAGGCCGTATGGTTGACCAAATAATAGACATAGCCATCCGTCAGTCTCCTGCGTATGAATTTCAGCCCCGAGGCGTGCAATTGCTCCGGCAGAACCCCGTACGCTGTCAATGCCGGAACAACATTCCGGGCCAGCAACAGCCCGCTCCCCGCCTCACCAACAACACGGGAAAGGCTGTCCAGCGTCCTTCTGCGTTCCGCGTGCCGATACAGCCCCGGAACATCGGCAGGAAGCCCCTCAATGATTACTTTGGCACCTTCACGGCCCAGCGCCAGTAAGCGCTCCAAGACCTGCGGATCCATATAGGCGGCGGACGGCACGACTATAGCACTATAACGGTTTCCCACGGCCGAAGTCTCAATCCTCCCATTTACCACCCGCGCTGACGTAAGTTGATTGCCGGAAATGAAATCATAGCAGAACCCCGCATCACCCAGGGCCGATGCCAGCCGGTAAAATGGAAAAGGGTACAACCAATCCTTCACATCGTGAACCCGGATCTGTCTGTGCAGGCTGCCTGCTGCGTGCCAGACTTCATCATCCGGCCAATAAATCAGCAGCTCATTGTCCGGCACCCCTGCTGCAACAGGGACGGACATCGGCTGATGTAACCGTTCAGTGCCTGAAGGTGGTGCCAGAAAGGGTTATTTGGCACGAAATGAACGCCGGCATAGAACAGCCAGCCCGGCCAATCGGCCTTTTGCGGGGAAAAGGTTGCGCCATGATAGAACACATGGTTGCCCCCCGCCAGAAACAGCTGCTCCACCTCTGGCTTGCAATTGGCAAGCTCCGTGCGGAAATGGTCAGTCAGCCAGGTAAAAGCTTCAGCGGAAATAAGTTTTTTACCGCTCACATGGCCTGCCGAACTGGCAAACCTGAGCATAAGCGGCTCAGGACGTACCCGCCGGATTACCGAACTATCGCGCCTTAAGCCACGGACAGCAAAAGCGGTTGAACCGAACGTTTCACACTCCGGAATGTCTGCAGCAGCATAGAGGTCCAGGATATTTCCGGGCGACCCATGCGCCTGGTATTTCGTCTGCTTGCCAAGGGTATGTGCCCAAGCACTCCAAGGCAAAGCAAAACCCGTCAGCAGCAATTCCCCGAGCGTTTTGCGGTAGTCTGCCCTCACGCGGGCCACAGAATCCCGTTGTCCCTCCCCCATCAGTTCTCTCAGGTAACGTTTCAGGTCATATCCCCGCTTGCCGGCAAACGCTTCAAAGAATGAGGCCGTGAAATCCGCGCCATACACCTCATAGCTATCGTTGAAAAACGCGCGGACAGAAGGATCCGCTCTTCTGAAGGCCGTATCGAAACGGGCCGCGTACCGCTGAAAGGCATCCTTACTGAAATGATCCATTACCCAGCCCTCCCCTCCAGGTGCGGCCCGCTTCACACGTTGCAGCGTCCTGCCCTCAAAAGCGGCATACAGGGTCCAGTCCCCCAGCGGTAACCGGCCTTCCACCCTTCCCGATGCCGTGTCGATACTGTGGGACAGGTCAACGCGCTCCCCTGCCGCGGACACTGCGACAGCAGCTACGGGCCAGGGTGTGTCCTTCCCTGCGACATCAGCCGCTGTACGCAGCACCTTATTAACGGCAGCACACCTGCCCAGCCGGTAGGCCTCCACGACAATCCGTCCTGCTGCATGCGCCTGATCAATCTGAGGGCCGCCGAACGGCCAGCCTGTACCCATATTCATATCCACACCCATGGACCGTGCAGCAGCATACCTTACGGTGCTGTCCAGCATGGCCATCCAGTCGTCCGACAGGTAATCCACATAGCGATCCTCCAATCCCCTTACCCCGTAGATGGGAGTCACTTCCACACCGCCGAACCCCTTTGCTGCCAGTGCATCCAGGTTCATGCGCAGGTTCTTCGGATTCACTGCGCTGCCCATCCACCACCACCGTGTCCATGGCTTCGTAAAGCTGTTCTCATCCGGCCACGCGATCGGCTGGGCACGGCCGCAGAAAGCAGCACACAGGACAAAAATAAGCATGCACCACCTGTTCATCGCTTATGCATCATCGACACGAAACACGAACGCGCTAGAGGTCATTGTTTTTCCTCCTTGCGCGGCACAAAATAGATAAGCTGGCTTTCCGTTTCGCATCAGCAACATGGGTCGTTCCAGTCGTCCGTAGCGTTTCAAGTGAGCCGGCGCGGGTGGCTCATCCACGTAGTCCTTCAAGGAATGATAAGCGATCAAGGGTTCCGACCAGCGAATGCCGTCGTCCGACTCCATGATCAGCCCCACCTCATGATTGAACACCCCCATGTCCCGCGCGATGAGAAAGTACTTCCCGTCCTCCCTCCATACAAACGCATCCTCAAACTGCGCATTATCGCCCCGGTTTGAAAAGTCGATCACCGGATTATCATCAAACCGGCTATACGGCCCCTCCGGCCGGGTTGCTGTGGCCAAGCCATACTTGCGGTTGCCCCGTATGGAGGGATGTTCACTATGTTCGTAGTCGTGGGTGTTCCACGACTTATAATAGAGCCTGTAAGTGCCGTCCCCTGCCATCACAAATGCCGGATTGGTTGTGCAGTGGTCGTCCCAGGCTCCAGGCGGGCCGGTTTCCAGCAGCGGATTATCACGTCGCTCCCATGGACCATTCAGCGACTGTGCTGTGGCCAGTCCTATGCGCTTGGTATTGGTTTTACCGTTTGAGTTACCCATGTAAAACAGGCAATATTGTCCATCTACATATTTGATCAAGGGATTATGGCATGTAGTTGCATCCCAGAATCCGGGCCTCGGAGCCAGCACGGTTCCGACGTACCGGAACGGTCCCTCCGGCCGGTCGGCCACTGCATGGGCAATCTCCGACCCCTTGATCCAACCACTCATGCCCTTCGCGGCTGCCCAACGGGAATAGAATACATGCACCTTACCGTCGTCGCCAAATATCGGGCTGTTGCACCATACATAGTAACCCGGTGATTCCAGCACGCGGCCTATAGGCCGGAGGCGCTTGCTGAACCGCGAGATATGCTGCTGCCGGTCCGGCCCGGCAATAAGCGGTAAGCCTGCAGACAACAGACCGGCGGCCGCGATGAAAGACCGTCTATTCATTAAAATATACATGCTGTTTCCTCTCAAATTTCAAACCGCTGACCGGAATATCGAAATTGGTTACCAGCGGGGCTGGCACTACAATATTATAACGGCGCATTCGGTTCGGCGTACTTTTCCTCCAAAAAATCTACGCAAACGATACCGGTATCGTTTGCAGCCCCTCTTATTTTTTTATAGTTTTGTACAAACTAGTTTAAGCCGTGTTCAAACCCATTACGATCAAAGACATCGCTCAGGCATTGGAGCTTTCACCCTCTACGGTGTCCCGTGCGCTGAGTGACAGTTACGAAATCAACGAAGAGACCAAGAAACGGGTGCTGGAATACGCCGAGAAACATAACTACCGGCGCAATCCCATGGCCTCCAGCCTGCGCCAGGGCCGAAGCTATTCCATCGGGGTGGTCGTCTGCGAGGTGGCCAACAGTTTCTTTTCCCAGGCCATCGACGGCATCGAATCGGTTGCATACGGGAAAGGCTACCACGTCATTATTTCCCAAAGCCACGATTCATACGAGCGCGAAGTCGTTAACATCCAACACCTGGCCAACCGGGCTGTGGACGGTCTGCTTATCTCGATGTCGGCTGAAACAAAGGACTTCTCCCACATCGTCAACCTACACGAGCAAGGGCTGCCCATTGTATTTTTCGACCGCATTATCGATGTGTTTGACACCCATACCGTCACGTCCAACAACCGTGAAGGCGCCCGTATAGCCACCCAGTCCCTGATTGACCGGGGATACCGTAAAATCGCACATCTGGCGAACGCCCCGCATTTGTCTATTACCAATGAGCGACTGGAAGGATATGAAGAAGCGCTCAAACAAAACGGTTTGCAATTGGACGAGCAGCTCATCCGTTATTGCCACCACGGAGGGCGCTTGCAGCAGGAGGTGGACGATGCAGTGCGCTATTTCATTCAGCTCCCTGAGAGGCCTGATGCCATATTTGTGGCAAGTGACCGGCTCAGTATGGGATGCCTGAGCGCCTACAACCAGATGGTCCCTAAAGCCGAGCATCCAGCGGTGGCAGGCTTCTCCAATTCAGACGTGCTGGACCTGCTTCAACCAGGCTTTACCTGCGTACGGCAGCCGGCTTTTGAAATGGGCCGAGTGGCCATGGAAATGCTTATACAGCTCATCGAAAGCCGCTATCCTGTTTACGAGTTCGAAAACACCGTGCTGGAAACCCAGCTGATCGCGCGGTGATTACCGTTCATCACGCAAGTGCTCTCTCTCACATCATAATCATAGCCTTGATCACGTCAGTTTCCGGATGCAGCAGGGCCGGGAACTCACCGATGACCTCATCAAAAGCCATACGCGTGGTAATGTAGTTGACCGGATCTATGCTGCCGCTGGTCATCGCAGTAATCACCTGATGAAAATCCTCCTTTGTTGCATTCCTGCTGCTCATCAGCGTACCTTCCTGCTTATGAAACGCCGGATGGCTGAATCCGATATCCCCTTTCTGCAATCCGATCAATACGTACCGTCCTCCATGCGCCATGTAATCGAACGACCGGTTGATGGCACGCAGGCTGCCGGTGCAGTCAATAACCACCGTAGGCATGTCGCCTCCAGTGATATCCAGCAAGGCCGCCTTCACATCGTCTTCTACAGCATTCAGAACATGCGGGATCCCAAGTGTATCCCGGCAAAAAGACAACTTCGCAGGATTAACGTCCAGGGCGATGATCTGTCCGCCGGCAGCCCGGGCAAGCTCCATGGTACCCAAACCGATAGGGCCGGCGCCTACGATGAGCACGGATTCACCGGGCATAACACCGGCCCGCCGAACCCCATGCGCGCCGATAGCCAGGGGTTCAATCAGCGCCAGCTGATCTACCGACAGATCGCCACCATGGATTAGCGCATCGTCGGGAACCACGAAATAGTCGCTCATGGCTCCGTCTACATGCACGCCGCACACCGCAATGCCTACACAACAATTCGGTTTCCCGCTTCTACAAGCAATGCATTTACCGCAACTGAGATATGGGATTACGGTGACTGCATCGCCCGGTGAAAACCCCTCTGCTCCCGTTTCAACGACCTCCGCAGCGATTTCATGCCCAAGTACCCGGGGGTAGTCAAAAAACGGCTGTGTACCCTCGAACGCGTGAATGTCCGTGCCGCATATACCGACCTGGCGGACCTTTAATAGCGTGTGCCCCTGCGGGCGTTCCGGATCGGCAACCTCGCGGTATCCGAACTGTCCGGGCTTTAAACAGGATAGTGACTTCATAACATAAGGTGATATGGCAATTTTACACGATTATTTGAGGTTAGCAGACCTTTCAGCTCAAAATTTCCACGCAATCGTTGCCGGAACCGCGGCCGCCGCTCCCTGCCGACCGCTTCTTATTTCGCATTATTAACCGTACCTTTGCAGTTATGATTAATGTTTCCAATCTATCGCTGCGTTTCGGCAAGCGGGTATTGTTTGAAGATGTCAACCTCAAATTCACCCAGGGCAACTGTTACGGTATTATCGGTGCCAACGGCGCGGGCAAATCCACGTTCATGAAGATCATCTCAGGCGATGTGGATCCGACAACAGGTTCGGTCAGCATCACACCGGGTGAGCGCATGGCCGTACTGAAGCAGGATCACTATGCATTTGATGAGTTTTCTGTCATCGAGACTGTCATGATGGGCCATAAAGAGCTATATGACATCATGAAAGAAAAGGACGCCATCTATGCTAAGGAGGACTTCTCTGACGCCGACGGCGAACGCGCGGGTGAATTGGAAGCAAAATTTGCGGAAATGGACGGATGGAACGCCGAAAGCGGCGCCGCGACCCTGCTCAGCAACCTGGGCATCCCCGAAGAACTGCACTACAAATTCGTAAAAGAACTGGACGGCAACCAGAAAGTGCGTGTCCTTTTGGCCCAAGCACTCTTCGGCAATCCGGACATCTTACTGCTCGACGAGCCGACCAACGACCTGGATATCGATACAATTGCCTGGTTGGAAGATTTTCTGGCTGGTTATGAGGCCATCGTCCTGGTCGTTTCACACGACCGTCACTTCCTGGACGCCGTATGTACCCACGTTGTTGACATTGACTTCGGCAAAATGACCATTTACACGGGCAACTATACGTTCTGGTACGAGTCGAGCCAATTGGCCGCCAAACAACGTGCCGAACAAAACAAGAAAATGGAAGACAAAGTCAAGGAACTCCAGGAATTCATCCGTAGGTTCAGTGCCAACGCTTCCAAATCCAAGCAAGCCACCAGCCGTAAGAAAGCACTGGAAAAGATCAATCTTGAAGAGATCAGGCCGTCCAACCGGAAATATCCCGCTATCATGTTCAACACCATGGCACGGGAAGCCGGAGATCAGATACTGCAAGTGGAAAAGCTGGGAAAAAAGCTCAACGGCGAAGTACTGTTTGACGATATCACATTCATGGTCAACAAAGGCGATAAGATTGCCCTCCTCTCTCAGAACAGCCTGGCGACCACTGCCTTTTACGACATCCTCACCGGCCGGGACCAGGACTTCACCGGCAGCTTCAAATGGGGTGTCACCATCAGTGTAGCCGATATCCCCATGGACAACACGCCTTACTTTGAAGGCAAAAACGAAAACCTGATCGACTGGCTCCGCGAATATTCGTCGACAGACAAGGACGAACAGTTCATCCGCGGCTTCCTGGGCAAAATGCTGTTTTCCGGTGAGGAAGTGCTGAAAAAATGCTCCGTTCTTTCGGGCGGTGAAAAAATGCGTTGCATGTTTTCACGCATGATGCTGCAACAGGCAAATACGCTACTGTTTGATGAACCCACCAACCACCTGGACCTGGAATCCATCACAGCGCTCAACAACGGGATGAAGGATTTCCGGGGGAATATCTTATTTACTTCGCGTGACCACGAGCTCACCCAGACCGTCGCTAACCGGATCATCGAACTGACACCCAACGGCGCCATTGACAAATTGATGAGTTATGACGACTACATCAGCAGCGAAGGCGTTAAAGAGCAGCGCGAAGCGATGTATGCCTAGGACGAGGGTCAATGTACAAACAGCCCGATCGTTATAAAGACATTGTGCTGACTGAACCGGCTACCCCGGTAGCCCGAGTTAAACTGCTGGAACCCGTAGCCCACGCTGAATAGCAGATCGGAGCCCTCTGCGAGCAACTGACCATAGGTCAGGCCTGCCTTGCCGACGAAACCTTTGAAGTAATCATTGCCGATGCGCGGAGCATAACCCGCGTCAATCAATGCCCCGAGCGTCCCCAGCTGGGATATCCGGGCAAGGGGCATACGGGCATCGGCAAAGATCGGGAACGTGTTTACCCGGCGGGTGGACCGACTACCGTCCGCAAGGGTGGTCCTGCCACGATACACGTCATTACCGATACCAAGACCCAGGTACAGCCTATCGTAAAAGTTACGGCCGAACGCAAACTGGAACTGATAACCGTGCATCGCTTGCTGGTCATTTGTTGAGGAGATCCCCAAGGTCCCCCCAGCTTGCAGCACGGTGTAGGTATCCCGGCGCTGCGCATGTCCAAAGAGGCAGCATCCCATCAAAAAGAAACCGATAGCAATCGTAATTTTATTCATTATTCAGTAAAGGATTTTATAGACAAGTTCCTTCAACAATTCGCCCTGTTCAACATTCACAGCATTCACGCCTTTGGATTTCAGGTCATGTTCACGCAAGTAATTGATAATATCAAAGGTCTTCCTGCGCCCATAACTACGGGCAGCAAGTTCATATTCTTTGGTGAAAAACGGATGTACGCCCAGTTCGCGCGCCACCACCTGTGGTGACTTGTCGGGCAAATAGTGATATTTCAGGATCTTCGTAAAATAGCCCGCCATTGCTCCCAGAATTACCTGAATGGGATTGTTGCGCGGATTGGCAGCAAAATAGTCCACAATGCGGAACGCTTTGGCCGTGTCCCGTTTTGCAAGCGCAGTATTCAGCTCAAACACATTGAAATCCTTACTGATGCCGATATTCTGTTCAATATCCTGAGTAGAAATTTCCGTTCCCTTTGGCACATTCAGCATCAGTTTTTCCAATTCGTTGACCACCTTGGAGAGGTCATTACCTAAGTATTCCGCCATCATCGCAGCCGCCTGCGGATGGATGTCCCACCCCCGGTCTTTGACAAAGGCTAAAATCCATGACGCTACCTTATCGTCATAAAGCTTAGCTGATTCAAGCACAACCCCCGCCTTCTCCGCCACTTTATAGAGCTTCTTACGCTTATCGAATTTGGCGTGTTTGTGAGCCAGCACCAGAACCGTACTCGGCATAGGGTTTTCCAGATAACTTAACAACAGGCTGTCATCCTTCCACTTGAGATTCTGAGCTTCCTTGACAATGATGACCTGGTACTCACTCATCATAGGGTAACGCTTCGCCGCATTGACAATGGTCACGAAATCAGTATCCTTGCCATAAAGCACGGTTTGATCAAAGCCTTTTTGAGCATCAGCCAGTACCTGCTCTTCGATGGTGTCGCTGACCAGATCGATATAATAGGGTTCCTCCCCATGAAGCAGGTACACAGGCTTCAGCTTTTTGTTCTTAATATCTGCTACAATCTTATTGGCATCCATACGTCAGCTTTCGGCCAGCCAAATTACGCATTCTGGTCGGTCCAAAGAAATGGGATTTTGTGGCTAGCCGGGCGTTTCCGGCGAGGCTGCTGCGTTGCAACCCATTGCCGCTTGCCCGGGCCGCTGACCGAATACAACCCTTCCTGCCTGCCCTTCCCGCAGCGATGCGGCCAGCCGGGCGGCGCCGTTCAGCTGCTTCATCGCAGTCAGTTGCCGCCGGGCCCGCTGCGGACCAAGGCACGCCTTCCCATCAGCCCACCCCGTTTCAGGTCCGCTATTACCGTAACGCTGCGCCGATGAGTAACCGTAAGGGCCCAGCCCGGCTGCCTGTTGCTTCTTCCGCAGCAAGGCCGTCGCCGCTCCGGCTGGCCTTCTTTGGGCGAAGGAGGCGAAGCGTGAAGGTCGTTGGGAGCCGTACGAAGCGCTGAGCAGCAAAGCTATAGCAGAAACGCCGTACTGGCAGAAAACAAGCGGATCCCGAAGCGAAGCGCCTTGGATCCGTG
>Ga0065721_10048795_pt1 | contig 83026 bp, 98 predicted proteins | sample Mesricmetagenome_FD_59108 | JGI IMG/M metagenome (GOLD analysis project Ga0065721, IMG submission 59108) | Mesophilic microbial community from rice straw/compost enrichment Sample: eDNA_1 v2 (version 2) | ecosystem: Engineered > Solid waste > Grass > Composting > Bioreactor | place: USA: Davis...
TGGGCGGGCCGCTGAACTTGACGTGCCCGTCGAAGAACACCACATTTATGCCCCCCGCATGGCGCGGGTAGCCGTAGTTCCACCAGGGCGTCGCCGGGTTGCTGGAGCACCAGTACATCTCGCGCTTGCCGTTGTTATCCAGGTCCGCGTAGCAGCCGAACGACGACCAGATCTGGCCGTAGCCAACCGCGGGATCGGTCCAGGTGTCGGCGATGATGCCGATCTGGGAGGGCGCGTCCAGCATGGACTCCGAGACCGGCACCGGGGTGTCTGCCGGCGCATCCCAGGGGAGGCGCGCGAGGACGCGCTCATTCAGGCCGTAGCTGACGTTGTAGTTGACGGGCGGGTAGTCCGCGGTGCCCGTGGTGCCCTCGGCGGACGGGCAGGCGAAGACCTGCTGGTTCTTCAGGTACGGCATGATGACCTCGGTCCAGAAGACCGAGATCGTCGGCGTGAAAGCGGCGGCGCTGGGACCGGGGTAGGGACAGTTGAAGGCCGTGCCGTCGTAGTCCTCCATGTACATCGTGACGCCGACGCCGATCTGGCGGGTGTTGTTCAGACAGGCGGTCTGGCGCGCCTTTTCGCGTGCCTGGGCGAACACCGGGAACAGGATCGCGGCGAGGATCGCGATGATCGCGATGACGACGAGCAGTTCGATCAGGGTAAACGCAGAGCGTTTCCCCGGGGTGAGACCGGAGGACATGCCCGAAGCGAGGCCCTCTCGGCGGCGTGATGCCATGTTCAAACTCCTTTCGAACGAAAAGCAACGAAAAGCAACGGGAAGCGCGGCGGTGGCAGTATCACTGCGGCTGCGGCGCCCTCATCAGGCGGCCCGGCGCGTCACGGCAGCGTGAACTTGTGAGCGTGTGTTCCTTTTCTCGCGTCCTCTAAAAGTAAATACGGTTTTATCCTGGGGAAAACGTTCCGCCCCTGTCATTTTCCGAGGAGGGAGTGATCTCCGGGGCGGGCCCGGTGGAGTCGCGCACAACGATGCGGGGCGTCAGCACCCGGTTGGGCGCCACCTCGCCTTCTATCCGCCGAATCAGGAGGTGCATGGCCGCCTCCCCCTGCGACACCTGCGGCTGGTGTACGGTTGTCAGCGACGGTGTGATGAGCTTCGCCCAGCGCAGGTCATCGAAGCCAACCACGGATATCTCACTGGGCACCCGAACGCCTGCGTCCTGGAGTGCCTTGCAGACCCCTACGGCCAGCAGATCGCTCGCACAGAAGACCGCGGTGAAGTCGCGCCGGGTGCGCAGGCGGGTCGCCATCGCATAGTAGGCCGTCTCCATATCCGGGTCGCCGTCGAGCAGGCGGACCTCCAGGCTTGCGCCGCGCTCCGCCAGCCACTCTCCTGCGCCCTGCGCCCGCAACTCTCCGAAGCGCTCGTCGCCGGTAAGGAAAAGGATGCGACGGTGCCCCAACTCATAGAGATGCTCCGCGGCGATGCGTCCGCCCAGCAGGTTGTCCACCGTCAGGCTCGCCTCGCCGGGCACGGGGTCCGGCCCCAGGAACAGGAAGGGGACGCCCGCATCTTTGAGCCGCGCCCGGGCGGAATCGGGAAGAGAGTAGACACTGCCCACCACGCCGTCCACCTGACGGCTGATAAGGCGGTCAACCAACTCGTCGGCATCACGGTTCAGGGAGCGGGCGCTGGCGCCAACCACGGAGCTGACAATGATGTCGTACCCCCTCTGCGCCGCGACATTCTCGATGCCCTGGACGACCTCTTCGTAGAACGAGTCGGTCAGGCGTGAAAGGAGGACTGCCACCAGATGGCTGCGCCCCGTGTTGATCGCTCGGGCGAGCTGGTTGGGCAGGTAGCGGACCTGGCGAGCGTACTCCTTCACGCGGCGCCGCGTGTCTTCGTTTACGCCGGGAGCGTCGTTCAGGGCCATGGAAACGGTGCCCTTGGAAACGCCCAGATGCCGGGCAATATCTTGAATTGTGGTTCGTTGTGCCAACAGTGGCCGTGCCTGTTCGGGTTCGGGAGCAGGCGCCGCTCCCTGGCTGGTTGATGACATTGTAACCGCCGCTCTGAATGCTGTCAATACTTGAATCGGTTAAAATGGGCGCTGCGGAGACAGACAGCACCCCTGTTGCTCTCTCTCAATACGCGAGAAAATCCCCGCAATAGAATCGAATAAGCGGGGGTTTTCTGACGATTGAACGTGGTTCAGAACGATAGCTGCGTTCGGGATGCGAGGGGAAGAATGCCGCTAATCACTGTGCTAATGCGGAGGCGATTTGAATCGGTTAAAAAAACTCCCCCTGGCGGAAACCTGTGAGGGTCGCCGTCAGGGGGAGTGACGAGAACGGTTTAGTGGCGTCTGCGGCCCCGGCGTCCGTTGCTACTGCCCTGGAGGAGCGCCCACTCCTTCCACTCGGCTTCGGTCGCCTCCGCCATCCGGGCGGCTGACTTCTGCAGCCAATTGCTGCCGTGCCGATCCAGGTCGCGCCACACCTCCCGCAGCGCCTCCTCGCCTGCGCCGATATGGATATTGGCGGTTTCCCGGCCCATCGCGCGGAACAGCTCGTCTTCCAGCTTGTCCGGGACCGACCCCAGCTCTACCTTGATGCAGTCCGCCGAGAGTCGCCGCACAAACCAGATGTCCTCCATCTCCCCGCTCAGGTCGCGGTGCCGCAGCACCCGCACACAGGGGTCCGGGCAGCGCACCGCGCGGGCGAGAGCGTCCTCATAGCGCACGGGGCCGCCCTCGCGCCCGCCGGCCCAGTGCCAGGCCGACGGGCACAGCGACTTCGCCTCGCGCGCCACCTTTCCGCCCTTCCACTCCGCCACCGCCACGAAGCGCTGGCGTCCCAGGCTTCCCAGGCCGGCATGGCGCCGGTTCCACGAAATATATCCAAGGTCCTGAACGTCACCGGGGAGCAACTCCATCATCGCATCCCGGACCTCATCCGGAATCTCCCCCTCCTTCAGGTTCCGGACCTTGTTCGGGTCCTCGAACTTGTGCCAGAAGTCGTCCGGGTCGCCCACCTGGCGGATGGCCAACTCGTAGAGCCACTCGTTGCGCTCGGCCAGCACGATTGGGCGCACCTTCTCGCGCCCCTCCTTCAGGCAGCGCTCTATCGTGGCGTGGTACCCGCGCAGGATCTCGGCGCAGGCCTCAGAGAAGCCGATCTGGAGGTAATCCAGGTCGATAGCCAGCTTCGCGCTGGTTGCGAGGCGGACCAGATCGTTGGTGTAGGGGATCTCGCACGCCTCATCGAAATCATTGACGCCCCACACCAGGCGTCCTTCCTCATCGCGCCACGTGCCGAAGTTTTCCACGTGCAGGTCGCCGACCGCTAGCACCTCCGGCGCGTCCACCAGGTCGGAGCACACATCGGGCCAGATCTGCGCCCACCGGTAGAAGGTGGCGCGGAAGAAACGGAACGGGTCGCGCGCCATCTCGTGGTGCTTGCGCTCCAATCCTTCCGGGTCCAGCTGCATGTGACTCCCGAGCCACGCCTCGTAGCGCTCTGTCGCTTCCTCGAACTTCATGGACGGTTTCCTGTTCCTGCCGAAAGCAAGCGCGCGCGTCACGCGCGCATATGTCAAAGCCGCGCGTGCGCGAGCGCGGCGCCCCAACCCGGTGGCGCCGTGGTTTGTCGTCGAGCCGCCCGGGCAGCACATCGTTCGACGGCTGCGCAGGCGGGTGGGAAGGCTCTACAGGAAAAGGTCCGGTGGGGGAGCGCGCGGCGCCGACTCGGTAAAGAAGGCGCGGAAAAGAGGAACGCGGACGGCGGCGGACTGCGCCGCCGGCACCGTGAGGGCGCTGCGCGGTGCGAGCGCGAGCGCGCTCCCCTCAGCGGTGGCCGCATCCGCAGAGAAGTTGTTGGAATCGCCTCGCTCGCCCCCACCCCTGCGCTGCTTCAGCGCGAAAAAGCCGTGGGCGCGGGGGCGAATCCGGACAACATCGGTGTTCCGGGTATCGCGTCGGCGGATGGCCGGGGCGGGGCGATGCCGGTCCGGCACGCTCGGCCGGAGCGCGGTTCTGCGAGGGGCAGCGCCGGGCAGAACGCGCTCCGCCCCGGCTGCCGTCCGCACCGGCAACAGGAGGGCGAGGGGGGGCGCGCAAAGCCACAGGAGGACCACCCAAATCGCAGAGGAACGTCGCACCATCGCCGTCCATTGTAACAGACGTTAATAAACATGCTGTATACATATTGCCAGCGCCGATTGTGCGACTCACTGCAGGGGGGAGAGCCATCCCGCGTACGATACAATGAAAGGCGATGCACAGGATTCGCCCCGTACTGTTGTGGCTGTTCACGGCGATAATGCTGCTATTGTCGCCGTTTGCTCGCAGTGCGCGCGCGTCCTCCCCTTTTGCTCCCCGCTTCCCCGCCGCGGCGTCCCTGGCCGTGTCCTCCGCCTCGCCGGGTCTCGCCGCGCCGTCGGCCACCCGGGCGGGCGGCTCCCGCCTGCGCCAGCGCGACGCCGCGCGGGACGTTGCGGTGGTAGATCAGCGCCAGCAGTCCCAGGTCACCTCCACGAAGGGCTTCCGGTTTGGGGGAGGTTCGCCGGATGAGGCGGCGCCCTGCGCCCTGACCGCTGCGGTGGGCCTGCCGCGGGCGCTCCTTGCGCCCGCGCTGTCGCGTCGCGGCCCGCCCGGTGACTTCGCCCGCTCTCGCCCCGCTTCCACCCCCTCCTCGCCTCGCGACCCTCCCGTTCGTCTCCTGTAAACCCGCCGACTCTACCACGGCCCCCGCACGCGCCGCGCGGTTGCGCGTGACGTAGCGGCAGAGATCCGCCCCCGGCTGCACCGCTGGCAGCGTCGATCTTCTCCTGCTTCGTAGGCGCCCGCCCGTTCGCTGCGTGCTGATGTCGGCAATCCTCCCTGACGCCTGCGCCGCCCTGCTCGAATCTCTGTCGGGCCGGGGGAGCGGGCCGTTCACGCTCACCGCCTCCCGGGCGCCCGGATACGGGGCGCCGCCGGGAGCTTCCAGGGTCAACAAAGGAGATAACCATGAGATTGGAACAGCGTACGGCCGCGTGCCCGATCGGCTCGTGCCTGCCCGGGCACGAGCCAACCAACGGCGCGCTCTCCTGCCATCGCCTCCATCCCGGCTGGGCCTGGCACGCCGCCCCCCGCGTCCATGGTCCGCCCCCGCTGCCGCTGCGGCTGCCTGTCCGCTGCCTCCGCGGCGGGGAGAGGAGGGGCGCCTGATGAACGAACACATGGAATTCCAGGGACTCCACGGCTTCGGGTTCCTGGGGGAGATCGGGGTGGTCCTCGTGGCCGCCTTCTGCGGCGGCCTGCTCGCCCGGGCGCTGCGTCTGCCGGTGCTGGTGGGCTACCTGCTGGCGGGCCTGGTAGTCGGGCCGCACACACCCGGGTTCTCCGCGGACGAACTGACCGTTAAGGCCGTCGCGGACCTGGGCATTGTCCTTCTGATGTTCGCTGTGGGCGTGCAGTTCTCTCTGGACGAACTCAAGCACGTCCGCCGTACCGCTCTGGTGGGGGGCGGGGTGCAGGTGGGCGGCACCATCCTGATTGGCATTGTGCTGGGCCTCTGCGTTGGCTGGGGGCTGTACGGCGGCCTGTTCCTGGGGTGCGCGCTCTCGCTCACCTCCACCGCCGTAATGCTCAAACTCCTGGAGGAGCGCGGCGAACTGGCCAGCGCGCACGGCTCCGTGATGATGGGCATCTCCGTGGTCGAGGACCTGTCGGCCGTCCTCATGGTTGCGCTGCTGCCCTCTCTGGCCGCCTTTGGGCAGGCGGACGGCGCCATGGCGGCTCTCGCCGAGGTCGGGGTCGCGATTCTCAAGGCCGGCATCTTCCTGGTGGCTACCGTTTTCCTGGCCACGCGCGGTGTGCCCGCGCTGCTAGGGCGGGTTGCCCGCACCGGCTCGCGCGAACTCTTCCTGCTCGGGGTGATCTGTTTGTGCTCCGTCGCCGCGTTCTCCGCGGAGCGGCTGGGGCTGGGGCTGGCGCTCGGGGCCTTCCTGGCCGGCATCGTCGTCTCCGAGTCGGGCTATGCCCATGAGGTGTTCTCCCAGGTGCGCCCGCTCCGCGATGTCTTCGCCTCGCTCTTCTTCGTCTCGGTCGGGATGATGCTCGACCCGGAGTTCGTCCTCTCGCATGCGGGCATCGTGACCGCGGTCGTCCTGGCGATCCTGATCGGCAAGTCGCTGGTCTCGATGGCGCCCCTGCACTATCTGGGCTGGCAGGGCAAGACGGTGATTCTGGCCGGGCTCGGGATGGCGCAGATCGGGGAGTTCTCGTTTGTGCTGGCGACCATGGGCGCCGCGCGCGGCCTGATCGGCCCGGAAGTGTCCGGGGTTATCCTGGCTGCCGCGCTGGTCAGTATCCTGCTCGCACCGTTCGTCTACGGCGGCGGGGACCGGCTCTACCGCGCCATGATGCGCCGCCCTGCGCTGGCCCGTCTCCTGGATCAGCGCTACACCCGCCTCGCCTCCGAAGCGGTTCAGACCGAGCGTGCGGCGGCGGCGAACGCGCCCACGGAGGGAGAGGAGGAGGACGGCCCCCGCGTCCTGGTTCTGGGAGCGGGGCGTGTGGGACGCTACGTCTCGGACGCGCTTAAAGCCAAGCACGTGCCCCACACGGTTGTGGACTACGACGTGAACGCCGCTGCGCGCCTGCGCCAGAACGGGGGCGAGGAGTGGGTCCACCTGATCTTTGGCGACGTGACCAGTGAAACGGTGCTCGCGCAGGCGGACCCCGCCGGCGCGGCGCTGGCGATTGTCGCGCTGCCGGAGGCGGCCACCTCGGAGATGGCGGTGCGTCTGCTGAAGCGGATGGCGCCGGATCTGCCCGTAGTGGTGCGTGTCCACCGGGGCTACGACATTCCGGTACTGCGCCGGGCCGGTGCGGACGCGGTGATTCACGCCGAGTTCGAGGCGAGCACGGAGATGATTCGACAGGGGCTGGACCGCCTGGGGCTGCCGGACCCCGAGGTGGACGCCTACATTGAGAAGGTCCGCCAGCACCGCTACCGTCGGGAGGAGGAGGAAGACGAAGACGAAGCGGCGCTGACTGCCTGACCGCCCGCCACGCAGCGGGCGGAGAGGGAGAAGAATGAACAAGGAGCGTATTCTGTCGGGACGAAGAAGAAGAGAGAGTGCCGCAACAGTGGGGCAGGCCGAGAAGACGCCGCGGCCGCGAACGAACCCCGTCGCCCTGCGGGCCGCCGTGCTCGGCACGGTCACATCGCTCTTCATCGGGCACGCCTGTGTGCAGCAGGCCGTGGAGGTGGCGGACGCCGCGCGCGCCGCGGACGCTGCTGCCACCACCGGACCCGGCGAGCCCGACGGCGGGATTTCCGACACGGTCTTGATCGCGGCTGAGGTCACGGAGGCAGCCATGGCGAACTTCGCTGTGGTGATTCCGTTCTCACTCATCCTGCCGCTCGCCGCGTGGAACCTCGCCCGCAAAGTCGGTGCGCCGGTACCGCTGGCGGTGGCGCGATGCGCCGCCCTGACCGCTGTCGCCGTATGGCTGCTGTCGGTCGGCTTCGTCCGTTTCGGCGTCCGCCCCCTGCTCCTGGGGCAATAACACGTCGCGGAGGGGGCCGGACGCATAAGGACGTCCCGCCCCGCCCGCGCCTTGAGAGGATCTATTTCTGCTATGTCTACTATTCGGGAAGCCACGCTGCCCGGCGTCGGGCGTAAGTTTCAGGTCGAGACCGCGAGCGGGGACCGCCTCGTCATCGTCCTGCACGACGACGGCCGGCGCGAACTCTACCACTTCGCGCGCGAGAATATGGACCGGCCCGCCTCCGTCCTGACCCTGCTGGATGGCGAAGCGCGCCAGGTCGCGGGCATCGTCGGGGGCCTGACCTACGTGCCGAAGGCGCTGCCCACCGCGGAGATCGTGCTGGATGACCTGGTGCTGGAGTGGTACACGCTGCCGGATGGGGCCGCCTGTATCGGCAAGACCATCCGCGACCTCATGGTGCGCACGGTCAGCGGTGCCTCCATCGTCTCCATCATCGAGGAGAACGGGGCCAAGTCCATCAACCCCGGGGCGGATACGCGGCTCAACCGCGGGGCGACCCTGATCGTGGCCGGGGACCGCCGCACCATCGCGGCGCTAAAGAGACTCCTCCAGGAAGGGAGGACGTGAGCGTATGGACCACCACGTCCTGCAGGTCGGCCTGGCTCTCGCGCTCGTCTCCGCCGCCGCCCTGCTCTCGGCCCGGCTGAAGTTCTCCATCGTCCCGTTCCTGATTCTGGCGGGCATGGCAGTCGGCCCGCACGCGCCCAAGATCGGAGTCTTCGACTTCCGCTTCATCGAGAGCGCCCCCCTGATCGCCTTCCTCGGGCGTATGGGTGTCCTGTTTCTGCTGTTCTACCTGGGGCTGGAGTTCTCGGTCACGCGCCTGATTCAGGCGGGGCGCTCAATCGCGATCGGAGGCTCGCTCTACATCGGGATCAACTTCAGCGCGGCGCTCGCCTTCGGGTTTCTGATGGGGTGGCCGGTGAAGGAGGTGCTGGTGGCCGCGGGGATCATCAGCATCTCGTCCAGCGCCATTGTCGCCAAGGTCCTGTTTGAACTGCGCCGCACCGCCAACCCCGAGACGGAGATGATCCTCGGCATCATCATGTTCGAGGACGTATTCCTGGCGGTCTACCTGTCGCTGGTGTCGGGAATCGTCCTGAGCGGGGCGACCTCGGTGGGGGGCGTGCTGCTGTCGGCGGCGCTCGCGCTGGGCTTCATCCTCGGCTTTATCGTGCTGGGGCGCATCGCCACGCCTCTGCTGAACCGTAGCCTGACGATCGCCTCGAACGAACTGTTCGTGCTCATCGTCTTCACCGCTCTGTTCCTGCTCTCCGGCCTGGCCGAGACGCTGCGGGTGGCCGAGGCCATCGGGGCGCTGCTCATCGGTCTGGTGCTGGCGGAGACGGACCACTCCGAGCGTATCGAGCGGCTTGTCCTGCCGTTCCGCGACTTCTTCGGCGCGCTCTTCTTCTTCAGCTTCGGGCTGAGCATCGACCCGTTCACGCTGGGCGGGGCGGTGGGGGTGGCGCTCGGGGCGGTGGCGGTGACGCTCACGGGCAACGTCGCCGCCGGCATGCTGGCGGGTCGGAGCGCCGGCCTGACTCCCGCGCAGTCGTTTACTGTGGGCATGACCATCGTGTCGCGCGGCGAGTTCTCGATTATCATGGCGAACCTGGGCAAGGCGGGAGGGCTGATGCCCCTTCTGCAGCCGTTCGCGGCGCTCTACGTGCTGCTGCTGGCGATTCTGGGGCCACTCCTGACCCGAGAGTCCGAACGCCTCTACGCTCTGATCGCGCGCCCGCGCCCGGGAACCGGGCAGCAGGAGCGCGATGTGGCGGCGCTGGGTGAGGCGCCCCGTCCGCCAGTTCCCTGACAGGAAAACACGACGCTACGGCGGCGCGCACGGGACCGGGCCAGTGAGCCCGTTTATCTCTCACGATCGGAGGAGAAATACTAACTCGTACGCGCGCCGTTGCGTCGGTGGGGACCGGGAAGGCCGCCGACGGTGAAAGGGGAGCGAGGACGTTCTCGCCGGGGGGACCCGCACGGCAGCGGCGACGGAGGAGTGGAATCCATGCTGGCGATGAACTTCCGGGGGCCTCAGCGGGTCCGGATCGATGAGAAACCGGTGCCCGAGATCCTGCATCCGCAGGATGCCATCGTGCGGGTCACGCGCTCGTGCATCTGCGGCTCCGACCTGCATCTGTACAACGGGTCGGTGCCGGACACCCGGGTCGGAATGACCTTTGGCCATGAAGTCACGGGGGTGGTGGAGCAGGTGGGGCCGGAGGTGGAAAACCTCAAGGTCGGTGACCACGTCCTGGTGCCGTTTAACATCGCCTGCGGCAAGTGCGTCTTCTGTCGGCAGGAGCTCTACGGCAACTGCCACGAGTCCAACCCCGAGGCTACCGCGGTCGGGGGCATCTACGGCTACTCGCACACCGCGGGCGGCTACGACGGCGGGCAGGCCGAGTACGTCCGCGTCCCATACGCAGACGTGGGGCCGGTGGTTATCCCGGAGGGCATGGACCCGGACGATGCGGTGATGCTCACCGACGTGGTACCCACGGGGTACCAGGCCGCCGAGATGGGCGGCATCCAACCCGGCGACACGGTCGTGGTCTTCGGGGCCGGTCCCGTGGGCATCATGGCGGCCCGTTGCGCCTGGCTCTTCGGGGCGGGCCGCGTCATCGTAATCGATCAGATCGACTACCGTCTCGATTTTGTGCGGCGCTACGCCCCCTGCGAAGCTTATGACTTCCGGTCTATTGGCGACCCGGTGCTGTTCCTGAAAAAGACGACCGACTGGCTGGGCGCGGACGTCTGCATCGACGCCGTGGGCGCCGAGGCCAACGGCAGCCCGGCGCAGAACCTGCTCGGCCGCGGCATGAAGCTGGTGGCCGGGGCGACGCCCGCGCTGCACTGGGCGATCAACTCTGTGAAGAAGGGCGGCATCGTCTCCATTGTCGGCGTGTACGGCCCCACTCAGTCCCTCGTGCCCATTGGCAATGTGGTGAACAAGGGCATCACCATCCGGGCGAACCAGGCGTCGGTGAAGCGGCTTCTGCCGCGCCTGATCGAGCACGTCCAGAACGGCATCCTGGACCCGAAGGCCCTGATTACCCACCGCATCCCGCTGGAGTATGTGTCGGACGCTTACCGGATGTTCTCGGCAAAGCTGGATGACTGCATCAAGCCGGTGCTGCTCCCACCGGCCGCCCGCGCCTGAGAGAAGAAGGAGAGAAACACGATGGAACAAGCCATAATCGACCCCGCGCAGGTGAAGGGGTGGGGAATAGACGCCGATCCGAAGAACGACCCCACCTACCCGATGCGGACGCGCACCGGCGAGGAGCACGTAGGCTACCGCTGGGAGCGCCCCCCGCTGCAGCCGCGCACCGTCGAAGTCCTGCACTCCAACGAGCGCCCGAACGTCAGCGCCGTGTTCGGAACCTCTACCCCACCCTCCGGGCTGAGTGGCATGCTCCGCCGCGCCGCCTTCCAGTATAGTGAGTCCAGCTTCGGACACTGGCTGCCGCTGATGCTGGCGGACCGAATCAGCGTTATGGAGGGCTTCCTGGGCGATGTGGGAAGGGGGCACTTCCCCAACATCTTCGTCGAGCGGGGCGGGAAGGCCGAGTGGAAGTACAACCGGACGGCCGTGATGGTGCCGGCGCTGCTGGGGGCGGCCCTTGCGTCCGCGGCGCTTATTTACCTGTACCAGCGGCGCCCGACCGAGGAGCGCTCCCGGGCACGGCGCCTGCCTGCACGACCCGACGCTGCCTGACATATCATACGCGGGGCCGCGGGAAGGGCGCGCAACGCTCCTTCCCGCGGCCCTTTGTCTTGTCTTGTTCCCCTGAACGCTGGGAGGTCACGGGCGTCCGCAGAGCGTATTCTGAGGTGCCATGACAGCAGAAGCGGCGGCAGCGCCGCCGGGCGGGGAGACCTTCTACCTGATCGACGGGTACGCGGCGATCTTCCGCGCGTACTACGCCATCCGCCGCCCCTTCTACAGCCCCACCACCGGCGAGGAGACGCAGGCCGTCTTCGTCTTCGCCCGCATGCTCCACAAGCTCTACAGCACGCTCGCCCCGGACTACCTCGTGGTGGCGCTGGACGCCCCCGGCGAGACCTTCCGCGACGAACTGTACCGCGGCTACTTTGAGTCGCCGCCTTCCGAGGAGAAGCCAGCCGACACGCCCGTGCCAGAGGTGCCGGGCTACAAGGGGACGCGCCGGGCGACACCGGACGGACTGAGCGCGCAGATACCGCGCATTCTGGAGCTTCTGGAGCTGCTGGGCATCCCGATGATCGGGAAGGCGGGCCTGGAGGCCGACGACGTCATCGCCACTCTCACCGAGCGGGTGCTCGCGGAGAGGCCGGACCTGCGGGTGCGGATCGTCTCGCGTGACAAGGACCTGGAGCAGCTGCTGCGGGACGGCCCGGACGGCCGCCCGGCCGTGACCCTGTTCGACGTCCACAGCGGCGCCGAGTTCGGGCGGGCCGAACTCTGGGAGAAGCGCGGGGTAAGGCCGGAGCAGGTGCCGGACCTGCTGGCACTGACCGGCGACGCGGTGGACAACGTGCCGGGCGTGCCGGGTATCGGCGGGCGCACGGCGGCGAAACTGCTGCAGGAGTTCGGCTCGCTGGACGGCGTTCTGCAGAACCTGGATCGGGCGCCGGCGCGTCTTCGCCCCGCGCTGGAGCAGGCGCGGACGGCGGTACTGCCCCTGTCGCGGCGCCTCGTGACGCTCCACCGGGACCCCGAAGTGGCGCAAGCCTTCGACCTGGAGGCGGCGCGGGTACCCCGACCAACGCCGGTGTGGGCCGCCTCCGCCGCTGCACTGTGCCGCTTCTTCGAGGAACTGGGATTCGAGTCGCTCAGCCATCAGTTCCAGAACCTCTGATTTCCCCGGGGGTGTTGCGGCCCGGTCCGAGCGCCTGCCCCGTCCGGACTACGTAGGAGTACGTACAAGGGATACGTAGTTCTACTAACTACCCGCCTCACCGCCTCCTGCCCATAATGAAAACCGGCGGGTTTCGTCCCGCGGCGAAAGTACGACATGGTGGGAGAGAGCGGAATGACAATGGTAAGGGTGGCCTCCCGGTACGGGGCTCGCACGCGATGCGCGGGCTTCACACTGGTCGAGGTGATGATTGCCCTGATGGTGTTCGCCTTCCTGTCCCTGGTCTTTGCGACCTCCCTTCCTGTTTCCCGCAAAGCCTCTCGGATGAACAGCCAGTACACTCAGGCGGCGAACCTGTGTCAGCACAAGATCGACCAGCTCCGGGCACGCGGGTACGGCGGATTGACCTACACGGAACTGAAGAACACGGGGGTCATCGACAGCACCCCTACCTCGGCTCCCTACTCCTTCACGGGGGTGGACGGAGTCCGTTCCATCCTGGACAGTCCGACCACGGAGATCCGGGTGGACACCCCCACGACGACGGAGGTGCCCATCTCGAATGTCCGCTCGGTGACGAAAAAGGTCACGGTTACCGTCCGCTGGAAGAAGACCTCCTTCGGGTCGGAGGTCAGCGAGATGTCCCTCACCGCTCTGATCACGCAATGAACGGAACCACTGCCATGAAACTCACATGCGGCAGGGCCGCGCGCTCCGGCCACACCCTGGTAGAGACGATAGTCGCGGCGTTGATCTTCGCGCTCCTGACGCTTGGGACCGTTTCAATGCTCATGACCTCCACGGTCGCCGTCGGGAACGCGCGCGCCCAGGTGTACGCCGACACCGACGCTAATCTGGCGATGCAGGCGATTGTGAGCGACCTCCGAGAGGCGACCAGCGTTGCGATTTACAACGGTACGACCCGGGTCGCCCTGGGGACCGTGGGGAACTGCCTGCTTCTCACCAAGCCGCGTGTTGTCAGCGCCACGGGGGAGTACAACCGCTTCAACCCGGACACCGCCAACCCGACCCGCTACTATCTGTCGGACAACACCGGCAGCACCACGCGCACCGGAACGGTCCTCTGGCAGCGGCAGGAGCAGACCGGCGCGCTTCGCCGCCTTCGCAGCGGGGTACGCGATCTACGCTTCCTGGAGAACGCGGCGGGAAGAGTGGAGGTCAGCCTGACGGTGGAGTCCAAGGCCGCTCAGGGGACCAAGCAGACGGAGTTGTCGGAGCGCGTCGTGTACATGAGGAACGGACAATGAGGAGCGGTCTGCTAAGGCGACGGCTCGACGGGAGCGCCCTCCTGTCCACCATGATCGCCCTGTTCATCCTCACCTCGGGGATGGTTCTGATACTCGCTCAGGTCGGGGACGCCGTGCGCATGAACCGCAAGCAGCGGTCGGCGGCGGCCGCCTTCAATCTGGCGGAGTCGGGCGCGGAGTTGGGGGTTCTGTGGCTGCGTAAGCAAGCCTATCCGCCGACCGACACCACCGACATCACGCCGTTTGGCGGGGCGCAGAATCTGGGTGAGGGCACCTACACCGTGACCATCACCCCGTACGAGTCGAACAAAACGGCGTACCTGAAGAAGTTCCGCGTAACCGGCACAGGCATCGTGCGGCAGGAGCGGAAGAAGGTAGAGATCGTCGTACAGCAGGCCTCGTTCGGGCGCTACGCCTACTTCACCGACCAGGAACTCACCGTCACGGGCAGCCCGATCCAGTGGAGGACCGGCGACACGGTAGACGGACCCGCGCACAGCAACAACTCGAACGGGACTATCTTCAACATCACCTATACCGGCTCTTCCCCCATCTTCCTGGACAAGCTCACCGCCGTGGGGACCAGCATCAACTACTCGCCCTCGGCTCCCACGAACGAGGCAACGTTCAAGAAGGTGTTCAAGAACGGCAGCCAGGGGTACCAACTCGGCGTCCCCTACATACCGCTTCCCACATCCAGTGATGTCCAGCGGAACGCGGCGTGGGGCGCTTCGGGGGGCTTCCCCGGCAGCAACGGAGTGTATCTGCGCGCCGACAATGACGGTGGCATCTACATCCGCGGGGACGCTGCGATCAAGCTCTCCGTCAACGCCTCGGGCGACCAGGTGATCGAGGTTACCCAGGGTTCCAATGTGACGAAGCTCACGATGAATCGCGCGACCAAGTCCATCACGACCACGGGGCCGGTCGGCAGCGGGAGCGCGAAGTCGGCCAGCAGTTTGGGAACCGGTGTCATCTACTGCACCGGGAACATCACCTCGCTTCAGGGCGAGGTCGCCGACAACCGTGTTGTGAACGGAGAGATCGCGGTTCGCTCGGAGCTTACCATCGCTACGGACGTGAACGCGGGCAAGAACATTGAGATAACGGGAAACCTGGTCTACCGCACCCGCCCGGACAAGACGCTGGACCCCTCCGCCTCCGTAAACCTGCGCGCGGGGACTCTGGGATTGGTGGCGCGCAACACAACCATCGACAAGAACGCCCCCAGTAACCTGGAGATCGACGCCGTCACGATGTCGGGTGGAGAGAATCTATCCGACGGCAGCTTCAGTGTCGAAAACTACTCCAGCAAGACTCCCACGGGCAAGCTGAAAGTTCTGGGAGGAATCATCCAGAAGAAGCGCGGCGCAGTGGGCACATTCAACTCCAGCACGGGCGCCATGATCTCCGGGTACGAGAAGGACTACATCTACGACCCGCGCCTGGCGACCAACCCACCCCCCTTCTTCCCCACCACCGGCACCTACGAGCGCCTTTCGTGGCGGCTGGTAGGCGGAAACTAATCCCCGGACAGGGCGCTCCTACGAGCGCCCTGTCTTTTTATCTTCCCCCTTCCAGATGTCAGCACAAAAACCAAAAGGGGCAGTCATTATCACTAAGGGATAATGACTGCCCCAGATGGGTCGTATAGGACTCGAACCTATGACCCGCTGATTAAGAGGTAGTAGCCCTAAGATCTTTCCGGCCGAACCCGTCGTGACTCCATTATACCCCCGTTTTTCAGACTAACGCCTTCTGTTCCGGAATTTTTGCCGATTTCCAGCCGACCCGGCGTATAATTCCCCTACGAGGAAAGGGGGATCAGGATGGACGGTTGGGCGGTAGGGATACTGAGCTGCATGGTGGTCGCGGTGGCGCTGGTGGTCGGCATGGGGGAGTTCCTGGACCCGGTGAAGCGCAAGAAGCGGGAGTCGGCGCGGTTCCTGCGCGAGAACGGGCACCCGTCGGAGCGGTACCGCTCCCCCGGCAAGGACGTTTTCAAGGGCAAGGTCGTCCCTGCCAGCGCCCTTGCCAGTCCTTACCGGCATGGCAACGCTGCCGGGCGGGACGGGGGCGAAAAAGGGGAAGGCTACGTCCCCCCTTCCCGTAGGGAAGGGGATGACTCCCTTTACTACTCCATAGGAACGCCGGTGCCGGGGGTGGGCGGGCTCGGGACGGAGTTCAAAATCGACCCCGGAATCGAGAAGCTGGCACGGTGGCCCCCCTACCGGGAACTGCTCGACGACGCCGTTTCCCGGGGAGTCCCCGGCGGCTCGGCCACCCCGCCCGGCAGGGTGTCGGACAAGGACCTGACCTCGCACTGCATGGTGATGGGCACGATCGGCTCGGGCAAGTCCAGCCTCATGTTCCACCTGTTCACCCAGCAGCTGAAGGAGGACCGGTCCGCCATCGCCATCGACGTGAAGTGGGAGAGCATCGAGAAGTACCTGTGGTGCTGCCAGGAGGCCAAAGTCCCGCCCGAAGACGTGGTGGTGATCGACCCCACCCGCCCCGACGCCATCCCCGCCTGGCCGCTCCTGGGCACGGGGCCGGGGGGAATGCAGGAGACGGTCAACGGCCTCATGGACGTGCTCGACCGCGTGGAGAAATGGGGCAACTACATGGAGCGGGCGGGCGCTGAGGCCATGACGGTCGCCGTCGCCCACCGGCTCTCCATCATGGAGCTGTACCGCCTCATCAAGGACAAGGCGTACCGGGACGGGCTGCTGGCGCTCCCCGCCCCCGAGTGCGACGACCCCCGGGCCTACGCCCACGCCCGCGACGCCCTCAAGGAAAAGCTGGGCGACGTCAACCCGATCCTCAACCGCCTCGGCCCGCTGGTGGACAACACGTACTTCCAGGGGCTGTTCTCCACGAGGCGCGAGGGGCAGGCCGCGATCGACTTCGAGGAGCTCTGGTACAAGCGGAAGGTGATCCTGGTCCACCTGCCCCCCTCCCTCAAGCCCATGACCTCGAAGACCCTTGCCGGCCTCGTTTCCCACCAGGCCCGGCAGGCCGCCGCCGCCCGCAAGCCGGGTTCCAAAAACCACGTCGTGTTCGCCGTCGACGAACTGGGGCTCCAGGCGGACCTGGTGGCCAGCGCGATGCAGCCCATCGTCTCCCTCTCCCGAGAACAGCGCCTGCGGGTCCTGACCGCCTTCCAGTTCCTGGGCCAGCTCCCGGACGAACTGGCCGACACGCTCGTCGGGCAGACCAAGGTGAAGGCTTTCCTGCGGCTTTCCGGCGAGGACGCGCGCCAGGTCGCGATACGCACCGCCACGCTCGCGGGGCCAGAAGGCGGGATGCGGTCCGTGGAAGTGCGTGAGCAAGACTACGGGGAGTGGGCGGAAAAGGCGGCGGCGCTGCTCCCCTTCCGCACCCTCGTGCTCCACGAGGCGGACGGGCGGGTGTTCACCGCCCACCCGGACGACTGCAAGGAAGTGGAAAAGGCGGCGGACCTGATGGCCGCCGGGAAGTGGGACGCGGCCGTGAAGGCCATAGAAGGATTGAAAAATACCCGCTGGACAGGCCCCCTGTACTTCTGCGAGGTGGCCGAGGGGTACGCGAACCTTGAAGAGCCGCCGGGGGCACCGGGGCGGGCCGTGGAATTCACCAGGATGTCCCAGGTGTTCCCGGAAGGGGCGGAACTCAAGGCGCGGGACTTCCCGATCTACCGGGAACACCCGGCCGGGTGCGGGGGGCACTTGCTCAAAAGCGGCGGGCTGCCCACCGTGGAGGGGTACGGGGTGATCCTGCGCGCCTCGCTCCCCGGGTTCCGGGTTTCGGTGCGCACCGGGGGCCTGTCCCGGAACGCCCTGGCGGAGTCGCTGGCCTCCTCCCTGATGAACCTCCCGGACCGCACCTGCCTTCTGGAGGTCGCGGGGAAAGCGCCCGAACTGGTCCGGGTGGACATGGTGAAGCTGCCGGAAACGCCCGACGACCTGACCGAATCGGTGGGGCGGTACCGCAAGGCGGCGGCGGCGGCGAACCTCCAGAGCCGGGCGGAGGTCGAGGAGGCGATGGCCTGGCGGGACGCCCAGATCGAGCGCATCGCCGGCCGGGCAAAGCCGGTGGAGCCGGAGCCGGATGCGGTACCAGTGACCTCCCCCAAGGCCGCCGACCTCTCCCTGGAAGGCGACGGGTTCCTCCCCGGTGGGTGAGCTGCGCCAGGGCCGCCTGGAGCGGCGGGAGCCCGCCCGCAAGTACCTGCGGGAGTCCGAGCAGCGCGCGCTCCTGGCCGTGGGGACGCTTCGCCTCTGCACCGCCGCCCACGTCCGCAGGCTTTGCGGCTGGGGCGACCCGTCGGCCGCCACGAGGGCGCTGCGGCACTTGTACAACGCCGGGTACGTGGACCGGCCCCCGGTACCCCGCAACAAGCTGGAGGCGGACGCCCCGGCCTTCGGGGGCTCGCCCCCCGCCCTCTACGCCGTCACCCGCAAGGGCTGGAAGTACTTGGTGGAGGGCGGCTTCCTCACGGCTGCCGACCGGGACCGCCACGCCCCGTCCGTGAACCCCGGCAGCAGCTTGCGCATCGCCCACGAGCTGATGGTCCGGGACGCCTACTGCTGGCTGGCCGAGTGCCTGCGCTCGCACCCCTCCCACGAGCTGGAGGAGTGGCTCGACGGCCCGGACTGCTGGCTGCCCGCCGTGAAGCCGGACGCCCGCTTCGCCTACCGCCTGCCGTCGGGGGCGAGGCTTTTGGCCTGCGTGGAGTGCGACCGGGGCACGGAGGGCACGGCCCAGTGGCAGGGCAAGGCGGCGCAGTACCTGCGCCTGTTTGCCGGGGCCAATGAGCCGTGGCGGATGCTCGCCATCGCCGCCGATCCGGCGGGCCGGGAGCGCATCGCGGGGGCCGTCTCAAGCGAGCTCCTGCGCCAGGGCGTGCGGGCCGCGGGGCGCTTCGCCGTGGCGGCAGCAGGCGACCTTTCGGGCGGGCTGTCCGCCCCCGTGTGGCGGGTGGAAGGGCTGGACGGGATGGCCCCGCTGGTGGCGCGGGAGGCGCTTGAAACGACGGCGTAAGCGTGTATGGTGGTGAGTAATGAGGGTGGCTTAGTAGTCGCCTATAGGGCTTTCCAGTGCCCCTCTCCCCCGAAACGCATGGACATACCCCTCTAACCTGATAGCTCTCGATTTTTCACTCTCCCCCACCGGGGGAGAGTCTGATTTAACCTGGAAATTGCCTCGACCCTCGCTGCCTATTTATAATGTCTTACAACAAAGGGGAGGGGCCGGGGGAGTGCAAAAACACGAAAAAAGCACCCTTTCGGATGCTCTCTCCTGCCCCCTTGCGGGGGGCGTCGTGCAGGGTTCCAGCGGAGGCTCGTTGCAACGCTGTGGCACCGTCCCTCTCCCTCGCCTAGGAACTTCGGGATAACGGCCGGCGCAGCCAGGGCCTTCTGCCTGTACAAGGCCAGTATGGGGGAGCGCCTGCCCCGTGTCAACTACCCGGCGTAGGGGGGGGCGGGGGCGGCGGATTTCTGCCCGAGGTAGGACGAGACCGTGACGAGGCCGGACGCCCCGAGCCCCACGGCGGCTCCCGTGACGAGCGTCAGGCCGTCCACGGCGAACGCCAGCCCCAGGCCGGTCAGGGTCGAGCCGAGGATGACCGCCACGGCCTGGAAGTCGCGGGCGAAGGCGCGCTTGATGAGCTCCACGGTGCCGACGCAGAAGAACGCCACGAGGGCCAAAACGGTCGGGTCGATGTCGAGGGTGAGGTATTCCATGGTGGTCAGTTAAGGGTTACGAACTGCTTGGCGACGTAGGCGTGGGTGATGCCCCGGATCGCCACGTATTCGATGCAGTAGAAGTCGCCCGCCTCGCCGGTGACGGTCACGGTCCCGCCGTACAGCAGGCCCAGCACCGTGGCGGACAGCGAGGCTTCCTTGCGGACCCGCAGGCCCTGGGCGGCCACGGTCCCGGAGCGTGGCCAGGGGGCGGGCTGGGGCGCAGGCGCCGAGGCTTGCACCGCTTCCACGGGCGGGGAGGACGGCAGCTGCGCGTCGCCCTGCACGGGGACGGAGACGGTGCCCATGAGCTCGCGCCAGGCGGCGCGGGACATGTCGGTGAGGCGGCTCACGTCCAGGCCGGACGGGCAGGCGGTCTTGCCGAACTTCCAGTGCGGGAGCACGGTCTTTTCGGAGGGCTCGCCCAGGCCGAACGCCTGGTGGGCCTCGGCGATCAGGCGGGCGCTTGCGGCGTACCCGGCGTCGCCCAAATGGACGTTGCGGCCGCCGTAGGTGCCGCCCTCGTGCTCGATGCCGACGCTCTCCAGGTTGGCGTCGAAATTGCCGGCGTGGTGGGCGGTGTCCTCCAGGCGCACCATCTGCACCAGGCGGCCGTCGTGGCCGACCAGGAAGTGGGCGGAGGAGCCAAGGAGCGGTATCTGCTTACGGAAGTGGGAGACGGTGCCTTCCAGGGTGCCCGCCATGGAGTGGACCACGACGTAGCGCACCCGGCGGCCTTTCCTTCCCTTGGTGTAGGCGGGGGCTTGGATGAATTCAGGCATAGGGGTGGCAGGTTTACCGATGAGTTCCCGCACGTCGGAGCGGAGCCGGGCCGTCTCCAGCCGGGAGCGGCGGCTTTCCAGGCGGAACCAGACGTTGGTGGCCGACAGGGCGGCGTTGGAGGCGAGCACCGCCCAGAACGACCATTCGCGGGGCAGCCACGACGGCAGCCGCCGCACGGCTTCCTGGAAGGCCCAGTCGTACGGGAACTCGGTCATTCATCCTCAGCCCTGGGCGGATTCGGACTGGGCGGCGTGCAGCTCCTCCAGGACGCGCTCGTCCCGTTCCAGGGAGGTGCGGGCCTCGTTGATCTGGGACTGCAGCTCCTCCACGCGGGAGCGCTTGCTGGACAGGGCGTCGTTCAGCAGCTCCACGTACTCGCTCACGCTGGGTTCCCGGCGCAGCTGCATGAGGCGTTCGGACGCCTCGGGGGAAAATGTGGCCATAAAGCCTGTTCGCTTAGGGGTTATATAAGGAAGTGTACGCCAGCGCACGGTCCCAGGGCAATGGCGGGGCGTCAGGACACCAGGAAGAGGCGGCGGGCCGGTCCCCCGCCCGCTGGGTTGTAGGTCACGTAGGCGTCCAACGGCCCGGCCAAGGCGGCCATGGTTCCTGCCGGGTCGGAGGGGCCGTCCGAATAGGTGTCCACGGCGGAAAGCGTCTGGTTGGCCGTGTTGTCCCGGTAGACGATGACGTTGGTGGTGGCGTTGCTGTCGTAGGTGTAGCCGACCCAGTAGGTCCCGGCCGCCAGGAACTCCCCGGCGAAGTTGGCGGTGCGGGAGTTCACCGAGGTGTCGGAGAAGGACTGCTCGTCGCTCACCGCCACCAGGGCTCCCGGCGCCCCGCCGGAATCGGCGTAGACCAAGAACTTCCAGTGCTTGGTCTCGGTGGCGTTGTTGGACCGGCAGCGCACGGTCCCGGACACCAGGGTGGCGTCCTCGGTCAGCGTCGCCTGGGAAAGGGTCTTGCGGTTCGTGTTGTGCAGGGTGTTGGACGCACCCGAGGAAGTCTTCCCGAACGTGGCCATGGGCTATGCGTTCTGCGCGTAATAGAAGGTGACGTGCAGCCAGGAGACGCTGCCGGAAACGCTCGTGGTCTTCAGGCGCAGGTAGTCCCCGGCGTCGAAGGAGGCGTTGGAAAACGTGGTCACCGTGGTCGTCCCGGTCACGGTGGAATCGGAGGACTGGGTGTCGGAGGCGCTCGTCCCCTGGGCGTCGTCCGCCTCCTGGAGCTGCCCCACCCAGTTGGTGCCGCCGGAAATGGCGTAGACCACCTTGGTCAGCGTGGAGGCGGCGTCGAACCGGAATACCGGCAGGTCGTCGGCAGCGGCCGGGGATTCCAGGAAGAAGGACTTGGCCTGGGTACGGACGGAAACCCTGGCGTCGGCGGCCGTGCTGAAGTCGGTCACCTGGGAAGCGGTGTGGGTGTGGGAGCTGTTCGCCTTCCCGGAAAGGCCGGTGTCCACGTAGGCCTTCACGGACTGCTGGGTGGGCACCTTGGTGGCGGAGTTGGAGGACATGTCGTCCTCGTCCACCACGAAGGACATGGAAGCCGTGGAGGCGTCCGATTCCATGACGGCCCCGGCGGCAGCCACGTTGGTGGCATCGGTCACGTCAGCCCCCGCCTCGATCCCGGAGAGCTTGGTCTTTTCCGTGGCGGTGTAGGCCTTGTTGGTCGTGCCGTCGGTAATGGAATCGGCGGACTGGGTGCCGGTGTGGTTGGCCCGGTCCCGGTCGGAGGAGTGGTAGTGCAGCGAGGTGTCGCCCGCGCTTATCAGCTCGGAGGCGTCGGCGTCGGCGAGGTTGTTCACCTGCGCCTCGGGCTCGATGCCGGAAAGCTTGTCCTTTTCTTCCGACGTGAACGCCTTGTTGGTCTCGCCGTCTTCCAGGTCGTCGAGGTCCAGGACCACTTCGCCGGTCTGGCCGTTCACCGAATCGACCGCCCCGCCTCCCCCGCCGCCGCTGATGGCCACCTCTTCCACGGCGGTCACCAGGCCGTTCTCATCGACCGTGACTTTCGCGACGTGGGTGGAATCGCCGTAGGTTCCGGCGGAGGGCTCGGCATCCCCTTCTGTGAGGTGGCGTGGCATGGCGGTTGGAGGTTATCGGCTATTCGTCGGCGGCCACCCAGTCGATCCCGGCGGCGGCAACGAAGGTATCGAACTTGTTTCCCGAGTACCCGTCCACGTTGGTGTCAACAAATTCCTCGTCCGGGTGGGTAAGCAGGCACCACACGGTGCCGGGCCACGAAGGGATCTCGGCGGCGATTGCCTGGTACTGAGGGTCGGTGAGGACCATGGAAGCCCCCTGGTAGGTGGCGGGGGCGGTACCGTCTCCTGAAAGCTGGACGGGGAAGGATTCCGGCTCTCCCAGGAAGGTGCGGGCGGCGGCGACGGCGGCGACGGGGACGGCGATGAACAGGCGGTGGACGAATTCAGAGGGCATAGCGGTTGCTTAGGTATGCGGTTACTTTGGCAGTGTCGGTCGAATCGAGCGTGCCGCTGTAGACGATCACCTCGGCCAAGTCGGCGGCGATGGAGCGGACGGAATTGTTGGGCTCAGACAGCAGCAGGAAGCCGCTCCCAAGGCCCAGGTTCGTGGTGACGGTGACCGGGGGGTCGGCGTTCGGGGCGATGGACTGGGTGTCCGGGGTCGGCACGTTGTCCCACTTCCAGGTGGCGTAGATCACGGAATCCTGCGCCCAGGTGGCATTGGGGGAAGAGGCGGACCCGAGCACGGCGCAGCCCAGGACGTAGGGGGTGGCGTGGTTCTCCCGGTTCGTGAAGGCATAGAACCCGCCGTTGCCGCTCACGTCCGAGCCCATGACCACCCGGATGGCGGAGGCGGAAGTCGTGGTCTGCTCACGCCTGCGGGCCACGAAGAAGGCGGTGGCGGTGCCGGGCAGGACCGCCGTGGTCTCCAGGTGGTCGTCGGTCCCGTCCGAGCGGATGGCCGGGAGGGAGTTGATGTTGGACGTGACCAGTGCGGGGCGGCTCCCAGACGTGTTCTGGATGACGTGACGGCCGTTGCCGGACAGGTCCGCCCAGTGCGCCACGGCGTCCCCGTTGCCCGCCGGGACCGTGCCGGACGTGTCGGTATATACCCCCTGGTCGGCCCGGTACCAGGCCCAGGGGGACAGGTCGATGGGGCTGAACGTGTTCACGGGGCCTCCCGCCCCGAGCGTCAGGAGGCGGCTCATCCGACCTCGACGTATACCAGTTCCCCGCCCACGGCCACGGCCGCCGACAGGTTCAGGTTCAGGAGCGTGTTCGAGGCGGTCTCGAACCACCCGGCCGGGTTGAACGGGGCGACCAGGCCGGAGTTGGCGACGCAGTACTTCAGGCCGGTCAGGTCCGTTCCCCCCGCCCCGCTCTGAAACTTGGCGTTGACGGTGCCGCCCGCGATGAAGTTGTAGGCCAGGACCCGGATTTTCTTGCCGGTCACGGCGGAGACCAGGGTGTTGTTTCCGCTGGAGGAAGCGGCGATCGTGGCGTACTTGGGGGTGAGGGCCGTGGTTCCGTCGTACAGGGCGGAGGAACTGAGGCCCACGGCGGCGGTTCCGGTCTGTGCCACGGGAAGCGGGTCGGAGCCGGAAACGTCGGTGGCCGTGCCGTCCGCCCCGAACGTCATTTTCAGGCGGGGATACTTGACGCCGCCGATCTCGTCGGCCGCCCCGGTGATGGAGGCCCCGGAGGCGTCCTTGGTGGTGAAGTTGTCTGCCATGATGGTCCGTTAGCTGTTGATGTTCGCGAAGAGCCCCCACAGCGAGGCGTAGTAGGTGTCCCCGGTGTCGGCCGGTTCCGTCACTACCTGCCCGGCGTCGTTCAGGTACATGCGGTAAAGGACGCTGCCGGGGCTGGACAGCCAGTACAGCTCGGTCAGCGGGTCCTCCTCGGTGCCGCCCGTGCCGCCTCCCCCGGCGGCCTGGTCTACCCATTCCGTATTGAAGTCGGTGCCGTCCACCTTGGCCAGGACCTGGCCCGCCGTGCCGCCCACGGGTACGCCCTCGCCCGGGTCTCCCGGGTCTCCCTTGTCGCCTTTTTCTCCCTGGGGGCCGGTGGCTCCGGCGGGACCCTCCTCCCCTTGCGGGCCTTGTTCCCCCTGAGGCCCCGGCTCTCCGGGCTCTCCGGGCTCTCCGGGTTCGCCCTGGGGACCGTCCGCTCCCGCCGCGCCGGTATCGCCCTTCTGGGCGACCACCATCCACTTGGTCGCGTCGGTCGGGAGGGTGCCCGCCGGGGCGTCCGCATAGAGCACGTAGGAGTTGCCGTCCGCGTAGGAGACGAACGCCCCCACCCCGTAGTCCGTGTCCGGGTCGTACGCGCCCATCGGCACCAGGCCGTCCGGGATCAGGACGTTGGTCGGCGGGTTGATGAGGAATACCTTCTGGATGGCCATGGGGGTCAGCTAAAGAGGGTCGCCCGGTCGTCCCAGGCGCCCGTCACGGCGGCGGGCACGGAGCCGGGGGCCACGCGGGTAATGCTCCAGGAGGGGGCGGACGTGGGCGTGCCGGGGGGCGCCTCGCCCAGGTAGGCGTAGCCGCCCGCCGTCTCGTACAGGAAGTCGGTGTCCGGCTCGTCGGAGCGCACCGCCACGGCCGAACCCTTGCGGGGCAGCCGCTCGGGGCTCGGGAAGGTCAGGCCCAGGACGCTCTCCCGGATCGCTTCCAGCTTCTCCAGGACCGGGCCGTACTTGGGTTGGACGGGCCTGGGCTGGCTGCGGACCGCCTCCAGCACCTCGGCCAGCAGCGCCTCCAGGGACTCGTTGCCGGGGGCCTGCACGGTGACCGCGGGGGCCTGCACCTCCACCTTGGGCGCTTCCGCCCCGATCTTCCCGATCCCCTCCGTTATCCGCTCCAGGAGCTTCATCGCCTCCGGCGGCAACTCGGACACCTTGAAGGAGTCCGGGACCGGGGGGATCTCCGGGAAGGCGGGGAACTCGGCCGGGTTGGTGACCTCGACCTTCTGGACCTCCCTGGGCTCGGCTTCCGTGTCGTAGATGGCCTCCACGGCCCGGTCCAGCAGGTCTTCCAGGCGCTCCATCCCCTTCAGAGACACCTCCCCCTCCACCCGCTGCGTGGCGGGAACGTTGGTCTGGCGGGCCTTCAGGTGCGCGTTCTGGAGCGCGAAGGCCACCTCCTCGGCGATCTGCCGGGCCAGCTGCCGGTCTCCGGTTGTACGTCCGGGAACGAAGGGGTGTTCGGGCATGTGTGACCTTACGTTACTGCCGCCGGCCCTTCCCGTCAACGGCTACGGCAGGCGCACCAGCGAGGCGCTGCCCCGGCGCTTCCCGCCCTTCTTCGGCGCCTTGGGCTTTGCGAACGCGCCGCCGTAGGAGCGGTACTTGGCGACGGTGGCCAGGATGTCCTCCCGCTTGTCCTGGAGCGCCACCAGCTTGTCGGCGTCGACCTCCGGGTCCAGGGAGCGCAGCTGCGCGGACAGGTCGTCGTAGTATTCCTTCTGAAGTTTTTCCCAGGCCTGGTAGTCGCCGGAAGCCTTGGCCCGCTGGCTGTCCAGGGCGCGCCGGGCCTCTTTCGCCTTCCTCTCTGCGTCGGCCTTCTTCACCACCCGGTAGCCGCTGTCGTTGTCGGCGGCCACCACCCAGCGGTCCCCGAGGTCCACCTTGTCGCTGTCTCCGTTGGCCACGGCGGCCTTGGCGGCCCCGAGCCGGGCGGCGTCCTCGGTGCGGGCGGTCTTCACGTCGCCGTTCCCGTCCGTATAGGCGAACGTCCCGTTGGCCAGGCGCCTGACCCCCAGGGAAGCGGCGCTCTCGCCCCCGGCGGACGGGGACTTCCCCCCGGATGCCGACGCCTTGGAGGCGGCGAGCAGGGCGGGGATGTCGGCTTCCTTGCCGGGCGTGCCGGCCTTCATCTTCTCGACCTCCTGGGCGGCGGTGCGGTCGAGGCGGCCCTTTTCTTCCTGGGCACGGTACTGCGCCCCGAGGACCGGGTCTTCCGTGGAGAGGCGGACGGGGGAGAAGGCGTTGGCGACGTTGTTGCGGTTCGGGATCGGGTTGCCTTCCCCGTCCAGGCGGGCCGGCACGTCGTCCGAGAGCCCCGGGATGTTCAACATCAGCTGCTGGACCTGCTTCTCGACGAAGGAGGCGTCGGTTGCCACCTTGCGCTGGGTGTCGTCCGCGAGCCGGGCCAGCCAGCCGCCGAGCGCCCGGTAGGGGAAGAGCTGCTGGAGGTTGTTCCCGGCCACCCGCGCCCACCCGGAGTCGGTGTCGGAAGCGGACAGCAGGTCCCCGATGCTCTTGGCGTAGCTCTGGTCGGAGAGGAATTGCCCGTACTTGGAGATGCCGGCCAGCACCTGCTCGGTGGTGGACTCGTCCAGCTTCCCGTTCTTCTGCGCGTCGTCGATGGCGGCCACCATGGCGAAGGGGAAGGCGATAGCCGGGGGAAGCTTGCTGTACGCCACCCACGTGTTGCCGACCTTCACGGAGTAGGCTTGCCGCCCGGCGGCGCGGAAGGCGGTGCGGTCAGGCTCGGACGTCGGCTCCGCCCAGGTGATGCGGCCCGACCCCAGGAGGGCGACGGCACCGCCGAACACGGCCGACCCGATGACCGCCTTGGCGATCTGCTCCTCCTTGTTCTTGGCCCCCGGAAGCGTGGCGAATCCGGCCGGGGAGTACTCCAGCCCCTGCTTGAAGATGTTCATGGGGGTCTTGAGGAACGGCACGGTGAACTTGGCGGCGGTGGCCACCAGCGGGTTCTCGCTGGAGCGCAGCGCCTGCAGGTTGGCGGTCAGCCTGTCGATGGCGTCCAGAACGTGCCCCTGCTGGGAACTGCCCAGGTCCTGGCGGTACAGGGTGTAGGCGGCGTTCTCGGACGCCTGCTTGGCGATGTCGCCCACCCTGGCCCCTTTGGAAGCGCGCAGGTTCAGGGCGGCGGTCTCGCCCCCCTCGGCCAGGGCCGTGAAGAACTGGTCGGACGCCTCCAGCATCTTCATGGGGTAGTTGAGGGCGCCGAAGACCCCCTGGAACGGCCCCTTGGTCGCCAGCGGGATGCTGCGGGTGTCCAGGTTGGTGTTTAGGGATTTGCCGGCCATGGTGTCGGAAAACGCCTTGTAAGCCTTGCCGACGCTGCCCCAGTAGCCCTTGGCGTAAGCGGGGCCTTCCCCGGCGAACGCCTTGCGCTCCCTGCCGGTGAGGGCGGACCCGACGAAGTCCACCGCCCCGGCAAGCGACTTCTCGACCGGCTTGACGAGGGACGAGCCGGCCAGGTTGGAAGCGGCGTTGTTGATATGCGTGTTGGGGGAGGACAGCATGGAGTTGTAGCGCAGCAGGTCCAGCCAGTCGGACGCCTTGGGCTTCACGAACCGGCGGTAGAACTCGGCGGCCTGCTTCGCGTCGTTGAAATCCACGCCCTCGGCGGCCTTCAGGATCTCGTCGGCGTCGCCGGTCACCTTCATCACCTCGCTGACGATACGCTGCATGGCGGTGATCTCCTTGGGATCGGCGTCGATGCCGAAGCTCTGGAGCTTGCGGGCGGTGTCGGAAGCGAACGACTTGAGGACGGCCAGGTTCTCCAGGTACTCGGGCGTGACCCGTCCCTCCTGGGCCTGCTTGGCGAGCAGCTGGCGGGTGTTCAGGAGCGCCGCCTCGAACCGCTTGGTCTGCTCCCGGCCCACCACCTTGGTGAGGGTGGCGTCGGTCTGCCCGGCGGCCTCGATCACCTCCTTGTTGGTGAGCTTGGCTCCCGGCCCCCGGGTGATGGCTTTTTTGTTGGCGTCGATCAGCTCGGAGGCCTGCAGCTTGGCTTCCGGGGTGACGTTGAGGCGGTTGACGTTCAGCGTCTCGTTGTTGTCCACGAGCTTTTCCTGGAGCGGCTTTCCCGCGGACCCCTTGCGGGACAGGGAACGCTCGCGGGCGCTTTCGGCCCGGCTGCGGAACTGCGCCCCTTCCAACGAGAGGTCGGAAACGTCGCCCCCGAAGTCCTGGCCCTTGAGCGGGGCGTATTCGGAGTAGTCGGGCTCCTTCAGGAGCGGGGCCTTGGCGGCCTGCTTGAACTTGGCTTCCAAGGCCGGTGAGTCGGTGGCGGCGGAGACGATCTTCCCGGTCCGGGGTTCCACCTGGAAGGTCACGGAACCGTTGTCCAGGGCGCCGGGCGTGTTGATGGGCACGAAGTCCACCACCCCCTTCTTGAGGGCCCGGGCGCCTTCCCGGAGCGGCATGCGGACCTCGGCGGTCGGCGCCGGCTCCATGAGGGGGACGCCGTTCTGGAGGATCGGCTGCCCCTTGGCGGTGACGGGGACCTGCGGGATTTCCGCCCCGAGGAGCGCCGCCCCGCGGGCGTAGCCCTTCTGGTTGGCGAGCGTCTCGGCGTAGGTCCAGGCGCCCTTGCCCGTTGCCTTGATCCCTCCCGCGACGGTCTTCAGGTCGTCCAGGACGCCCGTTTCCGGGGTCTTGAAGCCCGCCACCAGGGCGGCGGACTTGCCGACGGTGGCCAGGTTCCGGGCGGTCCCCGCCGCGAGCGAAAGGTTCTTGAGGTTGGCGACGCCCGCCAGGCTCCCGCGCGGGTTGCCGGTCACGACGTCTATTGCCGCCGCCGCGTACGGGTTCTGGACGTTCAGGCCCTCCTGCGCGAACGAGGTGGGCTGGGTGCTCATCCGGGAAAAGTCCTGGAAGGCGTTGCGGAGGCTCTTCTCGCGGATGGCCTTGGCGGCGGCGGTCGCCGCGCCGGTGAGGGCGTTGCCGACGACGGCGGCGGGGGTGGCGTTGAACGCGCCCTGGGCTATGGGGGCGACGGAGTCGGTCAGGGTGTTCAGGGCGGTGTTGCGCCCCATGTCCCGCTTCACCTGGTACTCGGCGATGCCCCGTGCGATGGGCTCCACGATTTGGTTCTGGGCGTACCGGGACACCGCGTTCTTCTGGGCGGCCTGCGGGAACTGCTGAAAGGTGTTGCGGGTCACGCCCGCGTCGAAGAAGTGCCGGTTGAACCCGGCGTCGGAAGCGGCCTTGCGGCCCTTGTCGAGGTAGTCCCTCCAGGCCATGGCTCAGGCGTAGACGTACTGGGTGCGGGCGTCCTTCTCCTTCTTCTTCTTCTCCTCGTCCAGGTAGGCGGCCTGCGGGTCCTGCCCCTTCTGCGGCAGGGCGAAGGCGTTGGCGGTGGCGGGGGACGGGGAGCCCAGGCCCGAGAAGGAGGTGGCCGCCTGGTACTTGGACAGGTCGGCGTTTTTGGTCTGGTACGGGTCGTAGCTTTCGAGCTGGTACTTGGAGCCGAAGTCGGTGATCCCGGCGGCCGCGTCGTAGGGGGCGAGCTGGGCGGCGGCCCCGGACTTGAAGTCGGCCACGGAGCGGTCCACGGCGTCCAGGTTCTTGCGGAAGGCGTTGTCCCGCTCGGCGGCGTCGTTGGCGAAGGCGTTCTCCTGGAGGACCCTCTGGCGCTCCACGGCGGCCCGGTCTGCGGCGAAGCCCTTCAGGTTGCTCTCCTTCTCCAAAGAAAGGTCGGAAAGCCCCTCCTCGTACTCGCCCCGGGCGAGGCGGGCGGAGTCGGCCTGGGCGCTCTGGAAGGCGTTGGGGGAGGCGGCGGCGAAGGCCCCCTGGCGGGCGGCCCCGGCGGAGCGGAAATCGCCCTGGAAGTCGGCGGAGCGGTCGGAGAACTGGCGCAGGTAGGCGGCTTCCGAGTCGTCCAGCCCGGCCCGGCGGCGGGCCAGCTCGGCGTCGTTGGCCTCCTTGGTCAGCCGGGAGGTCTCGGACGCCCGGCGGTAGGCGTCCTCGATCTCGCCCCGGGCCCGGGACTGGTAGCCCTGGGCCAGCTCCAGGCGCTTGTTGAAGTAGGCGGCGCGCTGGCCGGGGTCGTTCAGGTCGTAGCCCCGGGGGTCGCCGGGGATGAACTGGATGTCGGGCTCGTAGGTTTCGGCGGCGGCGCCCCCTCCCCCGGGAAGGCCGATGCTGCCCATGAGGCGGCGCAGGTCCTCCTCCCAGGTGCTCTGCGGGCGGTACTCGGCCCCCTGCTCGGGACCCGGCTGGGGGTCGTAGGACTCGGAGGCGACGGACTGCAGGGCGCGCGAGGCGGAGGCGGCGCGGGCCTTCTCGGTGAGACCCATGTCAGGCAGGGTGCCGACGGTCGCGATGCCCGCCAGGCCGCCGTACATGCTGGCCAGCCGCCCGCCGAACCCCAGGTCATTGCCGGGGTCCATGGCGGTGCGGATGTCGGTGACCGCCCGGCCCAGGTTGTCGACCGAGTAGCGCTGCAGGGGGGCGAAGACGTTTGCCATGGGGTGTTGGGGTGAGGGGTGTTGGCCCCAGTATAAGCGGCCGTGAGGCTCCTTACAACGCCGGGACGAACTCCAGGGCGGCGTGGGCGCCGTCGGTGGCGACGCCCAGGTAGCGGTACCCCTCCCCCAGCATCGTGTCCCGGTGGGTGGGCGAGGCGAGCCAGGCGGCCACGGCGGCATCCGGGGAGTCGGCGTCACAGACCAGGTTCTCGGAAACCCCTTGGCGCAGGCCGGCCGCTTCCGCCGCTTCCCCCAGCCCCTCGTGGGTGCAGCGCCCCGACGCTTCCCGGTTCGCGGCCACCGCCTCCAGCCGCGCGGCGGCGAAGGCGTCCAGGGAAAGGCGGGTGGCCAGGGGGCGCACCCCGGCCTTCAGGCGCTCCTCGTTCACCCGCCGCAGCAGGTCGTCCCGGTGCAGCGGCTGCCGCTCGGTGAAGGCGTCGGGGACGGGGGCCGGGGAAACGGAAAGCCGCCCCCCCAGGAAGGCGAGGGCGGCGACGGCCAGGAACAGGGCGGCTATCTTCATGGGACCATGAAAAGCAGGTCCGGGAGCCCCTGTCAAGGCTGTCAGATCGGGTAGGAGATCAGCACGCCGTCCTGGACGTGGTTGCAGGTGCCGGAGGCGGCCCAGGACGGGGCGGACTGGCTCGGGTAGCAGGTGGCCGTCGAGGAGTTGTAGGCCAGGACGTGCTTGCCGTAGGCGGCCGTGCCGTTGTCCTTCACCTGGGTCACGAAGGTCCCGATGGTGCCGCTCCCGGACGCCGTGGGGAGGGGCAGGGAGTAGGTCTTGGACGTGGCGTTGCTCGTGCCGTCCCCCGAGGCGTAGTAGGAATAGGTGCAGGCCCCCCCGTTCACGCTGAAGCGGGCGACGACGCCGGTCGGGGCGGAGGAGTAGCCGGAAGGATTCGGGTTCCAGGCGAACGTCTTGGGGAACCCGGCGGGAGAGGACGCCTTGGAATAGGAGACGGCGGTCACGGCGGCGGAAGCGAGCGCGTAGTCAGACCCGCCGGTGACCGTGACGGTGGTGGTTCCCGCCCCGTAGGCGGCGGACACGACGTAGAAGTACTTGGTGCTCCCATTGGTGAGGCGCAGCTTGTCCCCCTTGGAAAGGGTGCCCGACCAGTCGCCCTGCAGGGTGAAGGTGGTGGCGGAGACGTAGGCGGCGGCCAGGTAGTCCGGGACCGGGGACCAGCCGTCTTCCGCGTGGGCGAGCAGCAGGTTGACGTACTCGGCCGGGGTGGTCAGGCGCACCTCGCAGCCGAAGTCGTGGGCCTGGGCGCCGGCCGGGTTGACGCCGCCGTAGTTGCGCTCCATCTGGGTGACCGCCGTGCCGGCGAGGGTCAGGCGGACCAGCTCGACCTTGGCGGGGTCGGTCGGGTCGAAGCAGAGGACCACCTTGTAGGAGGGGGAGCCCAGGAAGGGGTCCTGGAGGGAGCAGGCGACGTCGGCGGCGGAGATGCCGCCCGCCGTGGCGAGCGTGGTGGACTTGTTGTTGGCGACTTGGGGGAACAGCATGGGGGTCAGTTAGGGGTGGGCTTGCCGGGCTTGTGCCAGGTCTTGCGGCGCAGTATCCGGAAGCGGCTCTGGAGGCTGGACTTGAAGTACTCGACCTGCAGGCGCTCGCCCCGGATGCCGCCGTGGTTGATCGTGAACGTCCCGTCCGTGGCGGTAGGGACCGGGACGGCGGGGGAATCGCCCTCGATGCCGACCAGGAAGAGCCCCACGGGCTGGGTGCCGGTGCCGGCCGGCTCGGAGCTGCCGGCGCGGGGGACGGTGAAGGTGCCGCTCTTCTTGAGCACGCCGTCCACGTACGCCCGCCAGCCCACGCCGTCGGTGACCGAGGAGAAGAAGACCTTGGAGAAGTAGTTGGTCTTCCGGATGCCGGGGTGCTTCAGGTCGGTGTTCTTGTCGAAGAAGCGGGCGTCGATGAACTGCCCGGCGTCGGTGCTGCCCTGCTCCAGCTCGTAGACGTAGGGGTCGTCCGGGTCCGACGAGCCCGCCAGGAGGCGCTGGGTGCCGTCCGTCTCCTTCACCACCAGGGCGCAGGAGACGTTCCAGCCCACGAACGGGGCGGACCAGGAGTTGAGCACCCGGTTGCGCACCCAGGTGCGGTCGTTGAAGGCGCCGAAGCCCCCGAACACGTAGTCCCGGGTCTGGAACGAGATGCCCACCACGTCGTCCTTCAGGGAGGCGGGGATGGCCCGCACGTCGCTCTGGATGCGGGCGCTCTTGACGCTCACCCGCTGACTCTGGTAGAGGGCGACCTCCCCCAGGAAGTAGACGTTGTCGCCGCCGAAGAAGAGCTGGTCGTTTTCCGAGGGGAACACCGAGAGCGGGGCGTCGGTGCCGCCCGAGGCGATGACGTTCTGCACCTCGTGGGAGAGCACGTTGGAGTCGGGGTCCACCGCCCCGGGGCGCACCGTCCACTCGCCGCCGTCGCTGGTGTAGGCCCAGAGCACGTCGCCTTTGCGGGCCAGGGCCACCACCTCCACCCCGGACTCGATGCCCAGGGAGACGTACCCGGCGTTCTTCACCGGGTCGGCGGACAGGTCCACGGCGAAGGTGCCGAAGTCGCCGACCTCGTACCCGGCCGGCTCGGTGCCGGAGGACGTGTCGTCCACGGACAGCGGGTTGGAAAAGTAGATGCGGTCCGGGTACTGGGGGCGGGTGCAGTAGATGCGCTGGTTGTAGAAGGTGCCGTTGCGCATGGGGAAGGCCCCCGCCTGCATCGTGAGGGTGGCGCCGTCCGTGGTGTAGTAGGGCTGGTCGATCCCGTTCACCACGTAGGCCCGGCCCGCCGCCTGGAAGATCTTGCAGTGCTTGGGGTCGGTCGGGGTGAAGGTGGCGCCGGTCAGCGCCGTGAGGGTGGAGTCGTCGAAGGCGTAGAGGGTCGGGCCGTGCAGGGCCAGCTTCTTGAAGAGCGAGGCGGTCTTCAGGGTCCCGAGCGCCGCCGTGGGGTAGCCGGAAGGGAAGGCGGGGCTGGCAGCCACCTTGCCGTCCCGGTCGGCCATCGCCCCGTTGTCGTCGGGGTGGCAGTCCTGGCCCCGGGGGACCTCGGTGTCCTTGACCTCGGCCTGGGAGCGGGCGAAGGAGTTGTAGCCGTCCTTCCAGGGGCCGACCTCGTGGCTCTGGAGCGGCGTGTCCCGGTAGCGCGGGCGGCGTTCGGAGCGCACCGGCATCAGCGCCTCCCCCGGTACGAAAGGGACGCCTCCAGGACCGGCTGCAGCGCCTGGTCCTTCCGGATGTCCTCGGCGACCTGGTCCGAATACAGCCCCTCGAAGTAGTCCCGGGGGCCGAGCTCCTGGCCCTGGGTGGCGAAGACGTAGAAGGAGCAGAGCTTCCAGGTGACGGCCATGCCGTCCGGGTAGGGCTCCTCCTGGGAGTCGGCGGACGCGTCCCCCGGCAGGTCCTCCAGGGACCGGGTGTAGTCCAGGTAGGCTTCCGCCCCGTCCCCGGCGTTGGAGAACGCCTTCCGGGCGGCGTGGTCGGCGTGGAAGCGGGGCACGGCCCCGAGCGTGCGGGCGCAGCCCTTGTAATCGGTGCGGTCCCAGTCGGCGGGCTCCCCGCCGATCACGGACCAGGCCGTCACGGGGAAGCGGGGGTTGGCGTCGGCCGGGAAGGCGGCCTCGGCGAACGGGGCGGACCCGGAGGCGAACGTGACGCTGCCGTGCCCGGCCAGCCAACTCCAGGGGTACTCCCCGGCGTAGGCCCGGCGGGCGAGGTTCCTCTGGGCGTAGAGGATGTCGGGCTGGTCCACGTCCACGCCCTGCTGGTTGAGCTGCTGGATGGCGTCGGAGATGAGCTTGCCGGCGGTGATCATGGTTCCATGTTAGAGCTTTTCGGCCACGGCGAACAGGCTCCCCCAGCGCCTGTGGAAGGCCTTGAGCATCCGGAACTCGGCGGCGTTCTGGGCGTTGGGGAAGTCCTCGAAGCCGAAGCGGGAATAGATGGAAGCGAGCACGCCCTTGAGGTCCATGTAGCGCACGCGCTTCTTCCCCCGCGCCCCCGTCACCTCCACGGCGACGGTCGGGAACCACAGCTCGCTGCGCAGTTCCATGGACTTCTCGTCGGAGGTCGCCTTATTCGGCGCCCCGAAGGCGTCGGCGTCCAGGCGCTTGGCCGCGATGCGGGACTTGAACTCGGCCATGGCGGCCGGGTTGAGCAGGCAGAACACCTCGATGGCCTCCTCCACGGCGTCCTCCAGGCGGTCCATGCGGCGGATCGCGCTCTTCTTGCGCTCCTTCTCCTCGGGCGTCGCCAGGTCGGCGATCTCAGCCTTCAGCTCCTCCAGGTATCCGAACTCGGCCATGCTACTCCTTCGCCTTCTTCTTGGGGTCGAACGTGGCCAGGACCCGCTTCCAGAGATCCCCGATGTCGTCCGGGAGCTTCTTCGGGTCGTGCCCGAACGCCTGCAGGAAGACCTTCAGCTCGAAGGGGGTGAGCGTCTTGTGCATCACGGCGTAGGGGATGTGGGGCTCGCCGGTCTTCTCCCGGTACATGAAGGTGGCGAAGCCCTGCAGGATGGCGGAAGCGCACTCGTTCTCCCCGTAAAGGGCGTGGAAGTCCCCGTCCGAGACGTGGGGGGATTCCTCCAGCTCGTCGTACTTGGAACCCTTGGACTGGTAGTTCTCGGCGGCGCTCGAATAGATGCTCATAAGGCGGGCTAATGGTCAGGCGGGGAGGCCCGGGGAGGCCCCCCACGTCCGGCCTTTAGGGGACGGCGGTCGCGTCGTAGTTGACGTAGCGCATGGCGGCCTTCTTGTTCATCAGCTTGCAGGAGTAGTAGCCCTTGACGACCACGTTCTCCGAGTCGCCGGTGCGGGCGACCTTCTTGTCGCGTCCGAAGGCTTCCACTTCCACGACCTTGAACGCGCGGGGGTCGTAGCCGACCCCGGAGCCGGAGGCGATCATGGGGTGCGGGATGATCTCGGTCGGGCCGGCGGCGGTCATCACCTTCTCGTAGGTCAGGACGGCGGTGCCGCCGGAGCTGCCCTCGGAGAGGTTCGTGTTGCGCTGGTACCCGCCGACGCTGAAGGTGTCGAACTGCTCGGTCTTCTGGTTGTAGTTCACCAGCAGCCGCTTGATGCGCCCGCCGACCGCCCAGTTCTTGCCGAGCATCTTCACCAGGGAGGTGGTGGCGGCGGCCGACGCCCCGTTCTCGGTGTTGTAGGTGATCGTGCGCTTGTTGGCGGCGGTGGGGGAGGCGGTCGGCGCCGTGCTGGTGTAGGCGGAGTCCACGAAGGAGATGATGCCGCCCATTTCCGCGGCCGTGCTGTTGTTGCCGATGGCGGCCGTGCCGTTGATCAGGGACCATTCCAGGTCCAGCAGGCACTGCTCCATCATGAGCATGGCCGTGCGGCGGACGCGGGAGTTGGTGCCCCCGATCTCCGGGTGGTTGGTGTGCTCGTTCAGGTCGGTGACGGTGTCGGCCTCGTGGATGGACTGGACGTAGTTGGTCAGCTTCGCCCCGCTTGCCCCGGAGTAGCTGTAGGCCGCGCCCTCGATCTTCTTCTTGGCGGCCGTGGGCAGGGTGATGTTCTCCTCGTTCCAGGACAGGATGCTGTTGCTGCCGGGGACCTTCTCGGCGGCCTTCAGGACGGGGGTGTCGTCGCAGGGGAAGATGTCCAGGATGTTCTTCCAGCGCTGCTCCAGCTCCTTCGTGAGGGACTGGGAATCGTAGGTGGTGGACGATGCCATAAGTTGGGGTTAGGGGGTGTCAGTCGAGCCCCAGCAGGACCGCCCCGGCGTCCAGGCGCTGGCTCTCGGAGCCGCTCTTGGCGGCCTTTTCGAGCCGTGCCCGCTCGCTCGGGATGCCGGCCTGGGGCCGGGCCTCGGTGGTCATGCGGGACCGTTTGGCAACGCTCTCCTCGGCGGCTTCCCTGCCTTCCCTGCGGAAGGAATCGGCCTTGCGGCTGGCGAGGGCCAGGGCTTCCCGGGCGGCCTCCACGTAGTCCATGCCGTCGAACTTGACGTATCCCTTGACGGCGGTCAGGACCTTGGGGTCGGACGCCAGCTCGCCCAGCAGGTCGGTGGCCCGCTCCTGGTCCCGCACCATCCGGGCCTGCCCGGCGGCGGTGTTGGGGTAGAACGGGGCGTCCGGAAGTTCTTCCGGCGCCTGCGGCGGCTGCGCGGCCTGTTCCTGGAGCTTTCTCGCCTGGTGCTCCAGGAAGCGGGGGTCGGACAGGAGCTTCTGGTACTCGGCCAGCTGCGCCTCGTAGCGCGCGCGGTCGGCCCGGCGGGCTTCCCGGGCGGCCTTGAGGGCCTTGGTCACGTTGCCTTTCCTGGGGGATTCCTCCCCTTCTTCCTCCTCCTCGGGTTCGGGGGCCTCCTCGGCCTCCTCCTCCTCGGGTTCGGGCTCGGCGGCAGGTTCCGCCGTCTCTTCCTGGGGCGCCTCTTCCTCTCGGGGAGCCTCTTCTGCGGCGGGCTCTTCGCCGAATATGTCGGAGTAGCGGGACTCCGGTGCGTAGTCTTCCGGCATGACGTCGTCGGTTACGGGTTAGCGCGGTGGTAAGGGGGCGCGACCCCCAAGCTCGCGAAGGCTTGAGCTTGCACCCCTCAAGCCTTCGGTGACTTCAGCGACTCCTCGTACTGGCGCACCAGGGCCTGCAGCCCGTCCGCCCAGGCGCCCATCTCGATCAGGGCGTGGTACTGGCGCAGGTGGCCGGCGGCCTTCTGCTCCCCTTCCCGCCCGTAGTCCAGCGCCGCGACCACGGCGGCCGCCAGGTGCCGGCGGGCCCGGGCGTCCAGCTCCCGCTCCTTGAACGCCGCGAACTCGGGGCTGTCGGAGAAGGCGAGCTGGCGGCGGAGGCTGGAAAGGATTTCCTGGTCGTCCATGGGGTCAGGCTAAGGCGGGCTGGCCGGAAAGCAGGGCTTCCGGGGCGGCGAGGGCGGCTTCGTTGCGGGCGGTCTGGTTCAGCAGCTCCAGCTTGCGCTGGTGGTCGTTCTCGGCGGCCTGCTGCTCCATCTGGAACTGCTCCTGCGCTTCCGCCTGGGCCCGGGCCTGCTGCTGGGCCACCTGCTCCTCGCTCAGGAAGTAGTCCTCGAAGTCCTCGAACCCGAGCTTGGTGGCGATGCGCACGTAGGCCTTCTGCACGTCCACGGGCAGCCCGAGCTGCACCGATTGGTCCACAAGCGCCTTTTCGGCCTGGGCCTTCTGGTACTTCTCGCTGGCGCCCTGGGGGTTGAGCCCCACCCGGATCACCAGGTCGGCGTCCAGGTAGGTTTCCGTGGCGGGGACGCCGTACTCCGACAGCTGTTCCGGGGTGACGATCCCGGCCAGGACCAGGTCCTCCCCGGTGGGGCGTCCCTGCAGGAAGCGCTTGGTGATGCCGACCGCTTCCTTGGAACCGCCGGAGCGGGCAAGCCAGCGCACGTCGCCGTCGGCGGTGGCATGGGCCATGGCCTGGAGGCAGAACCGCACGTGCGGCCACTCCAGCTGCTCGGCCACCCGGTCGATCACCACTTCCAGGTTCGGCTCGTCCGCCCCGATGATGGAGTTGATGCCGGCGGCGGTCCCGGCGGTCTTGTCGGTCTCCTGGGACACCTGGCCCGCGGCGTAGGGGGAGAACAGGGCGCTGCGCTCCAGCTCCTGCTGCAGCTCGGCGGGGGACAGCAGCGCCGAGGCGACGCCCGGGTTCACCGGGTTCAGCTGCTCCCACTTGCCGGGCTGCCCGGGGGCGATGCCGCCCTTCAGTATCACGGTGGCGATGGCCCGGAGGCGGGCCGGGTCGGTCTCGTCGTAGACGCCGCCCACCTTGAGCGCCCGCTCCAGGAGCGCCTTGCGGTCGTTGAGGGAGTCGTCCTTGATCTGCACCAGGCCGCGCATGCGGTCCATGAGGGACCAGCCGACGGGGCGGCCGGTCTCCTTGATGAACATGGCGGTGCGCAGGTTGCTCTTGCCGGTGCCGAACGGGTCGTATTCCTCCCGGACGATCACGGAGCCGTTGGCGACCACGCAGAGGCGGGCGCCCTTCCAGCAGACCAGCAGCTCCACGTCCTCCACCCACTCCTCGGCGATGCCGCCGTCGCCGTCGTGCTGGCCGGAGTCGCCCCCGGAATAGGGCTTGTGGCGGATGGCCCCGTCCTTGGCGGCCTGCTCCCGCAGCTTGTCCAGGTTCTTGTAGATGCCGGCGCTCTTCTTCACCTTGACGGGCACCTGGGCGACCACGGGCTGGCCGGTCACGGGATCGACGGTTTCCTGCTCCCGCAGCTCCTCCTCCTCCCATTCGCGGTAGCGGTTCTCCCACAGGTCCTCGAAGGAGGCGAACTTGCGCAGGAACTTCTCGGGGCTGGAGTTCCAGTCGTAGGCGGGGTTGAAGGCGTAGTCCTGGTACTGGCAGGGGACGCAGTAGGTGCCGTTGGCCTCGACCCGGGCGGTGCCGTCGGGGAGCGTGGTGAGGGCGTACTCGTACTGCTCCTCGGCCACGCAGTTGCCGACCACCAGCAGGTCCCGGGTAAGCTGCTCCTTGACGCTCCGCCAGGTGCCGTGGCGCTCGGCGATGTCGGCGTCGTCCACCAGGGAATCGACCAGGGACTCCACCGTCTCCTGGATGCCCCGGTTGATGCGCGAGACCGGCCCCCGGACCTCGGTGGCCACGGTGCGGGTGGCGGCGACCACGCGGTTGACCGTGCTCTCCACGATGGCGGTGGCGCTGCCGGTGGCGTAGGAGTTGGGGCGGGCGGGGTCGTGGGCGGCGTAGGCGTCCCGGTTCTTGCGGAAGTTGGGCCAGTACGCCTCCTCCAGCTTCTGGCGGAAGCCCTCGTACCGCTCCACCAGTCGGCGGGCGTACTCCTCGTCGCTCAGCTTTTCCTCGCCGGGAAGCGTGGTGCGGTCGTCGGCCATCTAAGGGGCTATGTTAGTTACCTCACAGTCTGCATCAAAAGGTGACCGCTTGTCCAGCGACCCCGATGTCCAGGCCCGATCCCTCGAAGGTGACGGGGGCGTAGCCGGAGTGCAGGGCGTTCCACGTATGCCCCGAGAGGTGCAGCTGCCAGGCCCCGGCCAGGCTCATCACCAGGTCGTCGTGCGCCCCGTTCTCGGCCTGGGCCTTCCAGGAGGCGGCGGTCTTCACCACCACGAAGGAGAACAGCTCCTTGACCGTTTCCGGGTGGTACAGGGTGAGCAGGCACTGGTCCACGGCCTCCTTGAGGTTGCCGAGCATCTGGGGGCGGGTGGCGGAGTTGGTGTCCCAGCCCAGGCGCCTGGGCTCCGATGCGGCCGCCATGCCGGCGGAGGGCATCAAAAAGATGTCGAACTTGCCGTCCCGGTTGAGCGAGGCCAGGCGGTCCATCTCGAACGCGCCGCCGTTGTTGCGCTCGTAGGCGACCAGGGGCTTGAAGCCGGTCACGTCGGCCAGCCTGTTCAGGACCGGCCACAGGGCGTTGGTCATCTGGGTGGCGATGATGCGGTCGTGGTACACCAGCGGCACGTCCAGCTTCGTCTCAGACAAGAACTGCACGGCGCAGGAGTCCAAGCCCCCGACGGAGGTGTCAGCGAACACGCAGAACTTCTCGCCCGGCTCGATGTCGCGGAACTGGTGCCACTCAGGCATAGATCGGGGCGGTTACGCTTGCTTGGTATTGCTGCGAGTGCTTCAGGTAGCGCTCCAGGGCCTCCTGGGAGAAGTAGGTCTCGCCGCTCGTGAGGAACGCCTCGGTGGGCGATTCCGGGTACTCCTGGCGGAACAGGCGGCCCTGTTCCTTCCTTTTCTGTTCCAGGAACTCCGGCCCGTAGAGGGCGGATGCCGGGTAGAAGAGCGGGGCGTAGCCGCTCTCCCCCGCCTCGCTCCGGTCCCAGAACCCCTTGAACTCGTTGAAGCCGTTGGCGGTGGTCTCCAGGACCACGTAGCCGGAAGGCGTGACGGCGTTGCCCGCCCCGGCCAGTATCTTGCCCAGGTCCGGGTAGAAGGCGGCCTCCGACAGGTGCAGGTTGGTGATGGTGCGGGAACGGCCGAACTCGGTGGCCTTGGCGGTGCCGACGGTGTACTTGGAGTTCATCGCCTCGTTGACGAGGACGGACTTGGAATTGTACTTGAGGGGGATCTTGAAGCCGTTCTTTTCCTCCCAGGAGCGGATGTAGCCCTTCACCCGCTCCAGGAGCGCCTCGGCGTTCTCCTCGATGTCGGCCACCACCACGGACTGGGAGTTGGGCTCCAGGATGAAGTCGGCGGTGAAGCGGGCCAGGATCAGGGAAGAGAAGCCCTGCTGGCGGGCCTTCAGGACGATGTCCCGGCCGGTGCTGTCCTCCAGGAGGTACTTGCGCTGGATCGGGTTGAGGGCGAAGGGGACGTACTGCCCCTCCTTGTCCACCAGGGAAAAGTTGTCCTCGATGTAGCGGGCGTAGTCCAGGGGGAGGCGTTAGTTGTAGTCGTTCTTCTGGTTCTGGATGAACTGGAGGAAGTTGACGGAGTTCCCGCCGTCCTGCTGCCGGAGGTGGCCGCCCAGCTTCAATGCGGTCTCCAAATACTTGTGGCGGACGGCGTAGTCTTCCACGTCCACGAAGTCCACCGTCCCCTCGCCCGCCCCCCGGCCGGAAATGGCCCCGACCTGCTTCTTGGCGGAAAGTCCTTCCAGGAGCACCAAAAGGAGGTCCTGTGGCCGCAATCCCTCGATTTTCTCCATGTGATCGGTGATCGTCAGCTTTCGTAAGTTCTCGGCGGCGATGGTCGAAGCGGAGTTGAGGTCCTTCACGTCGTACACCTTTAGAACGGCTTGCATGCCGTTGCCACCGTTAGCCAGGTACTCCTTGACGAACCGCTTCTCCTTGGGCGTCTTGGGGGGCCGCTTGGGCTTGTCACCTTGTTTGCTCGCGCTCATAGACCCTCGTTACGAACAGCTTGATCGCCGCCATGTCCCCCGGCGAGAGCGGCGGCAGGTGCGGCAGTACGGGCGCCAGGTCCGGGAGCTGCCACGGGGCGTAGGCCAGCACCGCTGGCGGATGCCCTGAGGCAGAGACGGACAGTGCGCCCACGTCCCCTTTCGCCCTGTATTCCAGGGAGAGCCCCGGCCGGGAAGCGACGTACGCCCGCATTCACAGGCCCAGGGTTACGGCCACGGCGAGCAGCAGGATCGAGGCGAGGATGCCCAGGGCGGGCCAGGACTCCTTCAGCTCGTCCCAGTCGTCCCGCCTCATTTCTCCCGCTCCCATGCGAAGTCCGGGTAGGCCCGGGAATACACCGTCTCCCCCACCTCCTCCATCAGGCGGTCCAGGCACTTGAACTTCTGCACCGTCCGTTGGAAGTCGGCGAATTCGGTGAAGTCCTGGTGGTCGCTGTTGGGCTCTGGCCAGTAGGCGGCGTTCATGGCCGCATCGTCTGACAGCGGCGGGGAAATGTCAAGGGGCAGAAAAAAACGCCCCCGGTCGGGGGGCGCTTCTCTTCCGCTCCTAATACCGAAACCCTGTCACTCAGATGAGAATGCGTGTTGGCCTGCCAGCAGCGTTCAGCGCCAACATCCGTCGTTGCAGCGAGTCAAGTATCTCTTTCTCGTCAAGACGGGCAGAGCCCCCGTGGCCTAGGGCGGTAGCAACGCCTGCCGCATCGGTACTATGCCGGCTGGCAAGCTGGAGCCTGTATTCGTTCGGTTGGCGGTCTAGCCTATAGGCGTGGAAGTGGACGGTATCGCCCGGCTGGGCCGGAGACGATAGATGGCCGAACGAAAAGCTGTTTGCCATCGCATTGAAGAAGTGGTCTTGAATCACTAGTACGAGGTGGCGCCCCACGTTCTCGAACGTCTCGGCCTTGTGATGCATCTGCATCAAGATGGTCTTTGCGCTCATCTTCCAATTCATGGCATACCCGCCGGAATCAGGAGGACCATTGATGACGCCGACACTCCTGAGAAAGTTCTGGCGTGTAGGCCAGACACTACCGGTGGTATCCATAGCCTGGAGTTCAATCCCGACGAAATCGACCACCCTCCCGCCTCTAACTGCGGCGAGGCAGTAGTCTACGGTGCCGCCCGGAACCTCGACCTCGGGCAGGCGGTGTATTTCGTCGCCCGGCATGTGCCGGGTAAGGAGGTGCAAGCAGTCGATGAATATCTGACTGCGCTCCAGGAAACGGTGAGGGCAAATTATTACCTCCATCGGGCTCTTCGCACCGTAATTTACGGTACAGGTCCCGATGGTGATACTAGAATCCGTTTTCCTGATCTTGTCACACTTAGTGCCTCGGTAACGGCACTGTTCCTGAGAAACGATAGTTGCCCAATCAATGTTGGGTACAAATGTAGGGACTGTGTAGAGCTCGGCAATACCCCGTCCTCCCGATGCAACACGCATCATAAAAGCGTCAGTAACCTCCTCCTCGCTGCCCCGATATACTCGGATGACAGGTCAATACCTACCGACTTGCGCCCTAGTTGCCTCGCCACCGCATTCGTGGTTCCCGTCCCGCAAAACGGATCGAGCACCAGCCCCTGCTCGGGACAGGTAGCAAGGACAGGTATCATGCACAGCTGTTCCGGGTACGGAGCATAGTGCTCGGCCCGGATCTGGGAGTCTTCCGGAATAATCTCCCAGACGTCGGACGGCTTGGTGCCCTTAGGGTCATACTTAAGGAAATAAAACCCCTTCTGCGCCAACTCTTTCGCACGCCCCGAAACCTTGGCGGAATCGGAATGAGTCGTCCGCTGCTGCCCCCGTATCACCATTCGGAAGTCAGCCAGTTCTCCACGGCGGACCTGGTCGAGAATACCGTCCAGGGCCTCTAAGGCGTTCTGTTTCTCCTGCTCGGAGAGGGCCGTAGAAAGCTCAATCTGCCGCCGGTAGCGGACCCCGGATACACCCGTGGCGGATACCACCGCCCCGTTCACAACCTTGGATTTGCGCGGGTCGGACTTGATGGCATCCGCGTCATAGTAATATCCTTTCGGCTGCTTCACGAAGTGGAACACCGGCTCATGCACGTTCCGCAGCTTGTCGGACGCATTATCCATGCCACCCTTGACCTTGTTCCAGACGACGCTGTTGCGTAGCGTCCATCCTTGCTGATCGGTAAGGGAAAGGGCGACGCGCCACGGAATACCAAGCAGTGATTTGTTCTGGTAGGTGTCGCCGATGTTGAGCCACAGCGAACCGGTGGGTTTGAGCACGCGACGCACCTCACCCAGAATGGCGAGAAGGTTCATAACGTAGTCTTGCCAGGTTGGCTCCTCACCGATGCCTCCGGAGTGGTACTGGCGCAGGCCCCAGTACGGAGGACTGGTAATGCAGCAGTCGAAAATGGCGTCGGGAAGTGAACACAGTACTTCGCGCGCATCGCCGCACAAAAATAAGGGCGATACCTCGGGGGAAGCGAGGTATTCCTTCAGCTGGTCAGCGTGAGTCAAAGAGGAGGCCTTTCTGGGGGGACAAAGGATCGTAGCGTACCGGCTCCGTAGCTGTCAAGCCCATAGCGCTACTACCCCCTGAACTATCCCACTCCGCCTTCTCCCCGCACCACGGGCAGAACTTCCAGTCCGTCCTGACCTTGCCCCGGCAGGCGCCGCAGCGGTGGACGTAGGTGAGGGCCTCGGTGACGGTGGGGGTCATGTCTTACAAGGTGTCTTATGGGTCGTTATTGCTTCCATTCGGGATGAGTCATAATGTTCCCCATAACGCTTGCCTCGTACTTGGCTATCAGGTTAATGATTGCCTCTTCAGGAGTATTACCCCAGGCGGTATGGGTCGGTATGTCGCTACCTCGCTCATTGTCTGTCACGAGTTCCGCAACAAACTTGCTATGGCGAGAAAACCCCAGTCGAAACGAGCAGTCAGGGTCACTCAGCCTGTTTAGGTTTCGTACTTGGTCAAATAGTATGTGTAGGTCGTTCATTCCGTCGTATTAGGTTGGTTAACGTCTCACAATGTGCGATGCGGGGCCTAATCGGGGGTCATGAGGTCTCCCGCAGAACCCGCTCCCGGTATTCCTCGTACGTCAGCGGCTTTGCAGGCTCCAAGCAGACGTAGTAGGGGCCCAGGTAAATTGCCCGCTTGGGATTGGGGAACTGGAGGGTAATCCGCCAGAGCGCCCGGATGGTCTCCTCGTCCAGCGGCTTGCGGCGCTTTTTGGGAGTCATCACCGCTCCCCCCAGGCCCTCGCGTCCTCCTCCAGCCGCTCCCGGGCTTCCAGGAGGTCCTGGACGCTTTCGAAGCCCTGCTCCCTCGCCTCCTCTTCCAATGCGGCGTAGGCGTCCTCTGCCGCTTCCAGCTGGTAGTCGTGGTTTTCGTCCATGCCCTCTGCGTTATTGCTATGTGACATAACAATGACAGGAGCGACGGGGGTTGTCAAGGGGGCGTGGAAAACGTGGGGACATGTGGAAAGCCCCAGAAAAGGAAAAGGGGCGGGATTACTCCCGCTCCTCCGTTACGAACACGATGGGGTCGCCGCCCAAGCCGTCGATCAGGGCCTGGATTATCCTGCGCATCTGCGGTTCGCTGCGCGTCCGCAGGCGGAAGGGAATCCAATTCCCGACCTCCTCAAAAACGGTCACCTCATACGTGGTCCATCCGTTGGGGGCGCTCATCGCCCCGCCCCTTCCCTTGCCTCTCGCCTCTTTCGCCTCTTGTGAGCGACCCTGAGCTTCTTGTATGCGCGCCACGCCCCCCGCAAGGGCTCCGATTCGCACGCGACCGCGAACCCCGCGACGACCGCCGCGCACGCCAGGACTCTCCAAAGCCTCTCCGTCATAAGCGTCAGTTAGTGATAGACGCCTGAGAATACGGGGAAGCGGGCGGGCGGGTTCCGGGGGAACGAAAAAAGGGCCTCGCGGCCCCTATTCGTAGCGGATGATCTCTTGGATATGCTGGTCCTGGAGCTCCACCTCGCGCAGTGCCCGCCAGTCCGCGTAGAAGGGCTTCTCCTCGATGCGCTTCCCGGCCAGGTTCTCGTCCCGGCCCAGCCATTTCACGGAAACCTTCTTGCCCTCGACCAGGCCCCGGACGAACATGATCTCCCCGGAAAGGTAGGCGTTGGCCTTGGTGCGCTTGAACCTCGGCCCGGCGACCCAGTTGTAGCAGATCTGGGAGTCGGTGGTGATGAGGTCGCCGGGGCTGGCCCGGTGCGCGGCGTAGGTGATGGCGGCGAGCTCGGCGGCGTTGATCGAGCAGTTGCCCAGGTGCTTGCGGAACTCGGTGCCGTCGGGGAACAGGACCAAGAACGAGGAGTCCTGGCCGGGGCGGCCGTTGTTGTAGGTGGAGGCGTCGCAGTAGTAGGTGGCCATGTGTGGCTTGGCTTAGTGGTAAGGATAGCTCCGGTGACTCCGTATCGACCCCCAGCTCGCTCGCGCTCGCTTTGCCCCCTTCCAGGGGGCCTCAGGGCTTTCAAGGTTGACTTGCTTTTTGGGACCTGATCGATTGGGAAGATCGAGGGGGGGAACGATGGTTTACCTCCCCTACCCCTCCACGATCTGATGGCCTCAACGGGCTGGTGGAGCAGGGGTTTTCGCGGCTGACAGGGTTTTCTCTCCCGTCCGCTTAGCTACTCTCTGAAACGGTGGCTCTTTTTCAGCTCCGATAAGGCAGTCCTGTGTAGCTTCGGTACTGTGCCTTTTTTCAACCAAGCGTGCCGACCGGGTGAGTCTCAGGTCTTCACTCTCGAACCCCGCAATCACGCTCCGGGGTTACTTTCAGGTTTACCGCGCGATCCAATCGAGCGACTGGATAGGACCAGTATCGCACACGCTTTACAGGGGCTGTCAATAGTGGTACGGTTGGGTCGCATTCGTCACGCCGGATGCCACAAACCGCGAACAATCGAGCAAGAATTACCCGCCGCACTACACAGGGCGGGTTTTTCTGTTATTGTCTCCCGTGTGATCTCCTTTACCTCGGGCCTTTGCCCCCTCATGGGGCTTAGGCCCTTTTTTTGCGCCCCACTTCCCCCCACTTCCCTACCTCAGCAGCAGCGCGAACGCCGTCAGCCCCGCGAAGAAGACCCACATCGCCACGGACAGCGGCCCGAGGTCGGCCCCGTCCCCCAGGCCGTAGGTGGCCTCCAGCCACGCCACGGCACGCTCCAGCGCCCCGTACCACCCGCCCCGCGATTGGCGGGCCTTCCCGGGCATTCTGGAACGTTTTGAGGGCATTCTCCGGGCGCCTGCCCGCCAGCCGTAGCGGGGGTCGTGGGGGTCTCTGGCCATATGGCACCACGCTACACAAAGCGGGCCGGGGCGGCTATGCTCTGCCCCGTGGGGAGGTACCAGCTCCCCACGGGAAAGGAGGTTCCGGAATTGGAACCCACGGACGCAACCTTGACGCTCGTTGCACCGAGCGCCGCGGGCACGCCGCCGCAGAAACGGCGGGCAGCCCTCCTGAAGGCGTTGTCCTTCCAGGCAGTGTACCCCGACGGGAACGAAGGTTCCTGCCAGTACACCCGGTACGGCCCGGCCTGGCACCTGTTCGAGTACGCCCACCCCGCCGGGCCGCTTCCCCGGCAGTACTCCACTGAGAGGATTGCCAACGAGGCGGAAGCGGTCGAGGCAAAGGGGAAGGAACTGGCTCCCAAAGCCTTCTCCGAGGCTATCGAGCTGGAACGCAGGGACCGGTTCGCGCGGGCGACATGGCCTTACGGCCAGAAGCCCGACCCGTCCCTCTACGTCCTCTCCCCGAAGGACGCCAAGGCGCTCGGGGGCAAGTACGCCCTGTGCCTGCCGCTGCCCTCGGGGAAGCTGGTCCGGTCCAGCGCGGTGTTCGCCACCCTCGACGAGGCCAACCACGCCTTCTCGGAAGTCGGGGACCGGCGCCTCATCGTGGCCTGCTGCTGCCGCCTGAACCGGCGGTGGGAGCGGCCCCGGCTCGGCGCGAAGGGGGGCACGCCATGACCCTGGAGCAGGCCCGCCTGGAAGCGCGGGTATGGGACCGGGCGCAGCGGCTTGCCGACTCCGGCTACCGCCTCGAATTCCTCACCGAGGACGTGGCGGAAGTGACCGGCCCGAACGGCGGCCCGTACCGCCTGGACCTGATGGAAAGGACGTGCGAGTGCCCGTTCTTCGCCGACCACGGCTACTGCAAGCACCTCTGGGGCTGGCCGTTCCTGGAAAGGAGGCGGGCATGCGCATCGTAGAGGTCGGCCTGGAAGTCCTCCAGGTGTACGAGTTCACGGACGGCGAGGACGGCAAGACCTACCTCTGGAACGCCACCGAGGGGCTGAAGATCGCCTCGGACGGCCGGGAATGGGTGAGCGTCTGGCCGGAAGAGGCGGGGATCACGAAGGAGACCCTGAAAATCCTGGCCCCCGGCCTGGACCTGAGGAAGGCCCTGGCCCTCCCGGCGGCGGCGCTGCTGTCCCCCGTGCTGTTCGTGCCGCACAAGGGCAAGCACGTCCTCATCGACGGGTGGCACCGGGTGGCCAAGGCGGTCTGGCAGGGGTTCCCCTGCCTCCCCGCCTGGCTGCTCACGGAAGAAGAGGCGGACTCGATCCGCCTGGAGGCGCTGCCATGGCCTACACGGTGAAGAAATGGCGGCAGACCCGCTTCTGGGCGGTCTGGGACGGCTCGGGCGCCCTGGTCTGCGTCTGCGCGTACAAGCGGGGGGCGGAAAGCCTCCGGGAAAGGCTGGAAGGCCGGTGATCCTGGAAGACCTGACGTTCCCGTACCGGGGCTACCACGGCTGCCCCAGCCAGTGCCGGATACGCGCCTGCCGCGTAGGGAAGGGCCCCTGGGTGGTGGTCGCCACGGAGCTGGACGACAACCCCGGCACCTCCGTCACCAACATGGCCGAGGGCATCGCCCTGGCCGTCTGGAAGTGGCTGGAGAGGCCGGAGGAGATGGTGTGGGTCGAGCATTACCCGGACCGGATGTACCTCGGGGACCGCCCGATGCTGAAGGCGGAGTTCGACCTGGTGGAGTTCGAGCGCACGCCCGACGGCGGCTTCCGCCGCCCGAGGTGGAGGCGCATTTCCCGGGGGGAGGCCGAGGCCCTGGCCGGAGCCCCCCTCTGAAACCCGAAGAGCCCCGGCGTAGCAACCGGGGCTCTATTTCTTGGCCAGCTCTTTCCTCAGGTGGTCCAGGTACGACGGCACGGCGTCGTTGGGGACGAAGCCCGCCGGGTAGCGGGACACCCAGGCCGAGAAGCCCGGCCCGAACTCCTCGATGAAGCGCAGCCGGTCCCGCCGCAGCATCGCCACCAGCTCGTCCACCGACAGGTCGGCGTGGAACCTCCCGTCCACCTGGGACAGGACGAACTGGTAGTCCGGGTTCTGGAAGCGGTCGGGCGGGGATTGCATACTGCCCGATGATAGCAGGTCGCCGGCGTCAGGAATACTTCCACTTGGCCACGTACTCCCGCCCCTCGTCCGTCTCCAGGAACGCCTTGACGAGGCGCTTCACCTCCGGGTCCTTTTCCGGCTTGGGGAGGTCCGGGACGTTGTGCCTTTTGGCGCTCTCCCACTCGGCGTCGATGAACTCCACGAGGGATTCCGGCTCCGTGAAGCTCGTCTCGCGCTTGGCCCACTCGACGCAGCGGGCGTGCAGCCAGGGCTTGCCCTGCCGCTTGCGCTCCCCGTTGACGAAGAACACCCGCTTCCAGAAGCTGTCCGGGGAGCCTGCCGCCAGCTGGAAGATGTCGGTGGCGTCGCGGGACACCTGGGACAGGTGCGGGCCGTAGTCGCCCGACCCGAACGGCTTGATGTCGCCGATCATCGCCCCGTCGGTGGTGTGGCCGTTCAGGCGCACGGACGTCTTCGTGTTCATGGCCTGCTCGGCCAGGCGGCGGGGGGTGTCGGATTCGCGCACCACGATGTGCTCGCCGTTCTTGAGGCATACGACGTACTTGCTCATTTGCCGGGGATTACGGATTGGTCCACTTTCGCCTGGGCGTAGGCTTCCACGGCCTCCAGGTTCTTGGCCAGGCTGACGTAGTTGGAACAGGCGAAGAGCATCGCCCGGCCGGCGAACTTGTCCGCCCGGATGATCCGGCAGGCCATGAGCAGTTCCTGGAGCCTGTGGTCACCCAGCTCGGCGGCCAGCTTACCGGCGGCCTTGGCGTTGGCGTCAAGGTTGGTGCGGAGCTGGGTGCCGACGGTCTCCTTCCAGCGGTCCAGCCAGAGGCTTTCTTCCGGGAGCAGGGCCACGGCGGTTTCCTTCTTAACGGGCGCTTCCTTCTTCCTGGGGGCCTGTACGGCCCAGGCTTCCAGGGCCTTGCGGACCACTTCCGCCACCGTGGTGTCGTGCTGGCGGGCGGTGGCCTCGATCTTCTCCCACGTCTCCCCGCTCACGCGGGACTGGACGTTCCTCGCCCCCCGCATCCTCGTTGCATATGTCTGCATACGCTTACGTTAATTTGTATGCACTTACATTAAGACGCATGAAACGGCATGTCAACACCCCAACGAAAAAGCCGCCCGTCCCGGCGGCTCTCGGCCCAGTCCGTTTCCGGACGGGATTCGCGGTTTCCCCTGCCCCAGGCTGACAGGCGCGGGCGGGGCGTTCCGTGTGCGGGCTCACCATTTACAATTGTTATGTCAATTGGTAATTTCGGCCCATGACCAAGTACTCCATCACCCCCGAGGAGCGGGAGCGCCGCCGCCTCCACCTCGCCGCCGTCACCGCCGCCATGACCGAGGAGGACCTGCGCCGCCGGGCCGCCAAGACCGCAAAGACCCGCGAGGAACGCCGGATCGCCAAGGAAAAGGAGCTCGCCAAGCTGCGTTCCATGGTGGGAGCACAGGGCGGGACGCACGCCCCTTGACAGCCAAATTGCGATGTGACATCGTAAGTTCATCAAGAAGAGCGGCACGTTGACAACCGAATAGGCGCGACCCCTTACCAACCCGCCGCTTGCCGGCGGACCCCAGGTACCGGCCCCGGCAGCCCCGCCCTCTCCTGCCCCCGGTGCCTGGGACCTCCCGGCAAGCGGCCCCCCATGTAACCCCATGCACCCCATGAAACGCAGACACCTGCCTTATTTGCTCGGCACCGTCGCCTGGTTCGCCTACGTCGCCTGGTGTACCACCCTGAGCAACAAGATCATCGCCCACATGTAACCTATGGACCCCATGCAACACCCCAAGATGGACTTCGAGAGACTGCTTTCCCTGGTCGGCAAGCCCGACGCCGTGACCCGAATCTCCCTGGAAGAGGCCGAGGAGGCCGCCGACGCCCACGAGGAATGGCAGGCCCGCCGCTGGTCGGAACTGGCCGCCGCAATCGCCCGCAAGGACCAGGTGCTGAAGGAAGCCCGCAAGCGCACCTTCGCCCGCCAGCTGCTCCGGGCGGCCCAGGAACTGAACCAGGATAACCCCTCCCTATGATCGCCCGGACCAACATCCCCTCCACGGAACTGTCCCTCCGCCTCCTGAAGCTCGGCTACCCCGACCCCGTGGCCACCTCGGCCGAGCTGGGGCTGTCGCTCCCGGACGGCTGCATGACCTGGAAGGCGGACGGCCGCTTCTGTTGCGGGTACCCCGACACCGAGTACCAGTCCTCCCCCGACTCCGAGGCCGACGCCCGGGCCCTGATGCTCATCCACCTGATCGAAACCAACCAGCTAACCTTTGGCGCATGAGCGCCAACGATTACACATTCAAGCGGTTTGATAACCGCAGGAGAGGAACCGGCCTTTACCTCAGGATACGTCCCGGGCACATACAGGTCAGCCCGCAGGCGGTCGCCGACCTGGGCAGTCCGTCGCGGGTCTCCGTGGAATACGACGCCGAACGCCGGGCCGTCCGGCTCGTCCCGGACAGCGGCGGCAACAGGCTCTTCGTCAAGCCTGCGGAAGGTCGCAGCGCCTACCTTTCCTGCGCCATAGGCAAACAAGGCCTCCTGCCGCTTGGCACCTACGTGCCGTCCGGGAAAGGCATCTTCGTTTATGAGGAACAACCAACCACTAACGCATAGCGCATGAGCGACTTCCTGCCTGACAACTTCCAACTGCCCGCCACGGGCTCTTCCCGCTACGTCAAGCTGCCCCAGGGCGAGACGCGCCTGCGCGTCCTGGGATCGCCCCTCATGGGGTACGTCGCCTGGACCGAGGCCGACGGCAAGCGCCTCCCGGTGCGCGTCCCGCGCAAGGAGGAGCTGCCCCAGGCCCTCCAGGGCGAGGCCAAGTACTTCTGGGCCCTGCCCGTCTGGAGCTACGCCCAGAACCAGGTGATGATCTGGGAGGCGACCCAGCGGCGCATCATCACGGCGCTCCTGGACTACGCCCACAACCCCGACTGGGGCTCGCCCGTCGCCTACGACGTGAGCGTCACCCGCAAGGGCGAGGGCATGGAGACCGAGTACTCGGTCATCGCCATCCCGCCCAAGCCGCTTATCAAAGAGGCCCAGGACGCCTGGGAGCAGGCGCAGGCGGACGGGTTCGACCTGTCCGAGCTGTACCGCAACGGCGACCCCTTCGCCGCCCGGGCGACCGACCTGACGGACGAGATCACCATGGAGGACCTGGGCGACACGTTCCTCCCCGCCGCCAATGAATGACGTCCTCCCCGTCAAGGACCAGTGCCACGCCGCCTGGCTGTACTACATGTTCCCCGACCGCCTGGCGCGGGACGGGGACGGGCGGCCGGTGACGTCCCGGAACGAGAAGGGGGCGGTCCTGCTCCACTTCCACGGCCGGGCGGAGTGCCAGGCCGAACTGGACGAGCTGGTGCGCGGCCGCCCCGTGCGGGACGTCAACGAGCTGTTCTCCGCCCACGAGTACGTCGGGCGGGTGATCCGCCTGGCCAAGAAACCCACTATGTAACTTCCGAACCATGAACCCCCAGACCTTAGAAAAGGACCTGTACGAGACCGAGCGCATGGCCATCCGGGCCATGCCCTACATCCCCAAGGGCAGCTTCTACCGCACCTGGTCCTACCGCCTCCTGGCGGGCGACATCGAGGTATGGAAGTACCTCAAGCTGAAGCGCCGCCTCCACAAGTTTCACAGCCAGTCATGAACCCCCTCCTGCACTTCCTCCTGGGGGGAGCCGCCTACTTCGCCGCCGCCTACTGGTTCGGCTGGAAAGGATTCGTGGTGGCGTTCCTCCTCTCCCTCTACCTCCGCCACGACCCGGACCTGCTGAACGATCTGAAACACCCCGACGTGCCACGCCTATGAACCACCCCGTCACCCCCGAGACGAGCAACGCCGAACTGCGCCTGGCCGTCATGGAGCTCCAGGAGCAGGTGTTCGGGCGGCAGGCGGAGCGGCCCGAACCGGCGCCAGCGCCGGAATGGGCCAACCGCCCCCTGCCCGCCGAGAAGAAATGGCGGCTGCACACCACGTCCAGCGCCGTGGCCGTGGACCCCGACGGCTGGAGCCACCTGGTGCGTGACCTGACCGACGAGCAGCGCCTCCAGCTGGAGCGTGACACCGGCGCCACCATCCACGAGACCGAAAAAGAGCCCACCAACTAACCCGACACCCATGGCAACCGCCAAGACAATCACCATCGACGGCTACGGCTACGGCTACTAAATAACCAACCATCATGAAGCACTACAAGAAGGGTCCCGCAAGGACCGCCTGCGAGAAGGCGCTGCGGGACTTCGTGAACTCGCTCGAAAACCGCATCGACCCGGAGGTTACCGGCATCACCCGCTGGGACCATAGCGAGCTGCTGGCCCTGGTGGACGAGCTGATGGAAGAGCGGGGCATCCGCCCGAAAGGGGGCGCATGAGCCGCCTGCTCCTCCCCCTGGAAATCGCCTTCGGCCTCCTGGTGGTGCTCCCGCTGTTCGGGCTGCTGCTGCTTGCGGTGGCGGCGGACGACTGGCTGAACGGGCGGCGGGCATGATGGGCTACACGCACGCCCTGGGCGGTGTGGCGAGCCTCTGGCTCCTGTACCCCTTGGGCGTGCTCACCCTGGACGCCACCGCCGGGAACCTCGGCGTCATGGTTGCCTTCGCCGTCCTGGGGGCGCTGCTGCCCGACCTGGACTCCCGCCGCTCCACCCTCACCTCCCTGAAGGTGGCGGGCCTGTCCCTTCCCCCCGTTTTCTACCCCTTCGGCCACCGGGGCGTGCTGCACTCCCTGGCCGGGTGGGCCTTCGCCTCCTGCCTTTTGGCCTGGCCGGTGACGGCCTATGCCGGGTGGCAGCCGGCCCTGGCCCTGTCGGCCGGGTGGCTGTCGCACCTCCTGTTGGACTGCTGCACGGTGACGGGCCTGCCGCTTTTGTGGCCAAAGCCCGGTACGGTGTGGCTGCTGCCGAAGTTCCTGCGGGTGCGCACCGCCACCCCGGACGAGCACGGCGCCACCTTCCTGATGGCCGCCGCCGCGATGCTGCTGTTCGTGACCGCTTATTTCGGACCGCTAATGTGAACCATATGAAGATCCGCCCCGACGTCCTCACCTGCCTCTTTGCCGCCACGTTCCTGGGGATTTCCGCCGGGCTGCTGCTTGCCTCCTACGTGCAGAACCGTTAGCCTGTGGGCATGAGCAACAAGTCCTCCTGGACCCTCGTCCTCGCCCTCCTCGCCTTCTCCGCGGGCTATGCCCTCGGCCGCCTCGATGCGCTCCAGCCCGGTTCCACCCGGGACCTGGCGCAGAAGGCGTGGGAGCGGGTCCGGGAGCCGAGGTGCCCGGCGGGATTCCACTGCATACCTAACGAACCAACAAGTAACCAATGACCATGGAGAATTCCATCGAAACCATCAAGGCGAACTACCAGGAAGTGCTGAAGCGAAAAGTAGAGGAGCGGGACGCCGAACTGGCCCTAAATCTCATCGATGAGTACGAGGACCTGAAGAAGCGCTTTGAGAAGATGCAGGGGTACGTGAAGCGGCTGGAGGCCGGCGAGGACGTTGGCACCGTTATGAACGAGTACTACTACGGCCCCAAGCGCCTTGGGACTGAGGATTGCTACAAGGAGACCACGATGGCCGGTACGACTCTAGTTAACAAGATCTACTGACCCATGACCGAAGAACGCGTACGCGAGCTGATCCGGGAAGGGATAGCGGAAGCGATGCCCGAGTACCGGGACAAGGAGTGGAGGAACGCCCTGGAGTACTTCCGGGCGGAAGAGCGGCGCAAGGAGCGGGAGAAGAAGGCCAAGGCTACCAGTAAAAAGAAGGCATGAACAAGAAGACGATCCTGGTTGACTTCGACGGCGTTATTCACAAGTACAGCCGGGGTTGGGACGATGGCACCACCTATGACGGACCGATGGAGGGGGCCAAGGAAGCGCTTGCCGCCCTGTCAGAGGGTTGGCGGGTAGTCATCTTCTCCACCCGAGATAATGACCAGATCAGGGATTGGCTGGAAAGGAACGGGTTCCCTGATTACGAGGTAACTTCCTGGAAGATCCCCGCGACGGCCATCATCGACGACCGGGCGATCAGGTTCACGGACTGGGAACAGGCGCTCTCCGAGTTCAAGTCGCATTACGGGGCATGACCCCCGAGGCCGCCGTCACCAAGGCCATAGAAAGCTACCTCTCCGTGCTCGTGCAGCAGGGGAGGTTTTTCTATTGCCGCACCAACGTCGCCCGCGGCATGCTCCTCTCCCACGGCCACTACGCCCAGGGCATCAAGTACCTGGAAGCGGGGGAGCCGCAGAAGGCGCTGCGGGAGCTGCGCTGGGCGCACGCCATCAGCACGGGGCGGGCGGGCTGGCCGGACCTTACCGGGGTCTGGAAGCGCCCGGACGGCACGGGCCAGTTCGTCGGCATCGAGGTGAAGGCGGGGACCGGCCAGAGCGACGAACAGCGGCAGACCCAGAAGGTCGTGGAAGCGCTTGGGGGGCTGTATATCCTCGCCAAGGGCGTGCGGGACGTGGAGGACGCCCTGCTGCCCCGCAAGCCCCTTCCCGGGCCTCCTGACGTGTCGGACATCCCCTTTTAGGCAAGGGAAAGGCCCCTGGGAAGCTCTTGGGGGCCTTTTCGCACTGGCTGCTATCGCGAATTGTGCTGCCTGCTGGCGGGGCCGGGTGGCCGTTATCTCGTGCGTGGGGGCCGCCGAAGCCTCCCCCTCACCCAGCCTGAGCGCATCATACGCTACACCAGGCGCTTCTTCCTAGCGGCGCGCCGGTTGGAGAGGACCGTGTCCACCGCCCCGACCTCGCCGTGGACCTGGCGCAGGAAGTCGGCGTCGGCATGGGCGTAGATGTTGGTGGTGCGGGGGTCCTTGTGCCCGGCGATGGCCTGGGCCATCAGGAGGTTGTGCTTGGCGAGCTTCGTGAGCGAGTAGTGGCGGACGGAGTGCAGGGTGATCTCCCCCGGCAGCCCGGCCCAGGAGGCGACCGCCTTCATGGCCTTCCCGAAGCGGCTCTCGTCCATGCGGGTGCCGTACTCGGACAGGAACAGGAAGCCGGGGTCCTCTTCCGCCCCCCGCATCATGCGGGCCCGCACCCTGAGCCAGTCGTTGACGGCGGCGGCGGTGGCGGGGGAGAGCGGCAGGGCGCGGGGCTCCTTGCCCTTGCTCTCGCGGATCAGGACCTGGAGCGCCCCGGCCCGGAAGTCCCCCTCCTCCAGGTGCAGCGCCTCGCCGATGCGGCAGGCGGTGTCGATCAGGAGCAGGAGGATGGCCCGGTTGCGCTCCCGGTGGACCAGGCGGCGGGCATGGGGGATATGCTTCATGCCGGGGTTCTTCTGGGGGTCCCAGTACTCCCCCAGCGCCTTCAGCAGCCGCTGCAGCTCCTCGTCCGTGGGGACGTACTTGGCGGGCTTGGGGGCGGCGTGGATCTCGTACTCGGCAAGCGGGGAGCGCAGCAGCAGGTCGTTTTTGGCGCACCACTTGAAGAACGCCTTGGCGGCCACGGCGTCGTGGCGCAGGGTGCTGCGCCCGACGGTCTCCCGCCGTTCGGCCAGGTACCGGTCGAGGTGGCGCTTGCCGAACTTCTCGAAGGGGACTTCCTCGCGCCCGGCCCAGCGCACGAGCTGGGAGAGCTGGCAGCGGTAGAAGAGGCAGGTCTTGTGCGCCCGGGAGGCGCGGGCATGGGTGAGGTAGTCCTTGAGGGCCTCTTCCCAGGTTGGCTCGTAAGTATCTATCGCCATCTGACACGCATTACTTCCTAGTTGCCAACAGGTTAGCAACAAGTGTCAACGGCGTCAACCGGAAAAACCAAAGGGGCAGTCGTTACCTGTAAATGATAACTACTGCCCCGTTATGGGTCGTATAGGACTCGAACCTATGACCCGCTGATTAAGAGTCAGCTGCTCTACCAACTGAGCTAACGACCCGAGGCGGGTACCAATACCCGCAAACTCCAATATAGCACAGCGGTTTCGTGTGCGCAACCTGATTCGGGAAAAATTGAATCCGAAGTAGGGAGCAGGCAAGGGAGGTTCCCGCGACAGGGACGCCCGTTCCGGCTATAATCCGGACATGAAGACCGGCGAAACTTCCACGCGCGTTTTTGACACGATCCTGAAGGGCGGGACGGTGTATGACGGCACCGGCGCACCGCCGGTGAGCGCCGACGTGGGGGTGCGGAACGGACGCGTGGAGGCGGTGGGAACGCTGGAGGGAGCGACGGCCGGGCGGGTGATCGACGCCGCTGGCATGGCGGTGTGCCCGGGCTTTATCGACATTCACACCCACTCCGACCTGACGGTGCTGTTCACGCCTGGGATGGAGTCGTCGCTGCACCAGGGGGTCACCACGGAGGTGGTGGGCAACTGTGGCATCTCGCTGGGGCTGGCGCTGCCAGGGGCGGACTTTTCCGGAGAGCAGCGGGGGACGAACCGGGCGGGCGTTGCTCTGGACTGGCGCGACATGGGGGGCTTCCTGCGGCGTGTCGAGGAGAACGGCGTCGCGATCAATGTTGCCACGCTCGCCGGGCACGGCACGCTGCGCAAGCGTGCGATGGGACTGGCCGCCCGTAAGCCCGACGACGCCGAGATGCGGACAATGCTCGCGGAACTGGAGCAGGCGCTGGAGCAGGGGGCGGTGGGCCTGTCGTCCGGGCTGGAGTACGTGCCAGGGATGTATGCGGACGTGGACGAGATGGTCCCGCTCGCGCGCCTCGCTGCAGAGTACGGGGGGTTTTACGCGACGCACCTGAGGGACGAGGGGGACGCCCTGGAGGAGGCGGTGGCCGAGGCGGTGGAGGTGGCGGAGAGAGCCGGAGCGCCGCTCCAACTCTCGCACCACAAGTCCGAGAGGCCACGCAATTGGGGAAAGGTGCTCCGGACGCTGGCGCAGGTGGACGCGGCCCGGGCGCGCGGACTGGATGTGCTGCTGGACCAGTACCCCTATACGGCCTACCAGACGGGACTGGCTACGGTGGCGCTGCCGCCCTGGGCCGTGGCGGGGACGCCTGAGGCGCTGGCCGAGCGGCTGGCGGACCCGCACCTGCGCGAGCGGGCGCGCACGGCTATGGCGGACAACGGCGTGGACTATGCGATGGTGGAGATCGCGCACAGCCCGGCGCACCCGGAGTACTCGGGACGCACCGTGGCGGCGCTCGCGGAGGAGCGAGGGCAGGACCCGCGCGATTTCGTCCTCGATCTGCTGTCGGAGGGGGAGGGGTGGGTGTCCGCGGCGCACTTCGCCCTGTCGGAGGAGGATGTGGAGCGGGTGCTCTCCGACCCGCGCGTGATGATCGGGTCGGATGCTGTGGCCTCCGCGCCGCTGGGGGCGAACGCCTCCGACCGGCCGCACCCACGCACCTACGGGACGTTCGCGCGCGTGCTCTCGCGCTATGTGCGGGAGAAAGGAGTGCTGACCCTGGAGGAGGCGATACGCCGCATGACCACACTGCCCGCGTCCCGCCTGGGCTGGGCCGACCGGGGGCGCCTGGCGCCGGGGGCGGTCGCCGATATCCTGGTGTTCGACCCGGCGGCGGTGGGCGATGCGGCCACTTTCGATGCTCCGCATGTGTTCCCGACCGGGATTCGCTATGTCCTGGTGGGGGGGACGGTGGCGCTGGAGGACGGGCGGGCGACGGGGTCACGCACCGGGCGCGTCCTGCGGCGGAGGGGGCAGGCATGAGCGCGCTGCGACGCCTGCTGCGGGGGATTATCCCGTATCCGCCCGCCGACGAGATGCGCGACGCCCTTCGGAAGAAGGATGCCACGGTGGTCCGGCGCCTGCTCGCGGAGGGCTTCGACCCGCGCGCCGAGGATACGGACGGGACTTCGTTCTTTCTGTGGGCCGTGGAGCGCGGAATGGTAGGTGCGGTGGGGGCCTTTTTGGATGCGGGTGCGGACGCGAACGCCGCGGAGTTCACGAGCGGGGAGACCCCCCTGCTGGCGGCGGTCGCCGCGGGGGAGGCGGAGGTGGCGGAGTTGCTGATCCGGCGCGGTGCGAAGGTGGACGCCCGCGACCGGGACGGGCGCACGCCCCTGATGCACGCCGCAGACTTTGCGGACGCTGTCCTGGTGGAACAACTGCTCCGGGCGGGGGCGGATGTCCGGGCGAAGGACTATAAGGGAGAGACGCCGTTATCCCTCGCGGAGCGGCAGGTGAACGAGGACCCCGAGGATGAAGATGCCCGGCGCGCCCTCGACCTCATCCGTCGGGCGCTCGGGAAATAAAAATCCTCAAGTAAGCGGGCAGTCTGTCTCCGGTTGGGGGCCGGGACTGTATATAGTGTCCCCGAGAACAGGCCGTCGGGCGGTCGGGGCGGGGCGGTGGCAGCGATATCCTTCCTGCGTCACGGCGGCGCGATCCCTCTAGAAATGCGAACCCAGGCGCCGTGACAAGGAGAACACGTCATGCTGTCACGACGCCGATTTACGGTCATCGCTCTGGTGAGCGTCTGCACGACCGGGATGCTCGCCGCCGGAAGCGCGCCCGCGGCTGCGCAGCGGGTACTGGACGACTACGCCGCCCACCACCCGGTCCCTATCCACTATGACAAGGTGGTAGACACCCGGGGCGGGAAGTTCGTTGGCTTCACCACGCCTGCCATCAATGACCGGGGGACGGTTGCGTTCCTGGGCTACCCAGCGGGTAACGGGGCCGGGGCCGGGATCTATACCACGACGAACGGACGACACTTCAAGACCATCGTCACGTCGAACCACCCGAAACTCTCGTCGTTCGGACCGCCGTCCCTCAACAACTGGGGCCTGGTGGCATTCCGGGCGACCCACCACTGGGACGGCTCCAGCAACAGCGGGGTGTATGCGGGGTACGGCCCGCACGCCCTGGCTGCTATCGCCACCACGGAGGGGGATGCCCCCTACATCAACTTCGGGACCTACGTCAGCGTCAACGATGGGGGGCAGGTCGCCTTCCACGCGCACCAGAGGATCGGCGGGACGGTGTCCACCGGGGTCTTCCTCGGCAAGCTCTGGGGGCGCACTCGCGCCGTCGCAACCACGCTCACGCACCCTGAGTTCGCCAGCTTGAGCGAGGCTCCGCACGTAAACAATGCGGGAATCGTCGTCTTCCGCGGCGTCCGCACCCCCGCCGAGGGCAGCACGCAGGCGCTGCTCGCGGGCCGTCTGGGGGGGAACGGCGCGGCGCAGATTGAGGTCCTGTTCGACAATAGTCAGCCGACCCTCCTGGGCGGCTTTGGCGACGCACCCTACCTTACCAACGGAGGCACCCTGGCGTTTGGCGGTGCGATTAAGGGGCGTCCGGCGGGCCTTGGTGTCTTCACGTCGCCGGGGGACGGCACGTTCGCCACGCACGCCACGACGTTCGTGGAGCCGTTCGGTGTGCTGCGCGACCCGGTGGCAAACGTCCATGGCCTGGTGGTCTTCCCGGTCATCCGGACGGCGGACGCAGGCGGCGGCACCGCAGTTTACGCGACGGCTCCGGGGGTAAAGCGGCCGTTCCCGGTGGTGGAGTCGGGGCAGCGTCTGTTTGGCGGCGTGGTGGAGGGCGTGGAGTTCTTCCGTGGCCTGAACGACCGCAATCAGGTGGTGTTCCAGTACCGGCTCAAGAATGGCGTGCAGGGCATCGCCGTGGCCCGCGTCGGCACCCCGCGCTTCCGCAACTGAATCCCACCTCCGATTCCGGGAAGCTTTCGCCCCCGCTGCGCTGCGCCGTGCGTACAGCGCAGCGGGGGCGAAAGCGTTTGTCGTGCCACGACGGGATTTGCCTCGGCCGGACGCATTCTGATACAATGCTGACGTTTGCCGCGCCCTCGACGCAGACCGAGCCGAACGAGCGCGCGGCTTCGCTTTGCATCCACCTGACAGATAACACCCACCGCACCCGCGGAGGCGGGACCGGGCACGCGCGACGCGGCGGAAGTGCGCGGCACGACTTCCCATCCCTCCGTACCGGCGGCTGAAGGAGAATCGAACCCGATGGCAACCCAGAAGCGCGTCTGGATTTTCAAGGACGGCGACGCCTCGATGCGCGACCTGCTCGGCGGTAAGGGCGCGAACCTCGCCGAGATGATCAAGATCGGCCTCCCCGTGCCGCCCGGCTTCACCATCACCACGGAAGTCTGCAACGACTACTACGCCGAGGGCGGCAAGATGCCCGCGGGGCTGACGGAAGAGATCCGCGAAGCTCTGGCGAACGTCGAGAACCGCATGGGCCGCAAGCTCGGTGACCCGGCCAACCCTCTGCTGGTCTCCGTCCGCTCCGGCGCCAAGTTCTCCATGCCCGGTATGATGGACACCGTCCTCAACCTGGGCCTGAACGACGAGACCGCCGAGGGGCTGATCAAGCTGAGCGGCAACCCCCGCTTTGTGTATGACTCCTACCGCCGCCTGATCATGATGCTGGCGGACGTGGCCTTCAACGAGAAGGGCAAGAAGCTCTCCAAGCACGACTTCGAGCACATCTTCCGCGATATGAAGGCGGCCAAGGGCGTCACCGACGACCTGCAGATGGACGCCGACGCGCTGAAGGAGCTGGTCCAGGTCTACAAGGACCACTTCAAGAAGGAGACGGGCAACGAGTTCCCGCAGGATGTCTTCGCGCAGCTGGAGGCCGCCGTGGAGGCCGTCTTCAAGTCGTGGAACAACGAGCGCGCCATCATCTACCGCCAGCGCGAGAAGATTCCGGACGACATCGGCACCGCCGTCAATGTCCAGGCGATGGTCTTCGGGAACATGGGGGATGACTGCGGCACGGGCGTCGCCTTCACCCGCAACCCGTCCACGGGTGAGCGCCTGGTCTTCGGCGAGTACCTGATGAACGCCCAGGGCGAGGACGTGGTCGCCGGTGTGCGCACCCCGGTGCCGATCTCGGAGCTGGAGACCCAGAACAAGGCGATCTACGACCACTTTGAGGACGTGTGCCGCATCCTGGAGAACCACTACAAGGACATGATGGATATCGAGTTTACCATCGAGAAGGGTAAGCTCTGGATCCTGCAGTGCCGCTCCGGCAAGCGCACCGGCCCCGCCGCCGTGAAGATCGCCGTGGACATGGTGAACGAGCAGCGCATCACCCGTGAGGATGCCCTGGCGCGGGTCGCTCCCGACCTGCTGAACCAGTGCCTGCTGCCCATCATCAAGCCGGGCGCGAAGTACGACGTGCTGGCCAAGGGCCTGCCCGCCGGCCCCGGCGCGGCCACCGGTATCGCGGTGTTCGACGCCGAGACCGCCGCGCAGCTGGGCAAGGGCGGCGAGGGCAAGCGCGTGATTCTGGTGCGCGCCGACACCTCCCCGGACGACCTGAAGGGCATGCTCGCCGCGCAGGGGGTTCTCACCGAGCGCGGTGGTATGACCAGCCACGCGGCGCTCGTGGCGCGCGGCTTCGGTATTCCGACCGTCGCGGGCTGCTCCGAGATCCGTGTGGACGGTGAGAAGAAGCAGTTCACCATCGGGGACCGCGTGATCAAGGAGGGGGACCCGATCTCCCTGAACGGCACGCTGGGCGAGGTGATTGACGGCACCGTGGAGGTGCAGGACCCGGAACTGGCCGGCGAGTTCGGCACGTTCCTGGGCTGGGCGGACGATGTCCGCAAGGTCGGTGTGCGCGCCAACGCGGACAATCCCGCCGACACCCGGCTGGCGATCGATCTGGGCGCGGAGGGCATCGGCCTGTGCCGCACCGAGCACATGTTCTTCGAGGGGGAGCGCCGCCCGGTCGTGCAGCGCATGATCCTCGCCAAGAGCGAAGAGGAGCGGCAGGCGGCCCTGGACGAGCTGCTGGTCTTCCAGCGCGAGGACTTCAAGGGCATCTTTGAGGCGCTGGGCGGCCGGCCGGCCACCATCCGCCTGATCGACCCGCCGCTGCATGAGTTCCTGCCGTCGCTGGAGAGCCTGATTGAGGAGAACGCCACCGCCCGCGCCAACGGCAAGGCGGATGCGGAGAAGGAAGAGCTGCTCAACCAGGTCCGCGCCATGCACGAGATCAACCCGATGATGGGCCTGCGCGGCTGCCGCCTGTCCATCGTCTTCCCGGGTATCGTGGCGATGCAGACCCGCGCCATCCTGGAGGGGGCGGCGGCGGTGATCAAGGCGGGCGGCAAGGCCGTTCCCGAGATCATGATCCCGCTGGTCGGCCATGTGAACGAGCTTCGGGTGGTGCGCCAGTCGCTGGAGAAGACGGCGAAGGCGGTGGAGGAGGAGCAGGGTATTTCGATCCCCTACTCGTTCGGCACCATGATCGAGATCCCGCGCGCCGCGCTGACGGCGGACGAGATCGCGCCCGAGGCGTCGTTCTTCTCGTTCGGGACCAACGACCTGACGCAGATGACGTTCGGCTTCAGTCGGGACGACTCGGACAAGTTCCTGAAGCCGTACGTGGAGCAGAAGATCCTGCCGGGCGACCCGTTCGAGTCCATCGACCAGACCGGCGTCGGCCAGCTCATGGAGATCTGCGTGGAGAAGGCCAAGAAGGTCCGGCCCGACATCAAGCTGGGCATCTGCGGCGAGCACGGCGGCGAGCCGCGCTCCGTGGCGTTCTGCCACCAGATCGGCCTGAACTACGTCTCCTGCTCGCCCTACCGCGTGCCGATCGCGCGCCTTGCTGCCGCGCAGGCTGCCCTGGGCCGCGGCGTCAGCGACAAGTAAGTAGGGTTTCCAACGGTCAAACGGGAGGGGCCGGCATGCCACCAGGCATGCTGGCCCCTCCTATTTGCTTTCCGTGACGCTGGGGCGGCGTTGCGTGACCGGTTATGATAGTGCAGAGGAGGGGAAGCGACATGCGCCGTAGCACCGTCGTCTCCATTGAGGGAGAGGACTTCTATATCAACGGGCAGCCGACCTACGCGGGGCGCCAGTACCGGGGGCATCGCGTCGAGGGGCTGCTGATGAACGCCCGGATGGTCCAGGCGACGTTCGACGACCTGAATCCGGAGACGCGCGGGCTCTGGAACTACCCGGATGGCGCGCCGTTCGACGCGGACAGGAACACGGATGCCTTTGTGGCGCAGGTGCCCGCGTGGTGCGCCGATGGGCTGCTGGCCGTCACACTGAATCTGCAGGGTGGTTCCCCGCAGGGGTACTCGCGGGAGCAGCCGTGGGTGAACACCGCCATCCGCGAGGACGGCAGCCTGCGGCCGGACTATATGGCTCGCCTCGGGCGCGTGCTGGATGCCCTGGATGCGCAGGGGATGGTGGCGATTCTCGGCCTATTCTACTTTGGGCAGGACGAGCGGGTGCGGGACGAGGCGGCGGTCTGCCGCGCGGTGGACGCCGTGACCGACTGGCTGCTCGAAAACGGGTACGGGAACGTCCTGGTGGAGATCGCCAACGAGTGCGACATCGACACCAGCGGCAACGGCGGCAGCTATGCCTACCAACATTCCATTCTTACAGAAAAGCGTGGCGGGGAGCTAATCCATCGGGTGCAGGAGCGCTCCGGCAGGCGCCTGCTGGTCAGCACGAGTTTCCGGGGCGGCACTGTTCCCACGCCCAATGTCGCTGCAGCGGCCGACTTCCTGCTCATCCACGGCAACAGCGTCCCTACGCCGGACGCGCTACGGGAGCGCATCGACGCCGCGCGCGCTGTGCCGGGCTACCGGGGGCAGCCCGTGGTGGTGAACGAGGACGACCACTTCGACTTCGAGAAGGATGACAACCACCTCCTTGCGGCGGTTGAGAAGCGGGCGGGGTGGGGGTACTTCGATTATCGGATGGCGGGGGAGGGGTTTGAGCAGGGCTACCAGAGCGTGCCTACCGATTGGGGCACGAACTCGGAGCGCAAACGCGGCTTCTTCCGTCTGCTCCGGGAGGTGACGGGGGCGGGAGGGTAGCGGAAGCAAAAAGAAAACGGGGAGCGGCAAACTCGCCGCTCCCCATTTCTACGGGATCAGTTCGCGCCCGGAGGCGGGAGTTCGGGCATCCCCTTCGGTGCGGTCAGCACCTCCGGGTCGTCCTCCCCCGAGTCCGCGGACTCCACCTTGCGGAAGATGACGACTGACTTTTCGCCCTCGCCGTCTAGCTCCGCGCGGATGGTATCGCCCGCCGAGAAGCGGCCCAGCAGGACCTCCTCCGACAGCGGGTCCTCGATCAGGCGCTGTACGGCGCGGCGCAGCGGGCGTGCCCCGTACTGCGGGTCGTAGCCCTCGCCCGCCAGCTTCTCGATCACGGCCTCGGACAGCTCCAGCTCCATGCCCTGCTGCTGGACCTGCTTCTTCACGCCGCTCAGCATCAGGGTCACGATCTGGCGGATATTCGCCGCCGTCAGGCTGTGGAAGACGATCGCCTCGTCGATGCGGTTGAGGAACTCGGGCCGGAAGACGCGCTTGAGCTCGTCCTGGATCCGGTTCTTCATCGCCTCGTACGACTTGCCGTCTTCGTCCTGCTGCTTCTGCTGGCGCAGGCCGATGCCCTGCTCGCGGTTGATGATGTGCGCGCCGATGTTGCTGGTCATGATGATGACCGTGTTCTTGAAGTCCACGATCCGACCCTGCGAGTCGGTCAGGCGGCCGTCCTCCATCACCTGCAGGAGCAGGTTGAAGACCTCCGGGTGCGCCTTCTCGATCTCGTCCAGCAGGATCACCGAGTACGGCTGCCGCCGCACGGCCTCGGTGAGCTGGCCGCCCTCATCGTAACCGACATAGCCGGGGGGAGCCCCCACGAGCCGGGAGACGGCGAACCGCTCCATGTACTCGCTCATGTCGATGCGGATGAGGTTGTCCTCCTTCTCGAAGAGGAAGGACGCCAGCGCGCGCGCCAGTTCCGTCTTGCCGACGCCGGTCGGGCCGAGGAACAGGAACGAGCCCATCGGGCGCTTCGGGTCTTTCAGGCCCGAGCGGGCGCGGCGAATCGCCTTCGACACGGCGACAATCGCCTCGTGCTGCGAGATGATCCGCTTGTGCAGCTCCTCCTCCATCTTGAGGAGCTTCTGGGTCTCGGTCTCTACCAGGCGCGACACCGGAATGCCGGTCCAGGAGTAGACGATCTGCGCGATCTCATCCTCCCCGACGGTCATCGGGGCGTTGGCCCGCTCTTCGTCCCACTTGGCCTGCATCTCGTTGATGCGGTCCTTGAGGTACGCCGCCTGCTCCTCCAGGAACTTGATGCGGTCGTACTCGCCGCGCTGCGGCAGGGACTTGAGCTCCTTGTCCACCTTGACCTGCTCCTGCTTCGCCTCGCGGAGCGCCTGGGGCGCCATGGCGGAGCGCAGGCGCACCTTGGCGGCGGCCTCATCGATCAGGTCAATGGCCTTGTCGGGCAGGAAGCGGTCTGTGATATAGCGGTCGGAGAGCCGGGCCGCGGCGTCCAGCGCCTGGTCCGTGATCTGCACCTTATGGTGCTCCTCATAGCGGGAGCGCAGGCCGCGCAGAATCTCCACGGCCTCTTCCACGCTCGGCTCGCTGACCTTGACCATCTGGAAGCGGCGCGCCAGGGCGGCGTCCCGCTCGATGTACTTGCGGTACTCGTCCAGCGTCGTCGCACCGATGCACTGTAGCTCGCCGCGCGCCAGGGCGGGCTTCATGATGTTCGAGGCGTCGATGGCGCCCTCGGCCGCGCCCGCGCCGACCAGGGTGTGCAACTCGTCCACAAACAGGATGACCTCGCCGGACGCTTTGCGCACCTCGTCCATGACGCGCTTCATCCGCTCCTCGAACTCACCGCGGTACTTGGTGCCCGCGACCAGCCCGGCCAGGTCCAGCGCCACGATCCGCTTGTCCTTAAGCATCTCGGGCACGTCCTGGTGGATGATGCGCAGCGCCAGCCCCTCGGCGATGGCGGTCTTGCCGACGCCCGGCTCGCCGACCAGCACCGGGTTGTTCTTGGTGCGGCGGGAGAGGATCTGGACCACACGCTCGATCTCGGAGTTGCGGCCCACTACCGGGTCCAGCTTGTCCTGACGGGCCAGTTCGGTGTAGTCGCGGCCGAACTCGTCCAGGGTGGGGGTACGGGAGCGCTGCGGCTGGCGGGCATTGCCGCCGCCCGGTCCCTGCTGCGGCTCGGCGTCCTGCAGCGCCATCACCTCGCGGCGGGTGCGCTCCAGATCCACGCCCAGCTTGTTGAGGACGCGGCCGGCCAGGCCCTCGCCCTCGCGGATCAGGCCCAGGAGCAGATGCTCCGTGCCGATGTAGTTGTTGTTAAGCTGGCGCGCCTCGTCGTAAGCGAGGTCAATGACGCGCTTGGCTCGCGGCGTGAGCTGCATGTCCTGGCCGAGGCGCCCTTCGCCCCGTGCCACCTGCCGCTCAATCTCGCTGCGAATCCGACCCAGGCTGATGCCCAGCCGGTCCAGGATGCGCGCCGCCACGCTGTCGTTCTCACGCACCAGTCCGAGCAGCAAGTGCTCAGTGGAGACGTAATTTTCGCCCAGCCGTCCCGCCTCTTCCTGTGCGAAGAAGACGACCCGGCGGGCCCTTTCGGTAAATCGCTGCCACACGGGTGGAATGCACCTCCTCGTAGAACCCTCACCAGCCCGGTAACGAGCCGGTGCCGCCAATATCTGAAGTTCTCAACGGCGCTTATCGCCCTTGCCCTTACGCAGCGCCGCGCATGATCTCTGCCGCAAACCCAGAGACAGAAAGGGTCGGCGAACGCTACCGTTCTCCGACCGCGCCTTCCCCGCTAGATTCATTGTACCCCAGTTTCCCAGGGCTGCCGCCGACCGCGCGACCTGCCCGAACGGTCAGGTCCGCCGCGCCGGTTGCGGCCCACGGAGGTGATACACCCCCCGTTCGCCGAAGTTCCCGGCGCGACGCGGGCATGACTCACTTCCCCCGCGCCGCAAGGAGGCCACGCCAGGCGGACTTGCCAAAGAAGTAGCCTGTGCCGCCCAGAACGGCGAACACGAGCAGGGCGGGGATGGGACCGAGTGCGCGCTTCGTGGCTGCCGCGAGCAGGAGCGAGAGCAGCCCAAAGGCCAGCGCGGAAAGGGCGTCCAGGAACCAGGACCGCGGCGGCGGCTGTTGCGTGGGAGATGCCATGTCTTATTATACGCGGAACCGGCGGCGGTAGGCACCGCCGCCGGTTCCACAGATTCCGAAGCGCGCGCGGCGGCGATGTCAGGCCGGGCTGTCGGCGCGCAGGTCGAGGTAGGCCATCTCCTGCTCGGTCAGCGGCGTGTTCAGCGCGGCGACGTTCGCCTGCACCTCTTCCGGCGTCGCGGAGCCGATCAGGGCGAAGATGTTCAGCGGGTAGCTCAGGATATAGGCCACCGCCATCTGCGCGACGCTCAGGCCCTTCTTCGCCCCCAACTCCTTCACGCGGTCAAGGCGCTGGAAGTTGTCGTCACTCGCGTAGCACTCCACCGCCAGCTTGTCGAGACCGCCGGTGAACGTGTCCAGGTTGTCCCGGTCCATCCGGCCGGACAGGAAGCCGCCCGCGAGGCTGGACCAGGTGAAGAGCGGCATGTTCGTTTCGGCGTAGTAGCGGCGCGCCTCCTCCTGCTCCGGGCCGCTGATGGTGATACACCCATCCCACGGCTCCTTGAGTTGCCGTGCCAGGGAGAAGTTGGGGCTGCTGACCGCGAAGGGCTGCTGACCGCTCTTCTTCGCGTAATCGTTTGCCGCCCGGATGCGCTCGACGCTCCAGTTAGAGCCGCCAAACGCCTTGATCTTCCCCTCGCGCATCCACTGGTTGAGCGCATCCACGATCTTCTCGACCGGATAGTTGGGGTCGTCGCGGTGCAGGACGTACAGATCCACGTAGTCGGTCTGCATGCGCGCCAGCGTGTCGTGCAGGTCCGCCGCGATGTCGTACTCGGTCACGCGCTTGCGGTCGCCGCCATGGTGGGCGCCCTTCGCCAGGACCACGACCTTGTCGCGCAGACCGCGGCTGTTGATCCACTTGCCGAGGAAGCGGTCCTTACCGCCGCCTGCGTAGATGTGGGCGGTGTCGAAGGCGTTGATGCCCTGCTCGTACACGGCGTCCATCAGGGCGAAGCCTGCCGCCTCGTCCTCGTGCGGCACCTGGATGATGCCCTGGACGATCCGCGAGATCGGCTTCCCGACGCCCGGCACCTCGCCGTACTTCATCTGGTTGCTCATAGGTTGCTCTCGTTACTCCATCGGGTACTTCAGGCCGATCTGGCCACGCAGGGTGTCGAGCGTCTTCATCACCGCCAGGGTATCGTCCAGCGGCATGATGTCGGACTCGGTCTTGCCGGCGCGCAGGCACTCGGCCACATGCATCGCCTCGAACTGGAAGCCGCCGCCCTCGAACGGCTCCTCAATCTTCTCCGGGTCCTTGCCGTTGGCGTACACCGTCAATGCGCTCGGCTTCCACCACGGGCTGTGGATCTCGATGCGCCCGTCCGTGCCCAGCAGCGTTGCCTTCTGGACCGTGGAGACCTGGAGCGACGTGTGCAGCACACCGATCTCGCCACCGGGGAAGTGCAGCAGCATGCCGGTGTTCTCGTCCACGCCCGTTTCCCCCAGCGTCGCGAGGCCCGCCACGCTATCCGGCGCCCCGAAGAACATCATCGCCAGCGACACCGGGTACACGCCGACATCCATCAGCGCGCCGCCGCCAAGGTCCGGGTTATACAGGCGCCCCTGGGCGTTGACCCCTTCCAGCGTCGCGCCCGCGCCCATCTTGCCGCCCCGGAAGCCAAAGTCCGCCTCGATCAGGCGCGGTCGGCCGATGGCGCCGCTGCGGGCTAGCTCCCGCGCCCGCGCCATGATGGGGAAGCAGCGGGACCACATCCCCTCCATCAGGAACAGGTTCTTTTCGCGCGCCACGCGCACAACCTCTTCCGCCTCGCCGAGGTTGATGGTGAACGGCTTCTCGCACAGGACATTCTTGCCCGCGTTCAGCGCCAGCAGGGCGTGCTCGCGGTGGAAGTTGTGAGGCGTGGCGACGTAGATGACATCCACATCCGGGTCCGCGACCAGGGCTTCATAGGAGGCGTGTCGGTTTGCGATCCCGAACTCGTCCCCGAAAGCGTCGGCCTTCTCCTGGTCGCGCGAGCCGACGGCGGCGATCTGGTGGTCGGAGAGCGGACGGACATCCGAGCAGAAGCGCCGGGCGATGGCTCCGGCGCCAAGGATGCCCCACCGCAGGGGCGTGTAAGTGTTGGCCATGTTTGGGAAACCGTTTTCGTGGTTTGGGCAGGGCGTCATGGCCCGGCCACGGAAAGGATAGCACGGGGTTCAAATCGTTGTCAATGCGCTACGCAGGCGCAAAAGCACTTGAGCAGGCACCCCCGCAGGCTTGACACGTAGGCAGGCGCGCCCGTAGAATGGCCCCGAAATGGCCGCCGATTTTCCCTACCCGGACCTCCCGGACCCCCTCGCGCGCCTGCGCGGCGGGCTTGTCGTCTCCTGCCAGGCTCTGCCGGACGAACCGCTCCACGGGGCGGAGTTTATGGCGCGCATGGCCGTCGCAGCGAAGCAGGGGGGGGCAGTCGGCATCCGCGCGAACACCCCGCCCGACGTAGCGGCCATCAAAGGCGCCGTGCCGGACCTGCCGCTGATCGGTCTGTTTAAGGTCGTGGTGCCCGGCTTCGCGGACGTGTACATTACCCCCCGCCTGGAAGACGCGGCGGCGGTCGCCGCGGCGGGCGCGGACATCATCGCGCTGGACGCTACCGATCGCCCCCACCCGGAGGGGAGCGCCGCCGACCTGATACGCGCCGTGAAGCAAACTACCGGTCGTCTGGTGATGGCCGACATCTCCACCGAGGCGGAGGCCCTGGCGGCCGTGGATGCGGGCGCGGATGTCATTTCGACCACGCTTTCGGGTTATACGCCCTACTCGCCGCAGCACGACGGTCCGGACCTGGACCTGGTGCGCGCCCTCGCTGCCCGCGCCCTGCCGGTGCCGGTGGTGGCCGAGGGGCGTATCCATACACCGGAGCAGGCGCGGGCCGCCCTCGACGCTGGTGCCTTCGCCGTGGTGGTCGGCGGGGCGATTACCCGCCCGCAGCAGATCGCCGCGCGGTTCGCCGCGGCGCTGGGGCAGTGAGAACCACGGCATGAACCTACTGGGAATCGACATCGGCGGCACCAAGATCGCCGGAGGCGTGGTGAACGCCCACGACGGCACGGTCCTGCTGAGAGACCGCGTGGCGACCGGTGCCGCTGAGGGGGGCGCGGCGGTGCTGGAGCGCGCCCTCGGCCTTGCCCGCACGCTCCTGGACACCGCTCGCGCGCAGGGCATCGATGAGCCGACGGCAGTGGGCGTGGGTGCCGGGGGGCAGATTGACCCCGAGACGGGGGTGGTCGTGTCCGCTACGGACCTGCTGCCCGGGTGGGCCGGGACGCCGCTGCGGGATGCGTTCGAGGAGGGACTGGACCGCGACGCCTTTGTGGACAACGATGTGAACGCCCTGGCGGTGGGAGAGTGCCGCTTCGGGGCGGGCGCGGGCGTCCGCCACCTGCTCTTTCTGGCGCTCGGCACCGGGGTCGGCGGGGCCGTGGTGCTGGATGGCCGCCTGCATCACGGCGCGCGGGGCGTTGGCGGCGAACTGGGCCATCTGCTCCTGTTCCCCGATGGCGGTGACTACGTGACCCTGGAGGACTACGCCAGCGGCGCCGCGCTGGTGCGCCACTACCGCGCGCTCGGGGGCGAAGAGAACTGGGATGGTGTCGCCGTGGGGGCGGCCGCGAAGAGCGACCCGGGGAGCGTGGCTGCCCGCGCGGTGGCGCGTACCGGCGAGTGCCTGGGCATCGGGCTGGCGTCGCTGGCCAACATCTTCGACCCCGACCGCTTTGTGATCGGCGGCGGTCTGCTTGATCTGGGGGACCTGCTGCTCGAACCGGCCCGGCGCGTGCTTGCGGAGCGGGCGCTGCCGCTTGTGCGCGATACCCCGGTGGTACCCGCCGCACTGGGCGCGGATGCCGCCGTGATCGGCGCCGCCTGCCTTGCCCTATCGCCCCGTCCGGAGATGGAGTAGATTCGTTGCCTGAAGCCGCTGAGAACGTCGTCATCGCGCTGGTCCCGCTGGACGAGCGCCCTGTAAACACCCGCTACCCGCAGATGCTGGGGGCCATCGCCGGGGCGGAGGTGCTGCTGCCGCCGGCGGAGCATCGGGGGCGGCAGCGCGACCCGGCCGACCGGAACGCGGTGCAGGCGTGGCTGCGCGGTGAGGCGTCCGTTCGGACCAACGCTGTGATCGTGTCCACGGACTACCTTCTGTACGGCAACCTCATCAACGCCCGCATCTCGCGCGAGAGCGCGGCCGAGGTGATGCCCCGTCTGGGGGTGCTGGACGAACTGAGCCGCGCCGGCAAACTCATCTATGCCTTCTCCCTGATTACGCGCGTGTCGAACGCGGATGACTGCGTGGAGGAGCCGGATTACTGGTGTACCTTTGGCACCCGGTTCTACCGGTACTCCCAGCTTCTGCACCGGCGGGAGGCGGGCGCGCTCGAACCGGGCGATGCCGAAGCGCTGGAGGCGCTCCGCAACGAGGAGCTTCCGCCGCATCTGGTGAGCGACTGGCTGCAGCGCCGGCTGCGGAACCACACCCTCAACCTGGCGCTGCTCGACCTGCTGGACCGGCAGACACTGGAGTTCCTGCTGGTCACCTCCGACGACACCTCGCCGTGGGGCCTGCCGTCCCGCGAGAAGACGTGGCTGGAGAGCTGGGCACGCCTCCTACGCCGGGAGGGAGAGGCCCCACGCCTCCTGATCCACCCCGGCGCGGACGAGGTCGGCTCTGCACTCACGGCCCGCCTGATCTGCGCCCGGCGCGGGGACGTCCCGGCCCTGTACCCGCTCTACGCAGTGCCTGGCGGCGAAGAGATTACCGCACCCTACGAGGACCGGGCCGTTCGCATCACCGTGGAGGGGCAGATACGGGCCTGCGGCGGGCGCGTCGCGGCAACGCCCGAGGAGGCGGATATCATCCTGGGGGTCCTGCCGCCCTCGCCGCGGCGCACCGAGTTCCGTGCGGACTTTGCGGACGCTGAGCGGGCGGAACGGACCCCGTACTACGAGGCGTTCTTCCGCGCCCTCGCGCGGCTTCAGGAGGCCGGGAAGCCGATTGCCCTCGGGGATGTCACTTACCCGAACGGCTCCGACCCTCTGGCGATCGAGATGCTGCTAGCGCCCGGCAGTCCGCTGGAGCCGGCGAGCCTTGCCGCCTACGGCGCATGGAACACCGCGGGCAACACGCTGGGTGTTGTGGTGGCACAGGCGGTCCTGTCGCGCTATGCGGCAGGCGACCCGGCGCGGGAGCGGGCGCAAGCCCGGTTCCTGGCGCACCGCTTCCTGGAGGACTGGGGCTATCAGGCTATGGTCCGCCGGGAGGCGCGCGAGAAGGTTCTGGCTGCGTTTGGCCGCAAGGACCCGGACCCGGAGAGCGAGGAGCAGCAGGCATTCGCCCGTGCCGCCATCGAGGAGGGACTGACTGGCGCCCTCGCCACGCTCCAGGCGCGCGGCATCGGCGCGGGGCTGCATCTGGTCCCCGGCTCGGTGCGTCTCCCCTGGCGCCGCACATTCGAGGCCGACTTCGATCTGGCGGAGTGACGGCGCCGCCGCGGCTCTACATCCGGTACTGCTGGAAACCCTGACCCAGCACCTCGGCGGCGTCCGAAAGGACCACGAAGGCGCCGGGGTCTACGGAGTGGACCAGCGCCTTGAGCTGGGCCACCTCGCCCTGTGAGATGACCACCATCAGCACGGGGCGGTCCCGGCCCGTGAAGCCACCGGTCCCGGCGAGTACGGTAAGGCCCCGGTCCATCTCCTCGATCACAGCGCGGCGTACCGCCTCGACGCCCGCTTCTTCCCGGCAGATCACGAGCGCCAGTTTTGAGGTGGCCAGCCCGCCGCTCAGCACGACGTCGATAGCGCGCTTGGCGACAAACAGGCTGATCAGGCCGTACATCGCCTGCTCGGCCCCCAGCGTGAGGCCCGCCACCCCGATGATAATGCCGTCGCACAGCAGCAGGGCCGCGCCGACGCTCGCGCCGGTGAAGCGAGAAAGGAGGCGGGCGGCCAAACTCGTGCCGCCGACCGACCCACCCCCGCGGAAGATAAGGCCGAGGCCGACGCCAGTGGCGATACCACCATAGAGCGAGGCCAGCAGCGGGTCGGTGGTGAGCAGGGGGAGGCCGCGCGTCAGGAGGACGCACAGCGGCAGGAGGATGCCGCCCAGCAGCGTCTTCGCCCCGAAGCGCCCGCCCAGCAGCAGGACCCCCAGCAGGAACAGCGGGAGGTTGACGGCCGCCTGAGTGACCGCCGGCTCGATACCGTACCGGCTGTGGAGCAGGGTGGAAAGGCCGGTGAGCCCGCCGCTGACGATGCGGTTGCCGTTCAGCAGCAGGTTGAAGCTGCCCGCGGTTATCACGCAGCCGAGGATGACCAGGAAGTACTCCCACGCCGCGGCCAGGCGCGGGGGGAGCGGCGCGCTGCCGCGTCGGCGCGTCGCCGTGGCAAGCGGCAGCCGCGGGCGGGACTTCGGAGCGGCGTTGGCGGGCGGGCGTGTGGTCATCGGGTCCTCGCGTCGGAAAGCGGCTTCGCCTACCAGGTTATCACTCCGCGCCGCATCCGTCTATCGGCCGCCCTGCCTCACCGGGTCAGCCGCGGAAGGCGTAGACGTAGCCGTCGTCCGCGCCCACGAGGACCAGACCGTTGGTCACGAACGGGGAGCTCATCACCGGCCGGCCGACGACGTAGGACCAGAGCTCCTTGCCGTCCGCAAGGCTCAGGAGATACAGGCGGCCGTCCTCGGAGCCTACCACCACCTTGCCGTCGCAGACCACCGGGGAGCTATCCACCTTGCCGCGCGTGCGGTACAACCAGACGCCCTTGCCGGTGCGCCGGTCAATGCAGTGTACCTGCTTGTCGCGCCCGCCGATGATAACCCGGTCGGCGGTGACGGCGGGGGTGGAGAAGTAGGGGAAGCCGCGCTCCCGGTAGGTCCAGGTGATCTTCCCGGCGGCGGTGTCCACGCAGACCACGGCGTTGCCGTAGTGCCCGACATAGGCGTTGCGACCGTCTACCGTGGCGGACCCGGCGACGTACTCTCCGACGGGGATGGCGCGCACCCGCTTGCCCGTCGCAAAGTCGATAACGTGCAGCAGGCCGTCGCAGCCCCCGACCATGACCCGCCCTGCGCCGATGGCCGGAGTGCCGTTGACATAGTTGTCGGTTTCGTACGTCCACACCACCTTGCCGGTCTTTGCCTCGACACAGTGGACCCGGTTGTCGTAGCTGCCCACCACCACACGGACACCCTTACCGGAGACCGCGGCGGCATTCGCGCCGCCGAGTATCTTGTCCTCGGTGGCGTACTTCCAGCGTAGCGTGCCCGTGGCGGCGTCCAGCGCATACAGGTGGCTGTCCGCCGACCCGACGACCACCAGACCGTCCACCACCCGCGGCGTCGCCTCCACCTCGTCCTCCGTCTTGTAAGACCAGACCTTTCGGCCGTCCGCCAGAGCCAGAGCGTAGATGCTGCCGTCGCCGGAGCCGATGAAGACGCGCCCGCCCGCCACGACCGGCGAGGAGGTGATAGCCTCCCCCGTCTTGAAGCGCCACGCCAGCCGCAGGCGGTCCGCCAGGCGCCCCGGGGCCACGCGCAGGGGGCCGGTGCTCACCGGGAGGCCGCCTTTACGCCCGGGGACGGTGGCAGGGTCCACAGCGCCAGCGAATCAAGGTCCTTGACCAGAAGGCGCCCGCCGGGGGCGACCGCGGGGCTCGCCCAGACAGGGCTTTCGGCAACCGTGTGCCGCGCCGCCTCGGTCAGCGCGCCGTCCGCCCCCTTCTTGTAGACGATCAGGTCGGCGCCGGTGGTGAGGGTCAGCAGGTACCCGCCGACGTCCCACACCGAGGCGTTGTCGCCGAGGCGCCCTTCGCCGGACCACAGCACCTTGCCGGTGGCGGCGTCCAGGCAGAACATCTGCCCCCCGCGCCGCTCGGACATGCCGAAGAGCTTGCCGTCACTGAGCACGGGCGTACTCATGTAGAAGGTCGCCTCCGGCGTCTGCCAGACCTTCTCCGCGGTCCAGTCCGCGCCCGCCTTTCGGGCCCGCACGGCGAATGTCGGCTGGCGCATCCCGCCGAAGACAATCAGGTCGCCCGCCGCCACGGGCGTCACGGAGTTCTGGTCGAAGGCGGTGGTGAAGGGCACCTCCCACAACAGCTTGCCTGTGGCGGCGTCGATGCCCACGCACCGCTTCTGGGTCTGCGTTACCACCTGGCGCACGCCGCCCAGTGTCAGCACGAGGGGGGAGGCATAGGCTGGGCCGTCGCCGGTCCAGCGCCAGCGCGCCGCGCCGGTCTTCGCGTCGAACGCCGTCAGAGCGCCGTCACCGTTGCCGCCGACGTGCGCGATGACAAGCCCCTTCTCGATCACCGGCGACATCGCGGTCCCAAACGCGGGCGAAGTTTCCTTGTGCTCCTTCGCGAAGTCATGGCGCCAGACGACCTTGCCGGTGCGCGCGTCCAGGCACGAGAGCGTGCCGCCGATGCCGAACGTGTAGAGCCGGCCATCGGCGTAGAGCGGGGTGGACTTTGGACCCTTGCCGTGCCCCCGCGCCGCGGGGTTCATCTCGTAGGGCGCGGCGTAGCGATCCTGCCACTGCTCCTTGCCCGTCGTCAGGTCCAGGCGGCGGGTCACCTCGCTGTCGCCCTCGCGCGCGAAGACGTACACGGCGTCGCCTACGATCAGCGGGGACGAGTGCCCCACGCCGACCGGCACCTTCCACGCCCGCGCCGGCTTTGCCAGCCACCGCTCGGGCGCCGCTGCGGCGGGCCCGGACAGGCGCCCGTCGCGGGCCGGCCCGCGCCACTGTGGCCAGTCCTGCGCCCTCGCCGCTGCTGTCGCGGTCGCTCCCAGCAGGAGGGCCGTCACGATTCCCGGTATACGTCTTCTCACGGTGGTTATCACTTCCCGATACAGAACAGCTTACTATTGGTGCGCAGGAACAGGTTCCCATGCGCCACGGCGATGCTGGAGCGCAGGTCGTCTCCGTCCTCGGCCATCCGGTTCTCGGCGAGCAGGTCGCCCTTCGCCGCGTCGTATACGAAGACCACGCCGTCCAGATTGAGCAGATAGATCTTGCCATCGGCGCCCGTGGGGGAGCCCCAGCACATCTGGCGCCCGGGAATTTGCGCCGTCCAGAGCACCGCGCCCGTCTTCGGCTCCACACAGGAGAGGGCCCGGCGGACGTCGCTCAGCACGTAGAACTTTCCCTCATAGAACAGCGGCGTTGGCACGTCGCTGGAGACGGCGCTGCGGTCCTCGCTCTTCCAGGCCAGGGCCGCTTTCGTTTCGCCCACGCCGGGCTTCGTGGCGTACACCGGCGCGCGTTTGGGCGCGCAGACCAGGACGATGCCGTCCCCCGCCACCGGCGACGGCACGAGGCGCCACGACCCCTGCCGGTGGTCCTCGTTCCAGGTGCCCCACCGCCAGAGTTCCTTGCCCGTTTCCGGGTCGTGCCCCGTAACCACATCGCCCCCCGCGATTAGCAGCTCCTTGCGCCCGCCGTGCTCGTGCGGGATAGGGGTGGTGAACGCCTCCCGGGACTCCATGACGGCGGGCGAGGGGCGTTCCTGCCGCCAGAACTCCTTTCCAGTAGCGGGATCAAGCGCCAGCAGGAACGACGGCGCGTCCGCCTTCCCGCGCCCGCCGATAGGCCGGTCGCGCTGGAGGATCTGGAGATAGAGCTTTCCATTATAGAGTTGCGGACTGCTGGAGAAGGTCCACTGGAACGCGAAGTCGCCGTAGTCCTGCTGGAGGTTGCGCTGCCAGAGCTTCTTGCCGTCCAGGTCGAAGGCCGCCAGGTCGCCGTTGCCGTAGAAGAAGACCACACGCTTGCCGTCGGTCACAGGCGACGGCGAGGCGTAGTTGCTGCGCTCGTCCCGCCGTATCTTGTTGCCCTCGCCCCCGGACATGTAGCCGGTGCCGACCGCATGCCGCCACCGCTCCTTGCCGGTAGCGCGGTCCAGGCAAATGGCTACCAGCGTCTCCGCCTTCAGGTCGGTGCTGGAGACGAACACGCGGTCACCATAGATGGCGGGTGTGGCGGCCGAGGGGCCGGGCATGTCGGCGGCCCACTTCACCCCTTCGGTGGGGGAGAACTTCACCGGCAGGTTCTTCGCCCCTGGCGCGGAGCCGTTGAACTGCGGTCCGCGCCAGTTGGGCCAGTCCTGCGCCCGGGCCGCTGGGAGCGCGCCTGCCCCGGAGAGCAGCAGCGCGGCGACGGCGATGGTCAGAGTCGTTTTCACCCGGTCCGTTCTGTGGCTCATGGTACTCCTCGTACTTCTCCGTTGTTGCCGCCGTCACCCGTATCTCCTGCCGGTGCCGTGGACTGAAGTCCCGGCTTCTGTGATTCAAGCCCGCCTCCGCGGGCTCCGGTAGATGATGCCGTTACCGCGTTCCGGTAGCTGCCCCCGTACCATGCAGCCCGCGGAGGCGGGCTTGAATCACAGAAGCCGGGACTTCAGTCCACGGCACCGGCAGGAGATACGGGTGACGGCGGCAACCATTCAACGGCGGTGGCAATCGTCACTTCAACGCCTCCCGGTACAGGTGGGCGAAGTCCTCCGCCGTCACGTCGCGCGGGTTGAACCGCGCCGTCCACTGCTGCGCCGCCTCCGCGGCAAGCATAGGAACAGCGTCCTCGGCTACCCCGCAGGCGGCGAGCGAGAGCGGTATCCCTGCCCGCTCCTGGGCGCGCGTCAGGTGGAACACCAGCCCTTCCGCACCCTCCTGAGCCGCGGCGGTGGGCGGCACAAGACCGGCGTATGCCGCAAGGTCGCGGTACAGGTCTGCCGTCTCCCGCACGGCATTGAACCGGACCACGTGGGGCAGCATCAAGCCCACCGCCTGCCCGTGGATGACGCCGAAGTGCGCCGTCAGCGGGTTCGCCATCGAGTGCGCCGCGCCCAGCATACTGTTCTCGATGGCGAGGCCCGCGTACGCCGCGCCGAGCAGCATCGCCGCGCGCGCCTCGGCATCACCCGGTGTATCCAGCACCCGTTCGAAGTTACCCGCCAGCAGCCGGAACGCCTCGCGCGAATAAAGCCAGGACACCGGGCTTCGTGGCCGCGTCACAGCCGACTCCACCGCGTGCGCCAGGGCGTCCAGTCCGGTGCAGGCGGTTACCCGCGCGGGCTGCGAAACGGTCAGCTCCGGGTCGAGCAGGGCCACGCGCGGGGCGGCCTTCGGGTCGCCGCAGGCCATCTTCTGGTGCGTTTTGGCGTCCGCGATCAGCGCGTAGGACTGGACCTCGCTGCCGGTGCCCGCCGTGGTCGGCACGGCAATGAAGGGCAACATATCGCCCTCGAACGCCCGGCCGGTGTGCCAGTAGTCGCGCATCACCCCGCCGCCGGTCAGCAGGAAGTTCGCCCCCTTCGCGGCGTCGATGCTGCTCCCGCCGCCGAGGCCCACCAGCAGGTCCGCCCCCGCCTCGCGCGCCGCCGCCACGCACGCGTCCACATCCTCCGTCGTCGGGTTCTCCCGCACTCCGTCGTACACCGCGGCGGCGATTCCCGCCTCCTCCAGGGCTGTGACCGCACGCCCCGCGTGCCCCGCCGCCACAATCCCGGCATCTGTGACCACCAGCGCCCGCCGCCCGCCGAGCGCGCGGGCGAGTTCGCCCAGCCGGCTCAGGGTGCCGGGGCCGAAGACGATGCGCGTGCGCGGCTGCCAGTCAAAGTGTATGGTCATGGTTGTTCAGAGCAGGGGGCTTCCTGACGGCGGATGCGCGCCGTGGACTGAAGTCCCGGCTTCTGGGATTCAAGCCCGCCTACGCGGGCTCCCGTAGACGATGCTGTTACCGCACCCCGGTAGCCGCCCCTCGCGCCATGCAGCCCGCGTAGGCGGGCTTGAATCCCAGAAGCCGGGACTTCAGTCCACGGCGCGCATCCGCCGTCAATCGGCGGCCGTTCCCTCACTACGCGTGAAGCCTGTATTCTCCAATGCCGCGATCAAGCTGCCGCGTCCATGATGCTCCTCCTGGTCAAGGATGTATGCTTCTACTCTGGCTTTCGCGTTTGGCGGAACGGGAAAGACACCATAGCCACCTTGCCACTTGAAGAATGCACCCGGGAAGCGCTCGTTGACAATACGGGCGGAGTACCCCTTCATCTCCTGCGCCAGTTTAGCAATGGTAACCGTCGTTGCGAAGTGGACAAGGACGTGTATATGATCCTCCACGCCACCCACGGCGATGACCGGACACCGCATCTCCTCACACACCGACCTTACGCATTGATACGAGACGTCTGCTACCTCTGGCGTTAACTTGGGCAACCGGTCATAGGTAGCCCAAACGAAATGTAGTGCCACCAGGTTGCGTACGTCCGCCATACCTGTCTCCCGTCATCGGCAGCCCGCGGAGGCGGGCTTGAATCCCAGAAGCCGGGACTTCAGTCCACGGCGACTACCCGCACCACAGCGCCCTCTACGCCCACTGGATCGAGCGGCGGCGGTACAGGAACTCGAACAGATTACCCTCGTGGGGCTGGTCCCAGCGCACCTTCGTCGTCGACAGCGGGCCGATGTTCAGGCGCTCAACGTGCGGCGAGGCCAGGAGGCGCGACAGGAGGGCCTCGTCCTGGGTAATGGCGGTCACGACCAGGGAATAGCCCATGACGTCCGTGACCTGCGCCTGCGGCACCTCCACCACGCTGGCATAGGGAAACAGGAACTCCCGGTTCGCCAGCGGGTGCGCGAACGAGTCGCAGCGCACCAGCGTCGGCAGCAGGTAGGTGCTGCCGTCGCGGGTTACCAGGCGCTCCCCGGCGGGGCGGTGCTTCGCGGTGACGTCCTCCGCGCCCGGCGTCTTCAGTCCCTCGGTCACGGCGGCGTCCATCGCCTCGGCCATCTTCGGGTTGGCAAATCCCGCCAGGCCCGCCGCCTCGTCGTCCGCGGCGCGGGGCGTGATCTGCGCCAGCTTCTTCGCCACGGCATCCGCGAGGGCATCCGCGTGGCGCGGGACGACCACGGCGGAGGCATTGACGCAGCTTCGGCCGCCATTGTCAGCGATGGAGGCCGCGATCACATCCACGAACTCCGGCCACCGGTCGATGCAGTCCTCGCCGATGATGACCTTGCTCCAGCCGGGGCCGTGCGCCTGCACCGCGGGGTTCCCGGCGTAGCGCTCCACCGTGCTCTGGTCGCCGAAGATCAGGGCGCGCCCGCAGGACTCCATAATCGCGGCGCTGCCCTCGTGATCGGTGGGGTAGAAGCTGAACGCCTCCGGCGGGCAGCCTGCGGCGAGGAACGCCTGCGCGATGCGGAAGGGCGTCCACGGCTCCTCGCGCCCGGGCTTGAGGACGACCGGCACCTTGAGCGGAATCGCGGGCATCCAGAGCGAGTTGACGCCGGGCGAGTTGCTGGGCAGAACCACCCCGAGAGCGTTCGTGACGGCGTAGTAGCTGACCGGCACCCCGGACTGCTCGCCGCTGCCGGTGTCCAGCACCGCGGGGTCCATACCGCGCGTCAGGCCGCGCAGGATGGTGGGCATCTCGGTGAAGACCTGGTGGATCTTGGCCATGTTCCGCCGCACGAGGACGTGCGGCAGGCCACTGGTGGCCGAGAGTGCCTCAACGTACTCCTGCGGCGACTGTGCCCCCCCGTCACCGAGCGGCAGGGTCTCCTCCATAAAGAGACGGCCCGCCGCGGCGCTGATCTCCAGCAGGCGCCCGACGCTCAGGGCGCGCAGGGCGTCCCGAGCGGCGTCTGCGCCCCGGCGCAGGTCGCGGCGGATAAGAGCGGCGTTCGCCTGACCGACTGCGGCCACCGGCTCGCCGGTGCGGACGCTGTTCAACTCGTTCCGGTCGAGGCTGTCGTAGGGCTGGCCCCGCCGCAGAACGGGGATATGGGGCAGGGACATTTCAGTACACCCCTTCGATGGTCTTCTGCTCCAGGGCGCCGAAGGGGCGCACCTCACCGACGCCGTCCCAGGGGTAGCGGCCCCAGGGGTGACGGCGGATCGCCTCGTCCCGCTCCAGGAAGCGGGGCATGAAGAACTCCTTCGTCAGCGTGCTCAGCTCCACGCGGCCCCAGGCGCCATAGTCCACGGTGCGGTCCGTGTCCTCCGGGTCCACCACGCGCAGGACGGCGCGCGGCTGCGGGGCGTGGTAGGTGATGCTCCACTGGTCGTCCGGGGTCAGGGGGCGGCTGCACGCCAGGCCCATCAGCGTGTTGCCGTAGGTCGGTACGAACTGCGCCCGGTTGTCCAGCACCTCCTCCACCAGGAAGCGCACCGTCTGCGGCGTCATCTGCGTCCCGCCACAGAACACGCCCTTGATGCCCGCATCGGGCACATTGACGAACTCGTCCAGCGCCTCCAGCAGCAGCGGCGTGGTGAAGAGGCAGGACACCTTGCGGTTCTTGAGGATGGCCGCGCCCTGCTCCGCCACGTGCTTCTTGTAGCGCTTGGCGGTTTCGAAGTCCTTCTCGGCGATCAGGCGCTTGACCCAGCGCGGGTCGAGGTCCACGTGGTAGCAGGAGCCGCCCCGGATGTGCGCCAGGTGCTCGATGGCGACGCGCAGGCGGCGCGGGCCGGTCGGCCCGAGCATCAGCCAGTTGCCGCCGCGCGGGAACGCCGCGTCGTCCAGCGTCTCCGAGAACTCCTCGTAGTCGCGCAGGTGGTCCTCCCAGCCGATGCGCTGCTTGGGCATCCCGGTGGTTCCGCCGGTCTCGAAGACCAGGAAGGGGCGCCCCTGGTAGGGCTTCGGCACCCAGCGCTCGTTGGGCTCGTCGCGCAGCCACTCGTCCTGGAAGTGCGGGAACTTCGTCAGGTCGGCGGCGGACTTGACCTCGGCGACCGCGTCGAAGCCGGTCTTCTGCGCCCACTCCAGCCAGAAGGGGCAGCCGGTTTCCGGCGAGAAGTGCCAGGCGATGATTTCGCGCACGTGCGCGTCCAGCCGCTCCGCGGCGGCCTGTACCTGTTCGTTCGTGACAGTGGTGGTTGCTTCTGCTTCAGACACGGGGCATTTGCTTTCTAAAATAGCGGGTTGCTGCGTGCTTGCCTGCCGTGGCGCGCGTGTTGTGGCCGTGGGTTGAAACCCCGGCTTCTGTGATTCAAGCCCGCCTGCGCGGGCTGCATGGGACGAGAGGCGGCTACGGGTAATCCGTAATGGCATCGTCTACGGGAGCCCGCGCAGGCGGGCTTGAATCACAGAAGCCGGGGTTTCAACCCACGGCAACACGCGCGCCACGGCACAACATGGGCGACTGGCTCTCACTCGCCGGCTCCCCTCGCCGCGGGCGCAGGCTTCTGCCCACGGGGCGGGAAGTACTTATCGATCGTGGCCTGGCTCGGCGGGCGAGTCATCAGGGAGACTACGATCATCAGGAAGGCGGACCCCAGGACCATCGGCATGACGGGCAGGTAGCCGTACACGGTGACGTTGGTCGGGCCGCGCAGGAACAGGTCACCGAGCGCCGGGAAGATCTGCACCGGGACGGGGCCGCGGGACGGGCGCCCTCCGCCGGGGGCGCCTGCGGGGGGGGCGCCTGCGGGGGGCGATCCGGCAGACGGTCCGCCGGGAGCGGGCGGGGCGGAAGCCGCAGGGGCGGGCGTTGCGGCGGTGGCGGCGGACGTCAGCGGGGCGACCCCCGGGGCAGCGGCGGGGGGCGGG
>Ga0065721_10048796_pt1 | contig 82991 bp, 72 predicted proteins | sample Mesricmetagenome_FD_59108 | JGI IMG/M metagenome (GOLD analysis project Ga0065721, IMG submission 59108) | Mesophilic microbial community from rice straw/compost enrichment Sample: eDNA_1 v2 (version 2) | ecosystem: Engineered > Solid waste > Grass > Composting > Bioreactor | place: USA: Davis...
GGATCGACGGACCTGCCGATCCGCCGCATCACGCTCTACCGCTCCGGGGTGGGGTCGTTCGAGCGGCGCGGGTTGGTACAGGGGAACTCGATGGTGCCGCTCCGGTTCAAGACCGAGCAGGTGAACGACATCCTCAAGTCGATGGTCGCGCTGGACCTCTCGGGCAAGGGGAGCGTGGACAACATCAGCTATGGGAGCAAGGAGCCGCTGAACCGGCGGCTGGCGAGCTTCGGGGTGGATATTTCCGGCAATCCAACGATGGCGCAGTTGCTGGGAGCGCTGCGGGGGACGGAGGTGGCCGTCTCGTTCCCGGATTCGAAGGTTGAGGGCGTCATCCTCGGCATCGAGACCAAGATGGAGCCGGTGGCGAAGGACGCCCCACCCGTGCCGGTGGAGTACCTCAACATTGTGACGCCGTCAGGGATCCGGTCGATCAAGCTCTCGCTGGCTTCGGCGGTAGAGCTGAAAGACCGCGAGCTCAACGCCGAGTTGGCCCGCGCCCTGGCGACGGTGGCCGAGTACCGGGGCGACCGGACGAAGACCATCGAGATCCACTTCTCCGGTGAGGGGGCGCGGGAGTGCGTCGTTGCGTATGTGCAGGAAGCGCCGGTGTGGAAGACCAGCTATCGCCTGGTGCTGCCCGACGCGGCGAAGCGGCCCGACGGTAAGCCGGAACCCGCGAAGACGGATGATCGCTTCACGATGCAGGCTTGGGCGATCGTCGAGAACACGACGGACGAGGACTGGAAGGATGTGACCCTGGCGCTGGTGGCGGGGCAGCCGGTGAGCTTCCGGATGGATCTGTACGAGCCGCTGTACATCTACCGACCGGAGGTGCCGGTGCCGATGGTGCCGGGCGTGATGCCGCGGAGCTACGCCGCAGGCGTGGACGTCGCCGGGACCCCGGAGTACGACCTGGACGCGGTGCGTGAAGAAGCGGTCGGCAGAAGGCGCATGAGCTCGGCGCCAGCGTCGCCACCCCCGGCATCAAAGGCCGGGCAGATGCGTGCGGGCGTGGAGGTTGCCGGGATGACCGCCGAAGCCATGACTGGGTACGCTGGACGGGGCCAGGGTCAGGCCGTCGAGGCGGGCGAAGTGTTCATGTATCAGGTGGACCACCCGGTCACGGTGCAGCGGCAGAGCTCGGCGATGATTCCGCTGATTAACGCGGGCGTCGAGGGTCGGCGGGTGAGCATTTACAACCCCACCGACGGAAGCCAGCACCCGATGCGCGGGCTGGAGCTGCGCAACTCAACGAACCTGCAGTTCATGCCGGGGCCGATCAGCGTCTACGACGGCGGCGCGTACGCGGGTGATGCGCAGATCGGGCACGTGCCCGCGGGGGACAAGCGGCTGCTTGCCTACGCGGTGGACCTGGACGTGGACGTGCTGACCAAGCAGGAGCAGCAGGAGCGCGTGCGCAAGGTGCGGATGGTCCGCGGCGTGTTTGAGATCACGAGCCTCTACCAGAACGCGGTGACGTACCAGTTCACGAACAAGGATAAGGCCCGGGACCGGATGATCGTGGTCGAGCATCCCCGCCTGGGCGGCAACTGGACGCTCGCGGAGCCCAAGCAGCCGTACGAGACCACGGACTCGGTCTACCGCTTTGAGGTCCCGGTGGCGGCGGGCAAGGGCGCGTCGATCCGCATCGCGCAGGAGATGGTGTCGAGCCGCACGATCGGCGTGCTGTCGGTGGACCTGCCGACGCTGATGTCGTACTCCAAGCAGGGCGGGCAGGTGTCGGACGCGGTGATTCAGGCGTTCCGCGAGGCGCAGCGCCTGCAGGGCGTCGTGAGCGAACACCAGCGGACCATCAGCGAGCTGGAGCAGCGGCGCGCGGCCATCGACACCGACCAGAACCGACTGCGCCAGAACATGCAGTCGATCGACCGGACCTCGGCGCTCTACAAGCGCTACATGGAGAAGCTGACGGAGCAGGAATCGCAGCTTGAGCAGCTCGCGACGGACCTTGCCGCGGCTCGCGATGCGCTGCGGAAGGCGGAAAGCGACCTGAACACCTACATCTCAAATCTGAACGTGGAGTAAGCGTTCGGGTGCATCACACGCCGCCACGGATGGAGTCGGGGGACTTCGTCCGCGGCGGCGGTGCGCGCCGGGAACAATGCCACCCGCTTAGAATCCCGCCTTACTCAAAGGAGGGCTCAACGCGTGATGTCCAAGCTGCGTTCCTGCCTGATCATCGCTGCGGTGCTGGCCGCGGGCGCGTGCCTGACGGCCTGCAACACGATCGAAGGCCTCGGGAAGGACACCAAGAACCTGGGCCGGAAGATCGAGCAGGCCGCCGAGCGGGCCAAGTAAAGAACATGCCCAAAGACCTGCGCAACCTCCCCATCGCCATCACGGGCGCCAGCAGCGGGATCGGGATGGCCACGGCTCTTGCCTGCGCCCGCGCGGGGATGCCGGTGGCCCTGGGAGCCCGGCGGGAGGACCGGCTGGCGGAAGTGGCGGAGCGCATCCGGAGCGAGGGGGGCCGCGCCATTGCCGTGCGTGTGGATGTGGACAACCCCGCTGAGTGCGCGGAGCTGGTGGAGCGCACGGTGGCGGAGTTCGGCTCGATTTACGCGGTATTCGCGAACGCGGGGTATGGAGCGGACACGCCCATCTCAACCGTGCCGGACGCTGAAGTCCGCGCGATGTTCGAGACCAACTTCTTCGGGACGCTGAACACCATCCGCCCGGCGCTGCCGCACATGCTCGCGGCGGGGCGCGGGCACGTGCTGATCTGCTCGAGCTGCCTGTCGAAGTTCGCCCTGCCGTGGCATGCGGTGTACTCGGCAACGAAGGCGGCGCAGGACCACATCGGGCGAAGCCTGTACATCGAACTGCGGCCCAAGGGCATCGCGGTCTCCACGGTGCACCCGGTGGGAACGAAGACGGAGTTCTTTGAGCGTTCGGCGGCGCGGTCACATTCCCCCGCCACCAGGCCCGCGGAGATCCGCACGCCGCGGTTTTTGATGCAGCCCGCGGAGCGTGTGGCGAACGCGATCGTGCGGAGCCTGCGGCGGCCCCGGTCGGAGGTGTGGACAAGCCTGCCGACGCGCCTGTTCTTCGCGGGGCTGATGGCCTTTCCTGGGCTGCGCGACGCGGTGCTTGCGCGTAAGTACGCTCGTCCGTAAGAGCTGCACACAGGCCACGGGACGGGTGGACAGCCGCCCTACCCTTTCGGCCCATGCTGGAACTGGACTATTCGAACTGTCTTGCCGACCGCGTCGGCTCTCACGGGCTGGATCCTGACCTGCTCGCGCCGGGCTCGGAGCCGCACGAAGCCGCGGCGGCGAACACCCGACGCCTGGCATCCTCCCGCGGCAAGGGCTGGGAGCGTTGGCGCGAGCTGCCCTTTGACCCGATGCGCGCCGAGCACCTCGCGGGCGTGCGGGCTGTGGTGGAACGCTGCCGCGGACGGTTCGAGAACATGGTCGTGCTGGGGATCGGCGGCTCGGCGCTGGGGAACATCGCGCTGCAGGCGGCGCTGAACCCGCCGACGTGGAACCTGCTGCCGGAGCAGGCACGCGGCGGCGGGCCGCGTCTGTTCGTCGTGGACAACGTGGACCCCACCCACTTCCGCGCGGTGCTGGACGTGTGCGAGGCATCGCCCGGGGGCCTGCGCAAGACGCTGTTCAACGTCATCAGCAAGAGCGGTGAGACGGCGGAGACCGCGGCTCAGTTCATGGTCATCCGCGACATGATCTCGCGGGCGCTGGGCAAGGACTATGGGCAGAACATCGTGGCGGTGACGGATCCGTCGCGGGGAACAATGCGGCTGATCTGCGAGCGCGAGGGATACACGACCCTGCCCGTGCCCGACGGCGTGGGCGGACGCTTCAGCGTGCTCTCGCCCGTGGGGCTCTTCTCCGCGGCGATGTGCGGGATCGACATCGAAGCCCTGCTCAACGGCGCGGCGGACATGGATCGTGCGTGCAGCGAGCCGACGCTGGAAAAGAACCCCGCGGCGATGCTGGCGACGCTGCTCGTGGAGCTGGGCACGAACAAGGGAAAGACCAACCACGTCCTGATGCCCTACTCCAGTTCGCTCTACCTGCTCGCGGACTGGTACCGACAGCTGTGGGCGGAAAGCCTGGGCAAGCAGCGCGACCTGCGCGGCGAGACGGTGTACGCGGGCTTCACGCCCATCAAGGCGCTGGGCACGACGGACCAGCACAGCCAGGTGCAGCTCTACCGCGAAGGCCCCAACGACAAGGTGATCGGCCTGGTGGAGGTCGCCGAGTTCGACCGGGACGTAACGATCCCCGAGGGGCTGGGCGTAGAAGCACTGCGGTATCTGGAGGGAAAGACGATGTCCGCCCTGCTCAACAACGAGAAGCGGGCGACGGAGTACGCGCTGGTGGAGAGCCAGCGGCCCAACTACACGATCCGCTTCCCGAAGATCGACGCGTACCACGTCGGGCAGTTCATCAGCCTGTGGCAGATCGCCACGGCGTACGCGGGGCTGCTGCTGAACATCGACGCTTACGAACAGCCCGCGGTGGAACTGGGCAAGCAGGCGACCTTCGGGCTTATGGGACGGCCTGGGTACGAGAAGTACTACAACGCGGTCGCAGAGACGCTCGGGCCCCCGCGGCGGGTGGTGTAGGGAACGCCCAAGGGGAGGGCGGGGGGAGCTAACCACCTGCGTTCGGGGGGGGATGTCGAATAAGATGACGCCGCCATGCACGCCCGCTGGTTTGGACCCTATCGCCTCGTCCGCGCGCTGGAGCCCACGCGCGTCGGACCACGGGAGGCGAACCCCGCGCGAGCCCCTCAGGCGCGGCGATGGGCCGCGGTCCACGAACGCGAAACGAGCGGGCACCTGGTGTACACGCTGGAGCTTGCACGCCACCGGCTGAACGCACGTCGCTTCACCAACGCGCTGGAGCGGATCGCGGTGCTGGACCACCCCCACCTGCTGCCGGTGGAGACGTACTCGTTGGACGAGGAATGGGGCGGCGTGGTGGTGACGCCATACCTGGGCGATCCCGGCGGCGTAGTGACACTCGAAGAGCTGCTGGAAGCCAAGGGCGGACGTATGGACCCGTTTGAGGTTCAGCGCGGCGTCACGCATCTGCTGGAAGGTCTGGCGGAGGCGCACGCCCGGGGCATCGCGGACGGCAATCTGTGGCTCGACCGTGTTCACGTTGATCCTCGCGGATCGCTGCGGGTGGAGCTGGTGGGCCTGTGGCGGGAGATGTGGCGGGGTGGCGAAGTGGCAGAAGTGGTCGCCCGCGACGACATCCGGTCTGTCGCCGCGATGGCGTACCGCATGCTCACGGGTGTTGAGCACGGCACGGGCCCCGGCGCCCCCCTCGATGCACGCTGGGAGGCGTGGCTGCGGCGCGGGCTGGACCCGATCGACGGGTACGCCTCCGCGGAGGAAGCGCTGCGCGAACTGCCCTCCGGGCAGGCGGTGGCAAAGTCGCTGGGCGCGGGCGGCAGGATCCGCGCGGCGCTGTCGCGCATCCGCGCGGCGATGATCTAGCACCAGCTATTCGGGCAGAGGCCGGGGCCGCTCGGCGGCCTTCTCTACGGCATCCTTCGCGGCGAGGCTCTTCCGCACGCTCTCGACGAGCTCTCGCTGCTCGGGCGTAAGGATGGAGCTGAAGCGGGCGTCGATCACCTGCACGATGCGGTCCGCGTGGGGCGCATCCTTGGAAAGCTCCAGGCCCCGGAGCCAGGCTGCCGCGGGAGCCTGCAGCCCCTCCGCGACTTCGACCTGTCCGGTCGCGAGCAGCACGGTGCAGCGGAGCGAGGCGAGTTGCTCCTCGTCCACAAGATCATCGCCGCTGGGGGCGTTGTTGAGCGCTGCGAGCGCGGCTTCGGGCTGCCCTTCATCGAGCTCCAGTTCAGCCATCGCGATGGCGCCCTGGGCGATGGCCCGCAGCATCGCCGGGTCGGCCTTCTCGAACATGAGGCGGTCCGGCGAGGCGAGCAGGGCGAGCATGCCGCGGCGGAGCGACGGGTCCGTGATGTCCACGGCGACGCTGAGCAGCTCGTCGGCGGGAAGAGCGTTGCAGGTCTGCAGCAGGGCTCGGTGGGCGATCTCGGGAGTCGGAAGAGGCAGCAGCAACAGTTCGCGGACGGCCTGCTCGGTCGGGCCGTGGACGAGCACGGCACGGGCGGCGAGCACGAAGAGATCGGGGTCGTACGCCGCGGCGTCCAGAATCTCGCGCGTGAAGTCGCTGTACCAGACGAGGGCATCGCCCACGGCCTGGCGGATCGCGCCGTCGTCGGACCGCAGCAGCGGCGCAATGCGGCTGCGGTCGTCATCATCCCCGATGGAGGCGAGAAGAGAAATACCGGGGGGAGTCAGTTCGTCGTTGCCGAGTCCGCGCAGAACGGTGAGCAGGCGGGCCGATGCACCGTGGGCAAGCTGCCCGGCCCGGTGCATCCACCACGCGGCCTCAAGAGCCGCGCTGCGGGCGGGCGTCGCCGCTTCCGCCCAGCGGATGACTGCGCTCGAAAGCTCGGGCATGGGCCAGCGAGCGGCGGCCAGGAGCAGGTTCTGAGCCGCGACGGGATTGGTCTCGGTCAGGAGAGCCCGGGCCACGGCTTCGTCCGCACCTTCCGGCGCAAGCTGACGGACAAGCACCGCGGCGTCACCTCGAACGCTCGCCTCGGGGTGACTCAGCAGCTGAATGGCTGCATCCCCGACGGGGCCATCAAGCTGCCCCGCGGCGGAAAGCTCACGCCGGACAAGCTCAAAGCCGAGCTGGCGGACCTCGGCGGTTTCGTTGAGCAGCAGAGAGGCCAGAAACGCCGGGCGCTCCTCGGGCCGGGTGGCGAGGTGGAGCCGCCGGAGGGTGTCCACAAGCTGGGCGACCGCGGCGCGGCGTTCCTCGTCCAGCCGCCGCTCGCGGGCGCTCAAGGCGGAAAGGAGCCGAGCCCGCCACTGGGCGTCGTTGAGCTCGTTGACCTCCTCTGCGAAACGCCGCCAGGCGGCCCGATCCAGCGGAATGTCGTCCCGACCGGAGACGCGGACCAGGCACCGCATCGCGGCGAGAGCCGCGGCGTCGTCTGCATCGTCCGTGAGGTAGCGGCTCAGAATGCGGACGGTGTCCCGCAGGCGAAAGGGGGCAAGGGCGGGAATGATGCGGGCCGCCTCCTCCGGGGTCGCAGCCGCGGCGAGACGCTGCGTGACCATCGGAAAGAGCCGCACATGGGCCTCGGAGAGCCCGGCGAAACCATCGATGACGGCCTGCGTTGCGTTTCCCGCGGGCTCGTTGATGAGCTGCTGGAGGAGGTCGCGGACGGAGGCTTCTGCGGAAAGCCCGATCAGATCGCGGGCGGCGTCGGCACGCTGCTGGGGCGTGCTGAAGTCGTCGCGGATGATGGCGACCGCGGCCTGCGCCTTGGGGGAGAGGGTCGCGTCGGACAGTTCAACCTGGGGGACGAACGCCGCTGGAGAAGGGGCGGAGAGCAGCGCGCAGCACGCGAGCGCCAACGCACACAACGTGCGTCGTGCGATCAGCATTTTGCTGACTGCCCCGAGCAGCATGCGAGCACTCCAACTGCGACGGTGCGAGCCCCCCGCACCGGCACATCCTAGACCCCGCGATCAGGAACGCGAAGCAGTTCCATCCAACTTTGACGCAAGTTCGACGTCTTTGTCGCCCCGCCCCCACAGAATCACGACGATGTTCTGGTCGGCCTTCATCTCGCCCGCGAGCTTGAGAGCCTCGGCCACCGCGTGGGAGGCCTCGATGGAGGCGAGGATTCCCTCGGTGCGGGCGAGCAGGCTCATGGCGTGGAGCGCCTCGTCGTCCCCGGCGACCGTGTATCGGACGCGCCCCGCATCCTTCCAATAAGCGTGCTCGGGGCCGGCGAAGGCGTACGCAAGACCGGGGGCCACGCTGCGGACAGGGCCGGGGGCTCCGGAGGCATCGACGATGGCGTAGCCGGTCTGACCCAGGAGCGTCGCGGGCTGGCCCATGGAGATGGGCGCGGCGTGCTCGCCGGGAACGCCCGAGCGTCCCCCGGCCTCGACGCCCACCAGCTTTACCGTGGCATCGTCCACGAAGGGGTAGAAGACGCCCGCGACCTCGGCCCCCATGCCCACGCACGCGACCACCACATCGGGCAGCTTGGTGAGTTGGCGGAGGGATTGGGCCATGACCTCGCGCCCGACGATGCACTGGAAGTCGCGGACCATCGCGGGCAGGGGGTGCATCCCCACCGCCGCGGGAGGCGTCAGGAGCACCGAGCCGGGATTGCTCCGCCAGGCATTCCATGCGGCGGTGAGCGACGCGGCGCGGCTTTCGACCTCAACGATGGACGCTCCGAGCAGGGCCGCCCCGCGCAGCGCAGCCGCGCCGCCGTCCTCGACGGGCGCGAAGATCTGGCACTCCAGGCCGAAGTGGGCGGCCGCGGCGGCGACGGCGAGGGCGTGGGGGCCACCCACGGCGGGCGCGGCGAGCTTGCGAACGCCGGCCTTGACGGCGAGCAGGGCAAAGCCGAGGGCGTGGTTGATCGCGCCTGATCCTGTTGCGGCGAGGTCCTCACGCTTGAGCCAAAGTCGAGCCCCGTCCCCCTTGGGAAGGCGGCGGCGCGAGTGGGCCGTCAGTGCGTCGGCGCTGTAGAGCGGGGTCGCCCGTCCGGCGAAGGTGCGAAGATGGGAAAGAAGCTCATCCCAGAAGGCCGCGTCGTTGTACGCGCGGGCGTACCACTGTTGAAGCTGAGTGATCGCCGGGCGGGCGTCTTCCGGCGCGGTCGCGCCGCCGTATGCCCCGTACATGCCCTCTGGGTTGGGGACCTCGGAGAGCTTGGGGGGCGGAGCGGGCTTGGGCGGGGGCGTTGGCCCGCCGGATCGGGGCTGTGACGGGGCGGATGGCCTCATAGATGAGGTATTCATCGCCGGACCGGATGGTTCGGCTTGAAGAACCTCAATCTCAACGGCGTGTAGGGGCGAGTTCGGTGTCGCGGGTGAGGTGTCGGGCCCCCATCTTCCAGCAGACGCCGGCCAGGAAAATCGTCACGCCGACGAGGGTGAAAGCGAGGTTCATGTTGTCCCGCCCGTCGGCGGTCTTGAAGCGGTCGCTGATGGCGCCGATGAGCGGGGGCGAGATGGCGTCACCCAGCGCGTGAATGAGCAGGATCGTGACGGCGTAGCCCGTGGCCCGCATCGAAGGCGGCACGACGTTGGCGATTACCGTGTTCGTCGGGCCGGTGTTCATGAAGGCGAGGAAGAGGCAGATGCCCATCGCCACCCAGGCGAATGGGAAGGGCGCGTAGAGCACCAGGAGGAAGAAGGGGAACGCGGACATCATCGCCCAACCGGAGAGCTTGAGGTACGCGCCATCGACACGCGACCGGAGCCAGTCGCCCAGATAGCCGCCGAAGATGGTGCCCGCCAGGCCGGTGAAGACCGTGATTGCACCGAAGATGAGGTTGATGCGGGCGAGCTGAGCCGCGCCGGCCTCCCCCGCCTCGCCGCCCATCCGGAACTCGTGGATGTACGTCGGCATCCAGAAGGACATGCCGCCCACTGCGAAGGTCATGAGCGTCATGCCGCCAAGGTTGTACAGGTAAGAAGGAATGCGGAACAGCAGCAACACGTCCTGAATGCGGAAGCGATGAGTCGTGGCCTGCTTCTCGGAGGCTCCCCGCGGCGGGTCTTTCCTGAAGAACGACCACAGGCCCAACAGCAGCCCAGGAGGCACGACGACCAGGAAGGCCCAGCGCCACCCCTCGCGCCCGTCGAAGCCGTCCATCAGGTGGTTGATCTGACCGCCGATGACGTAGCCCAGGGCGCTGCCCACCGGGAGCGCGACGTTGAACCAGGCGAGAACGCTGCCGCGTTTCTCGATCGGGAACATGTCGGCGATGATCGTGGGAGCAACAGGCCCCCAGGCGGCCTCACCCACGCCGACCAGCACGCGGCAGATGAGCAGCATGGTGAAGGACGATGCCAGGCCGCAGGCCCCCGTCGCCAGGGACCAGAGCAGCACGCCGATGCCGATGATCGTCCACCGCTTCATGCGGTCGCCCATCCACCCGAAGAGCGGAGCGGCGAGCATGTAGGTCACGAGGAAGGCGGTGGCGAGCAGCCCCATCTGCCCCTTTGCGTTGGGGTCGTCGGGAGCGAAGAAGGCGGCCCGGACATTCAGCTCGATGGCCGAGAGCACGTAGCGGTCGATGTAGTTGATCAGGTTGATGGCGATGAGGATCGCCACCGAGAGCCGTGCCCCGGGCATGCGCCATACGGCCCGCGCGGCGAGCTGCGCCGGTGTAGGGGCGTTCGGAGACGCCGCGGGCGTTGAAGGAGTTGGAGAGACCGAATCGGACATTGGCGGGAGAGGTTAGCGGGATCGCGCCCGTTGTGCCCCTATCCGAGCGCGGCTTTCAGAAAGTCGGTCTGCATGTTCTTGGCGTCGTTGCTGACGCGCCCGAAGCCGATATGTTCCTGGGGAGCCCCGGTCTGCGGCCATGTGTGGAATCGGATGAGCCCGGGGTCGGCTCCCACTTCCTCGTAGCGCCGACGCAGGCGCTCGATGAACGAGCGCATGACGGCGACGGGGACTACCTCGTCCGCCTCGCTGTGCAGGGCGAGCAGCGGGATCGGCCGCCAGCCGTCGAGACGCTCCGCGGGGTTGACAGCCGCGACCTGCTCCGGGTCATGGGGCGCGATCCAGCGGGGATCGCGCGATTCGACTTCCGACGAGTGACCCGCGTACAGCGCGGCGAGGTCGCCGGTGGTGCCCTCCACAGCCGCGGCCTTGAAAGGGTGCGGGTCGCAGAGCCGCCGCAGTGTGATCATGCCTCCCATCGACATCCCGCCGATGGCGAGGCGGTCGAGATCGAAGACGCCCCCCCACTTCGGATCGGCGAGGTGCTCGACGACACGGTCGATCTCTTCGACGGCGAGAGCGATGTTCTCAAGCGTGTGCTGCGGGCCCTGACGCTCCGGGTCGGCCCGCTCGCCGTGGGCGGGCAGGTCGATGGAGCACGCGGCGATGCCGGCGCGGATCCAGCGGAGATAGCGGCCGGGGTCGAGCTCTTTGTTCGCGGTGCGGCCGTGCATCCAGAGCACGGTCGGCGCGGGCGTGGCCCAGTCCGGGTGACAGAGCAGCACCGGCACCTCGCCGAACCGCTCGGTCCGGCTCTGGCTCGCGAGTGATGACGGGAACTGAGAAAATCGATTCTGCTGGTTCACATGGACTCCTGGGCCAGCAGGTTACGCCCGTACTCACCCGGTTCGAACCAGTACGCATCCTCCATGTTGGGGATGATGACCGCGACGCCCCCCGGCGCGAGCCCGGCGTGCGCCGGAACACGGGCCCGGAGGGAGTGTCGCCCGGTTGAGCAGTGAATATCCATCACCTCGCCCAAGGGCTCGACCAGGCTGACCGGCACTTTCCACGCGTGCCACACCGGGGCCTGCTCACTGGGAAGGATTGGCGCGACCTCGCGCAGAGACTGGGGCCGCAGCCCCAGCACGATGGGACGGCCGACGTACTTGGAAAGGACGTCCACGTGCCGATCGCAGACGCGCACGCGGTATGCGCGCCCGTCGGGATCGGTGGAACCTTCTTCGAAGAGCATGCCTCCTGCCACGAACACCAGCCGCCCTTCGAGAAAGTTCATGGGCGGCGCGCCCAGGAACCCGGCCACGAAGCGGTCCGCGGGGCGTCGGAAGACCTCGAGCGGGCTGCCGACCTGCCGGATGCGCCCGCCGGAGATGACGATCAGACGCTGCGCGAGGCTCATCGCTTCCTGCTGGTCGTGGGTGACGTAGACCATCGTGGAGCGGGAGCGCATGTGGAGGGACTTGATCTCCGCGCGGACCTGGGCCCTGAGCCGCTCATCAAGATTGGAAAGGGGCTCGTCCAGCAGCACGACGCGGGCATCTCGCACCAGGGCGCGGGCGAGGGCTACCCGCTGTCGCTGGCCGCCGGAAAGCGCACGGGGCGGACGGTCGAGCAGTTCATCAATGCCGACGGCCTGTGCCGCGGCGTGGACGCGCCGGTCGATCTCGGCGCGGTCCGTGCCGCGCATGCGGAGCGGGAAGGCGAGATTGGCGCGGACGCTCAGGTGGGGATAAAGGGCGTGATTCTGGAAGACCATCGCCACGTCGCGTTCGTGCGGCGGGACGGCGTTGACGATGCGGCCGTTGATGGCGATGGTGCCTTCGGTGGGCTTTTCCAGACCCGCGATGAGGCGCAGCAGCGTCGTCTTGCCGCTGCCGGATGGGCCGACGAGCACGACCAGCTCGCCGGGCTGCACGTCCAGCGAAACGCGATCGACCGCGTTATGCACGCCGTCGTAGGACTTGGTTACCGCGTCGAGCGAGACGCCGGGCATGGGTCAGAGCATAGCGGGCGCGTCAGAGCTGCCACAGGCTGCTGCCCCAGGTGAGCCCGCCGCCGAAAGCGACGAACATGACCTTCATGCCGGGACGGATGCGGCCCTGCTGCATCAGCTCGTCGAGGCAGAGCGGGACGGAGGCCGCGACGGTGTTGCCCACCCGGTCGATGTTCACGTACAGCTTCTCGGGCGGGATGCCGAACCGCTCGCGGGCGCTCTGCAGGATGCGGGCGTTGCTCTGGTGGCAGACGTACATGTCCACCTGCTCAGGCGTGACGCCGCCCTTGTCCAGCGTCTCCGCGATGAGGTTGGAGAAAGTGCCCACGGCGAACTTGAACACCGCGGCGCCGTTCATCTGCACGTAGGTCTTGAGGCTCGGGTCGGGGGTGACGCCGGGAGGGAAGTCTCGATCCTCGTAGGGGATGTAGATGTCCTTCCAGCCGCGGCCGTCGGCGTGCATCGCCTGGGCGATCAGCCCGAGGGAAGAGTCATCGGTAGCCCGAAGGATGACCGCGCCCGCGGCGTCGCCGAAGATGATCGCGGTGGCTCGCCCCGCGGTGCAGTAGTTCATGTGCCTGCTGAGCGTGTCCGCACCGATCAGGGCGATGTTGCGGTACGAGCCCGCGCGGATGAGGTCGTGGCAGAGATTGAGGCCGAAGACAAACCCGCTGCACGCGGCGTTGAGGTCCATCGCCCCCGCGTTCCCGGCCCCGATCCGCTCCGACACCAGGCACGCGGTGGCGGGGCAGGGCATCTCGGGCGTCATGGTGGCGCAGACGATCAGGTCGAGCTCGCTCGCCTCCATGCGTGCGGCGGCGAGAGCCTTGCGGACCGCGGCGGTGCTGAGCGTGGAGGTGCACTCCCCGGCCTGCTTGTCGATGATGCGACGCTCGCGTATGCCCGTCCGCTGGACGATCCACTCGTCGTTGGTGTCCATGAGCCGCTCGAGGTCGGCGTTGCTGAGGACGCGGCTGGGGAGCTGAGACCCTGTACCCGCGATTCGGACCCCGACGCGGCCTGCGGTCATACCTTCACGCCCTCGTCTACGGGGTCGGGCTTGACGACCTGTGAGCGGGGCATCACCTTCTCGATCTCGGCGAGGCGATGGACGATGGCCTCGTTCACGTGGTTGCGGATGTACGTCCGGCAGTTGCGGATGGCGGCCCGGATGGTGCGGGCCTCGCTGCTGCCGTGGGCGATGAAGCAGCCGCCGTTGACGCCCAGCAGCGGAGCGCCGCCGTACTCGTGGTAGTCGTTCTTGGCGTAGATCGCCTTCACCACCGGCTCGAACTTCATCATCAGGCCGGGGTCCTGGAGCATGATCTCCGCGGCGATGGCCTTGAAGAGGCTCTTGGCCATGCCCTCCGCCGCCTTCAGCAGCGTGTTGCCCACCAGCCCGTCGGTGACGACCACATCGGCGGCGCCGTCGAAGAAGTCGCGGCCCTCGATGTACCCGATGTAGTTGAGGCCCGGCGTGGCCTTGAGCAGGTCGCGGGTCTGCTTGATGAGCCCGGTGCCCTTGGCTTCCTCGCTGCCGATGTTCATCAGGGCGACGCGGGGGTTCTCGATCTTGTGCACGTGGCGGGCGTAGATGTCCGCCATGATGGCGTACTGCCAGAGGTGCTCGGGCTTGGGCTGGGGGTTGGCCCCCGCGTCGGTCAGCACCACCGGGCCGTGGAAGACCGGGACGGTGACGGCGATGCCGGGACGGATGACGTGCCGCAGACGCCGCATGCAGAGCGAAGCCGCGGCGACGCAGGCGCCGGTGTTGCCCGCGGAGAGCACCACGTCGCAGTGGCGCGGGTGACGCAGCGAGCCCAGCTCGGACATGCGGACGATGGAGGAATCGGTCTTGGTCTTGACGGCCTCGACCGCGGACTCGCCCATGTCGATGACTTCGGAGCAGTCAACGATCTCGATGCGCGGGTCGGAGTCGCTGATGCCGCGTTCGGTGAGCACCTCACGGATGAGCGAGGCGGGGCCGACGAGGACGATCTGATCCCCCGGGGGGAGATCGTCCAGCGCCATGATGCATCCCTTGAGGATGGCGTCGGGCGCGTGGTCGCCGCCCATGATGTCCACGGCCACACGAACAGGTTTGTCGGCGGGCCGTTCGCTGGAGTGAGTGCGGTGCATGAGTGAATTGCAGAAAGGACGCGCCAACAGCGCGCCGGGAGTCTACCAGCCGCGCAGACGGCTCACGACTTGGCGACGCCGATGCCCAGCTTGGGCACCTTGATCTGAAGGCCCGCCCGCACGTACCCCGAGTCCTTTGCAGCCCGGTGGTGCAGCTTGGCCATGCCGGTCAGCGGGCACACCGACGGGGTGATGGGCTTAAGGGCGTGGTGGCTGCGGCGGCGGCGGGTACGACCAGGACTGACTCGATGGGTAGGTTGCATGGAAAGAACTCCCGCCAGGCCGGGTCACGGTCCACGGCGATCAAATGCCTGTAAAACCCTCGGAAACCGGCGTTGATCCGGCCCGGAATTCCGAGTGGTAACGGTAGGTGAATGGATGGGCCGTGTCAATCCGCGCCCGCCGCCACTGGACCCGCGGCAAGAGCCCGGTAAACTACGCACTCCTCGACTCACGGGGCCGGAAACGGCTCCCGGGAGAAGGGGAATGGGCCTCCCTAGCTCAGTTGGTAGAGCAGCTGACTCTTAATCAGCGGGTCGTAGGTTCGAGTCCTACGGGGGGCACTTGAAGACGCCTCTGCGAGCATCCCAGGGGCGTTATTCATTGGCAGCGGCGGAGCGTTGATCGGAGCCCCGAAGCCACGGCTACACCCCGGCTACAACTCGGACGCTTGAACCTGTTTCGCCCTCCCGCCTCCGCACGAAGCGCCGCGAGTGTCTCCGTTCGTGCCTCATCGGGTCGGTTTGGCGGATATGGGAGCGCATCGACGTAGGACCGGGCAAGCATCCCCGGCTCCGCCTTCGCCCGCGTCCGGTCGAACACTCGGGCCATCTCCTCCGCCACAGCCAAGGGGAGCGGTATACGCCGCAAACGTAACGCGCTGCTGAACCGGCCCGGCCACGTCTCCCGGAAGACGCCCCGGAGCATCCGCTATAGCTCCGGGAAGTCGGACTCGCCCGCCGCGTTCACGAGCACAGGCACGGCGTCCCAGCGGAAAGGGCGCTTGATGGAAGTCCAAATCAGCTCGCAGCAATGCCGACGAGCTACCCCGCCTGAGGCTCGTCATTCTCCACCGTGCGCGTGGCGGTGGGCTGGGTGATGATCGGCTTCGGGCCGCCGGCGCGGGTGATGAGGGAGACTCCTTCCGGCAGGTTGCGTGCAATCGCGGCGACCACATCGCCTTCCAGGGCGCGGGAGAAGAGGCTGCGGCGGCTCTTGCCCATGATCAGCTCGTCGCAGCCGAAGGTGACGGTGTAATCCAGAATTTCCGCGGCGATGTCGGTCGCGGTGATGTAAATCGGGAAGAAGGGCACGTTGTTCTGGCGGCAGACCATCGCCGCGTGACCGAGAGCGGCCTGTGCCTCGGGGTCGTCCTCGATCTGCGGGAGCTGGCCGGGGCGAACGTCCATGACCCGCAGCACGCGGACGTACATGCAGAAGAGCACGGCGCCGCGCTTCCTGGCCCGTTCCACGGCATACTCGACGTTCTCGTGGCCGCGGACGGCGAGCATGATGCGCGGCACGCCGGTGGGAATCTTGGGCGGGGCCTGACGGAGCTGCGCGAGCCAGCCCTCCTGGGGCACCTGCACGATGGGTGCGGGCGGAAGGAAGAGCTGCACCAGGAAGCGGGCGACCAGCACCGTGCCCATGGACGCTGCGGCGAAGAGCGTCGCCTTGGGCTTGGCGACGATGATCGTCAGCTCGATGGCGGCCATGAGCCCGCCGAGCGCCCACAGCCCCCACCGCTCCCAGTGCTTGATATCAAGCGCGCGGTTGTACGCGCACGAGAGCAGGTTGACGGTGATGGCCCCGACCACGCCGATGGCGTACAGCTCGCTCAGCGTCTTGACGTCGCTGGTCAGCAGGACCAGCACCGTGGGCAGCCCGCACGCGATGATGAGTCCGCGCCAGGGAACGCCGGAGTAGTTGAGCTTCGCGAGGCCGGGCGGCAGCTCGCGGTCGCGTGCGAAGGCGTAAATTACCGAGACGATGGCCATGATCGCGGTGTTCGCCGCGGAAAGAAGCAGCAAGGCGAACACAATGCCCGCCGTCATTCCGAAGACGCGGCCCACGTTCTCGCCGAAGGCGCGCGTCGCGGCGATGGTCGCAAGCCCCTTCACGGCGGTGTCGCGGTACGCCTTCACCTCCCGCGGCACGGCCTCGGCCGAAAGCTTGTTGCGGACCTCGTAATGCTGATAGTCGGGGGTCGCCGGGTCCGAGGGCGTCATGGACAGGACCTGGACCGGCTTTTCACCGCCCGGAAGCGGCGCGGTCTGCTGAACAACGTCGGGCGTGCGCGAGGCGTGGACAGGGTTGTGGATCGCGTTGAGGGCCGTGGCAAAGACGAGGTTCAGCACGATGACCTCGACGAGCACGGGCCAGATGGTGCGCCTGGCCGTGCGGGCCACAGGCTGCTTCATCATGCCGGTCATGTTGGCGACGGCCTCGACGCCCGAAAGTGCAAGCACGATGCGGACAAGCGCCTCCCAACGCTGCCCGGTTGACTCCACGCCCGGAACGGTCGAGACGGTGTTCGCGAGCCCATCTCGCAGGTACGGGATGCAGAGCACACCGATGATGGCTGATGACGCGATGGCGACCACCGCGACCACGATCGCCAACCGCCCGGCGCTTCTCGCCCCGAGCCAGTTCACCGCCCCCAGCGCGATGACGGTGCCGATGACGGCGGGCACGATGTAGGGCTCCGGCACGCCCAGGTAGTGGAACCCATCCACCGTGGAAAGGGTGGCCGTCACCACAAAGTTGCAGAGCAGCAGCGTGCCGCCGACCACCGAGAGCGTGCGGTTGATGGGTCTCGCGGCGGTGTAGACCCCGCCTCCGTCGGGAAATGAGCGGCAGACGATCGTGTAGGCCCACGCGACCGCCATCATGATGACGGACATGAAGGCGAGATAGATCAGCGAGGCGTGACCGCTGTAATAAAACGCCAGGCCCAGGACATAGAGGCGGCTTGTGCCCCAGTCGCCGAAGAGCAGCGCCCCGGCGTGCCGCCAGTTGAGGTCCCGCGGTCTGCTCTCGGCCGTGAGCATGGTGGGGACTGTATCGGCCCTGGGAAAGCCGGGCCTGAAGGCGGTCTTTCTGACTCCCCACGGCAGTTCATTGAGTACGCGGCTGGCGCGGTCTTAGACTGACGTATGCCACGAATCACCCGAGCCGCGCTGATCCAGGCCTCTACCCCGCTCACCGACGCTCCCGACCTGCGGAAAGTCAAGGAGGCTGCGATTGAGAAGCATCTGGCGCTGATCGCACAGGCCGCGGACCGCGGAGCGCAGGTGTGCTGCCTTCAGGAGATCTTCTTCGGGCCGTACTTCTGCGCGGAGCAGAACGTGCGCTGGTATCAGACGGCGGAGCGCATCCCGGATGGGCCGACGATCCGGCTGATGCAGGAGCAGGCGAAGAAGCACGGCATGGTGCTGATCGTGCCGATCTTCGAAGAGGACTCGACGGTCAGCGGCCGGTACTACAACGCCGCGGCGGTGCTCTCGCACACGGGCGAGTACCTGGGCCGCTACCGCAAGCACCACATCCCCCACTGCCACCCCGGATTCTGGGAGAAGTTCTACTTCACGCCCGGCGACGGCGGATACCCGGTATTCCAGACCCCCTTCGGCAAGATCGGTGTGTACATCTGCTACGACCGGCACTTCCCCGAAGGAGCGCGGGAGCTGGGCCTGAACGGCGCGGAGATCGTGTTCAATCCCTCGGCGACGGTGGCGGGGCTCTCGGAGTATCTCTGGAAGCTCGAGCAGCCGGCGCACGCGGTGGCGAACCAGTACTACGTCGGCGCGATCAATCGCGTGGGAACCGAGTCGCCCTGGAACATCGGCGAGTTCTACGGGCAGAGCTACTTCTGCAATCCCCGCGGCGAGATCATCGCGCAGGCCTCGCGCGACCGCGACGAGGTGGTGGTGGCCGACCTCGATCTGGACATGATCCAGGAAGTGCGGAACGTGTGGCAGTTCTTCCGCGACCGCCGCCCGGAGACCTACACGCAGGTCGCAGTTTGCAGGTAGTCATTACCACAAACACACTGAGACGCAGAGACATGAAAGCCCGCCTCCGCTCCTCGGTGTCTCTGTGGTGAAATACTGATTGACGCTCAGGGCAGCTACCCGGCGGTGTCCGGTTCCCGGGTCGGAGCGCTGTCCAGCTCACGGGCGAGCAGGTCCGCATAGCCGCAGTCGATCAGCTCGCCCATCGCGGGCCGGAACTTCTCCTGCAAGTTGGCGACGGCCTCGGCGCACCGTGCCGCGTCGTAGTCCCGCGTGACGAGCGCCTCGAACTCGATGAACGTCCCCAGTCCCTCGACGGTGTCGAGGTGGATGCGGACGTTGCCGAGCATGTACAGCTCGCGGCGTTTGCGCACCACCAGCCACACCGGGAGCGGCGTCGTGCCGAACCGCTCAATCGCCTGCTCCTGCGAGTAGATGGTGAAGTTGCTTGGCTTGGCGCCGGCCCTCGTGGGGCGGTCGTAGAAGATGAACTCGACGGGCTCGTCCTGCGTCTCTCGCTTCTTGAGCTTGCCGCTGGGGATGCGGTAATAAGTGTCGGTCTGGTCGAAGGTGAGGATGTAGGTCGCCCCTATGCCGCGGGCGATGGTGCGTGCCAGCGGCAGGTCGCGAAGCTCGGCCTTGAGTTCGATGTTCTGCATCGAGGTGTTCTTCTTATCGGCCGCCCGACTCCGCCTCTTTCAAGGCCTCCAGCAATCGGGCTTCGTCCCACACCTCGATTCCAAGCTCCCGGGCCTTGTCGAGCTTCGAGCCCGCCTCAGCCCCCGCAATAACGAGACTGGTCTTTTTGGAGACCGACCCGGTGACCTTCGCCCCCAAGGCCTCGAGCTTTTCCGTCAGTTCGGTCCGCTCGAAGTTCTCAAGAGCGCCCGTGAGCACGATGGTCTTGCCCGCGAAGGGGCCGGTGGTCGGACGCTGCGCCGCGGGGGTGTAGTCGTGAGAGGTCAGGTCCACGCCCGCCTTCGCCAGCTCCGCGAACGTGCGCTTCGCCGCGCTGCTGTGGAGATACTCGTGAACCACGGGAGCGGTGTCCTTGCCCAGGCCGGTTTCGGGACGCTGGGAAGGATCTTCCGGGAAGCCCATAGCTCGGGCCTCTTCCCTGCTGAGAGACTTGGGGCGCAGCTCCTTCTCATCCGCGGCGAGCAGAGCATCGATGTCCTTGAAACGGCGGGCGAGCATTTTCGCGGTGACGTCGCCCACGTGCCGGATGCCCATGCCAGCGAGCACCTTCGCCAGCCCCCGCTTCTTGGCGGCCTCGATGCCCGCGAGCAGGTTGTCCACCTTCTTCTCGCCCATGCGATCGAGCTTGAGCAGCTCGTCCCGGTGCTCGGCGAGGCGGAAAATGTCGGCGAAGGTGTTGAGCGGGATCTTTGATTCGCTGCGGATCTGCTCGACGGTCTTTTCGCCGAGCCCCTCGATGTCCATCTGCTTGCGGCCCGCGAACCACACGAGTTTTTCGAAGATTTGAGCCGGGCACTCGGGGTTGACGCACCGGCGCGCTGTTTCCAGCACCGGGTTCTCCAGCGCCTCGGGCGGCTCGACCTCGACCGGGCCGCCGCACTCGGGGCACACCTCCGGCGCGGCGATCCGCTCCGCGCTCGCGGGGCGCTCCTTCAACACCACCCCCACCACCTGCGGGATGATCTCCCCTGCCTTTTCCACGTACACCGTGTCGCCGATGCGGATGTCCGTGCGCTCGCCTTCGACTTCCGTCGCCGCGTCGCGGATGCGCCCGTAGTTGTGCAGCGTCGCGTGCTGGACTTTCGTCCCCGCAAGCACCACCGGCTCCATCACCGCCCGCGGCGTGATCTTGCCCGTCTTGCCTACCTGGTGCTCCACCCGCAGCAGCTTCGTCGTCTTGCGCTCCGCGGGGTACTTGTATGCGATGATCCAACGCGGGCTCTTCGCCGTCACGCCCAAACGTTCTTGCAGGTCGTAGCGGTCCACGCGCACGACCATGCCGTCGGTCGCGAACTCCAGCCCATGCCTCAGCTCGTCGAATCGCCTGATCGCCACCACAGCGGCGTCGATGGTTTCGCAGGGAATGGTCCCGCTCACCGCCACGCCCATTTTCTTGATCTTCGCCAGAAACTCGGTGTGCGACGCGGCGAAGCCCGCATCGCTGATCTCGCCGCGGCCGTGGGCGAGGAACCCCAGGCGGCGCGAGGCGATGAGCTTGGCGTCGAGGTTCTTCATCGTTCCCGCGGCGGCGTTGCGCGGGTTCATGTACAGCTCCAGCCCCTGCGCCTCGCGCTCGACGTTGATGCGGTTGAACTCCTTGAGGGGCAGGTAGACCTCGCCGCGGATTTCGAGAACTTCAGGCGCGTCGCCCTCAAGGCGAAGGGGGATGGAGCGGATGGTGCGTGCGCCGTGGGTCACGTCGTCGCCTCGAACGCCGTCGCCGCGAGTGAGGGCGCGGACGAGCCTGCCGCGTTCGTAGCGAAGGGAGAGCGCCAGACCATCGATCTTGGGATCGCAGGCGAGCATCGGAAGCTCGCGTGATGCGAACAGCGAATCCCCCGAAGACTGGCTGTCCAGGCCGAGCCCCCGCAGCACGCGCGCGTACCACTCGCGCAGCGTGCCCTCCTCGTAGGTGTTGTCGATCGAGAGCATCGGCAACGTGTGCGGGTAGGTCTTGAAGCCCTCGATGGGCTCCCCGCCGACGCGGTGCGTGGGGCTTTCGGGGTCGTCCAGCTCCGGGTGATCCTGCTCGAGCCGGGCCAGCTCCGCGAGCAGGCGGTCGAACTCGGCGTCCGACATGATCGGGGCCGCATCGACGTAATACGCCCGATTGGCGCGGTTCAGCAGCTCGCGCAGCTCCTTCACGCGCGCCGCGGCCTGGTCCAACTGCTGGGTCTGCTTCGTCACGGGTGAATGGTAACGGCGAAGGTCACGCCGCATAACCGCCGCCTACCCCGCACCGCATCACCCGCGGCTGTTCCTACCATCCGACATGCCCGCCCGCATCATTGACGGCGTTCAGCTTTCCAACCGTTTCCGTGAGCAGATCAAGGCTCGGGTCGAGGCCGTCCGCGCCGCGGGCGGACACGTCCGGCTTGACGCGGTGCTGGTGGACTCGGGCGACAACGGAGCCCGGGTCTACGCCGAAAACCAGGCCAAGACCTGTCAGGCGATGGGGATTGAGTACCGCCTGCACCGCCTGCCCCAGGGTGCGGGCTACGACGACATCGCCGGCCGCATCCTGCTGCTCTCCACCGACGACTCCGTCACCGCGATGATGCTCCACCTTCCGCTTCCCGAAGGGGTGGACACGCACCGCATCCAAGCCCTGATCCATCACGAGAAGGACGTCGAAGGCGTCAATCCCGCCAACATCGGCAACATCGTCTACGGCCGCTCCTCGCTCGCCCCCTGCACCGCGCTCGCGGTGGTGAAGATGCTTGAGTCAGTCCACGGCGTGGACGGCTCGCGCCCCTTCCTCGCGGGCAAGATGGCGGTTGTCGTCGGTGCTGGGGACGTGGTGGGAAAGCCCATCGCCGTGCTGCTGATGCGTCAGGAGGCGACGGTCATCTCCTGCAACAAGCACACGCCGATGCTGCCGGACCTGACCCGCAGCGCCGACATCCTCGTAGCCGCGGCGGGCGTGCCGGGGCTGATCTCCGCCGAGATGGTGCGCCCCGGCGCAATCGTGATCGATGTCGGCGTCAGCCGCGTGACGGGCCCGGACGGCAAAACCCGGACCGTCGGGGACGTGCGGTTCGATGAAGTCTCTCAGGTGGCGGGGCACATCAGCCCGGTTCCGGGGGGGGTGGGGCCGGTAACCGTGGCCATGCTCCTGCTCAACGTGGTGGAGGCTGCGGAGCGCCGGATCGGCCGGCGCACCTCCCCCGCCGTGCTCTAAGCCCGCGGCAGGCGGCCTGAACATTCCTTTACCGCGTGTCCTACACTTGCCAAGCCCATCGGGCAGGAGCGCCTCATGACGACCCTCGCATTCTGGAACTTCAGCGGCTGGGAGCTGCTCATCATCGCGGGCATCGCCCTGCTCATTTTCGGCAAGCGGCTCCCCGAGGTCGGGCGCAGCCTGGGCAAGGGCATCGTCGAGTTCAAGAAGGGGCTCAAGGGAATCGAGGACGATATCGAGGCCGAGTCCAGCCGTCCGAGCCGCGACCTTCCCGCGACGGCCAACCGCGCCCCCCTGCCGGCGACTGATGATCGTCGCGTGGTCCACGAGGTCCGCGCCGAGCGGCAGGAACAGGTCGGCGCCGCCGAGCCCCCCGCTCAGCGCGAGTAATCGCGTTCAGATTCCATCACCGTCCAGGATTCGCCCGAGCCCTCCGAGGATCGAGCCTTCTTCGCGTGCGCGCCCACCCGCCCGCGGCGCCGCGGCGTGGATGCGGTCCGCAAGACGGCTGAAGGGCAGCGTCTGCAACCACACCGTGCCCGGCCCGGTCAGCCGCACAAAGAAGAGCCCTTCACCGCCGAAGAGCATGTTCCTGAAGCCGGGCACCATCTGGATGTCATAGTCCACCGTGGGCTCGAACGCGACCAGGCACCCCGTGTCAACGCGGAGCACTTCGCCCGGCTTGAGCTTCTGCTCGATGATGGTGCCGCCGGCGTGCATGAACGCCTGCCCTCGCCCGGAGGGGCTGGTCAGCTTCTGCAGGATGAAGCCTTCGCCGCCGAAGAGGCCCGCGCCGATGCGCTTGGTGAAGGCGATGTCCACCGTCACGCCGCGGGCGGCGCAGAGGAAGGAATCCTTCTGGCAGAGCAGCGTCCCGTTGTGGTCGCCCAGTTCGACAGGAATCACACGCCCCGGATACGGCGCGGCGAAGGCGACGTCCTGACGGGTCGGCGCGTTGTTGGTGAAGTAGGTGATGAAGAAGGAGTCGCCGGTGAGGACGCGCTTGCCGGCCTCGAACAGCTTGCCGAGCAGGCCGCCCCCCTGCTTCATCGAGAGCTGCGTGCCCATCTCGATGCCCTGCTGCATGTACATCATCGCCCCCGCCTCGGCGACGACCGCCTCGTTCGGGTCGAGCGTGATGACGATCGCCTGCAGGTCCTCGCCGATGATCCGGTAGTCGATGGTGTCGGGCGTGGTCATGGTGTGTGCTTCTCCGGGTGAGAACGGCGCAGCGTAACGGCACGTATTCGTCGGAAGTTGGCTTTCACGATTTCTCGGCCACGGGCGGGAAGTACTCCGTCCACCGGCGCGTGACCAGTTCCCGCGTCGCGTCGTCCATCACGATCAGCGGCGGCCAGTCTCGGACGGGAAGGCCGTTGGCGTATTCGCCGGACAGCTTGGGCGTGGCGTCGAACGCGACGCGCCGCCCGCACACGCTCAGCGAGCGATCCCGCTCCGGGTCCGCGTTCGCCAGCCAATGGAAGAGCGCCGAGTCCGCATCGCGCACGTCCGCTTCCGGCCCCACGAGCACCATGTACCGCGGCAGGCTCACCTCATTGGGCAGCGCGCCCAGCGCCTTGACCATCCGCACGCCGTCTCCCGGCTCCTTCTTCTCCATGCGGACCAGCAGCCAGTGCCCGCCCAGCGAGGCCGGAATCGCGGCGTCCAGCACGCCCGGCAAGGACCGAACGCGTGCCTCCGCGGCCTCAGCCGCGGTCCCAAGCACGGCGTCGATGGGTGTGCTCCGGCACAGCTCCGCGGCGAGCGGCTCCTGCGAACGAGGCGCGGGATGAACCTCCGCCTCGTTGGTCTTTCCAGTCGCGTCCAGGCCGATCTTGCCGCCCGCGCCAAGGAACGGCGCTGCGTGGTCGAGAATGTCCAACGGGCCGCGGACTAGCTCCGTGTCGCGGGCCGGAACACACCGCTCCCCCACCGCGCTGAGCACCGCGCCGGTGTCGTGCACGTCCACGTCCTCATCCACTACAACGATGGTCTTGGTCCAGCTCATCTGACCCGCGCCCCAGATCGCGTGCATCACGCGCCGCGCGTGATAGGGATACTCCTTGCGGATCTTGATGAACGCACAGTTGTGGAACGCCCCGAACATCGGCAGGTCGTAGTCGATGATGTCCGGCACGATGGTGCGCAGCAGCGGAAGGAAGAGCCGTTCCGTCGCCTTGCCGAGGTAATAGTCCTCCTGCGGCGGCAGCCCCACGATCGTCGTGGGATAAATGGGATCGCGACGGTGCGTGATCGCCGTCACCTCCAGCACGGGGTAGCGGTCCGGAAGCGAATAAAACCCGGTGTGGTCGCCGAAGGGGCCTTCGAACACCGCGCCAGGACCCAGCGGATCGGACGAAGCGCGAGGATCCCAACCCGGCAGCCCCGCGCGATCGTCCACGTAGCCCTCAATCACGATCTCCGCGTTCGCGGGCACCGCCAGCGGCACAGTCTTGCAATCCACCAGCGGGATCGGGCCGCGGTTGAGGAACCCGGCCAAGAGCAGCTCGCTGATGCCCGGCGGCATCGGAGCCGTCGCGGCATAGGGCAGCACGCTCTCGCCCCCCAGGACAATCGCCACGGGCATCCGCTCGCCGCGTGCTTTCCACGAGCGCCAGTGCCGCGCCCCGTCATGGTGCATGTGCCAGTGCATGGCGAGCGTGCGCTTGCCGAAGAGCTGCACGCGGTACATGCCCACGTTCCGACTCGTCGGCACGGGGTTGCCCACATCGTCCGCGTGGATCGTGTGTATGCCGGCCAGCGTGATGTACCGGCCCCGGTACAGCCGCTCCCACTCTTCCCCACGCTCCACGCCGGGTACGCCCGCGTTCACGTCGGGGTATCCGAACCGCCCAAGGTCGCCATCCAACGGCCAGCAGCGCAGCAGCGGCAGCCGCCGCAGGTCCACCTGGTCCCCGGTCAGCACCACTTCCTGGCACAAACCCGTGCGAACCTTCCGCGGCGGGATCTTCGCCAACTCCATCAGCTCCGGCAGCATCTGAAGCTTGGCCAGCAGCGTGGGCGGTGGCTCGGGCTTCACGAGCTTGCCGATCCGCTCCGCCAGCCCCTCCAGCCCGTGCACCGGGTCGCACCCCAGCGCCATTTCCACGCGCCGATAGCTCCCGAAGGCGTTGATGAGCACCGGCCAGTCGGAGCCCTCCACGTTGTCGAAGAGCAGCGCATGGCCGCCAAGGTGATGGTGCGCCGGATCGGTGCGACGCGCCGCTGGGGAGGGCAGCCCCGCCGCGGGCATCTTGCTCACACGGTCCGCGATCTCGCTGATCTCCAGCACCGGAGAGACGCGGGAAGAAATGCGCTTCAGTTCCCCCGCGCCGGCCAGCGCACGCACAAACTCCTGAGTAGTCTCATACATTCCCCCAACCCTATGTCGCCACAGCCCCCCACCACGCTCAAAGCCCACGAACACGCCGCCCGGCGCGACTGGCCGGGTTACTTCGCCGCGGTCGAGGGCAAGCCCGCCCGCGACACACTGCTCAAGGCCCTGCTGCTCTTTGAAAAGGAGTCCCCCGCCGACCGCCTCGCCATCGACCTCGGCTGCGGCAGCGGGCGGGACACGCTCGAGCTGCTCGCCCGCGGCTGGCGCGTGCTCGCGATCGACTCCAGCCCCCTCGCGATCGAGCTCCTGCGTCAGAAAGTCCCCAACGAGCATCTCCCCCGCCTGGAAACCCGCGTCACGGGGTTTGAGGGCCTCACACTCCCCACCGCCCAACTCGTCAACGCGAGCTACGCCCTGCCTTTCTGCGACCCGCCCGCTTTTCCGCGTTTATGGAAGGCCATCTGCGACGCCATCCCCGTAGGCGGCCGATTCGCGGGGCAGTTCTTCGGCGACCGCGACGCCTGGGTCCGCCTCAAGGACCGCACTCACCACACCCGCGACCAGGTCATCGAGCTGTTCCGCGACTTCGTCCTTGAGGACTTCAAGGAAATTGAAAACCAGGAAACGGGAACAAACGGCGAAGTCAAGGAGTGGCATATCTTCCACGTTGTCGCAAAGCGCCGAGTGTGATCCCCAACGAGGCCACGCATGTCCGACCTCGCTCTTGATCTAGCGCACGTGTCGAAGGTGTACCCCGGGCGCGTCCAGGCGCTGCACGGAATCGAAATGCGCGTCCGCCGCGGCGAGATCTTCGGCCTGCTCGGGCCGAACGGCGCGGGCAAGAGCACGCTGGTCAAGATTCTGCTGACGGTGATCAAGCCCACCCGCGCGGAGGGCACGATGCTCGGCCACCCCGTGGGCCACAAGCCCACGCTCGCGCGTGTGGGGTATCTGCCCGAGCACCATCGCTTTCCTGAGTATCTGACCGGAGCCCAGGTGGTGGACTTCTACGGAGCTCTGGCCAAAACGCCCCGGCGCGAACGCCGCCGCCGCGCCGGCGCGCTGCTCGATCTCGTCGGCATGACCGCATGGGCCGACAAGCGCGTCCGAGGCTACTCCAAGGGCATGCGGCAGCGCATCGGCATCGCCCAGGCACTCATCAACGACCCGGACCTGGTCATCCTCGACGAACCCACCGACGGCGTGGACCCCGTCGGCCGCCGCGATATCCGCAACATCGTCACGCGCATCCGCGACGAAGGGCGCACCGTCTTCATCAACAGCCATCTGCTCAGCGAGCTGGAGATGGTCAGCGACCGCGTCGCGATCCTCGTGCAGGGGCGCGTCGCGACGCAGGGAACGCTCCGCGAGCTTACCGACCACCGCACCTATTACGCGGTCTCCATCGCCGACGCAGCGCCGGAGCAGACCTTCCAGTCGCTCCTTCAGCCCGGCCCGGACAATGCACGGATCCTGCCCTGGACCGCCAACGCGGCCAACCCGACGCGCTGCACGATCAACGGCTCGGACCTGCACATCGAGACGGCCGACGCCGCGGTGATCCAGCCGCTGATTGACGCCCTCCGTGCCCGCGCGGTCATCATCCGCCAGGTGCGGTGCATCCGGCCTTCGTTGGAGGACCTGTTCATGGAGGCGGTGAGAGACCCGCTCACCGGCGAAGCACTCCCGCCCGGCGCCGCGAACCGGAAGGGGGCCCGCCCGTGATCACCCAGACCCTCGCCCTGCTCCTGGACGGCTACCGAGAGCTGAACGCCAAAAAGCTCTTCTGGATCACGCTGCTCTTCTCCGGGCTGCTTGTCGGCGTGTACGCCTGCTTCGGCATCACCGAGTACGGCATGACGTTCCTGGGCATGCGTGTGCCCATCCCGATGGTGAACTCCAAGATCTACCCGCCCGAGGTCTTCTACAAGATGGGCTTCGTGGACTACGGCGTGGGCATGTGGCTCGCGTGGGGGGCCACCATCCTCGCGCTGGTCTCCACCGCCCCGATCTTCCCCGACTTCCTCGCGGGCGGGGCGATCGAGCTTGTTCTCTCCAAGCCCATCTCCCGTGTCCGGCTCTTCCTCACCAAGTACTTCACCGGCCTGCTCTTCGTCGCCCTTCAGGTCAGCGTCTTCACGCTCGCGAGCTTCCTGGTCATCGGCATCCGCGGCGGGCTGTGGGAGTTCAAGGTCTTCCTCGCTATTCCCATCGTCCTGTGCTTCTTCAGCTATCTCTTCTGCGTCTGCACGCTGCTGGGCGTGCTGACGCGCTCGACCATCGCCTCGCTTCTGCTCACCCTGCTGTTCTGGTTCTTCATGTGGGTGTTCAACGCCGCGGACGCGGGCACCCTCATGGGCCGCACCTACTACGAGAAGGAAATCCAGCTCATCACCGAGCGCCTGCCCCGGATGGAGGCCGCCGCCGCGGCGATGCTCGACGCGCAGACGCCGGAGGAAGAGCGCAAGCCCGGCGGGCCGGAGAAGTACACCCCCGAGCAGCTCGACGCGGTTAACCCCATCCTCGCCAAACGCCGCAAGGACCTGGCCGAGGCCCGCTCGATGCACGAGCGCCTCGTGTTCTGGAACGACCTCACCGTCAACATCAAGACCTTCCTGCCCAAGACCGGCGAGACGATCTACGTCCTCAAGCGAGCCCTCATCTCCGATGAGGAGATCAAGCGGTTCAGGGTCGAACTCCAGAACGCCCCCAAGCCCGAACAGCGCCGACGCAACGGCGAAGCCCGCCGCGCGGAAAAGAACAACGAAGACGATGTAAGGGTCAGCGGCGACGAGGTCGGCATCGCGGTTGAGGACGCCCTCAGCGCCCGCTCGCTGGCGTGGGTCATCGGCTCATCGCTCGGTTTCGAGGCGGTGATCCTGGCGCTGGCCGCGTGGCGCTTCGGCAGGCGGGACTTCTAGCTCCCCAGCTCACGCCCGCGGTCCCTGGCCGCGGTGATCGCCTCTACCACGGCATCGCTGACTCTCGCCCGCTCCAGCACCTTCATCGCGGCTTCCGTCGTCCCGCCCTTGCTCTGCACACCCGCGATCAGCTCCGCCGGCGTCTGGCCGCTTGCCGCGAGCAGCGCCGCCGCGCCTTCCACCGTCCCGCACGCCAGCTTGAGCGCGGTAGCCCCGTCGAACCCGACTGACTCCGCGGCTCGGGCCATCGCACCCGCGAGATAGAACACATACGCCGGGCCCGAGGCCGCCACCGCTGTGAAAGCGTCAAAGAGCGCCTCGGGTGTGCGCACAACTTCGCCCACCGCGCCGAACAAGCGCATACAGAACGCGGCGTCCTCCTCACCAGTGTCTTCACCCACGCACACCGCCGTGAGCCCGCGCCGCAGTCGCACGGGCGTGTTGGGCATCGCCCGCACCACCTTCACCTTTCCACCCAGCCCTGTGCGCACACGGGCGGTCGTCACGCCCGCCATGATGCTCATGACCGTCCGTCCGTCCCAGCCCGCCCACTGCCCCACCTCCGCGCACACCGCCCCGAAGGTCTGCGGCTTGACGGCAAGCAGCACCTGCCCCGCGGGCGCCAGCGTTGCGAGCGCTTCCATCGCCGACGGCACGGTCTGGATGCCGAGCCGCTGGAACAGCCCCCACTTTGCCGCGTCGGGCTCGGCCACCACCACGTCGCCGGGCTGCAGCACCCCGCCCGCGATTCCCCCCTCCACGATCGCCGAACCCATGTTTCCCCCGCCGATAACCGCAAGTGTGCTCATGCAGACAAGGTACATGCGTCGAGCCCCCGCCGGCCATAAACTACGGACCTAAACGGAGCCCCCATGGCAACCTTCTACCAGCTTGAGTTTGAAAAGCCGCTTCTGGAGTTGGAGCAGCAGATCGAAGCCGCGGAACTTCGCCTGAAGGCCGAGGCAGCCGCGGCGGGCGAGGACAGTCCCACCGTTCGCCAGCTCCAGGAAGAAATTGCCCAGCTCCGCGCCGCCCAAAACGAGAAGCTCACCGCGATCTATTCCAACCTGTCCCCCTGGGACATCGTCCGCGTCGCGCGTCATCCCCTCCGTCCTCAGACCCGCGACTACATCTCCATGATCTTCCGTGACTTCACGGAGCTCCACGGCGACCGGCGGTTCGGCGACGACCCCGCGATCGTTACCGGCTTCGCCCGCATCGGCCCGCTGAAGGTCATGCTCGTGGGCCACCAGAAGGGCAAGCAGACCAGCGAGAAAATCGCCTGCCACTTCGGCTGCGCTCACCCGGAGGGCTACCGCAAGGCCCTGGCGAAGATGAAACTCGCCGAGAAGTACGGCGTCCCGATCGTCACGCTCGTGGACACTCCCGGCGCGTACCCCGGTCTCGGCGCCGAGCAGCGCGGCCAGGCGGAGGCCATCGCCGTGAACATGCTGGAGATGAGCCGCCTGCGCGTGCCCATCGTCAGCGTCATCATCGGTGAGGGCGGTTCCGGCGGCGCGCTGGGCATCGCCGTCGCGGACCGCGTCGCCATGCTCCGCAACTCCTGGTACACGGTCATCAGCCCCGAGGGCTGCGCGGCGATCCTGTGGAAGGAAGCCAACGAGCAGACCAACCAGGCCGCGGCACGCGCGCTCAGGCTCACCGCCGCGGACAACCTCTCGCTGGGCATCGTGGACAGCGTGATCGAGGAACCCCCGGGTGGGGCGCACCGCGACCCCAAGACCACCGCCGCGTCATTGCAGAACTGGATCGTGAACACGCTCCAGCACCTCAAGCGGCTGGAGCTGGAAACGCTGCTGGAAGAGCGGTACCAGAGGTACCGCCGGATGGGGACATACCTGGAAACCCACGAGCCGGCCCCTGCTTCCTAGACGGTATTTGTTCGCCCCCTCCTTTGACTAACCGCCTGAACAGGCATACGTTTCGGCCCATTATCGGGTCGGAATGTGCCGCGGGCTCCAGGTCGCGGCACCCTTCCTGACCACAGCCTGGACGAGAGGTGCCCGTGGCGAAGAAAGTCTCCAAAGCCGCGAAGGCCAAGGCGAGCAAGCCCAAGGTCAAGGCCAAGCAGAGCAAGCCCGTGAAGAAGGCTGCGAAGGCTCCCGCGCCTAAGTCCAAGCCTGTCAAGGCGAAAGCGACGGCCACCGCGGAGCCGAAGCAGGAAAAGCCCAAGTCGGAAAAGAAGAAGGCGACCAAGGCCGTCGAGCCTGTGCGCGAAGAGCCCAAGGCCGAGGCCGCCAAGCCCGCACGCAAGGGCATCACCATCGTCTCGCAGAAGCCCGTGAAGAAGGCCAAGTCACCCTCCGCGGCCTACGCGGCTATGCCCGCCGGTCTCGGCAGGCTGCTGGACCCCAAGGGCCCCGCACGCAAGCCCCTCATTCCCTCCGGCCCGAAGGCCGTGGTGCAGCGGCCCCTCGGTCAGCACGGCGGCGTGCAGAACGACCAGCCCCGTCCCGTGGCCAAGACCCCCTTCAGCAAGAAGGAACTGGAGCACTTCCGCAACATCCTGCTTGCCAAGCGGCGTGAACTGGTCGGCGATATCTCCACGATGGAATCCCAGGCGCTCCGCGGCCAGAGCGGCGCGCTCTCCAACATGCCCCAGCACCTCGCAGAGCAGGGCTCCGAGGCGTACGACCAGGCCCTTTCGCTCGACCTGGCCGCCGCGGACCGCAAGCTGATCCGCGAGATCGACGATGCGCTTGCCCGCATCGCCGACGGCACCTACGGCATCTGCGAGATGAGCGGCAAGCCCATCAAGGTGGACCGTCTGGAAGAGCTGCCCTGGGCGCGGTACTCCATCGAGGCCGCCCGCGAGCTTGAACGCCAGTCGATGAGGGGTTGACCGTGGCGCGACCCACCACGTGGAGGTCCCCGCGCGCCTGGGCGGTGCTGTTCATTGTGACTTTGCTGGGACTGGTCGCCGACCTCGGCTCCAAGCACCTGGCCTTCCGTTATATCGCCGGCTCGCCCGTGCATATCGACCGAGTGGAGGTGCTGCGCACCGGCCAGCCCGCGGACCAGATCCCCCTGCACGATCCGGTGGTGGTTGTGCCGCGGGTGCTGGAGCTCACGCTGGTCGCCAACCGCGGCGCGGTCTTCGGGATCGGCGCCGGGAAGCGCACGTTCTTCATCGTGTTCACCGTCGGCGCGTTGTGCGCGGGGCTCTGGCTTTTCGGCAAGTGGACCGGCCCCGACGAGCACGCGGCGCACGTCGCCATCGGCCTGCTGCTCTCAGGCGGTGTGGGCAACCTCTACGACCGCGTGGTGTACGCCTGCGTGCGGGACTTCATCCACCCCCTGCCGCGCGTGCACCTGCCCTTCGGCTGGTCATGGCCCTGGGGCGGAACAGAGATCTGGCCCTACGTCTCCAACGTCGCCGACCTGTTCCTCATCATCGGCATCGGCATGCTGGTGATCCGGGCCCTGCGCGAGCCCAGGACCAAGCCCGCCAAGTAAGGCATCAGCCTCAGACCGGCTGCCCCTCGTTGGCCCGCATGCGGATGCCGTCGATCACGTCGCGCACTTCCGCGGCCATGCGGCTGTTGGGAAACTCGGCGATGATGCGATCACCGAGCCGCGCCGCCTCACGCCAGTTGCGGTCCTGCACGGCCATCTTGAAGGACGCCCCCAGCGTGTCGCGCGCCATGCCGATCACGCCCCTCGCCATCTCGCGCAGCGGCTCGGCCTCGGCGGGCGTGAGGTAGGGGTCCAGCTCCTTCATGATCGACAGGGCATCCTCGGCGCGGCCCTCCTGAGCAGCCTGGAGGAACTGCCGCTCCAGCTCCTTGCGATAGGACGTGCGGGCCTCCTCGACGCGAGCCCTGAGCCCATCGACCCTGGGCGAATCTGGATACAGCCGCTGGATGCGTCCGGCGTCCGCCATTGCTTCATCCCAGCGCCGCTGGATGATGAGGCCGTCGAGGTAGCCGATGGCGTCGGCGACTTCGCGCTCGAGCGTCTGCGAACGTGCCTGGTCGATCTTCCGCCGGAACTCCTCCGCGTCGGCGCGGTAGCCGAAGTTCTCGGCGAGCTCCTTGACCAGCACCATCGCAGCGTCCCAGTTCTTGTTGTTGATGTCCTCCTCGATGGCCTGGCGGAGCAGATCGCGCTCGGCCTGCCGGTTGAGCACGCGCCGTGCGTCGTTGGAGAGCGAGGCGTGCGCGTTGAGGGCCCGCACCGTGCGAGCCAGCTCATCCACCCGGTCCATCAGCGCCGCCCGCGAGCGGTCCACGTGCGTCAGTGCGATGACGAACGAGACAGGGCCCATCGTGAGCACCAGCATCGCCCCCATCGCCCCCAGCTGGTAATCCCCGCGCACGACCAGCATGATCGAGAGCGCCAGGGCCACGACATACACCACCCCCAGCCACACGAGCACCCCATTGCCGCCGCCGCGAGGGGGACTCACCACCGGGCGGTCGTCGATCTGGCTCATGCAAACCTCCTCTCTCGGTCAAGCGTGCGGTGCCGTTGCGACGAGCTGAATGAATCCGGGGTGGGGTTTGCCCTTACCGCGCTCTTCGCGCCCACCCCATTCATAGAGTTCGGCGATGTCCAATCCCTTGCACCAATCCGTCCCCATTTTGGAAGCCTACGAGCTCGGGCCCTTTGCCACGAACTGTTACCTCGTACGTACTCCCGATGCTCCCGGCTGCTGGATTGTGGACCCTGGGCTGGAACCAGAACCGGTCATTTCCCGCGTCCGGGAGCTGGGGCTGCAGCCGCGCGCGGTGGTGCTCACCCACGCTCACGTTGATCATATCGCCGGTGTTGACAGCGTTTTGCGCGCCTTTCCCGGAACGCCGGTCTGGCTCCACGAGGCCGAGCGCGAGTGGACGAGCGACCCGTGCCTCAACCTGAGCATCCTGACAGGCCTGGAAATCACCTGCCACGGGCCGGATCGTCTTTTGCGCGACGGCGACACCCTGTCCCTTGAAGGGCTGGAATGGGCCGTTTTTCACACCCCCGGCCATTCCCCTGGCGGGCTGACGCTCTACCACGCCCCATCGCGCACGGCGATCGTGGGCGACGCCCTCTTCGCGGGCAGCATCGGGCGCACCGACTTCCCTGGCTCGGACTTCGCCACGCTCGAGCGGTCGATCCGCACTCGCCTGTACACGCTCCCCGACGACACGACGATCTACCCGGGCCACGGCCCGACCTCGACCATCGGCCGCGAGAAGCGGTCGAATCCTTACGTACGGCCCTGAGCCCTCAGAGCCGGGGGCTCAAAGCACGCCGGGCATGTCAAAGCAGCGCCGCCACGCGCTCACCTGACCGGCGTGCATCATGATGTGCGCGTTGAGCATGAAGTTGACGGCCATGCCCGTCACCGGCAGGAACGCGCGGTAGCGCTCGTGGTTGGTGGGCGTGTTGAGCACCGCGTCGTCCACCTTCGCCAGCTCCGCGTACACCGTGTTCATGTGCTTGAGGAACGCCGCGGAAACCTCCGCGAAGGGCGGGTAAATCTTCCCCTCGGTGTCATCCTGGCAGGGCTTGCCGGCGCTGAACAGCTCCGTCCAGTTCGCGGGCGTCGCCACAGACGAGGGGTCCACGCCGACCAGCGAGAGGATCTTCTCCGGATACAGCGCCAGGTGACCGAAGCAGAACGTGGGGTGGTTGGTGTCCACCACCTTCAGAGCGCCCGAGGTCTCGAAGTGAGGCTTGCGGGCGGCCTGCTCGGGCCGGATGCCCGCCATCAGCTTCTCCGCGTACCCATAACAGCGCTTCGACGACTCGATCATCATGTTCAGATACTGGCCCACGCGGCACCTCCTGTAACCCCCCGTGGTGCAGCATAGGACGCCGCACGCCCGCCTTTCCGCCCCTTATCCCCCGCCCCGGCGGGCCTCCGGCGCGAAGGCACAGACGTTACAGACGGACCAGTCGCCAAATGTCCGCGCTGTGAGCCGCGTTACCCAAAGTCGCGCTCCGTTCCAGACGACACAGAAGGAGCGAGTGGCCGCGTGGGGCCGAGTCCCCAGTCCCCGACGGGCAGCGGCTCGCGACGAACCACGGACTCCAACGACGAGGTCTTCCATGGCGAGCAACCGGAATACGAAGCAGAACGGGACGCGGACTCTTTCCACGATGCACAAGGCCATGTTCGCGGCGCTGCTCGCGCAGCTCGCCGGCACGTCGGCCAGCCTCGGACACGCCCACGTCCCCGGCCAGCAGGTCAGCGGCTCGCTCGAAGCCGCGGCCATGGCCCAGGAGGAAGCCTTCTTCGCCGACGATCCGCAGGATTACGACGGGTTCGAGCCCGAGGTGCAGGTCGCGACCGACAAGGTCCGCGTCGACGAGAACCAGATCGTGGACCTCCACGTGAACGACGAGGAGCTCTCCAACGTTCTCGAGATGCTCAGCATCCAGAGCCAGCGGAACATCGTCGCCAGCAAGTCCGTCAACGCGCGCGTCACCGCCAACCTCTACGGCGTCACCTTCTTCGAGGCCCTCGACGCCATCCTGAACGTCAACGGCTTCGGCTACATCCAGCAGGGCAACTTCATCTACGTCTACACCCAGCAGGAGCTGGAGGTCATCGCCAAGGCGCAGCGTCAGAAGGTCAGCAAGGTCATCAACCTCAACTACCTCAACGCGATCGACGCCGCGGAGTTCGTCAAGCCCCTGCTGAGCGAGTCCGGCCAGATCAAGACCAACGGCAAGACGCCCGCGTTCCCGACGCCGACGGGCCCCGTCGGCCTGGACGACTACGCCGGCTACGCCACGCTCGTGGTCATCGACTTTGAAGAGAACATCGCCGAGATCGAGAACCTGATCCGTCAGCTCGACACCCGCCCGGCGCAGGTGCTCGTCGAGGCGACGATCCTGCAGACGACGCTGACCGAGGCCAACGCCTTCGGCGTGGACTTCTCGATCATCGCCGACATGGACTTCGGCGACTTCGTGCGGCTCGGCGGGCCGCTCACCGCCGTCAACAACATGATCAGCGGCGTCAGCGACACCACGCGGAACACCCCCCTGCCCCTCGACGGCAAGGGCGGCGCGGTGACCAGCAACGTCGGCAACACCGCCGGCCCCGGCGGCATCAAGCTCGGCATCGTCAAGAACGACGTCGCCGTGTTCATGCGCATCCTGGACGAGGTGACCGACACCACGATTCTGAGCAACCCCAAGATCCTGGCCCTGAACCGCCAGCCCAGCCGCGTGCTCGTCGGTCGCAAGGTCGGCTACCTCAGCACGACGTCCACGGACACCGCGACGACCCAGACGGTCGAGTTCCTCGACACCGGTACTCAGCTCAACTTCCGCCCGTTCGTGACCAGCGAGAACATGATCCGCATGGAGCTGAAGCCGCAGGTGTCGGAGGCCGTCATCCGCGACACCAACGACTCCACGGGCAACCTCGTCACTATCCCCGACGAGATCACCAACGAGCTGGTCACCAACGTCCTCGTCGGCGACGGTCAGACCATCGTGCTGGGCGGCCTCTTCCGCGAGTCCACCCAGTCCACCCGCCGCCAGGTTCCCTTCCTGGGCGACATCCCGATCATCGGCCACGCCTTCCGCGGCAACGACGACTCGACCAACCGCAACGAGATCATCTTCCTGGTCACCCCGACGATCGTGAACGACACGACGCTCTCGCTGACCGGCCAGCGCACGAAGGAGTACATCGACCACGTCCGCGCCGGCAGCCGCGAGGGCCTGCTCTTCTGGAGCCGCGAGAAGCTCACCGCCCGGATGAACGTCGAGGCCGAGCGCCTCGCCAACGAGGGCCACACCGAGAAGGCTCTGTGGAAGATCAACCGCTCTCTCAGCCTGAACCACAACCAGCCCGAGGCCATCGCCCTCCGCGAGCGCCTCACCGGCAAGAAGAGCCAGTGGCCCGACCGCAGCATCCTGGAGCGCGTCCTGCGCGCCGATACGCAGAAGATGGTCGGCGAGACGCCGGCCTTCGACCCGGACTTCGCCCCCTCCGATCGCCAGTTCACGGACGAGATGCTGGAGCAGGCGAACACCATGACGATCGAGGTCGAGGCGCAGGAGTCGCCCGTCGCCTCCTCCACCGTCACCAACGTGGACCCCAACGCGAGCGCTTCGTTCAACGTGAACACGCTCACGCCCGAGCCATCCGATTTTGAACCCTCCGAGGTCGAGCCCGGCGAGCCCGAGCCCGCGTCCCCCGAGTTCGAGAGCGGCCCCGTTGTCTCGCCCGAGACCCCGGTCGAGTCCGACCTCCCCGTGTGGCCCGAGCCTCAGAACGCGCCCGAGTTCGATCCCGAGCCCTCCCCCGAGTTCTTGAACGACGAGGAGCCGGAAATGGGCGAGGAGGAGCAGTTCGATGGCGAGCAGCCCGTCAGCGGCGAGTCCGTCTCCGTCAACACCACGCCCGTGACGCCCGCCCCCGCCGTCGCTCCTCAACCCCTCGTGCCCAGCACGACGCCCGTCCCGGTTCACCCGGACTGGTTCGCCGAGATCGCCAAGAACGAGCGCGCCGAGGCCGTCGAGGGCGACGAGATGTTCGCCGACTTCCCCGAGGACGAAATGGCCGAGGGTGAGTTCGTCGAAGACGAAGTGACCGAGGGCGAGTTCGAGAACGTGCCCGGTCCGACCTGGATCGAGCAGAACGCCCCCGAGCACCTTGCCCCGGCGACGCCGGAGGTCGAGGAGGCGCCCGCCGAGGACGCCAAGGCTACGGCTGTGGGCACGGAGATCGCCCGCCTCTGGCTCGGCCGCGGCGGTATGCGGGGTGGGGCCTGGAACTTCTTCCGCGCCCTGACCCTCCCCAACGCGAATTCCACCTTCTCCGAGGTCAAGGACACGACCGAAAACGTCGAAGGTAGGTAAGTCCGATCAACCCACCGCCGTGGGGGGTGGTCGAGACCACGCCCCACGGCGGTTTCCGTTTTGAAACCTCAAGACTCGGAGCTTCCCATGTCCACGCTCGAGAACCGCACTCTCGCCGACCGCGCCCGCGTGCTCGGACAGGCCCTGCGCTTGACCGTCGGCCTCACCGTCACCGCCGCTCTTGGCCTGGGCATGCTCACCACCCCGGGCTGCAACACCCACGGCAAGTACACGTCGGAGAAGATGTCCACCGCCAAGATCAAGATGGAGGGCATCAAGTCCGCCACCGAGTACAAGATGGCCGAGCAGGCCTTCCTTTCCGGCTCCATGCCCAAGGCCCTCAAGCACATCGACCACTCCATCTCGCTCAACGACGGCGTCGCCAAGAGCTACGTGCTCCGCGGCCGCATCCTCGCCGAGATGGGCGACATCGAGGGCGCGGTGGCCTCGCTCCAGAAGGGCCGCGAGATCGAGCCTGACAACGTGGACGCTTCGTACTACATGGGCACCATCGCCGAGCGCATCGAGCGCCGCGAGGAGGCCCTGGCCCACTACCTCCGAGCTTCCGAGCTCGACCCCACCAATCCTCAGTACGCCATCGCCGCCGCGGAAATGATGATGGACCTGGGCGACATCGACCGCGCCGAGCAGTACCTCACCTCGCACGCCGCGAGCTACGACCACAACGCGGGCATCCGGCAGACGCTGGGCCACATCGCGATGATGAAGAACGACCCCGCTACGGCGGTCCGTCTCTTCAGCGAGGCGCGTCTGCTTGCTCCCGACGACCAGAACATCACCGAGGACTTGGTGCGGGCCCAGATCGCCACGGGCAAGTACGCGGAGGCGGAGTACAACCTCTCCCGCCTGCTCACCGGCGATCAGAACAAGCACCGGCGCGACCTGCAGCACATGCGGGCCTCCTGCCTGATGCTGCTGGACCGTCCCGTGGAAGCCCGCGAGATCCTGATCCGCCTCACCACCGACCCCGCCGGCTCCGCGGACGTGGAGGCGTGGGTCGCCCTCGGCCAGGTCGCCTACGTGCTGCGTGACTACAACCGCGTCAAGCAGTGCGCCGCCCGCGCCATCGCCATCGCCCCCGGCCGTCACGAGGGCTACGTCCTCAAGGCCCTTGCCCAGCGCAAGGCCCGCGACTTCGTCGGCGCGAAGAAGAGCATCCAGACCGCGCTCTCCATCAGCCGGACCAGCGACAACCTCGTCCTTCTGGGCATGATCCAGCAGGACCTCAAGCAGCACCGGGCCGCGCGTCTCAGCTTCGCCGAGGCGCTCCGCGTCAACCCCAACGATCCCAACGCCGGTCCCCTGCTCGCCGCCATCGAGAGCAAGCTGGCGACCGTGCCCGAGTGATTCAAGCAGACCGTGATCCGCACGCGGGCCTGGGTTCATCCCGGGCCCGCTGTGTTTTTACCGCGTCCCCGCTCGCCCATTCACCGCCGCGGCACGCGACGCACGGACGCGGGCGAAGTACGCCGCGGCATGGTTCGCCAGGTGCGGCAACAGCGGCCGAAGGAGCTGAAACACCAGCCCCATCGAAAGCCCCCCCACCGCCTTCTTTACATCCTGCGTGCGCCGCGGCGTGCGAAGCCGCCGGTTCAGCGAGTAGCCAGGCGTGCTCGTCCCTCGCTTCATACGCCCCGCGGCTGCCATGCCCAGCAGCGCCGCGCCGATCGCTCCCCCGAGCACGGCCTTGCCGCGGAGTGTGCCCAGCGGCCCTTTTGCGAGCCGCCGCGCCTCGGCCTCTTCACCAAGCCGCAGTAGCCGCTGCTTGGCTTCGGCCACGGAGATCACTGGGTCAGAGTTCTGAACAGCCATAGCAGCCCACCGCTGACAGCCAGCGTCACAACGCCCGTCACCGCAGCCGCGGCGGGCTGCCCGATCGGCTCGCGCAGAGCCAGGAAGAGCGCCGCCAGCAGCAGCCCTACGCCGATGACCACGAGCGGGGCGGTGGCCATCAGAACCGCGAACCCGAGCCCCAGGCGAGCCGTCACGCGCCGCAGCGTTCGCCCTTCCACCCGCGCCACCTCGCGCAGCGACCGGCCCTCGGCCTCCATGAGGTCCGTCACACGCACGATCATCTCCGTGATCTGTTTCAGGGCTCCGCTCCTTCGCGTCAGTTGCGGCGCACCAGCGCGCCCACCAGCAGCCCGACCCCGAACGCGATGCCCACCGTCGCCAAAGGGTGCTCGTGCACCTTTTCTTCCAGGGCTTCGGCCAGTTCCGCCCCTTTTTCCTTGGCGTTCTTCGCCGCGCCGCCCACGCCCTCCCGAACTACGCCGAAGACATCGCCCGCCATGCTGGCCACATCCTGACGCAACTGCGACAGGTCCTCCCGCAGCGTGTTCAGCTCGTCCTGCAACCTTCGATCGCTCACGTTCCCCGCGTTCATGCTGCTCATCGGGTGTTCCTTTGACGCCACACCGGGTGGCGGATGCAAGTCTAATGAGCGCTATGAACCAGCCCTCTCAGGCGTGTAAACGAGGCTTCACAACTCAGCGCAACCCCACGCGCCGCAACACCGCCGCCGTGAGCGATTGACGCACTTTTCCCATCCGCTCCCACGGATCGCGCTTCAGCTTCGCCAGACGCGCTGGCACGGTGCGCACGTCGAACATCCGCGGCAGCAACCGCTCATCCAGCTCCTCCCACGACAACGGCACCGCGACCGGCGCACCTTCCCGCGCCCGCGTCGAGTAAGGCGCGATAGCCGTAGCCCCCCGCCCGTTCCGCAGGTAATCCACAAAGATCCTGCCTTGTCGCTTCGCCTTGGTCATCACGGCCAGGTACTCGCCAGGGTGATCTCGCACGATCCCATCCGCGATCGCCTTCGCAAAGGCTTTGGCTTCTTCCCATTCCGTGCGACGCTGGATGGGCAGCACGACGTGCAGCCCCTTGCCGCCGGTGGTCTTGACGAAGGACTCCAGCCCCAGGTCCTCCAGCCGCTCGCGCACCAGCCGCGCCCCTTCGACGACCCCCCCCCACTCCACGCCCGGCCCGGGGTCAAGGTCGATGATGAGCCGGTCCGGATGCTCGACATCATCCTCGCGGCAGCCCCACGGGTGAAACTCCAGCACGCCGAGCTGCACCAGCCCCACCAGCCCCGTCAGATTCTCGATCGCGACGTACTCCTCGACTCCCTTCTTCTCCCGGATCGGAACCCCGTGCACGGAGGCGGGCAGCGTGTCCGTCAGGTGCTTCTGGTAGAAGCAGTGCTTTTCCCGCCCCTGCGGACAGCGCACCAGCGAAAGCGGGCGATGCACCAAGTGCGGCAGCACCCACTCCGCGACAGCCTCGTAGTACCGCGCCAGTTCGAGCTTGGTGATGCCCAGCTCGGGGTACTGCACCCGCTGCGGGTTCGTGAGCTTGACGCCCGCGACTGTTCCATCATCCGGCTTGGGACGCTGAGACGCACGGGCGACACGGTCACTCTTGTCATCATCCAGCACAATCTTCGCGTCCTCGCGCACGACCTCCCTCGCCTCCTTGTCCTCGCGCAGCCCCTGGAACGATGGATGTCGCAGAATGCCCTCGTCCGTCCACTCCGAAAACTGCACCTCGCACACCAGCACCGGCTTCAGCCAATGCACGCCCCTGGCCTCTGCACCCCGCGGCGGGTTCTTGAACGCTGGTCCATCCGCCTCGTACGCACGCATCCGCTTCTTCAGCGACGCAAGAAGCCGACTGTCAAAGCCCGTCCCCACCCTGCCGCAGTAAATGAACTCTCCCTTGGCGTCGAAGGTTCCCAGCAGCAGTGCCCCGAAGTGCTCCCGGCTCCCGGAGGGATCGGTGTAGCCGCCGATCACGAACTCCTGCCGATTGCCGCACTTGACCTTGAGCCACGCCTTCGTCCGGCGCGGCGTGTACAGGCTGTTCGCACGCTTGCTGATGATCCCCTCAAGCGAAGAGTCGCATGCCTGCGACATCACCTGCTCGCCGTGCCCCTGGATATGCTCGCTGTACCGCAGCGGCGTGCCCGCGGCGCGTTCGAGCACCTGCGCCAACAGCCGCTTTCGCTCCAGCAGCGGCGACCGCGACAGGTCGTAACCGTCGAGATACACCAGATCAAAGACGAAGTAGAGCAGCCGCGTACTCTTCTTCACCCCCTTGAGCACGTTCTGCAGCGCCTGGAAGCTGCTCCGCCCTCGCTCATCCAGCACCACGACTTCGCCGTCCAGCACCGCCGATTCCACCTCTAGTTCGTGCACGCCCGCGGCAACCGTCTTGAACCGATCCGTCCAGTCGTTGCCGCGGCGGGTGATCAGCCGCACGCGCCCCTTCTGACACAGCGCCATGATCCGGTAGCCGTCGTACTTGACCTCGTGCACCCACTCATCACCCGCCGGCGCTTCCTTTACCAGCGTTGCAAGTTGCGGCGTTGGCAACTCTGGAAACGCCGCCTTGACCGCGCCGGGAAGGTCCGCCGCCTTCAACCGGCCCGCGGGCTTGGAACCTTCACGCGCCTTCACCGCCGCGGCTTTCCTGGCGATGCGGCTGCGTGCGGTTGCCTTCCGCGGCTTGCTTTCCCACACGCGGTCGTTCGCCGCGGCGATCTCCTCCAGGCTACGCGCCGTCGCCACGCTCTCCGGTCGCTCCTCGCGCACGTCCCCTTCGGAATGCGGTCTTGCTTCCTCGTCGCGCTCCTTGATCAGCAGCCAGTTCTTGCCATCGTCCTCTTCCTTCCCGCGCATGCGGACGAGTGTCCACCCGCCGCGGAGCTTTTCCCCGTGCAGCACGAACTTCAGCTTGCCGCTGCGCAGGCCTTCATCCACATCTCCCCGCGGCTCCCACGTGCCGCGATCCCACAGCAGCACCGTGCCCCCGCCATATTGCCCCTGCGGGATCGTCCCTTCGAACGATCCGTAATCGACCGGGTGATCCTCCACCTGCACGGCAAGGCTCTTCTCCGTGGGATCCAGGCTCGGCCCCTTGGGTACAGCCCAGCTCAGCAGCACGCCGTTGTGCTCAAGCCGAAAGTCGTAATGCAGGCGCGTCGCCGCGTGCTTCTGCACAACAAACGACCTGCCCGTCTCCGTCCGCCTCTGCTTCGCCCCCGGCTCGGGCGTCACATCGAACCGACGCTTGGCCCTGTACGCCGACAGCCCGCGCCCAGGCGCGCGGCGTGCAGCAGTTGTCTTCTTTCGGGATTGCCCCGCGCCCGAGCCTCGCCCGGGAGCCGCTCGACGCGCCCTGACGCCGCGGCTGGTAGGCATTTCTCAGCCCGCCTTCCGCCGCGCAGGCGCGCGCGTTGAGCGCTTCTCGCTCTTCTTCCTGCTCCGGCTCGGCCCCGCGGCACGACGCCCCGCCTGTTCCGTCGCAGTTTTCCGGGCACGAGAGGCAGGCTTGCCCCGTCCCTCGACGCTGCGCTTGAGCAGATCCACGATGCTGATCGGCGCTGGGGCTTCCTCTTCTTCCGCCCCCTCCACCGCCGCGGCGGGGCCCATCTCGCCGCGTTCCACCTTCTTCTCAATCCACGCCATCAGCTTGTCGCGGTACTCGTCCCGATACTTCTCCGGCTCCCACTCGCTCGTCATCGCGTCAACGAGCTGCTCGGCCATGGCCAGCTCCTGCGGCTTGAGCTTGCCCACCTTGCGCACCGCTTCCGTGATGCCCAGCTCTTCCGGCGTGCGAAGCTCCGCGGGATAGCGAACCAGGTCCAGGACCAGCGCTTCGCCCTCGGGGATCAGCGCCGCCAGATATTGCTTGGTCCGCAGCACCACACGAGCAATCCCGATTTTGTTCGTGCGCTTCAGAGTCTCACACAGCAGGGTGTACGCCCGCTCGCCGCCCTTGCCGGGCACCAGGTAATAGGGCTTGTCGAAGTACACCGAGTCCACCGCGTCGCGGTCCACGAAGTCCTCGATCGCCACCGTCTGCGTTGCTTCCACCGCCGCTCGCTTGAAGTCCTCATCGCCCAGGAACACATACTGCCCGTCCTCGTACTCGTACCCCTTGACGATGCGCTCCCAGGGCACTTCCTCGCCCGTCACCTCGTTCACGCGCTTGTACTTGATCCGCGCGTGGTTCTCGCGGTCGAGCATGTGAAAGCTGATCTCCTCCTCGCGGTTCTCCGCCGAGAACAGCGTGACGGGGATCGTCACCAGCCCGAAGGAGACCGAGCCTTTCCAGATGGGGCGAGCCATGAAAAAGCGGACCGGGAGCTTCCCCCCGGCCTCCGCTTCACCGATCGTCGGTGACGTACCCGTTGCGGTCGCGCAGCTCGAATCGACGCCCGTCGATCGTCACTTCCTGGGCGATGATGACCCGCTGCCCGTCGATGTCCGCCTGCTTGCCGCGGACGCGGACGTGCTGCCCCTGTCGAAGCACAACCTCCTTCGCGTCCAGGTCGCGTGCGGGGATCAGCTTCACCACGCGCTCGCCATCTTCGGTGCGGACCGTCAGCTCCACCACCCCGCCCGAACCCGCGCGGTTGAGCCCGGCGACCGTTCCCTCGAATGTCTGAGAAGCTCCGCTGGCGAACTTGCGCTGCAAGTCCGTCGCATCGCGGCTCCGCTGATCGTCCTCGCGATCAGAGTCCCATACTCCGCGGCGGCGGTCCTCGTCCCGCCGATCGTCGCGCCGCCAGGACCGGTCATCGTCACGGTCCCAGTCGCGGTCGGCCCCGAAGTGCTGGTACACCCGCCGCTCAAACTGCGGATCGCTCAGCTCCGCCCAGTTCCGCGTCTCGATTTTCGGCGCCCCCTCCAACTGACCCCGCTCCAGATCCTTCGCGGCGATGCGTCCTTGCCGGTTCACCTCAAAGAACTTCCAAGGCACGGCGTGGCGCGAGTCGGCGATGCCCATAAACCCGCCCGTGCTGAGCACCACATAACCGATCTTGCCGTTGTCGGGGTTGAACACCACTGTGTCGATGCGGCCGATCTCGTTGTTCTGATCGTCAACCAGCCGCTGGCCCCGAAGGTCGCTCACCCGCACCAGCGTGCCGCGGATCTCATCCTGCGCCTCCCGCCGATCATCGCGTGCGGTCCTGTCGTCGCGGTCGATCCGCTCATCGCCGTCCACCTTGAGCCGCCATGGAGCGCGGCCGTCGTCGTCGAGCAGCGTATAAGTGCCGCGGCCTGTGCGCACGTTCCTGGCCACCAGCACCGTGCGATTGTCCACGTTCACCGAGGAGGCCTTCACCTCCACCTGCTGCCCGCGCTGCACCAGGTCCCGCTGCCGGTCCACGAACCACGATGGCCCGAGCACCACCACACGTTCATCCCCGTCGTTGGTGGCGATCCGCAGCGCCCGCTGCGTCCCCATCCCGGAGAGCGGCTCGAGCGATACCACGTCCCGCACCGTGCCGCGGACGGTCACGTCCCGTCCGTCGCGCACCATGCCGGCCCAGCGGTCCAGCACCTCGTGATCTTCGAGCCCTTCACGCTCAAAGAACCCTTCCAGCCGGCGACGCCATTCCGCGTCCGTCAATCGCTGCCACTCGCCGCGGTCGAGGCGCGGCGCAGAGTTCAGCCGATCCGAGCTGAGCGGCACTGACAGCACCCGGTTCATCGGGTCCCACTCAAACTTGTTCCACGGCACGGGCACCGTGTTCTGGTTCACCCCGAGCATCCCGCCGTGCTCCAACAGCCCGAACACCACGCGCCCGCGCTCCGGGTCCACGACCAAGTCGCCCAGCTCACCCAGCCGCTCGCGGTTGGTCCCCAGCACGCGCGAGTCCACAACCCAATCCACCGGGATCAGTGCGGGCTGGCGACGCCCCACCGCCTCATCCTGCTGCCCGATGTCCGGCGGACGGCCTCTCTCCCGCGGCTGGCTGAGCACCTGCCCCGCCGCCAGCCCCGCCGTCAACGCAAGCGTCATCCCCGACACCACAAGCGCGCGCGTATCCATAGCCTGCTCCTGAAATCTGGAGGTTCTCCTTTGCTTCGTCCATCACTTCAGCGGCCGGACGTTGATGTTGACCGACTCGCGGTCCACCTCGCGCCCGTCCACCAGCAGCGACGCCGTCACCGTGTACACACCCGGCATGTCGAACATCACCCGCGCGATCCGGTCGCTGTCCGAGGTCTGCAGGTCGCCGCCGGTGGTGGCCCACTCCACCCTGGCGTCGCGCCCCAGCGTGTTGCGGCTGTTCACCGTGAGCGTCGTGGTGTCGCCCACCGTGATCTCTCGGTTGCTCGCCACCATGCTGATCTGAGGCCGGCCCGCCACGAGCGGCTCCTCGCGGTTGTTCGCGCACCCCGCCATCGCCGCCCCCGCCAGCACGCACGCCATCATCGCTCGCTTCATCCCGTTGCTCCTTGAAAGCCCCACACTCGTTCCTAGCCGACGATCACGCCCTGCCCCACTGCGCGCGGAACATCCCCGCCGCCAGCGACACCACGAACAACGCCATGAACACGAAGAACAGCACCTTGGCGACGACAGCCGCGCCGGTGGTCACCAGGCCGAACCCCAGTGCCGCCGCCACCAGCGCAATCGCCAGAAACACCATCGCCCAGAACAGCATCTCGCACCGCCCTTCTCGCCCGCGCACGATGCAGCGATGACGCACTCGCCGCGACAGGACGCCCAATCCTTCCGCGACCCGGTAAGCCGCCCGTGAATCGATCGCGAATCCGGGCCCGCGCCCGGCGCGCCTCAGCGTCGGCTCATCACGACCTCACACCTAGGCACTCTCCTGTGCCCATGCCGGAAGCCAACCAACCCCGTCCTCTCCGTCCCGCCCAGCACCAGGACCGTCAGCCCGGACGAGAAGCGCAAATGCGTCCTCGCCCCCGCAGCGGCGAGGACAGGCAACCGCCGGGGCCGCGCCTTCGCGACAAGCGCACCATCATCACCGGCGGCGACAGCGGCATCGGCCGCGCTGTTGCCATCGCCTTTGCCCGCGAAGGAGCCGACGTCGCCATCATCTACCTCGAAGAAGCCGAGGACGCCCGCAGGACGCGCGAGCTGGTCGAGCAAGAAGGCCGCCGCTGCCTCACGCTCGCCGGGGACATCACCGACGAAGGGTTCTGCGCCCGCGCCATCGACCAGCTCACCGGGCAGCTCGGCCGTCTCGACGTGCTCGTCAATAACGCCGCGGTTCAGTTCCCGGTCGATAACTTCGCCGACATCGACCTGGCCGCGGTCCGCCGCACCTTCGACACCAACATCCTCTCGATGTTCGCGCTCACCAAGGCCGCGCTGCCGCGGATGGCCCGCGGCTCGACCATCATCAACACCGCTTCCGTCACCGCCTACCGTGGCAGCAAGACGCTCGTGGACTACGCCTCCACCAAGAGCGCGATCGTCGGCTTCACGCGCAGTTTGGCCCTCAACCTCGCCGACAGGGGCATACGAGTCAACGCCGTGGCCCCCGGCCCGGTGTGGACGCCGTTGATTCCCTCGAGCTTCGACGCCGACAAGGTGCGCACCTTCGGAAGCGACGTGCCGATGGGCCGCGCGGGAGAGCCCGAAGAGATCGCCCCCTGCTACGTCTTCCTCGCCAGCAACGACTCTTCCTACATGACCGGCCAGGTGCTCCACCCCAACGGCGGTGAAATCGTCAACGCCTGAACGTGCGCAAACTTCCGCGCCGCACGCACCTACCGTGAGACGCGAGATATGAGCCTGCTTTCATGATTCGCTCACCGTCGGCTCACCGGCTCGGTCAATAGTCCTGCAACCGTGACGGGCATCCGGAACACCTCGCGTCCCACGAGCCTCGCCGTGGGCATCGCCTGGAGAGTGCTCGGAACCCTGTTCACACTGTGCCTGACTGTTGGACTCCTTGGCGCGGGCGCCGATCCGGCCCCGCCTATGGGAGGGGTTCGGCAGTCCAACCCGGGAAGAAACCCCCAGCCTGACCGGGTTCGGACTGTCCTGGGTGGAAAAGAGGCGCCCGTTCACGCGGGCGCCTCTTCCGCCCGTTTATACGACGAACCTCAGCCGCACTGATCATCCACGACTTGAGGCGTTCTCCCCGCCGCCCTCGTTCCGGCCTGCGCCGCCCGAGCCGCCGCCCTGCTGATTGTCTTTCTCCCGTCCGCGGCTCTTGTCGGACCGGCCCGCGAACTGCCCGTGCTCATCGCGCACCTGCACCTGCGCCGACCGCTGCCCGCCCTTCACGCGCGCCTCGCGCGACAGGTTCGCGGCATTCCCGCGGCCGCGCCCGCCGCCGCTCCCCCGCGTCTCCGAAGCCTGCCCGCCCTGCTCGGCGCGCGCTTCAGAGGAGTTCCCTTCCCCCTGGCTGTGCTTTTCCATGCTTGGCACTCCGTAATCCCTCGGCGTCTCCGCCGAGCTGCATCTCTGATCCGCATGGCCCTCAACGCCGGGCCGCGCGCCCGCGGTGCCGGACACCGCGAGTCTCCAACAGGGTCATGCCAAGCCCCGAGATAAGCGTGAAAGGCCAGTGACTTAGCGTCTATTTACTTGAACCCAAGTGACCGACTCGCACCGGCTTGGAGTCTTGTCCGGGAAATGAACGCATCCGTCCCGCGGCGCAATTGCCCAACGCTCCCCCCCAGTTCAGACTATCTTTAGGAAACGGCCGCAACGCCAGGAGCGACACACCGCATGCAGTCCAACTTACCCATTTTGATAGTCGAGGACAGCCCCGAGGACTTCGAGGCGGCGGTGCGTGCGTTTAGCAAGGCCAAGGTCCCCAACCCTATTTATCGCTTTTCCTACGGCGAGGACGCCTTCGACTTCCTCAAGCAACGGGGCCGTTACTTCAAGCACGGCGCGGAAGCCCGTCCAGGATTGCTCATCCTCGACCTCAACCTCCCCGGCACCGACGGCCTGCGCATGCTTCAGGAGATCCGCGCCGACCCGATGCTCAAGGCCATCCCCGTCATCATCTTCTCGACCTCAAGCTCCGCGCGCGAGATCGAGGCCTGCTACCTGGCCGGCGCCAACAGCTATATCGTCAAGCCCTCCAGCCCGGACGAGCTGTTCGAGGTGATCCGTCGGCTGAAGGAATACTGGCTCGAGGCCGTCACGCTCCCCAGCAAGCCCGACAACCTGGAGGTTGTCGTTCCCAAGGTTCCACGCCCCGCCGGCGCGAACGACCAGGCCGCGAGCTGAGCACGCCCGCAGCGAAAATTCACACACCCCGCCCGGCGCGCTATCCCGTTGCCCCATCGGCAGCAACGACGCTCCGCCTCGTGTGAGCGGTCGGCGAATCAGCGCTTGCCCCGGGTGTTTCACTGCCCTTTTCAGACAGTCTCACTCACCCTCTCCATCGTGTCAGGGCAGGCGGGAGTCCGGCACATCTTCATGCGGGTTCAACGTGCGGGAAAGCCGTCACGGGTCGCTGGCCGTCACGCACCAACGGCCACCCACGCGAGCAGGGTCAACGCTCGCGGAGCTTTCGAGGAAGGCACATGGAGTCCAACAAGCCCACCGACACTTCCACACCCGCGCGCCCTCGCGCCGGACGCAACCCCGCGGACAATCTCACGCAGGAAGACCGCATCCGCGGCGGTCAACGCTCCGCCGGAAGCCAGATCCGCGGGCCGAAGGGACAGTTCGCCGGCAGTATCCACCGCCTCGGCGCCGATGCACGCGCCGCCGACAAGGCCCCTTCGGAACCTCGACCCCAGGCTTCCTGATCTTCACAGCTAAGGCGGGCAAACCCAGGCCTTTACACAGTCCGCACGCCACGTGAAGGCTGTTTCACAACCCCCTCACGGGGCACTTACTCATTGAGCCAAACCTTATGCCCTGTCACCAGCGCTCATGCTGTTCAGGGCGGCCGCACACCCAGTGTGCCGAACCCAGGGCGACCAGGCCCATTCAAAGGAGATGCGCATGCAGCATGACGACCGCCGTTCCAGCTTCGACAACGACCGGAACGAACAGCACCCCCGCGGCCAGTGGCAGGGAGGCTCCTACACATCGTCTCAGTTCAACGACCCCAGTTACACATTGTCCCAGGGTGAAGGCCGCCGCCACGAGCAGTCCTTCGGTCAGGGTGGCTACGGCCAGGGTTACGGCGGCTACAGCGCGCAGGGCTACGGCCAGTCCGGCTCGCAGACCGGCTTCGGCACCGGCTACCAGCCCTACTCCTCCGGCGCGTACGGCGCGGGCCAGGGGTACGGCGGTCAGGGCTCGATGGGTTCGAGCTACGGCGGCGGGTGGAGCCCTCAGTCCAGTTCATGGCAGGGCTACGGCTCGACCGGCGGAACGCACCAGTACGGCACGCAGTACGGCGGGGGATACGGACAGCAGGGAGGCTACGGCACCAGCAGCGGCGGGTACGGCGGTGTTCAGTCCTACGGCTCGGGCGGCTACGGCGGCTCCTCACCCTGGGGCGGCCAGCAACAGAGCCAGTGGAGCGGCGGCCAGGGCTGGGGTCATCAGGGTGGTGGCAACCAGGGTTGGGGCAATCAGGGCTGGGGGAGTCAGGGCTGGGGCGGACAGGGCTGGACTGGTCAGGGCCAGTGGGGCCTCTCCCGCGGCTCGGACTACGGCAGCTACGGCGCAGGCTCCTCCGGATACGGCTCCCAAAGCTACGGCGCTCCGGGCTATCAGAGCTCCAGCGGCCAGGGCTACGGCAGCCCGAGCTGGGGCGCTGGTTCCTCCGGCTACGGCGGCGGGTACGGGCAACAGAGTGGCTACGGCTCTCAGGGCTACGGCGGTTACGGCTCGAGCGGGTATGGCTCCGGCTCGTGGGCCGGGGGCATCGCGGGCGCGACCGCGACGGGCTACGGCACACAGACCAGCCGACACACCGACGTGCGCTCACGCCGCGGGCCGAAGGGCTACCAGCGCTCCGACGACCGCCTCCGCGAAGAGGTGATCGACAAGCTCCTTCAGCAGAGCGACATCGACCTCGACCAGATCGAGGTCGCCGTTCAGAACGGCGACGTCACGCTCTCCGGTTCGGTGGAGAACCGCCGCACCAAGCACCAGATCGAGGACATCATCGACGGTGTGTGGGGCGTGAAGGAGATCATCAACAACCTGCGCGTCAAGTCCTCGCTGGGCAACCTCTTCGGGAGCGGAGAGTCGCCCCAGACCTCGGGCCGTGGCAGCCCCGGCGCTGCCTCAGACGACGAAAACCGATCCCGCACCTCCATGACCAGCGGAACCACCGGCTCATCTGGCATCGGCGGCGGCACGAACCCCAAGTCCAGATGAGTCAACAACTTCCAACTCGGAACCTTCGCGGCCGCCACGCCCCCGACCGGGGCGCGGCGGCCATTTCTCGGGCCTGATCCCCTTGCCACGACCCCGGAGTACACGACAATGCCCACGGTGAACCCGCAGAGTTCCCCCGCTTCTCCCGGCCGCGCTCAGAACCGCCTGGCCGAAACCGGTCCCGCCCCGACGCGAGCGACCCCCACCCCAGTGTCACAAACCGACAACCCGTCGGACACAACAAAGGCAACCACCATGCGAACCCTCGTGATCGAAGACAACCCCAAGATGGCGGCCGCGATCGCCCAGGGCCTGAAAGAGCAGGGCTACGCGGTGGACACCTTCCACACCGGCTTCGAGGGCGAGGAGGCCGCGGCCCTTTCGCCCTACGACGTGGTCGTGCTTGACCTCATGCTGCCCGACCGGGACGGCATGGACGTCTGCCGCGCGTTGCGCCGCCGCGGCGTCAAGACCCCGATCCTGATCCTCTCGGCCATCAGCGCCACGAGCGACAAGGTCGCGGGCCTGAACGCCGGCGCCGACGACTTCCTCGCCAAGCCCTTTGAGTTCGACGAGCTGATCGCCCGCGTGCGTGCGCTGCTCCGCCGCGGCCAGGCCACCGAAGCCGCGGTGCTGCGCGTGGGCGACGTTGAGCTGGACCTCGCCAAGCGCAACGTGAAGCGCGCCGGTCAGGTCATCCAGCTCACCAGCAAGGAGTTCGCCCTGCTGGAGTACTTCATGCGCAACGCCGACCGCGTGCTCACGCGCACGCAGATCGGCGAGCACGTCTGGGATATGAACTTCGACACCTCCTCCAACGTCATCGACGTCTACGTCTCCATGCTCAGGCGCAAGATCGACAAGGAGTTCGACTCGCCGCTGATCCACACCATCATCGGCACCGGCTATATGTTCAGCGCTCACCGGCCGTAGCACGCCGTCGGTGAGCGGGAAGGACCAGCGTTGCCGCCGTTTGTTCGCACTCTCCGTTTCCGGCTCGCCGCCGCGTTCTTCATCTGGACCGGGCTGTTCCAGCTCGGGCTGGCCATCGCACTTCCGCTCGGGCGCGAGGTGTACGTGCGACAGGAGGTCGAACGCCGCCTGCGCGACGCCCTCCCCAAGATCGTCCGCACGCTCAGCGAGGGCGGGATCAGCGAAATCCCCCGTCGCGTCGAGGAATACGACCCCGAGCGTGACGAGTACGCCATCGAGGTGCGCGACTCTGACCAGAAGATCGTCGCCTCAACCGCCCCCGAGGGGCTCTTCGCTCCTTCCGTCCTGGACCATTCCCAGCTCGTCCACATCCGGCGGGAAGGCAGCGACGACTACGAGCGCTTCCACATCGGCTACGCCAAGGCCGAGATCGACGGGCGCCCTTTCACTATCTACGCGGGCCTTTCCCTTGCGCCGCTCGACAAGCTGCACGAATCGCTTGTCCGCACGCTCGTGGCCGCGCTCGCGATCGGCCTGATCGGCTCCGCCGTGGGAGGCTGGATGGTCTCCGGCAGCATCGTCTCGCGGATCGAGCGTGTCGCCCGCGCCGTGCGCGAGGTCAGCCCCACGCGCCTCGACGAGCGGGTCCAGATAGCCGGCGGCGGAAGCGCCGACGAGATCGGCCAGATGATCGCCGACCTCAACTCCATGCTGGAGCGCATGGCCGTGGCTTTCCGCAGCCAGGAGCGCTTCATGTCCGAGGTGAGCCACGAGCTGAAGACGCCCCTCTCGGCGCTGCTCACCGAGGCCCAAGTCCTCAAGCAGATGCGCTCCGCCCCGCGCTACGCCGTGCCTGGCGTCAACACACAGCTCGCCGCGGAGACGCGGAAAGCCATCGAACCCTACGAGCGTTTCGTCCTCAGCGTCGAGGAGGAAATGCGCTGGCTGGGCAAGCTCGTCGAGAGCTTCCTGATGCTCGCCCGCTTTGGGCACGGCAAGCAGTTCCTCGCCGAGGCCCACGTCCCCATGAACGACGTCGTCCTCGACGCCGTGGAGCACTCCACCCTCTACGCCCGCCAGCACGGTGTGAAGCTCTCCCTCAGCCTTTACGACCCCGCCGAGGACCAGCCCGAGGCCCTCATCCGCGGCGACGCCGAGCTCCTCCGCGTCGTCGCCGACAACCTCATCCGCAACGCCGTTCAGTTCTCCAAGAAGGGAGACACCGTCTTCATCCGGCTTCAGTACGACCCCACGCCCATCGGCAACTCCCAGGGCACGCTGGTCTTCACCGTCAAGGACCAGGGCCCCGGCGTGCCCCCGGAGTACCTCGACCGCATCTTCGACCGCTTCCAGCAGGCGCCGGGCAAGTCCGCCTCACGCCGCGGCAGCGGCCTGGGCCTCACCATCTCCCGGAGCATCGTGGACCTGCACTCGGGCACCATCGACGCCCGCAACGACCCGGAGGGCGGCTGCACCTTCCGCGTCCGCCTCCCCATCGCTCATGCTTCCGAGCCCGCCCCGCCCCCGCCGCGGGCGACCCACGAGCCTGTCACCGTCTGAACGCCTCCAAGACGGCATGCCACGGGGTGTTTCACGGCTCTTTCAGAAGTCCTTCAGCCGCTCCGCTGAGACTCCGATTCCGGGCGAGGTTGGCACCGCCCGATCGCCGGAGATCTCCCATGGCTGCCGATGCTCACCACCTGGCGCCGACCATCGAACTGGCGGTATCCGACTTGGGCCGCTCACGGGCCTTTTACGCCGATCTGCTGGGCTTCGTCCCCGCCGAGGGATGGTGCTACAGCGATACCAGGGTCTTGCTCGTCTCGCCACTGCTGGCCCACGGCTACCGCTGCCTCGTGCTCAGCCGCGACAGAAGGCGGGCGGGGATGGGCGGGATGATGCTTGAGCTGGAATCCCGCGGCGAACTGCTCGACCTGTACATGCTGGCACGCTTGCTGGGGGCGCCGACCTCGCCGCTGGTGACGCGCGGGCGGACGCTCGCCGTCACGGTGCGCGACCCCGACGGCCACCGCATCGAGCTGCGCGCCAGCCCCCACCACGCGACCGACTCTCCCGACAACCGCTGGGCACGCGGGCAGGAACCCGCTCCCGCCGGCCGTGGCCGCTTCGCCCGCGGCTCCGAAGAAGCGGCACTCTCGTGGTTCGATCCGTTGTGCGAAGCCCCCGACGCCGACATCCCCGCGAACTGAAAGCACGGGGTGCCCGCCGGTACACTTTGCCGCCCGGCGGGCACAAGGATGACCATCACGCTCTTACTGGTGCTGGAGGTCGTCGAGTGGAGCATCCGCCTGTGGATGCTGCTGGTGGTCATCACGCGCCCGCAGCGGCCGGTGGTAGCCCTCGCGTGGTTGGCCCTCACGCTGTGGCTGCCCTGGCTGGGGTTGGTCCTCTACTTCCTGATCGGCGAGCGACGGCTGGGGCGTCGGCGCGCCAAGCGCTACGTGCAATCCGTGCACATCCAGCAGATGGCCTCGCACCCCGGCGTCAACCGCTCGTTCGTCATCCATCCGCAGATCGACGAGCATCAGCACTCGCTGGTAACCGTGGCGGAAACGCTGGTGGGCATGCCGATCCTGGGCGGGAATCAGGTGGAGTTCCTGCCGCACGCGGCACGGTTCATCGACCTGCTGATCGAGGACATCGACAAGGCCCGGCACCACGTCCACATGGTGTACTTCATCTTCGAGGATGATGAAGTGGGCAGGCGCGTGGGCGCGGCCTTGGCGCGGGCGAGCAAGCGGGGCGTGCAGTGCCGCGTGCTCGCCGATGCCGCGGGGTCGTTCTTTTTCTTCCATGATCTGGCCCCCACGCTGAGGGCTGAAGGCGTGGACGTGCGGGCGAATCTGCCGGTGCGCAGCCTGCGCCGCCTGCTCTCCCGCATCGACCTGCGGAATCACCGCAAACTCGCCATCGTCGACGGGCTCGTCGCCTACACGGGCTCGCACAACATTGTGCGTACGGACATGGGGCATCGCCGCGGGGGTGTGTGGCAGGATCTCACGGCGCGGATCGAGGGCCCCACCGTCGCCCAGCTTCAGGCCGTGTTCCTCGACGACTGGTGCTTTGAAACCGAAAGCACGATCCCCGAGGAAGGGCTCTTCCCCCCCTGCCCCACGCCCGACCGCGTTCCCATTCAGGTCGTGCCCACCGGCCCCAGCGGCGGCCTCAACGCGAACATGCGCGACATCATCATCGAGGCCCTCCACTCCGCCCGCCGCCGCGTCATCATCACCACCCCCTACTTCGTTCCCGATGAAGCGCTCGTCACCGCGCTGCGGCTGGCCTCGGCCCGCGGCGTGCTCGTGGAGCTGGTCCTGCCCGACACCAGCGACAATATCCTGACCGACCTGGCGGGCCGCAGCTACTTCACCCAGCTACTGGAATCCAAGGTTCATATCTACCTGAACAAGGCGGGCATGCTGCACGCCAAGACGATGACCGTGGACGACGGCTTCGCGATGGTCGGCTCGGCCAACTTCGACATCCGATCCTTCTTCCTGAACTTCGAGCTGAACCTGCTGCTGTACGAGAAGGACGCCACCGCCCAGCTCCGCTTCTGCCAGATGCAGTACATCAACGACTCCGCCGAAGTCGTGCTCGATCTGTGGCGGGCACGCCCGATCTACCGCACCATGACCGAGAACGCGGCGATGCTCCTCAGCCCGTTGCTGTAGGATCGAGGCATGGGTGACCCCACGCTCGCCGCACGAAGGTACTACGCGCAGCGTGCCGATCGCTACGAGGCCGGCTCGCGGCGCGGGCTATGGCGGTATCTGCGCGAGCTGGAAACGCCGGTGGTCATGCGACTGGCGCAGCTCTCGCCCGGCATGAGGGCCCTGGACGCCGGATGCGGCGCGGGGCATTACGCCGCGGCTTTGCTGGCGGCGGGCGCGATCGTCACCGGCATGGACGTTTCTTCCGAAATGCTGGCGCAGACTCGCTCGCGGCTGGGGATCGAGACGATCGAAGGCGACGTGCTGACCGCCGACCTGTCACCGGTGTACGACCGGATCGTCTGCGCTGGCGTGCTGGAGTTTGTGCCCCGGCGGGCCGAGGCGCTGAAGAACCTCGCGCGCGGGCTGGCGCCGGGGGGGAAGCTGGTGGTGCTGATCCTGGCGCGGTGCCTCGCCGGGTACGGCTTCTGGGCGCTGCGGCGGGTCTACGGCGTGCGCATGCCGCTCCTTCGGCGGCGCGACCTGGACGCGCTCGCGGCCGAGGCGGGGCTTGTGGTCGAGGCGTGCGAGCGTGCCGGGTTCAACTGGGTAGCGAGGCTCGCGCGGGCGTGATTACTTGCGGTCCTTCTCGGGCTCCGGCTGCTGGGCCTGCGGTTTCGCCGCGGGCTGGGCAGGCTTGGCGGGCTGCGCCGGCTTGTTTCCGGCCTTCTTCGCGGCACGCGCGGCCTTGTCCGCCTCGATAATCTGCTTGAGCTTCGCCTCGGTGAGGCGATCTTCGCCCATCGGGAAGCCCTGCCAGCGGACGATGTTGTCGCTGCTGATGACGAGCACGTGGGGGATGCCCTCGATGCCGATGGCCTTCGACGTGGTCTGCTTGGTATCCACGCAGACCGCGTAGGACATCTTGGTGGTCTTCATGAACTCCTGGACGCGGTTCGGCGGCTCGTTGCTGATGCCGATGATGACCAGGTCGTCCTTGTACTTGTGGTGCCACTCTTCCAGCTCGGGGATCAGCGCGCGGCAGGGACCGCACCACGTCGCCCAGAAGTCGATCAGAACCGTCTTGCCCTGCCGGTTCGGCACACCGTTCAGCCAGCGCTCCACCTTGAGCTGGGGCGCTTGCTGATTGCGCAGGTCTCGCTTGGCGTGCAGCTTCTTCTTCGGAGTATCGGGATAGCCCGTGCTCTCCTGCTGCGGCTCGGCCTTGGGTTGACGCGGCGTCTCGGGCGGAAGCTCCAGCACGGGCTGGGCCTGCTGTGCCAGAGCGCCGGCGTTGAGCATGACCGCGGCACAGGTGGTCAGGATTGCGATGGTTGATCGGGGCATGGCGTGATTCCGAAGATGGAACAACCGGGATAACTCATTCTACTGCCAGCAGGTCAGATGCCAGTTCTTTTTGCCGCGGCGGAGGGCGATGAGCGAGCCGTGGAGCAGGTCGGAGGTCTTGACGCGGTCGTCGGGCCCGGCCTTGCGGCCGTTGATGGCGACCGAGCCGGAGGCGAGAAACTCCTTCGCCTCGCGTTTGGAAGCCGCCAACCCCGTCGAGACGAGCAGGTCCAGGATCGGCACCCCATCGCCCTCGAGGGACGCACGGCTGTGGTTGCTGCTGGGAGCGCTGGAGAGCACCTCTCGCAGCATCGCTTCGGGCAGACCGGAGATATCGCCGGAGAAAAGCGCCTTGGCCGCGGCTTCGGCGTGGTCGCGCTCGGTCGGGCCGTGCAGGAGTGCCGTGGCCTCCCGCGCCAGGGCGCGCTGCGCCTCGCGTGCTCCCGGATTGGTCGCGAGCGAGTGGGCCAGGGCGTCGATCTCCTCCTGAGAGAGGAACGTGAAGATCTTGAGGAAGCGGATCACATCCGCGTCCATCGCGTTCAGCCAGAACTGGTAATAGGCGTAGGGGCTGGTGCGGTCGGCGGTGAGCCATACGGCCCCGGCCTCGGTCTTGCCGAACTTCCCGCCGTCGGCCTTGGTGACCAGGGGCGCGGTGAGGGCGTGGACTTCCGGCGCGGGACGGCCCGCCGCGGCGGCGGCCTTTCGGATGAGATCCGTGCCGGCGGTGATGTTGCCCCACTGGTCGTTGCCGCCCATCTGGAGCGTGACGGCGTGGGCCTCGTGGAGGTAATGGAAGTCGTACGCCTGAAGGATCATGTACGAGAACTCGGTGTAGCTGATGCCCTGGTCGCGGTTGTTCAGCCGCTCCCGCACCGAGTCCTTCTGCACCATGACGTTGACGGAGAAGAACTTGCCCACGTCACGCAGCGCGTCGATGAAGCTCAGCTTGCAGAGCCAGTCCGCGTTGTTGAGCATCAGGGGCTTGTTGGACGCGGAGAAGTCGAGCAGCCGCTCAAAGATGCGGCGCTGGCGGTTGACGTTGTGCTCCACCTGCTCGCGGGTCTGGAGCGTGCGCTCCGCGGACTTGCCGGAAGGGTCGCCGATGAGCCCGGTACCGCCGCCGGCGAGCACCACGGGGGTGTGGCCCGCGCGCTGGAAGTGCGCCAGAAGCATGATGGGCACGAGGTTGCCGATGGTCAGCGAATCGGCGGTGGGGTCAAAGCCCACATACGCCCGGCGAGGGCCGGAGGCGAGGTGAGCCCGAAGCTCCTCCTCGCCGGTGGTCTGCGCAATCAGGTTCCGCCACTTGAGCTCTGAGACGAAGTCGGTCATCGGGGAGAGGGTACGAGCGCTGAAGGATACACGGCTGAACCCTGAAATGGGCTCCCCGTGTTATGCGGGCGAGTATAAGTGGTGAGGATGGCGAGCGTGCGCACAGCCCTCACCCGTGGCTGAACGTAGAGTTCGGCATGGGTGAGCCACGCAAGTGGCCGGGCGTAGTGCGATCACTGCTCGATAGCAGCTCGCCCTCCACATCGCGCTGCCTCAAACCCCAAACCTTCAGCACCCAGACAACTGCTCAAAGAACAACTCGATATCAGCGTCCGTTGCGGCATCACCGTCACAGTCTATATCAACATTGCCAGGGCACGTCGGGCAACAGTTACCCGAGAGGCAGTTAAAAAACGCATCAATGTCGGCATCGGTCCCTGCATCACCGTCTCGATCGAAGTCCGGTATGAGACGCACTTGCAGTTACTTTACACAGCCGGATCGCAACCCTTCCAATAGATAAATTACAAGCCGCTGCCCCGCCGCAACGCGCATTCAGAAACGATCTTGATGGCCAGGATGACCCGGCTCAGTTCCGCCTGTACGTGAAGTTCCAGTTCTCGCTGGTAGCGTAGTTGGACCACTTCCGCATGTCGCGGAGATCTTCTATGGACTGGAGCTCGACGTGGCCGTCCATCATGCCCGTGACGGACTTCTTGAAGTGACGGAAGTCAATCATGCCCCAGGTCTGAGGACGCCGGCGGGGATCATACGAGTTGCTCGGATCCCAGTTGGCGGGCATGCTGCCCGTACCGGAGTTCGGGTATCCGCCCTTGGGCGGGAAGATGTGGTTGGTGCCCGGGACATAGACCTGGCCATCCGTGGCGTTCACAGGACGCCCCGAGTAGTACGTGCCAACACGGTCGCCGTACTTGATATCCCGCTCACGCCCGCTGAGAAAAACCAGCAACGTCGAGGGCCGGCGAACATCATCCACGCGTCCGACCCACCAACGCCCGTTCAGCTCAACCCCCGCGGAATCACCCGTACCGGAAGTGTGAGCTCCGTAACCATAGTGACCGCCAACGTAGATGCTGTTGATGCCGAACGACGGGTGCTTGGTAAAGGCGTACTGGAACTTGTTGACATCGTCGTAGAGGACTGTCCTCATCGTCGCGTTCTCCGACGTGGGCGTCGCACTGCGAGTGCGGAAGTCCTCGCGAGTCGCTGCATCCAGCATCATGGAAGTCGCCGGGAAGTCGCTTTGCATGACGAAGCGCAAGGGCCACGACTTGATCACGTCGCCCTCTACAAGCCGGTTCTTGTTTATAAGATCCGCCGGCATCATGTTCACCCTGCCCGCGTGAGGGTGAGCCCATGACCAGTTGATGTAGGGAATGATCACCGCGTCCTTGAAGCTGGCGGTGTACTGGTGGTACGCCTGCATCATCTCGCGGCAGGCGGCCTGTTCCTTGACAGCTCGTCCGCTCGCACGCGCCTTGCCGAGCGCTGGGAGCAGAATCCCGATCAGCAAGGCGATGATCGCGATGACGACGAGAAGCTCGATCAGTGTAAATGCACGACGCGCCCTGAAAGTGGGGACTGTCTTCATGGGCCTAGCGCTCCGTGTTGCTGGGACCTGCCCCGGCGGTCGGGGCCCTCAAAAACATGCGGCTTGAGCGTGCGAGAAGGGTCAATGAAGAAGAAATCACGAACGGGAACCGCCCCTCCGCTTCGTTCGACTGTACCCGCACAGGCTCCTTCACGCAAGCCGGTTCCCTGGTTTCGGGGGCTACAAAATCCAAAAACACTTGTCGGACCTGAAGCCCGAAGGGCTGGAGAATATTCGGACTCGGCCCTGTCTCCTCGGTTTTTAGCGCGGGGACACGCCCCAATCCGGCCCATCCGCCTGATCCGCCCAGCGACGCATGTCGTTGAGGTCGGTCCAGCCCAGAAGTCCGGCATGCCCGTCCAGATGCGCGGCAACAGCCTTTCCGGCGTGCCGCAGTGAAATAAACCCTGAGTTCAGCCCGGGGCTCGCCGCGGCGGGGTCGTAAGCCTCCTGCCAGAGGCGGCCCTGCGTCGCCGCGAAGCGTGGCGGCTCGAGTCGGAAAAATCCTTGCGGATTGCTCAGGAACGGGACCTGGGCCTGCTGCTCTGCACGTGCCGAGGCGAAGACCAGCAGCCCCGAGGGGCGGGTGGCGTCCTCGATGCGCTCCAGGTGAACCTTGCCAAAAACCCTTGAAAACACAGGGTCAAAGGCGCCGTGCCTGTCGCTGCCCCCCACGAATGCGATGTTCATGCCCAGCGATGGAAAGAGGCTGACGACGTACTCATACCCCACGCCGTACGCGGCATAGGTGGGCTCGCCGGCACGGAGCGCGGCGAGAACCTTGTCGTCCTCGTACATGCCGCGGAAGTCGTAACTGAGGTATGGAGCGAGCCGCCAGGGATAGCGCTGCGCTTCCTCATCCAGTAAGCGGCGGCCCTGTTCATTGAGAACGGGCGGACCGTAGTTGACCATGTCTCGGGAGGGGTACCCGGTCAGAATCCTGCCGCGGCTGGCGTCGGCGTAGAGGGCGAAAGCGGTCATGAGGGACCGTGCGGCGGCCAGCTCGCGCGTGGTCCGGGCGGTCTGGCGGGCCTTCCCGAGGGCGGGCAGGAGCATGGAGATCAGCAACGCCGTGATGGCGATGACGACCAGCAGCTCGATCAGTGTGAAAGCACGGGATTGGGAGGTCGGGGTAGACATTCGCGGGGACGGAATAGAATACCGTCTGACAGCAATCATTCCTGTACTACAGGATTGAGTCAACGGCGTTCAGGTACCCCCAACTCCTGAGGAGATGAGCATATGCGGAAGTCGGCGCTGATCGGGCTTGGTGTGGTCGCGGGGGTATGCGGCGGAGCGGCGGGTCAGGTGTACCAGGCATCCTGGGTACAGCCGCTGCTGGACCGCTGGGTGTACCCCTTCGCGAGCACGCCCGGCTCGGAGACGACCGCGCCGGTGTACGCCGCGCTGTATCAGACGGGGTTTGACGATCGCGATGCGCAGTTCCTGATTGGGTTTGCGACGTCGGAGCAGGTGCCGGCGGGGGTGGGTGAACTGCGTTACCGCGTGCGGTCGGCGCGCCTGCGGCTGGTGGTGAGCAACGACCTGCGCTTCGCCTATGACCCCACCTTCGACAGCGTGGCGACGGTGTACCCGGAGGACGATCCGGAGTACATCGAGGATGAGGACGAGGGCAAGCCGGTGGAGCTGTTCGCGGTGGGATACCGCAACGGCCAGAGCGCGGCGACCTTCGAGGAGAACACCCCTTTCAGCATCGTGCCGCCCTTCCCGCCCCAGGAGGGCGTGCGGAGCGCCTTTGCCGCGATCGTGGATGAGGATGGGGTCGCGAAGGACATCTCGCTGCAGGCGCGGCAGCGGTTCGAGGCCGTGCCGATGGCGATCGGTGTGAACAACACTCTGACGCCGGGGCAGCTTGTTCCTGCGGGGACGGAGCTGGTGTTCGACGTGGACGTGAACAACGCGGCGACGCAGTACTACTTCTCCCGCTCGCTCAACCAAGGCAAGCTGATGCTGATGGTGAGCAGCCTGCACCCGGCGGCGGGCGGCCCCGGCGGCGGAACGGGCGTGGTGTACCCGGCCTTCTACACAAAGGAAAACCCATTGTCGCCGGTGCTGGGCTACAGCCCGAGCCTGGAGCTTGAGGTCGAGGTGTACCCCTACGTGGACTTCGACCTGGACGGGGACGTCGGGACCGACGCTGACATCGAGGCGTTCTTCCGCTCCCTGGCCGGTCAGGGCGGGAACCCCGACTTCAACATGGACGGCGACTACGGAACGGACGCGGATATCGAGGCGTTCTTCTGTGCGCTGGCGGGCGGCAGCTGCTGAACCCAGTTTTCAGTACGCCCGGTTGATCACGGCATCGGCCATAGCCCGCAGGAGCGTGCGGGCGGGGGTATCGGGAAGCACGCTCAAATTCTCCACGGCGTCGGCGACGTAGTGCTTAGCCGTGGTGCGGGCGTAATCGATGGACCCCGTCTGCTCGAGTGCCGCGTAAAGCTCGGCGCGTGCGTGGTCGTCCGCGGCTTCGAGGGCGAGCAGCGAGCGGGCGCGGGTGCCCTGGTCGGCGTTGGCGAGGTGGTGCACGAAGGGCAGCGTCATCTTGCCCTTCTCAAGGTCCTTGCCAACGGACTTGCCGACGATAGCCTCCTTACCTGTCAGATCGAGCAGATCGTCCTGGATCTGGAACGCGACACCGAGCTTGCGGCCGAAGTCGGCCATGGCGCGGCAGACCGCTTCCGACGCGCCGGACTGCGCCGCCCCCTGTTCGGCGGCCGTGGCGATCAGCTCGGCGGTCTTGCGTGAGACCACTTCGAAGTAAGTGGGCTCGTCGATGGAGTAGTCGTCGCGGTGGTGAAGCTGGAGAAGCTCGCCCGCGCAGGTAATGACGCTCGCACGCCCCACGGCCAGGGCGGCGCGGTTGTCTGGAAGCGTGGAGCAGAGGTGGTACGCGGAGGCGATGAGGTAATCGCCGAGCATCACGGCGGCTTCGTTGCCGTAGAGACGGTTGATGGTGTCGCCGCGGCGGCGCGTGTCCGCCTCGTCGAGCACGTCGTCGTGGACGAGCGTGGCCATGTGGACCATCTCGATCACCGCACCGATGACGTGGTGCCCCGGCGTGATAAGCGTCTGGGGGCTTGCGGAGGCGGCGCGGGGGTGCGCGGCCAGGCCGCAGGCGATGACGAGCGTGGGGCGCAGCATCTTGCCGCGGTAGTGCTCGACGTGCCGGCAGAGGGCGGAGACGGGGGGCAGATCGGAGCGGAGCTGCCGATCAAAGACGCGCTGAACTTCGAGCAGAGCGTCGGCGATCGTCTCCGAGAGCGGGCCCAGAGTGTCGGCAAGATGCGGCGGCAGATCGATGATGGGATTCATCCGAGGGGAACGGTAGACGACGGGGAAAGCGTCGGGCGGCATCAGGAGCATCGGGGGGCAGGAAATGCGCAGGGGCGGGCGGACGCTAGACTTCGACGATGGGACGCAGCGCACTACTTCTGGTGAACCCGAACAAGCCCGCGGCTGCGACGGCCGCGGCGGAGGTGCGCGAGCTGATCCAGCGGTACGGAAGGCTGGTGGCGGAGCTGCCCGCGGATACGACGCCGCTGCCGCCCGAGGCGTGCGGTGCCGAGTTGATCGTCGTATTCGGCGGAGATGGGACGCTGCTCTCGCAGGCGAGGCGGTGCGCCGCCCCGGGCGTGGCGATGCTGGGTGTGAACATGGGGCGGCTGGGCTTCCTGGCGGAGTTCGACATGCCCGCCCTGCGCGAACAGGCCCCGGGGATCTTCGGCGACGGCAATCTGAAGATTCAGGCGTTCAGCCTCATCCAGGTCCGCGTGCTGCCCGCCGTGGGGGATGCGCCGCGGTTTGAGGGGATGGCGCTCAACGAAGCTGCGATTACGGCGGGCCCCCCCTACCGCATGATCTCTCTTGCGTTCAACATCGACGGGTACACCGGCCCGACGATCAGCGGAGACGGCGTGATCATCTCCTCGCCGCTGGGGTCCACGGCGTACAACCTCTCCGCGGGCGGGCCGATCCTGGCCCCGACGGTGGACGGGCTGGCGATCACGCCGATCGCGGCGCACTCGCTCTCCGTACGGCCCGTGGTCGTGCCCGGCCAGAGCAAAATCGAGATCACCGCGCTGAAGGTGAACCGCGACACGGCCCAAGGCACCACGCTGGTGCTGGACGGCCAGGTGATGGCGCCGGTGCTGCCCGGAGATCGGATTCTGATTGAGCGGCACCCGAGCTCTATCCGGTTCGTGCAGAACCCGCGGAGCGATTACTGGTCCCGGCTGATCGGCAAGATGAACTGGTCTGTGGCCCCGCGGATTTCGTGAACGGCTCTCTGGTTGCTTCCTTCGGGCGGCGGTAAGGTTGCGGCGGTGAAACGGGCATTCACGCTGATCGAGCTTCTGGTGGTGATCGCGATCATCGCGGTGCTGGTGGGCATTCTGCTGCCCTCGCTTGCATCGGCCCGCGAGACGGGACGGTCGGTGACGTGCCTGTCAAACCTGCGGCAGAACTACATCGCCTGTCGTGTGTACGCGGATGAGAACAAGGGCATAGGCCCGGCGCTGGGCGTTCCCTACACCGAGCTTCCGAACTGGGGCATGGTGCTGCAACAGTCGTTCGGAGCAACCGGGACGACCAGCGCGGAGATTTACACCGAGCGCTCGCCGCTGGTGTGCCCGACGGTGCGGGCGTTCTATGCGCGGCCGATGCTGCGGACCTACGCGATGAACGGCACCGGCCACGCCGGAGCGCCGGGCGACCCGGACAACTTCGACGATGAGCTGTGGCCGCTCTCGCAGGGCAAGCCCGCACGCCGCGCCCACATCGCCTTTGACAAGGTGCAGAAGCCCGCTACGGCCAACCTGTTCGTGGATTCAGCCGCGGGAGCAGTGACCACGGATGCACCACCGCCGACGCGCACCGCGAGCATCCTCGACTATCGCAATGCAGGGCACGTGACGGGCCGCGTGGGATGGTTCCACACGAAGAAGTTCAACGGCGGGATGTTCGACGGTTCGGCTAGAACATGGGCCGAGGTTCCGGAGACGTGGCAGGAGCCGCTGCCCTGAAGGCCGGTTTGCGCGTTCGCTCCTTCATGACTCCAGGGGCAGGCGCAGGCGGAACTCTGCCCCCGAGTCCGATGGGATCAGGCGGAGGTCGCCGCGGCATTCCTTGGCAAGCCCGTGGGCGAGCGCCAGCCCCACGCCGAGGCCGGGGGTGGAACCTTCGATCTGCTTCTTGCCGCGGATGAAGGGGCGGAAGATGCGGGAGGCTTCCGAGCGTGGAATACCCGGCCCGTGGTCGCGCACGGTGATGTTCAGGTCCGAGCGCGTTGCAGAAAGTGACAGGTGGATGCGCTTGTCCTCCACCTCCGCGGCGTACTTGCAGGCGTTGTCCACGAGGTTGTACAGGATGCGCTCGACCTGCGCCGGGTCGCAGCGGAGGACCGCATCGGCCGGGGCGGTGTTCTCGATCACCAGCGTCATGCCCGCCTGATCGCAACGCGACTGCAGCGGCTGAGTGACTTTGTCCAGCAGTGCCGCGGCGGTCGTGCGCTCGACGGTTGACGCGGCCTTCGACCTTCCCAGGCGGGCGTAATCCAGCACGCTTTCGACGATGCGGGCCAACCGCTGCGACTCGGTGCTCAGCGTTTTGAAGTAGCTCCGCCGAGCCTCTTCGGATTGAACCATGCCGCTATCGAGCATCTGTGAGTAGAGACAGAAGGTTGTCAGCGGCGTGCGAAGCTCGTGGGTGACGGCGGAGACAAACCTGCCTCGACGTTCGGCGAGCTCGAGCGATGCGCGGAGGACCAGGGCAATGGCGACCACCGCGCCCGTCGCGGCGAGCCACGTGGCAAGCAGGGTCGAGCGGACAGGCGTCATGCCGCGGATCGGCTGCGGCTCGGGCTCCGGCGCGACAAGCTCGGCGGGCAGCGAGGCGAGCGAGCGGCCGATGGTCGCGAGGTCATCGGGCGTCGGCACCGCGGCCAGGGGCTGGAGCACCGCGCCGGGGAGCAGGTCCTGGATGCTCGCGGTGAGCGCGTCGCGGAGTGCGGGCCAGTTGACCCAAAACCCTTGCTCAAGATGCGTGTCGCCGACTTCTACCTTGCGCGTGTAGATGAGTTCCAACGCCGGCGGCTGACCGAGCCATCGGGGGGTGAACTCGTGCTGCACAACACCCGCGGTGCTCGGGCCGAGCGTGACGGACACGCCCATCCTGTATGTACCCTCATCGCGGGCAAGCTCGAGGCTGTCGTCTTTCGCGGCCTCCTGCTTTGCGTCCGAGGCAACCCGCCCGGCCATCTGAGCAGCCTGAGGAGATTGTGCTTCACGTTTCAGCAGGTCGATGTTGCGCGCGCGGGCCTGGTATTCCGATGCGCTCTGAACCAGTTCCTGCTGGTGCGGAGAGGACCGCTCGGGCGCCTGCCCCGCGATCTGAGGCGGCGCATCCTTCTTTGCTGCCGCTTCGTCAAGCGTGAGCGAATCAGAAGGCTCGAGCAATGCGCGAAGCCGGCCGAGGGTCTGTTCCGAAACGGCCATCGCGTAGCCTGTGATGTACAGCGACTCGGCCAGCGCCCGCATCTCGCCCGTGGGCGCCTGCGGTGAGGCAAGCTCGCCCGAGGCGGTGCGCTCGAAGTGGAGCCTGATGTAAGGATCGGTCGCCTGCAAGAGCGGCGAAGGCACGAGGACTTCGCCCGGCTCCACGCGGCTGAAGGAGCGTGTATACGCGCGGTCGGCTGGGTAGAAGGGTCTGTATTCGAAGTACGGGCGCGCGGCCTCGCGTGCGATGATCGGGCCGATGATCGAGTCCATGCGCCACAGCGCCAGGCGGATGTTTTCCTGGTAGCGTGCCTGAGCGCGGGCGTCCTGCTCCGCCTGTTCCAGCCGGAGCGCCTGCCGGGTGACCCACCCCAGGGCCCCGAAGACCAGCAGCACCCCCGCCGCGAAAATCAGGATGGACCAGCGTGGTGCGCGCACTCAGTCATGCTCCCCATCGGGCGCTCCCCCACTGCCCGAGTCCGCCGCGAGCATGTAGCCCTTCGCGCGAACGGTGACGATCACGGCGGGGTTGGCGGGGTCATCACGGAGCAGCTCGCGGAGGCGGGCGATGGTCATGTCCACGGTGCGCGTGTGCACGCCGCGGTGGTCCAGCCCCCAGACGCGGGAAAGCAGCTCTTCGCGGGCGATGGCCCTGCCGCGGTTGGCGATGAGGTAGCCGACGACTTCGGCCTCCTTCTGAGAAAGCTGTGCGCGATGGCCGTCCTGAAAAACAACCTCACGCCGGTCGAGGTCGATGGTGCGCCCGGCGATGCTCAGCTTCTTGATGGTGGACGGCCGCTCCGGCGAGCGACGCAGCACTGCTTCCACGCGTGCGAGCAGCTCGGTGGCGCTGAAGGGTTTGACGACGTAATCATCGGCCCCTTCCCTGAGGCCGCGGACGCGGTCCTGCTCTTCGCCCTTGGCGGTCAGGACGATGACGGGAAGCGTGGGCTTGGCCTTGCGGATTTCCTTCAGGACCGTGATCCCGTCCATTCGGGGCATGAGCACGTCGAGCAGGACAAGATCGACATCGATGGAGAGCGCGGCATCAAGGCCCGCCTTCCCATCGACGGCTTCCAGAGGCAAGTAGCCGGAGAAGGTGAGAGCATCGCAGAGCCCGCGCCGAATGGCGGGATCGTCTTCAACGACGAGGATGCGGGCAAGGGGCATGGCGTGGCCTCCGGCGAAATGGGGCACGGCCCGGGGTCGGGCCGTGTCACCCACGCATCAGGTTAACAAGCGGCGGTTCAGGGGCCCTTGACCAGGACTCGCTCCTTGCCCACTTGCAGCAGCACGTCGCCGCCGAGAGCGAGGGCGACCTGCCGGTTGTCGCGGGCCAGCTCGCGGGCAAGCGACAGGTATTCATCCGTTCCAAACTCGACGACGCGGTCGGGCTTTTCGCTCTCCGTAGCCAGAAGCTGGGACTCCACCCACCGGCCGCCGCGCTGGAAGAAGGTGCGGTCGGCAACATTCTGCACGGTGGTGATCTCTACTTCCCTGATCTGCTCGCCTTCGTCCTTGAGGTAACGGTACCTTCCAACGGTCGCGGGCGAGGCCGCCTGGCGCTGGACGTTCAGCTCCTGCGCGACGCCGCCCGCCCCGAGCCGCACGCCCGCGGCACGCCTGCGGATCGCGTCTTCCGCGTCGCGGAAGTTCTCGGCACGCCGCTCGGGCGTGTCGAAGCGACGCTCGGGCTCGGTGGCCAGGAAGGCCGTGTACTCCGTGAGAATGCCGTACTTGGTGGAGAGCGCGATGATCTCTTCCACGATTTCCTTGCGGGCGGCGTCGCTCATGGGGTCGGCCGTGTCCGCCGCCGCAAGGCGGATGTGCTCGACCAGCGCGGCGACCTTGCGGTTTGCCCAGATGCGCGGAATGTAGCCGTGGCGCGTCGAAGCGCCGCTGACATCGAGCTCGAAGTCGAAGTGCTTCGGCTCGCCCAGATACTCGCCGCTCAGACGGAGCCGCACGGGCTTGTCGGTGGTGTACTGGCCGGTCAGGACGATCTGATCGCCCTCGAAGAGGTCCGGCAGTTCGGCCGGAAGCAGTTCCCGCAAGGCGCGGGTGTCGGCCTCTCCGTCGGTCCCGATCACGGTCAGGCGCGGCGATGCGAGCACGGGACCGGCCAGCCGCTTGAAGACCTGCGACACTTTGACCTCCACGTCTTCGTCGGGAAGAACGAACGTCGCCGCCCCGCGGCTGGCCTTGGAAACCGCCGTGAGCAGCGGCGTGTTGACATCGAACCCGACGCCGAAGCTGAAGATGCGCCGCTCCGCGTCGTTGGCCTTCTTCAGAGCGTTTCGTATGCCGGTTTCACTGCGCTCCCCGACGGTGGGCTGCCCGTCGGTGAGGAAGAGAACCATGGGGAGCATGCCGGGGGTGGGCGGGCTGCGCAGGGCCTCCAGCAACGCGTCGTGGATGTTGGTGCCGCCCGAGGCCCTGATGCGGTTGAGGTAGTCGCGGGCCTGAGCGACGGTCACCTGGGACTTGATCACCGGAGCCTGCGCGAAAGACTGGATCGATTCGCTGTAGTCGATGATGTTGAATGCCTCGCCCTCTTCTAAGCCTTCGATGATCTGCGCAGCGGCGGCGAGCGCCTGCCGCATCTTCTCGCCCTGCATCGATCCGGAGCGGTCGAGGACCAGGATGACCTCGCGTTTGACCCGAAGCTCCTGGCTCGCGCCGGGCAGCGCGGCGAGCATCATGAAGAAGCCCCCCTTGCCGTCGAACAGCGTGGGATCGGGGTATGCGATGGTGGAGACGGAAAGCGGATCATCGCTTCGCCCGAGGAGGTAGGAGAAGCGGACCGCGCCCGGCTGCTCGGCGGGCTTACCTGTCAGCTCGATGCGGACGTGCCTGTCGCTCACGCGCGTGGTGGTGATCTCGTGGCTCGGCGAGTACACACCCGTTATGGACCGGCGCGAGCGGATTTCCGCGTGGATGGTCCACGCGCCGCCACCTGAAAGCGCCTCGCTCCGCGGCAGTGCGTAATCCACGCGGTCGCCGTCCATCGGCAGCACCTGCTCGTACGTCAGGCTGAGCTTCTGCGACTTGCCCGGCGGAATAGGGAATGCCGAAGTCTTGATGAGGTTGTACCCGGCGAACTCGACCAGAGCCGGATCGCGCATCGAACGCACGATGGCGTCGTAGATGCTGCGGGCTTCATCACGGGGCAGGACCTTCGCCGTGGGCTCCGGGCCTACGCCGTCGTACACCAGCGAACGCACGGCCACGCCGTCGGGCACCGGCAGCAGGATCACCGCCTCCTGCGCGGCGTTGCTCCGGTTGGTGAGCGTGAGTTCGACCGTGGTGGAAGCCACCTGGTCTTCAACGCTGATGTTGGCGGAGACGGCCGTCAGCTCGACGGGCGCTCCCACATGCGGTCTGCGGTGCGGGTGAATGCTCACCTGGGGCACGATCACGTGCGGACCGTCCACTGTCGTCGTGGTGGTTGTGGTGGTGACCTGCGCCGGGCCCCATGCGGGGAACAAGCCGAGCAGGCCAAGGGAAATTGCCGCGGCGAGAGAGCGAATAGTCATGGTGGCGCTCCGGGGTTGCTTACCCGGTTATACGCGGAGCGCCTTATTTCGTGCGTCACGCCTCTGTAACGCCCGACCGCCTCACCGAACGCCTGCGGTGCTGGATTTCTGGACCTTGCGCTCAGTCCAGTCCACGATCCACTTGGCCCGGCCCGGCAGGAAGTAGAACAGGTGCTCGTGCCCGCCGCTCATCACGAGGCGCTCGGGATAATCGAGCCGCTCGTAGAGCAGATCGCCCATCGCCGCGGGAACCCAGGTGTCCCTCGAGGCGTGAAGCACCAGAATGGGCAAGTGTGAGATCAACGGGGAAGTGTGGTACGGGTCGAGCTTCGAAGCGGCGAGGTAGAGATCACTGAGCTTGTCGATGACCTGCTTTGAGACGGGCTCTTCGCCGCAGAGCACGCGCAGCCCGCCGTCGCTGAACGTGCTGTCCATCGCGAGCCGGAAGAGATTGCACCCGCCGCCCACGAGGATGACCGCCTGGATGCGGCCCGGCTGCGTCTCCTCCAGCCTCGCGGCGATGGTCGGCGTCGCGAGCGCACCGGCGCTGAAGCCAGCCAGCACAACCGGGATGTTCTGGAGGTCCGGACGCTGGGTGTCCACGTAGTCAAGGATCGTCTCGACCGCGTACGCCGCGCCCGCCATGCCCTGATCGATGACCGCGGCGATCTCCGCGGCGACGCGGGGCAGGTCCTCATCCGAGCACGCCTGGAAGCCGCCCTGGCGGAGCTTGCTGTGTCGCATCTGTGTGTCCATGTACTCCTGGTACTTGGGATGCCTCTGCCACCTGTTCACGGTCTCCTTCATACTCACGACCTTGATCGTGCCGTCCTTGTCCCTTTCGGGCGGCTGGCGCACGAAGATCTCCTTTCTCAGCTCGCGCAGCTTCGCATCGAGCGTCCGGATTTCTTCGTAGGTGGACTCCGGGATCGGGCTGTTGATGTAGTCCTGCGGCTTGATGTCGATCACCGCCCAGCCGCGGCGTTCGAACTCCTTGAGCACCTTGGGCTCGTAGTCATTCGCGCCCATCGACTGGACGTGGATCAGCAGCCCCTTGGGCTTGAATCCCTCTTTGGCGGGCGGGATGTACACCGGCAAGCCGGAGTCCGGGTAGAGCGGAGCCTCGAGAACCTCTTCGATCCGTTGCTCCGCGGCCTTTTCGGTCTTTTCGGGATCGGGAGCAACGGGGACAGCCAGTGCCTGATCCAGCTTTCGCCTCTGTTCGATTACTTCGAGCGTGCGAGAGGAAATAATCGCGCCGTTGGAATGAAAGCCTACGAAGAGGAAACCGAAGTCGAGAAGGGCGCTGAAGTCATCCGACTTGGTGGGCGGCCGCCTCTTGTACAGCCGCAGCAGGTTGACGCCGTGGATGCCCTTGTACTCAAGCTCGTACCGGGCTTTTTCGACCAGCTTGCGCTCGTCGTCGCTGAGCGTGGCAGGATCTACGCCGTCCTTGATCTTGTAAAAGGGAATCCGGTCCGGCGTGGCCTCAAACAAAGGAACAAGCGGCTCGACGTCACGAGCGGGCCACGCATCCGCGGGCAGCGTCGGGCGTGGAGTGGCGCGCCCCAGCGCGGCCATGCGCGGACGGGGCTTGTGGTGAGCCCAGCAGCCTGGGAGCACAAGAGCGGCGGCAAGCAATACCGAGCAAAGCAGGGAACGCATGCCGGATAGAATATCGACAGCAGCGTGCCGCGTAAAGGTCAGTGCCCACTGTTGCCTGCGAGCGCCTTAACAATTTCACCCACGAATCCTTTGGCGTCGCCAAAGAGCATGAGGGTCTTGTCAAGGTAATACAGTTCGTTGTCGATGCCCGCGAAGCCGGGGTTCATGCTCCGCTTGATGACCATCACGCTCTGGGCCTTGTCCGTGTCGATGATGGGCATGCCGTAGATGGGGCTGGAGGTGTCGTGCCGCGCGGCGGGGTTCGTCACGTCGTTGGCCCCGATGACCAGAGCCACGTCCACCTGCGGCATCTCAGGGTTGATGTCCTCCATCTCCACGAGCCGGTCATACGGGATGTCCGCCTCGGCGAGCAGCACGTTCATATGCCCCGGCATGCGGCCCGCGACGGGGTGAATCGCGAAGCGCACGTCGATGCCCCGCTTCGTCAGAGCGTCGTACAGCTCGCGCACCTTGTGCTGCGCCTGGCTCACGGCCATGCCGTACCCCGGCACGATCACCACGCGCTGCGCGACCTCGAGAATCCCCGCCGCTTCCTCGGGCGTGGCGGAACGGTACGACTTCTGCTCCTGCGCCCCCGCCTTGGCTTTCACCTGCCCGAACGCGCCGAACAGCACGTTGGTGAACGAGCGGTTCATCGCCTTGCACATGATGATCGACAGGATGAGCCCGCTGGCGCCGTCCAGCGCCCCGGCGACGACCAGCAGCGGGTTGTCCAGCACGAACCCCATCGCCACCGCCGCGAGGCCCGCGTAGCTGTTGAGAATCGCGATCACCGTGGGCATGTCCGCCCCGCCGATGGGCATGACCAGCATCCAGCCGAAGTTGAGGCTGAGCAGAATCACCCCGCCGAAGAGCCACGGCGCGACCGCGTGGTGCGGGTTCATCACCAGGATCGTCGCCAGCACCAGGCAGCCCGCGAACGCCACGGCGTTGACGAAGTTCTGCCCCCGGTACACCCACGGCCGCTGCGGAACCCACTTCACCTCCTGCAGCTTGCCCGCGGCGATCAACGAGCCGGTGAAGGTAAGGAACCCCAGGATCACCTCGAACACAATCGCGATGACGCGGAAGTGCGTCAGCGAGCGCTCCGGAGGCTCGGAGACAACCACCTGCGCCGCCTCCGCCACGGCCGCCGCGTCCGCGTTGTACCAGTAAAAGAACTTGGCCGTGCCCACCAGCCCCGCGGCCAGGCCGCCGAAGGCGTGCGAAAGCGCCGTCCGCTGCGGCACCGCCGTAATGGGAACCTTCGCCAACCAGATGCCCGGCCCGATCGCCAGCAGGATCGGGATCAGGATGTACGAGGTCGTCTCAAACGTGCGCTCGACGTAGGGGCTGAACCACGTCGCGAAGACGCCGACGGTCATCGCCAGCGACCCGGCGATCACGCTCTTGCGTGCGGTCCGCGGCGTGTTCATCCAGTGCAGGCTGAACACGAACAGCCCCGCGGCGATGATGTAGGCGATGTGGGTCCAGTAGAGGCTCATGCACGCCCCCTTCCGGCCTCGCCCCGCCGCGGAATCATGGCTTCTTCTCCTTGAACATCTTGAGCATGCGGTTGGTGATGAGGAAGCCGCTGATGATGTTGGTCATGGAGGCAAAGAGCGCGATCGAGCCCATGACGCGCGCCCACGTGGGGTAATCCGGCCCTCCGGCGACGATGATGGCCCCCACCACCGCGATCGCCGAGATGGCGTTGGTCAGGCTCATCAGCGGCGTGTGGAGAAGCGGAGAAACCCGCCGAATGACGCCCAGCCCGACGAAGCTCGCGAGCATCAGCACCATCAGGAAGAGCACGGGTGTGGGCACGGGGTGGGCCGCCTCGGCGGCCAGCGTGAGTGCGTTCATGACTGCTGCACCTTGGCGACGCGTTCGTTGATGATCTTCCCGGCCTGGGTCACGAGCGTGGCCCCCACGATCTCGTCCGTGGAGTCGATCGACAGCGCCCCCTGCTTCACGATCACACCCAGGAACGCCGCGATGTTGCGGCTGTACATCTGGCTGGCGTGGTTGGGGACTTCGGCGGGCAGGTTCAGCGGGCCCATGATCGTGACGCCTTGCTCAACGACCGTCTCCCCCGCGCGCGTCAGCTCGCAGTTTCCGCCCCGCTCCGCGGCGAGGTCCACGATCACGCTGCCGGGAGCCATCGCACGCACGGCATCGGCGGTGATGAGCAGCGGCGATCGCGCCCCCGGCACCGCCGCGGTGGTGATGACGATGTCCTGATCCTTGATGACCGCGGCGAGCTGTTCACGCTGGCGGGCGTAATACGCCTCGTCCATTTGCTTCGCGTACCCCCCCTCGCCTTCGGCTGATTCCAGCTCAAGCGTGATGGGCTTCGCCCCCAGAGAGGTGATCTGCTCCCGTGCCGCGGGGCGAACGTCGTAGCCGCTGACCACCGCGCCCAGGCGGCGGGCGGTTGCGATGGCCTGCAACCCCGCCACGCCGGCGCCGAGCACCAGCACCCGCGCGGGCGTGAGCGTTCCCGCGGCGGTCGTCATCATCGGCAGCATCTTGGGCAGCGCGTTCGCCGCGAGCAGCACCGCCTTGTAGCCTGCGATCGTCGCCTGTGAGGAGAGCACGTCCATCACCTGCGCCCGCGTGATGCGGGGCAGCAGTTCAAGCGCGAACGTGAGCACCTGCCGCTCGGCGAGCATGGGGATCGTGGGCCCCCGCGTCAGAGGATCCGCCAGCCCCACCACCACCTTGCCAGTGCAGACCTTTCCGAAGGCCTCCGGCCCCTGGACGCGCACGGCGGCGATGATCTCCGCGGCTTGGAACAGCTCATCCCGCGACAGGAGCGACGCCCCCGCGCCGGTGTATTCCTCATCAGTAAACCCGGCCGCGAGCCCGGCGCCGCGCTCAACACCGACCTGCACGCCCAGCTTCTTCAGCGCCGAGATGGTCTTGGGCACCACCGCGACGCGCCTCTCTCCGGGAACAAGCTCTTTGACGACGCCCACGAGCATGGGTGAGGAGGGTAGCAAAAGGGCAAACGCGATGCCGGTCGCAGAACGAAAAAGCCGGAACACGAGGAAGGCAAAGCCGGAAGCCCGAAGACGCGAAGGTGGAATGGAACACCCCGGACCCGCCTTCGGAGCCCTTCGAGCCTTCGCCTTCAAAAAGACTCACGCCTCTGAGAAGTCGTACGCCGCCATGTACCGACCCGTCTTCAGCCAGGCGATTTGGCGCAGCAGGTCGTTGCACAGGGTGCTCGCGCCGAAGCGGAAGTAGTCGGGCGTCAGCCACGCCTCGCCGTCGGGGAGCTTGCCCATCGTCTCCTTCACCATGACGAGGTAATGCAGGGCCTGCTTCGCGGTGCGGATGCCTCCCGCGGGCTTCATGCCGATGATCTGGCCGGTTTCGAGGTACCAGTCGCGGATCGCTTCCAGCATCACCAGAGTCACTGGCATGGTCGCCGCGGGCTGCACCTTGCCGGTGGAGGTCTTGATGAAGTCGTTGCCGTGCTCGTGCGGGGGCATGCCCGCCTCGGCCATGGCGCGGATCGCCAGGTCGCTGGCCCGGCGCACGTTGTCGAGGGTTTCCAGCTCGCCCGTCTCAAGAATCACCTTCAGGTGCGCGGCGGTTCCGTCCGGGCGGGCGCAGGCCTTCTTCGTCTGCGTGATCTCGTAGGCGACCTCGTCGTAGCGGCCCGCGAGGAAGGCCCCGCGGTTGATCACCATGTCGATCTCGTCCGCCCCCGCCGCGACCGCCCGGCGGACATCTTCCAGCCTCACCTCAAACGGGTACTGGCCGCTGGGAAAGCCCGTCGCGACAGAGGCCACCTTGACGCCGCTGCCGCTGAGGTCCTGCGCGCACACCTCCACCAGCGAGGGATAAACGCACACCGCGGCGACGGAGGGAAGCCGCTCGCCCAACACATCTTCATCGCGTTCCCACGGGCGGACGGCCTTGCGGCACAGGGCGCGGGCCTTCTCGGGCGAGTCTTTCCCTTCGAGCGTGGTCAGGTCGAGCATCGAGAGGGCGAGCTTCAGCCCGGCCAACTTCGAAGCGTTCTTGATCGAGCGCTTCGTGAACGACGCCGCACGCTCCGCGACCATCACGGCATCAACGGTCGGGCTGATGTGCATGGTCGGAGTTTAGGGCGCGGAACAGGAAGTCACGCACCGCATCACGGCAGCGGGCCGCCAAAGCCTCGTCGGTCCACAGGCCGTGGTGCCCGCCCCCCGGAATCGCGGCGAACGTGCCTCGCGAGGCGCCCCGGGCGATCCGTTCGCCGTCCTCGGGTGGACTGATTTCGTCCCGCTCGCCGTGGAGCACCAGCAGCGGCACGGTCAGCCCCGCGGCCAAAGCCGCGCGATCAAAGCCCCGCCACCTCGCCCCGACGCCGAACCGCATCCCCAGCAGCGTCAGGGCGATCGGAAGGTTGACCCGCCAGGGAAGACCCCATGCGCGGAGGACGTTGCGAGCGGGCGTGTCGGGCAGGCAATAGGGAGCTTCGGCAATGACCGCCGCTGGCAAGGCCGGATGCCGAGCATCGGACGGCGACAGCGCCGCGGCGATAGAAACCCCAGCTCCCAGCGACCAGCCGTAAAGAACCACCTTCTGCCCGGAGCCAATGGTTTCGATCAGAGCTCGCAACGCCCCCACTTCCCGCGTGCCCAAGGCACAGACGCCCGGCGCTTCGCCGTGGCCCGGCATGTCCCACAAAATCAGGCGCGAAGCGAGCGACGCAAGGGCCTGGGCCCGCACCAGGCCACCGATGCGCGAATCCCCCCAGCCGTGGCTGAAGACAAAGACCGGCCCCGCCGGGTCATCGCCGACGATGTCCCACACCGGCAGGCGCAGGCCTCCCCACCGGTGCTCCCACGTCGTGAAGGAGCGACGACCGCCGTCGGGGCGGAGCAGTTCGCCGGGGTCGCCTGGGCGTCCGCGTGCAAGAGCCGAGGCATAAGTCCGCCGCGGCGGGTGCGTCAGCACATACGCGGTGTGCGCGGCCAGCAGCGCGACCGCGAGCACCGCGCCAAGGCCCAGGAACGCCAGCAGCCCCAGGATCGATTCCGTGGTGAAGTGCATCCCCTGGGAGCTTAGAGCCCGATCAGGTTGGTGATGTCGTTGTACGTGACGATGAGGAACATCGTCGCGATGAGGACCAGCCCGGCCATCGTCACAGCGTTCTGCACGTTCATGGGCACCGGCCTGCCGCGGAACTGCTCATAGAGCAGGAACAGGAACTGGCCGCCGTCCACGATGGGCAGGGGCAGGAAGTTGATGACGGCGAGGTTGACGCTGATCAGCGCCATGAAGAAGAGCAGGCTGATGAGCCCCTTGTCGGCGATCAGCGTGCCGATGTGGGCGATGCCCACGGGGCCCTTCAGGTGCTCGACCTTGACCGTACCCTGGAAGAGGCGGGCGAAGGTAATGTAGGTGGTGAGCATCACCCGCCGCGTCTCGGCCAGCCCCATCTCGATGGCCTCGGCGGGGCTGCCCGCCTTGCGGAGCGTCTGCTCGGGCTCAAAGGGCAGGCTCACCGGGGTTTGCCATCCCAGAGCCGCGAGACGATCAACGTCCGGGCGGGAGATCTGCCACGCGATGGTCTCGACAGGCGCGGAGCGGTCGATGAGCCCGGCTACGGGCCGCTGAACGCGAAGCTGGACGGTTGCCCCCTCCTCGCCCGCATCGCGCGTCGCGTGGACAAGCGCCGAACGCAGCGTGGCGAAGTCGATAACGTCGAGGTCGTTGACGCCGACGATGCGCGTGCCGGGGGAGAGGATCACACTCTTCGCCGCGGGCGTGAACGTGCCTTTCTCACTCGGCCGCTTGAGGGCATCGAAGGGCAGAGCGACGAGCGGCTCGGTGGTGAGCGCCCCCGCCAGGAAGCCGATCTGCCCCTTGCGGTTGACGCTGCACGTCAGCTTGACGAGCGTGGGCCTGCCTTCTTCATCCGGACGGACGACGACGACGGGCAGCTCCTCGCCGGCGTGGGCCTTGATCTCGGCCATGCCCTGCTCGAGGCTCGGGTACTCCACATCGCCGATGCGGGCGAAAATGTCGCCGTCCAGCAGGCCGTGGTTCCGCGGCTTCTTGGGGTCCGGCTGCGCCTGGCGGACCTTCATGACAGGCATCAGCCCGAGCAGGTGATCCACCGACGCGACCTGGTTGTTGGGCCGCGGGAGGAAGTCCACCTCGAACATCGGGATGGGCTCGATGATGATGGTCGCGCGACCGCCCTGCTCATCCTCGAACTCGGCCTCGTAGGGAAGGCCACCCGAACGCCGCGCCGCGTCGCCGAACTCGTTTCCGTCCCGGACCGGCTCGGTGTCGCCGACACGCACCAGCTTCATGCCGGGCTTGAGGCCGTTGAATCCCAGCTTCGCGAACTGCTCCGCTCCGGCCTCCTCTTCCTGCGGCGTGCGGGCGGGGGAAAGACGGGTAGAGAGCGAAGGCCCAACCCCCAGCTCGCGCAGGCCGGTGAGCGGCCCCACCTCCGGCTGCATGCGGAAGTGGAGCGGCGTCGGAACGCCGGGCCGGCGCACGGTGATGTTCACGCTCTCTCCCGGCCCGGACATCGCCGTCTCGACCAGGAGGTAGTTGAACGAGTGCGGCGTGTGGCCGTTGACGCTGATCATCTCGTCCCCCGGCAGCAGGCCGGGGTGAGTGATGCCCGCGTCCTTGGCGTTGGTGGGCATCGTCGTCGCCGCGGGGGAGCCGGGCATCACCGTGCCCACCTTCGCGGGCTCCACCGGCAGGCCGGTCATGAAGACGATGATGAACAGCACCGCCGCGGCGATGATGTTCATGATCACGCCCGCGGAGATTACGACCATCCGCTTCCAAGGCTTGCAGTTCTGATAGCTGTCGGGAGCGTCGGAGATCGCGTTGGGGTTGCCGTCCTCCTGGCCGAGCATCTTCACGTAGCCGCCCAGCGGGAGGATGTTGAGGCGGTATTCGGTGGTGCTGAGGGCGTGGAACGCGCCGGGGTCGCGCCTGATGCGCTCCATGTACTCCTTCTCGCCCGAGCCCACCCGCAGACCCATGCCCTTGCGATAGCTCAGCAGCGCCGGGCCGAAGCCGATCGCGAAGGCCAGCGTGCGGATCCCCGCCCAGCGCGCGGCGAGGAAGTGCCCTAGCTCGTGGACAAAGACGATAAATCCAAAGCCGAGGACGACCAGCAGCAGATCGCCCAGGGTGGAGAGATTCGGCAGCATCGGGGTGATCCTATAGGGACAAGCGGCCACACGGCCCCCTGTTACATCGACGCGGAGGGCCGATTGGATTGGGGGAAAGCCCCTGAAAAGCACAGAGCCGGGGCGTGTACCCCGGCCCTGCACGGTGCTCAACGGCTGTCGCGACTCAAAGGCCGCGGCTCCGGCATGCGGAATCAGTACTTGATGCCGCAGCCGTAGGGTCGAGTGTTGGACGTGGAGACGGGCTTGCCCGCGAGCAGCTCGTCCAGCGCCTTGGTGACATAGTTGGTCTTGCCGATCTTGTCGCTGGGATCGTCGTCGATGGCGCCGAAGTAGACGAGCTTGCCGTCCTTGTTGATGATCGCCATGGCGGGGGTGTTCCGCGCGCCGTAGGCCTTGCCGATCTCACCGCTCTCATCGAGGATGATCGGGTACTGCATCTTCCACTGGGCCTTCATCTTGTTGTTGAACTCTGCCCCGGTGCCCTGCTTGCCCGGAGCGCCGCTGTTCACGGCCAGCAGCACCACGCCCTTGTCCTTGTACTTCTCGTGGATGTCGTTGAAGGTGTTGGCCCCGTTGGTGTAGTGCTTGACCACGTAGGGGCACTGCGCGTTGAACCACTGCAGCACGACGATCTTGCCCTGGCTGGTCAGTTCGCTCAGGCTGATCGTGTTGCCCTCGCTGTCGGTGCCGACGAAGGTCGGGGCGACGTCGCCCACCTTCGCGGCCTTGCTTTCCTTCTTCGCCTCCTTGTCCTTCTTCGGAGCCTTCTCGGGCTGAGCCTCCTTCGGCTTCTCCTCCGACGCGGGCTGAGCAAAGGCGACGGGAGCAGAGAAGGCGACGGCGGCGATCAACGCGGCGAACAGGGTCTTGGTTTTCATACTTGCTCCTGTGTGATTCGGACCGGACCGGAGGCACAACGCCCCCGACGCCCGGCCCATGCACCTACTCGGGAATTTCCAGGTCTATCGAGACGAACACTCCCTCGCGAGAGCCTTTAGGGACAACTTCGGCAACGCCCTTCACGCGGCGAGCTTCGGGCGTGGGCTCGAGCGTGACGCGGAGTATCCCGCCCTGAACCTCCCCTTCCGTCAGAACTTCCGGCGTCTCCGCCGAATCCTCCGCGGGGAAGAATGAAATCCGCTGGGCATCGGGCGCTTCGATGACGAGCGAGCTCTTCTCCACACGGGCTTTGACTCCCTCGGCCTTTTCCAGCGGCACGGGCAGCGCCTTGCGCGTCTGCTCAAAGAGCTTCGCCGCAGGACCGGGCTTGGGATCGCTTTCTCCCACCTTCAGGCTCAGGGTGTGCCGCGACTTCTCCATCAGGCAGATGTCCTGGCACACCACGAACATGCACTCTGCTTCAAGTTCGATGCGCGTGCCCGGCTGAGCGTCCGCGGGAACTTCCAGCGGAGCCATCAGCAGCACCTTGCCCTCGTGCACGTGATCGAGCGAGTCGCCATAGGCGATGTATCGTTTGGGGCCGGGCCAGAGCACCTCGCCGACCTTGTACCCCTGGGGCAGCTTCCATCGGATGATGGGAGGGGTTCCGGTGGTGTTCCGGCCCTTCCAGTAGGTGTGCCACCCCGGCTCGATCTCCATCCGGATGCCGATCCACGCCGTCTTGCCGGGCGCAAGCGTCTCGTGCTCGGCCACTAACGCCGCCTGCACCTTGGGGGACTCCTGCGGCGCGGCCGGAGCGACCAGGGCGGGGATGGCGAGCAGGCAGGGCAGCATCTCGTCGTCACCTCCTGTGGGGGGACAATCCCCATCCGCGGCGGTACGCTCTAAGGAGATGATCCTACGACCACTCCTCCGTCCGGGTTTGTTCCTCGTTTTCATCCTCTCGCTCATCCCCCTCTTGGGCGGATGCGGGCAGAAGATCAGCGACCGCGACGTCGACAAGCACCAGGTGAGCGTCTCCGAAGTCCGCCGCCTTCAGGCGGAGCAGGCCAAGCGGGGCAAGGACAACATCATCCTGCTCATCGACCCTCGCACCCCGGAGGAGTTCGCCAAGGCACACATTCCAGGTGCCCGCAACATCCCCCTGTCCGCGCTTAAAAGCGGCAAGGACAAGGAGCTGGAGCGGTACAAAAACCTGATCGTCTACGGGAACGACCCCAGCTCCGCCGCGGCGAGGGCGATGGTGAAGCGTCTGATGACCCAGGGGTACAAGGACGTCGCCCTGCTGGCCGGCGGCCTGTACCAGTGGCGGGTCACAGGCGGGGCCATCGAAGGAACCGAGGCGGACAAGTAACGCCGCGGTCGTCCCGCACCGCCTCACACCAGCGCATCACACCGCACAACCATTCACGCCAAACCCTACACTGCCGCCATGCTCATCTACGTCGATACCGCCAGCCTCGAAGAGATCAAGCAAGCCCATGACCTGGGGGTTCTCGACGGGGTGACGACCAATCCCACGCTGATCGCCAAGGAAGGGGTGGACTACGCGAAACGGCTGGAGGAGATCTGCAAGATCGTCTCCGGCCCCGTCTCCGCGGAGGTCATCTCCACCGACTTCGCAGGCATGATGAAGGAGGGCGAGGCCCACGCCAAGATCGCCCCCAACATCGTGGTGAAGCTCCCCTGCACCACCGACGGCCTCAAGGCCTGCAAGGCCTTCAGCGAGAAGGGCATCAAGACCAACCTGACACTCTGCTTCCAGCCCCTTCAGGCGCTGATGGTCGCCAAGGCGGGGGCGTACCTCGTCTCGCCCTTCATCGGCCGCCTGGACGACGTGGGCGAGGACGGCATGGAGCTCATCCGCAGCATCCGTCAGATCTACGACAACTACGGCATGGAAACGAAGGTGCTGGCCGCGAGCATCCGCCACACCAACCACCTCCTCCACTGCGCCCTGGCCGGTGCGGACGTGGCGACCTGCCCGCTGAAGGTCATCCAGGACTGCATGAAGCACCCGCTCACCGACATCGGCCTGGAGCGCTTCGTGGCGGACTACCGGAAGGCCTTCGGCTGACCTCAAGGGCCTATCCGGATCATCCGGTCCTATTAGACATCGCTATCGGCGGGTTCCCCACAACCTCATTCCCGGCGCGCAAACCGGCCCCCGACCCGGTATCTTGTGTGCTTCCGGGGCCGGAGGCCCCGAGATCCCGACCCTTCGCGCAACACGGAGGTTGCATTGCGCCTTTCCAAGCTCACGCTCAACGGCTTCAAGAGCTTCGCTGACAAGACCGAGTTCACCTTCGACCACGCCATCACCGGCATCGTCGGCCCCAACGGCTGCGGCAAGTCCAACGTCGTGGACGCCATCAAGTGGGTCTTGGGTGAGCGGTCCAGCAAGTCTCTCCGCGGCACGGAGATGATCGACGTCATCTTCGCCGGTTCCGCAGGCCGCAAGCCCGCGGGCATGGCCAGCGTGGCGCTCACCTTTGAGAACCCGGTGCTGGAAGAGACGGCGGAGGAGCCTGCCGCGGCAGATCAGGCTGACCAGACGAACAGGTCGGATGGGTCGGAGACAGATCAGACCCATGAGGCCAATCCGACCAATGAGACCTCTTCCGCACCTCCCGCTCCTCGCTCCCGTCGCAAACGTGCTCTCAACTACGACGCCGACATCGTGGAAATAGAGCGTCGCCTCTACCGCGACGGCACTTCGGAATACCTCATCAACGGCAAGGCCGCCCGCCTGAAGGACATCCGCGAGATGTTCCTCGACACGGGCGTGGGCGCGGACGCCTACTCCATCATCGAGCAGGGCAAGGTCGATGCGATGCTCCTCGCCAGCCCGCAGGAGCGGCGGGTGATCTTCGAGGAAGCCGCGGGCATTGCCAAGTACAAGCAGCGCCGTATCGAGGCCCAGCGCAAGCTGGAGCGCACCCAGGCCAACCTCGCCTCCACGCGCGAGCAGCTCGAAAGCACCGAGCGCCGTCTGCGCCTGGTCCGGGGCCAGGCCGTCAAGGCCCGCAAGTTTGTCGAACTGGACAGCCAGCTCAAGGCGTGGCGTCTGGCCCTCGCCTTCGACCAGTACGACGATCTCGTGCAGCGGCTCGCGGGACTCACCAGCCGTCAGGCGGACCTTGCCGCGCAGCGTGACGCCGCGGGCCAGCAGCTCGCGGAGCTTGAGGCGACCCGTCAGGAGGCGGACCTGCGCCGGCACGAGCTGGCGAACCAGCACAAGGAAATCGAGCAGGAGCGGCTCGGCGCGGAGCACGCTCAGCAGCAGGCCACGCAGCGCCAGGCGATGCTCGAGCGTGCCGTGGAGGAGGCCCAGCGCCAGAGCACGGTCGATCGCGAGCGTCTTTCGAACGTGCAGCAGCGGCTCTCCGCGGCGGAGGCCTCCATCGCCGAGCAGCGCGAATCCATCGCCGCGATGGGTGAAGGGCTCGCCGAGGCCGAACGCCGCCTCCAGCAGGCCGGCACGCAGCGAGCCCAGGCGCTCGAAGCCCTGAACGAGAAGCGCCAGCAGCTTTCCGCCAAGCAGGCCGCGGTGGCACGGATCGACCGCGAACGCATCGGCCTGCTTGCCTCCATCGAATCCGATGCCAAGCGCGTGGACGGCGTGCGCGAGCAGATCGAGCGCCTCGCCGCCAAGGCCGGCAAGCTGGGCGAAGACGAAGCCCGGCTCAAGCAGGAAATCGAAGCCGGAGAAGCCACCGCCCGTGCCGCAGCGGAAAAGGTCAAGGAACTGGAGTGGGAGCTGACTCGGCTCGAAGAGCAGCTCGGCCGCCTCTCCACCGACAGGCGAGAGCGTGCCGACCGAGCGA
>Ga0065721_10003760_pt1 | contig 82930 bp, 75 predicted proteins | sample Mesricmetagenome_FD_59108 | JGI IMG/M metagenome (GOLD analysis project Ga0065721, IMG submission 59108) | Mesophilic microbial community from rice straw/compost enrichment Sample: eDNA_1 v2 (version 2) | ecosystem: Engineered > Solid waste > Grass > Composting > Bioreactor | place: USA: Davis...
CGTAACCGACACCACCCACTACGTGTACCTGAACGGACAAGTGATTGAGGAATTGACCCAAGATGGCCGGGTCAAAGCCCGCAACGTCTTCGGTAACCAACTGATCTGGCGCAAGGACTTCACGACGAACCAGGAAGGCACTTACTACTACAATAGCCACGGCGATGTCGTGAAGATCAAGGGGCCAAGCGGCAACGTCCTGAATACGTATGAGTACGACATCTGGGGCAACCTGCTCGCGGACAAGGTCAAGGAAACGATGCCCAACCCGTTTGCGTATGCGGGGGAGATGTACGACAAGGAGAGCGGGTTTTACTACCTGCGGGCGCGGTACTATGATCCGAAGATGGGGAGGTTTATTTCGGAGGATACGGTTAAGGGGCAAGTGGATAATCCGCTTAGTTTGAATCGGTATACGTATACACATAATAATCCGTTGAAATTTGTTGATCCAACTGGGCATGATATTGGGTTAGCTGAAGGTAATGGTGGATGGAATCAAGCAAAAATGACCCTTCTCTATAATAATGTTGTTCAAGGGAAAATTGCTTACGATACTCTTCCAAAAGACCAGCAAGCAATGCTGAAATCGTTTAGTGATAATCTTAAGAAAAATGCTTTTAAAGAATATAATCCTATCACGGAATTTACACAGGGGTTCGCTGCTGGATTTTTGGCTACTGTAGAGGTTGTAGAAGTTGTATATACTGCAAGAGGGTATATAGCGTATAGATCTACTAAAGGAACAAATGCCTCATCACAGGGGTCATTAACGATAGTCGAGGCTAAAGGAGTAACCTTCTCAGCAAGTGAAAAGAATGCAGCTAAATACATGCAAAGTCTAGGTAATAATGTTACTTTGAGAGCACCTTCTGGCACTAGAGCTGGTGGCGGGACATCAGATCTTGTTGTAAATGGTGTAAATTATGATGTATACACTCCAACCACTGCAAATGTAAGCCGAATTATCTCTGCAATAGCCAAAAAGAATTCACAAACTTCTGGGGTAGTATTAGACTTGTCTCAAACAACTGTCACGGCCGAGCAATTAGGAGATGTGCTAGCGAGAGTTAGGGGAACAGGTGCGACTAATATTATTGATATTGTCATTATGAAATAGGAGGGACTGTATGCCTAAGATGAAGTGTAGGTGTGGGGATGTATTAAGTTACGGAGAAATACCATGTCCAATAGAACATTTATTTATTTCTGACACAGACTTTGATAAGTTTGTGGGAAAAATTGAAGCCGAGAACTTATATAGTACCATGAAAAGTTTTCTCAAATGTCCAAACTGCAATAGACTATGGATATTTTGGAATGGATTTGAAGAAGAGCCTACCGAATATATTCAAGCACAATAATTGGAATTCACTTACCTTAGAGGAACTCTAAACGAGTAACCACCTACTCGTCTGGGGTTTCTTTTTTTCATAAATGATGTAAAAAACTCTTGTTTTAAAATGCAAATTTATAGTATCATCAATTCAAGGAATTCAAACTATAAATTTATAGTAATCCTGCTTCATAAGAAAGGTGTGTAACCATGTTTAACCCCGAAACAAAAACAGCCTTTCTTCAAGGATATAAAGAAAATACCCAAAAAGCGTATTCAAGAGTTTTCAACCTGACGATGAAGTTCGAAGTGGAACAGGATAAGGATTTGCTCCACTTTACATTGGATGAGATTGAAACTGCCCTGCACAGCTTCCATGCTTCTACAGGAGACTCTCTTAATACGGCTGGGAGAACGATATCTGCTTACTTGAATTGGGCAAGGGCAGAGGGGCTTAGAGAGGACACCAATCCACTGGAGTCCGTTTCAAAAGAATGGTTTAAGAACATGGTAGTGAACACCCATCAGCATTTCATTACGAAGCAAGAAATCGATGCAATCATTGAACAATGTAATAATGATCAGGATTCAGTGATTCTCTCTTTGCTATTTGAAGGTGCGGGTGGAAGAGAGGTAAGTGAACTACGCAATCTAAAACGTGAACAAGTCAATGATGAGAAACGAACAGTGATATTGATTAACGATAAAGATGAAACAAGAGAAATTCCTATATCCGAACAGTGTCTGAAATTAATACATGGGGCAATCAAGCAAAAGGATTATCTGAAAGGGAATGGGGAGATGAGACGAGATCATCTCAAAGAAACAAGTGAATTGATTGAAACAGGCTATGTAATCAGGCCAGCCAAGACAAGAAATGTTCATATGGAACAAGTCAGTCCTCATCTGATTTATGGGAGATTACATGCATTAGAAGAATACTTTGGTTTGGACAATTTACGAGTGAAAACGATTCAACGTAGCGGGATGATTTGGATGGGAAAGCAACTCCTTGAACGGGATGGAGTGCTTGAAAAAGAACAGTATTTTGAAATATGTGAGCGATTCGGGGTAAACAAAGTAAAGAATGGAAACAAGATGGAGTATTTGTGGTGGGGAATGCAAGACTTTATTAATCCAGAAATGATCGCAAGATTATATAAATGAAACTTCTAGAGAGGATTAAATTCCTCTTGAGAAGTTTCACAATAAAAATAAAAATTTATTGTAAATCGATGGAGGAGGTGATCAAACGTATAAGTCGCTATCTTTTGTTATAACAGTCCAAATCATATTCAATATATTAAAATTTATAGTAAAAGGAGAGAATATTATTGTTTGATTCCATCAAAATGAAAGTAAGTTCCGTATTTATTCAACCTGAAATATTACGACAATATAAAAGAGAATTGTCCAATTCAGTGTAGCCGATCCAAGGATAGTGAAGGCTCGGATTTGTTTTACTTCCGAGTTATGACCCCGAAGAGGTTGTTGGTTATTCTGAAAGAAGAAAAAATACTAGATGGAAGGGCTATACTCATTATTAACGAATTTAATGAGTCTCTAGTGGAGAAGGAAATCAACAAGATATTAGAAGATTGCGTTCGTCCTTCATGGGTTGAAGTGGCAAAGGCCATTAATCGTCATTTAAATTGGGAGTATGATAATAGTCAATACAAAACACTTGATGAAGCTTCATCATTATTTTGAATAATATGGGGGGAAGTATGAAACTGCTGATAGAATCTCCGTATGGAGTAATTGAAAATTTCCAAGAAGTAGGTGGTGTAAATGAGATTGTTTACTTTTTGAATTGTTTTGTTAATGACAATCAGAAACTTCTATTTGCATTTTCTGGTGATTTAAACTCAATTGATTCAGCTATTCACAAAAAATTAGTTTTTGACAGAACAGCATATATTAACAATGAGTGGGTACTCCCTTGGGATCCTCCAAAAAAAAGACTGCCTAATACGCATTGGATTTGTCCGATTGGAAAAGAAGAAGTAATAGAAGCAATCAAAATGAATCAGCTATTTTTGTGTGTAATAGTAGATAAACAAGGCACATTTCAAGAGTATTCATATGTATTACGACATATTGAAGAAGATACTAGCTTTTCCTTGTGTTTCACAGAGAAACGAGAAGGTGATTTTCAGAGAAATGTGTTACCTAAGATCAAACAATTTTTAAAATAATATTTTTGACACTACTTACCCCAACCGAGCCACAATCTAATAAATAAAAAGGTGAGTAATGAATGTATACAGATTTTGAATTTAATTTAGATGAAAAAGGATAGGGATTTTGCAACGAGATTGTAAACGTTATGGTAGATCAGTTTCAAATTACGGAAGAAGAAGCTGTCGGCAGAATTAATATGCATTGGAGTAATACTGAGATAATGGGTGGATGTTGTATGGTTTATCATGAATCACCAGAGTTTTGGGCGTACGAAATATACTTCGGCTCTAATTCGCGTTGGTGGGCAAGGAAAGGTGATCCAGAGTTAAAGCCTAAACCATTCTCATTATAATTACGATACGGAAAACGCTATTATTAAAGAAATTGAAAATCAAAAATTTGAAAGTGGAAATTGGTAATCATCCTTGTCCGTATCCGCTTTGCTGTTTGCGGTAGTTTGACGATCTCATTTTACGCCCAACCAACGAAATTCTTGCCAGGGATTGTATGGTAATGGCCATACAGCGAACGGTTAGCTTGGTTAGTGAGAATTACAGCTTTGAATCTGGCAGGATGAACGGAATGAGACAACTGGCTGTGAATGCTAACCTAACTGTTGACCACCTGAGCACCAGTTTCCTCTATCTTGGAGTTTCTGAGACAACAACAAGTTTATGGGAGGTACCCCATCCAGTGCAGAATGAGCAAGGTCAAATGCCCAAAGATAAAACAAAACCTGTAGCAATTAATATGAACCCTGGCGATCTTCCAAGGTACGAGGTTACTTTAAATCAAAATGACGGGTTAGTTTTTGAATATGGGCATAATCCAAGGGAAGCTGAGGAATCAATATGTCCTTTAGGAGGAAGTTAAATGGAGGCAATATTACTTGCTCCAATCATGTTAGGATTGATAATTCTCTATATCACAACTCCTTTTTTCAAGAGTAGAGTAACAGGTAAACTATGGCTGATCATTGGTGGATTAAGCACATTACTTCTCCTATCACTTGAAGGAGTAAAGCTGGTAGTGTTTCCTTTTCCTGCTTTAATGATAGGGATTGGGATTTTGCTATTGTTAAAAAAGAACAGAGTTGCATATTTGTGTTGGCTCATTATTTTTTTATGGTTTAGTAGTTTGTATACCCTTTTGTTGGGAATTCCAGGAGCATTGCTGCTAATAGTAGGGCTGACTTGGAGCATCTATATAAGAAAGCGTTTTGAGGCAATTTAAGTAGGAGTCAGACTTAATAACAAATATCAGTATTATGTGGCCTATTCCGACTTGGACCGCGAGGAGGAATGGGTTTTTGTGCAGAATATTTTGAGAGAAGGCTTCAATTAAACATGCTTCAAAAGTAGCTAATGCAACTAAAAATGACTATTTCATGTTGACTTGCAATATCATAAAAATCAGATGAAAGTGAACAGGTGTTTCAAATAATGAAAATAAGTAATTACAAGGGTTTTTTAGTAATTAATGATTATCATGAAATTATTGATTATGAAGTTGAATACAAGGTATTAAATTGTTTTTTGGAAGAAGGGGATATGTTTCTATTTAACGGAGGAGTGATTGCAAGTTGCCATAATTGTAACCAATTTATTAGAGATAGATTAGTAATTGAAGATGATGAATGGATAGATTTCTTCCCTCCCGATGAAGATTGCGATCTTGCATCAAAAACAGCATGGTATTATGCAATTAGCAAAGACGAAGTCATTCAAGCTTTACGATACAATGGGCTTTTTTCATGTGTGGTTTTAAAGAAAGGAAGAAATTTATCCGAGCGTTCGTTTGAATTATTTCATCTTGAAGAAGATCTTGGTAGCAGTTTATATATCCGGGAAAGTACACCTGGAAAATTTGTAAATATGGTTTTGCCCAGGATTAAGGAAATCATTTCGGTTAATTAGGAAAATATTGTTAGGATTTTTATCCCTATTCGAACTGGTCAAGTCCCTTTTTGATAGACACTGAAAAAAGACCTAGGCTACAAGCTGGCGTCGGTCCTCAACCGGCGTCAGCTTGTTCCATTTCCTTTGTGGTCGCTTGTTATTGTAAAAAATGAATGAATACTTCTACTCTCCGGTGTGGCTCGTCCAATGTTCGTATCCCCTGGAGATAGAGAGCTTCTATCTTGAGATGAGAGAGAAGAAGCTTTCCGTCGAGGTACTGTCATGACAATTGCCTCGACGTGATATGCTGATTCGGGAGCCAACCTTTGGCAGCATGTCGTGCTACGTGAAAGCTCGGAATGTTTCTGGCAACCAACTGATCTGGCGCAAACACTACGACAAATTTGAAAAATTCCTCCTACTACAATAGCTACGGTGATGTGGTGAAATCCAGGGCCAAGCGGAACCTTGTTTATAGGCCCTAAACAAGCAGGATTTAAAACAATTTTAGGATGAAATACTTATGGCAAAAGGAAGTTTTCATAGAAATTCAATTCCGCAAGGTGCGCTAGTGGGGTATATTCCATGATAAATAATAAGAGTGAGCAATTTGAAAGGGGTTATCGGTGAGGGGGAAATGTAATAACTGCATTCCTCGAAGATGAGAGCGTTTGCCCCAAGATGGTCAATTTTTTAGAGTTCACCCCCAATCTGCATTAGCGGGGGAGCTGTATGATAAGGAAAGCGGGCTTTTACTGTCGGAAGCAGTTCAAAATGCATGTACATAAAGCGACAATGCAATCCATTTTAATATAGAGGAAAAGGCTGAAGGAGTGATAACATAACGGTGCAGTACTCCTGGAGAATAACAAAATACAATCCATCTAACCGCGACAGAAACGGAAGATATTTAATTGAAGAATGGACTTCCGTTAGCGATATTGGCAACGCTTATCATGGAAGAGAATTAACGATCCACGACTACTAAAAAACAGAAGAACAATATGTCTCTGCGATAGAAATGATTATGAAAGATTTACAGATACAACAGTTACAAGTAATCAATTTAGAGAGACATGATCTGAACTTTCATTTTGATAAGCATCGTTCCATTTATACGGCCGAGATGGTTGCATTATTTCATAATCTTTTGGAAGGTGACATAGTAAGCGGGAAAAATCTAAGAAATCTATGCAAGCTTATATTAAGGGAGAAGCTTTGGTGCAAGCTTACATCTGATAAGAAAATGTTTGTTCATTTTGGCTTTGACTATTACATGTACATTGGATGCTCCGTTAACTGCAGCGACACCATAAAAGAGATTATTGGAAAAGGGCTGTTTGCTGAGCTTCTTAAATCACCTTATCTTGACGATGAAGAGTAAAGTATGTGGAGCTGTTGAGGAATAAGAAATCGGGCGTATAAATAGATGCTGAGAATATACCATGAATTTCCATAATATGGAACGAAGGCGATCTTCTCAAGAAACGACTTATGGTAAGAAAAACAAGGTGAACAATAAAGCCACTTCTATACTCAAGAGCCGCCTGCCGAGCAAAGGATCAGACTAATTGCAGAAAAAAAGAAAATGAAAGCAAGCGGTGAGAGGAAATTCTTGATAACAAATTTTTACTATGGATTGCAGAAAAGAAGGGTGACTTTCAACGACTAGGTTTTGAAGTTGAAATTGATAAATCACGTGGTGAGCAAGAACAGTTCATAGATCATGCTCAAAGAATATATTTGGAGAATGATTATTATGCAAGTACGATATGTGTTTGGAGATCAGGGATGATGGAGGCACTAATCGTTGATGCGAATACGGTAGAAACAGTCATCCATGATTATAAAGATGGTTTGGACGAAGAGGTTGACTTTAATAAAATTGTCCCACCATATATTCACTATATGTTGAAAAATTAGGACACCATTGGTTGGTGGGGATTGTCTCAGGCTAAAAAACGGGAACCACAGCTAATTGATTCAGTCCTAAAAGGAACTTCCCCATACGAAGAAACGCGAGGAAATGCTTGCAGAATAGAAGTCGGGCCAGAGAAAACGAGAGTCGTCAATTGTTTATTCGAGCATCTGGAAGACGAAGCGGACGTAGAGTACACCATTGAAACAACAGAATTGAAGCAATTAATAGAGGCATGGGTTGTTGAACTGGAAAAGTTTAGAGTGCAAGCCAAGTAGAGAATAAAATGTCGATTCCTGTAGAAAAACATCTTTTGAAAATCCCAAGCAGATAACTTACAATATTACCAACATTAGGTATCGAGGCATAAGGAACACTAGGCATCTGGACCCGGAGATTGTGCGCTTCAAGCGACATGCCGAGGGGATGCATTCCTCGAACATCAATGGTTGGGCTGCCCTATCGAACGTACCAAACGGAATGTTTATCAGGTAAAAGGCTCATTCGGTTCGTGAATGGCCTTTTTCTTTTGCCAACTTTTTTCCCACTATGCCGGATGAGGAGGCGGTGCTCCCGAGAACGGGAAAAGCGAGATTTTGCAGAAAGGGTGAGACAAAATGCGTTCGAGGTACAAAACGCTCATCATGAGCGGAGCTTTAGCGGCTATTTTCTTTCATTTTCATTCTCCTGTAGTAACGTTTGGGTCTGTTGCCTACGCAGCCGGAAATACCCAAGCGAAAGCGGCTCCGGCCAAAACGTCAGACAAAACAGCAGCAACGTACGACATCCCGGATGTGATTCAGCGAACATCACCGAGTGTGGTGGCGATCATCGGGAAGCCGACGGAGCAAGCAAATTCGACTAACCGTTTCAACCTTGCGCACGGAACAGGCGTGATCGTGAAGGCGGACGGCTGGATCGTGACCAATGCGCATGTGGTCAAAAATATGTCCAATTTGACGGTCGTAACGCTCGACGGCAAGCAATACAGTGGCAAAGTGACCAATATGGACGAGGAGAGCGACCTGGCGTTGGTCAAGATTGCAGCGACGGGGCTTGCCCCGGCGAAATTCGCAACGAACTATGCGATGAAGATGGGCGAGACGGTGGTGGCGATCGGGACGCCGATTTCCTTTTCGTTGCGCAACTCGGCGACGTCTGGGATTATCAGCGGGGTGAATCGCTCCGTCAACTCTACCTACCGACTGATTCAGACAGATGCTGCGGTCAATCCCGGCAACAGCGGCGGTCCGCTCGTGAACATGAAGGGCGAGGTCGTGGGCATCAATTCGCTCAAATTTGCTTCTATCGGGGTGGACAACTTGAGCTTCGCAATTCCGGCGGATACGGTGCAATACGTGCTGCATCACTTTTTTACATACGGAAAAGTAAAGCGGCCGTATTTCGGAGCGGAGCTGGAGGAGAGTTGGGCTGCTGTCGTCGGTTTGCCGACCAAGGAGCCGCTGCGCGTCGTGCGGGTGGAGCCAGGCTCGCCAGCTGCGGCAGCGGGCATCGGACCGGGGGATGTCATTTACTCGATCAACAATCAGTCGATTACAACCATCGTTGATTTCAATGAGTTGCTGAAAAAATATTTGCCCGGACAAAAGGTCGAGATCATGACCCAATCGAACGGGGATTTGATCAAAAAGAACGTCACGTTTGCAGAAACGAAAAAATAACAAATAAAGTGGGGGCCAATTATGTTGCGTGGATGGAAAAAAATGACGGCGGTATCGTTCGTTCTCGTGCCTCTTTTGCTGAATAACGGTCTGGTGCATGCTGCTGACACGGCAGGGGGCAGCGTGAATGTCCGGCTGAAGGTAGGGCAGGAGAGCGTAACGATCAATGGAGCTGCATCGACAATCGAGAAGCCGTATGTAGTAGGCGGCACGACGATGATCCCGCTCAGCATCATTACAAATGCGTTTGGCGCGACCTTGCAATGGGACAACCAGACGCAGACAATTGAACTGACAGCGGGAGAGAAGACGATTTCACTGAAGGCAGGCGACAAAAACGCCAAGCTGAACGGCCAACCGATCGTGCTTTCGGTGGCACCCGAGCTGAAAAACGGGAAGACGATGGTGCCGGTGACGCTCGTTACGCAGTTTTTAGGTGCGAATGTGAGCGAGAACAAGCAGACGGGAGAGGTCACGATTACGGGCGCGTCCACACAAGGTACTGCTGCGTCCAACAGTTCGCTTGATTCCGACCACGGAAAGACCAAGGTCGGCGACAGCTACTATGGCTGGTCGATGAAGTATCCGACAGAGCTGATCTTGGGCTACCAGAGCTACAAGGGCAATTACGCGAGCTTCCATGACAGCAAGGAGACGTTTTGGCTGAACGTGCAGGTGTACGAAGATCAGCCGGAAAACTTGTCCAACGATGGGCTGGTCAAGTTTTTGGCCGAGAATCAGTACGGTATGATTTTGTCCAAAGAGTATGTCGAGAAAGATGGCCTTTCCTATGCCCGAGTAGTTTCGCGGGATGAAGAAGATTATATGGCAGAAAGCCGCGCTTACCGAAAAGGCGACAAAGTGTACGAGATCACACTGAGTGTTTCCAACGAAGCGGACTTCAACAATCCAGCGAAATACAAAGGTTACAAAGACATGCTGGACAGCTTCACGGCCCATTTTGACAAACAGGATAAGTCCATCAAAGATTTGTCCAACGTCGAGAATGGCTACCGCTGGTTCGACTACAAAGATTTTGGCTTGAAAATCAAAGTGCCCGCTGTTTGGGAAAAAGTAGGCGGCGATAGCGGGGCAGCTTTCAGCAATGACGACGGCGATCAGTGGATGCAGCTCAGCGTGACCTCGGCGACTGAAAACGACAAGCTCGACGACTGGGTAGCCAAGCATGAACGGATGTATCGCGAGATGTATGCCGAGAGTGCACTTGACGTCGATAAAAACGCAACGACTACCACAATCGCTGGCGTGACGGCGCGGGAGCGGAACTACGGCACCTTTGATGGCGAAAACAAATACCAGGAGCGCCACATCTTTTTCATCAAAGGAAAATACAAGTTCCACTTGCAGCTCGCGTTCAACAAAACGGCCGATCCGGCTAAAACGCTGGAGATGATCAACACCATCAGCCGTTCGCTGTCGATCGATGAACAAAAAATGAACCAGTCGCTTGGCTTCATTCAGGATGACATTTTGCTCGACAAAAACAAGATGGCGACGATCAAGGACAGCAAGTACAAGTACGCGATCGACATCCCCGAGTATTGGCAAGAGGACGTGGTCGATAGCCGCAGCTTGATCGGCAAGTCGTACTTGTTTGAAGGCGGCGCGTTTACTCTGTTTGTATTCAAGGACAGCTACTCCGAGGTAGAAAAAAGCTTCACGTCAATCTTCAAAATGCAAACGAGCGGCAGTGAGAAAACCTCGCTGGTGGAAAACAAGCCAGTGACCGTACATGGCGAGTCGGGCAGGAAATTTGTGATCAAGGGAGAAGAAGAGGGCATCAGGTATGAGCGGACAGCGTACCTTTTCCCGAAAGGCAAGTATTCCTACTATATTTCCTGGTCGATTCGCGATGCTTACAGTACGGCTGCTACCAAGGAGCGGATGGAGAAGGTATTAAATTCGTTTAAAGTAATCGAATAAAGACAGCTTTGATCCGTCATCCAGCAGAGGCAGGTATGCGCGATGATGGCACGACGCATTAGCTAAGACCCCTGGTTTCGCGCCAGGGGCTTTTGCTTGGAGAAAATGAAGGGGAGTTCATGCGTTTTTAAACTTGCTGATCGTTCCATGGTTTTAGACTCTAAAATACGAGGAGCGCAAAAGTTTATGAACTATTTTGCTGACAACTTGTACACTGTGATTGGGTTCTTGTTTGGTCTTTACCTGATTTATTCTGGCGTAAATGGGTTGATTTCAGGAGAAATATACATTGGGGGCAGAGGGATTTCTTCTGGTGCTACATTTTTTCCTCCAGCTTCTACGTACGCATCATTGTTATTTATTCTATTTGGTTGTTTTACTGTGTATTGGTTTGCTAGGAGTATTATCGATTATAAAAGAAAGAAGTGAATGAAGAGCAGAGTGGAGTCGTCTCAGGGTTTCGTAAATGGATGGACGAGGAATGAGAAATGGTTATAGCAGGTGATATTCAGTGGAACAAACAGCAAATAACGATTGGTTTGGTCAGATCAACAACCTTCTCTTGTGCCGAAAACTTGATGATCGCGAGCTGTATGAAGCTTTACATGTGCTCGTTTCCAAGTTAGATCATGTGGAGAAAATGACCCTCTATAGCCAACTAACGGAAAACGCTTTAGCAAACTACTATCGAATAAAAGATCATATTATTTTGGACAGAGAAGTAAAAGAACATCTGTTGTATGGTTATTATCAGCAAAAAATCTCGTGTGGCACGAAGCAAATAGACAATGAATTGTTCGATCAATTGATCCATGACTATTTACATGAAAACTATGTTGCACTGGAAAGCATCATCATTCGGCTAATGAAGTCAGAGGTAACTTCCCATGATAAAATCAGTAAGCTAATGGACCTATTTGGAGAAAAGAAATCTATCAAGAAACAGTTGCTGCATCATAAAGCTAGAAAAAAAGTAAAAGAGTGCACCCAGTTCCATAGAGAAGAATTAATGACGCTACTAGAGTGGAGTCTTTACTCAAGCATTGAAGAAGCTATAGAGAAAGGACTTGTTCCGAACGACGCTCTAGCGTTATTTCAAAAGTCTGCTGCAAATGAAGCGGATAGAAAGCATAAGGAAAAGTTATATCAAATGGCGCAAGCGAAACTTAATAATGGAGAGCGGTCGTTTAACGAAACATAGATTTAAAGCAGTGCTTTGTGAAGTCAGGAACGGAGCGACTGCACAAGAGCGTGGGAGAAAAGAGGCTACAATGGCTATCATTTTTCTAGGTTACCATCGCATAATCAAAACTCATAAAAGATAGAACGATTGCCACAGGAGTCTGATGACAAATAAAAGAACCCATACGAGTAACTCCCTCCCGTATGGGTTCTTAGCGTCTGGTCACTTCTCATCTCAACAAAAAAGCGGGAATGACACGTACAGTTTCTAAAGTTGATCTACCGAAGGAAGAGTGTAGGAAAATCTGTGTGTAGCTACTTCCCTTAAATCACCCCACCATCCTCCCCCAAAGCCGTCACCGTAAACGCCTCCCCTTGCTTCACGGGAATCTGCGCATACCACAATCGAAACGGGATCAGCTCACTGTCGATAATCTCCGCCTGAATCTCTTTTCCAGTCTTGTCGCTCACGACGACGAGGCTGTCGATGGCGGGATCGAGAATGACGCCGAACAGCATTGGGAACGGGGAGTCGAACGGGTTTTCTTTTCCGTTGGCGACGTATTGGGTGGAAAAGGCAGGATCGTACAGCGACATTTCGGAATCGGCGGGAATGGCGTGACTGCCGCCATTGCCCCATTTCCAGCCAAGAATCGTTTTCTTGGCAAATTCGGCGTGGATCTGGCCATCCTCATGAACGAGGAAGAACAAAGTACCTTTATCCGTGCTTGCTTCGTGCAACACGGTGCCGACTTCTTCTCTCATCTGTTCAATGGCTTGCAACGGAGTGGGGGAAGAATCGTCGGTCAAAAAATAACTCGTGGCAAAAAGGGCGAGCAAACAGAAAAAGAGGGCAATTCGTGTCATAGTTCACTCTCCTGTAAGGATTTTTCCATGACAGACAGCATTGTTCCCGTCTTATTTTACCAATAAATCAACATATAATCCATAGCTTATATGTGTGACAACTGCCTGAATTGGATTTCCCGTTTCCTTTTCAGCCGAAACAATCCTATAATAGAGAAGAATGCTTGTACGAGGAGAAGTTTTTATGAGCGACAAACACGAACCGAAAACGAACAACAAATGGGTCATCTTGGGCTTTGTCGGCTGTGTTCTTGCCTGTGCCGTGTCGATGGTGATCTTCATTTACGTCATGAGAAGCTGACTTGGAGTGCATGCCAAAAACCGCTCATTGTAATGAGAGCGGTTTTTTGGCGTTTGAGGAGCACTTACGGCTGGATGGCTTTCAGCTTTTGCTCGATTTCTTCCCACGAAAGCTGGTTGAACTCGGAAAAGCCGACGCCTTGCAAGGCGATTGTTTTGCCCTGGTACAAGGGATAGACACCTTGCCACAGTCCTGAGAGAGAGTAAAGGGAGGAGGAACCTTTTACTTTGCGCAAAAAGACCAGGTAGTTGCCTTCGCCAAGCGGTCCCGTGTAGGTGAGGTTCAGCTGGCTGGAAGCGTCGGGCAACGGCTCCACTCCTGTGCTGAGTACCGTCACCAAGCGCGACGAGGAGCCTTTGAACACTTTTTTCACTTGCAAAGTTTGCGTGTAGTTGACGATTTTGCCCTGGCTGATGGTCCGGCCTGTCGGGTATGCTTTGTGGGCGCTGTCGATCCAGCCGATGAGGATGAGGTCGCTTTGGCTGACGAGCTCTTTGGCACTGGACAGAACAGTCGTCGGGACGTGAAGCTGACCGATGCTCGTCTCGGCGGAAACAGGCAGAATGACGGCGCACAGCAAAATGATGAGGATTAGCAGGCGATATCGCATGGACAAGTTCTCCTCGCTCGTTGTAGTCATGTCGATAGTATGGTCGAGGGAATCACGCTTCATCCGCGAGCGTAATAGTAGGATAGTAATATTTAGAAAAATCTAAATAAATGCTATGATTGGCTCATCCTTTGGATTTCTCGCAAAAGGTCAAGACTAGGACGAGGAGGGTCACATGAATCAGTTGGTTGTCTTTCGACGCGTCTGTACCTGTTTTCTTTTGCTTCTGCTTGTGTTGCAGTTTGCCGTGTCACCTGCTTTTGCCAGAGAGGACATCGGCACGAGGGACGCACTCACGGACCGCATCGAGAAATACTTGACCGATTTGAAAAACGATGAGAACAGCATGGGGATGTATGCGGGGATTGCCGTCTACGATTTGACGGACAAAACGTATTTGTATCGGCACAACGCCGAGCGAAACTATATTCCCGCCTCGAACATGAAGCTGTTTACCACAGTCGCTGCGCTGGATAAGCTGGGGCCGGACTATCAGTGGAGGACAGACGTCTTTTTGCAAGGAAAAGTAAATGCCGACGGGGTTTTAGCGGGCGATCTGGTGCTAAAAGGCAACGGCGATCCGACCTTGATGCCAGCGGATTTGCAACAGCTGGCTGCTGCGGTCAAAGAAGCAGGTGTCAAACGGATCGACGGCGACCTGCTGCTGGACGAAAGCTATTTTGACGATACTCGGCTTGGCGTCAGCTGGATGTGGGATGACGAGCCGTATGGCTACAGTGCCCAGCTGAGCGCGCTCTCGGTGCATAAAAATTTTGTGGCGATCGCGATTTCGCCGGGGAAGGCTGCCAATACACCGCCGACAATGGCGATGGAACCGGCTACTACATATGTGAAGATCAACAACCAGGTGCAGACCGTTGCAGGAGCGGAGACAGACATCACCGTCGAGCGCCCGCGCGGAAAAAATGAGATTTTGCTGACAGGAACAATCGGGGTGAGCGCCAAGCCGTATGAGGAAGATGTGTCGCTGGAAGACCCGGCATTGTTTGTGGGAGACATCTGGAAGCAGCAATTGCTCGCCCAAGGGATCGGGTTCAGCCCTTCCACGCAAATCAAAAAGACGAGCGTGACATCCGGCGTGCCGTTCCGCACGCATCTTTCCATGCCGCTCGGCGAGGTCGTCGTGGAATTGAACAAGCAAAGCGACAACTTTTACGCCGAGATGCTGCTGAAAACATTGGGGGCGACGGAAAAAGGAACAGGCAGCGCAGAAGCGGGCAGCGAAGCCGTTGCGGACGTCATGAAGCGGGCTGGCATTGACACGGGCTTTCGGCAGGTAGATGGCTCGGGATTGTCGCGCTTTGACTTGGTCACCGCAGAGCAAATCGTCAAGCTGCTTGATTTCGCCCAGCAGCAGACGTATGGCGTCGAGCTGGAAAAATCGTTGCCAGTTGCAGGCGTAGACGGTACGTTGAAAAACCGCATGCTTACGTCAGACGCGGAAAAAAACTTGATGGCGAAAACAGGCTCCATGGGTGGAGTCAACAGCTTGTCTGGCTACGTCACGGCGAAAAACGGGCACAAGCTGGCCTTTTCCATCCTGATCAACGGGATTTACAAGTCGAAATACGGGCGCGATCTGCAAGACTTCGTAGGCACACTGTTGGCCTCCTACCCGCAGATTACTGCTCCGGAAGGCTATGTACCTGCCCGCGAAAAGGTCTATCCGCTTTCCGTGCTGCTCGATCCGTTGTTTGCACAGCCGCAAGCAGTCGGGGTAACGGCAGGTGTCATCGTCAAGTCGCTGGACAAAACGGGAGACGCAGCCATTTTGTACGAAAAGGATGCGGACGCGCTGCTCACACCCGCCTCCAATCTCAAGCTGCTGACGACGGCCGCAGCGCTGTCCCAGCTCGGGGAGAATTACGTCTACAAAACCGAGCTGTACGGGGATGCGCCTGTAACAAAAAACGGAGTCCAGCAAGGCAATCTGTACCTCAAAGGCTACGGCGATCCGACCATTTCTACCGAAAACGCTTTGCAAGTGCAGGAAGGCGTCACGATAGAGAAAATCGCAGCGTGGATCAAGCAGCAAGGAATCAGGCAAGTCACCGGAAATCTCGTGCTGGACGAAAGCTTTTTTGACAAGGAACGGCTCGGCCTTGGCTGGGCATGGGATGACGAAAGCTACTACTACAACCCGACCCTCGGGGCATTGGCGCTGAATCGCGGGACGGTCATGGTCGAATATAAGCCTGCGAAACAAGCGGGCGAGGCTGTCACGTTCAACCTGTTGCCGAAAACGAACTACGTCACGATTGTCAACGAATCGAAAACAGTAGAGGCCGGGCAGGAAAATACGTTTGCCATCCTGCGCGACCGCGGAACGAATACGATCCGGCTGACCGGAAATCTTCCGCTCGATCATCCTGGCGACTACGAGCGCGTACCTGTAGAGGAACCGGCCAAGTACGCGGGAACCGTTTTGCAGGAAGCGATGGCAAGCCAAGGCATTCAGTTCGCTCCGGGCAGCCAGTTGATCGTGCAAACTGTCCCGCCATCCGCTGTCAAATGGCATGAATTTACTTCGCTGCCGCTGAAAGATATCGTCGCCTATTTGAATAAAAAGAGCGACAACTTTTACGCGGAAATGCTGCTGAAGACGATCGGAGCCGTGAAAAAAGGAACCGGAAGTGCCGCAGCAGGAGCGGAAGTCGTGCAAGAAACAGTCGCGTCGTTTGGGGGCAAAACGAATTTTGACATGGTCGACGGTTCAGGCTTGACCCGCTACAACCTGATTTCGGCGCGTCACCTTGCTTCCGTGCTGGAAGGGATGGCGAAGCAAACGTCTTTTGCTGCTTTTGACGCGTCGCTGCCGATCGCGGGCGTGGACGGCACGCTGAAAAACAGGCTGACCGATCTGGCTGCTGCCAAAACGATTCATGCCAAAACCGGATCAATGACGGGTGCGAACAGCTTGTCGGGCTATTTGACTACGCAAAGCGGGGAGAGGCTCGTCGTTTCCATTATCATGAACGGCTATGTGGAGGATGAAGATTTCTTTACGGAACTGCAAGACCGGATCATGTCGATTGTCGCAGCGTACGAATAAGCTGGCAGGCAGATGGAGAAGCCCTTTGGACAAAAGCGGGCTTCTCTTTTTTATGGGTGGCCGCGTGCAGGTGGCTTTTTGTCCAGGTTTGGGTCAATGCCAGTGACGGTCGCTCGGCTGGTTTCATATCTATATCCAGATGCAGAACGCGACAAAAACGAAGAGATCGGGGAGGGGAAGCGAAGTTGAACCCTACACGCTTTCATTGGCAGGGGTTGGAGCAAGTCGCTGCACACATCCTTTCTCGCGCGGGGGTCAGGGAAAAGGATGCACGAATGGTAGCCGAATCGCTTGTCCATGCGGATTTGCGCGGGATCGAGTCCCATGGGCTGTCGCGGCTGCCGATTTACGTGCAGAGGATCGAGGCGGGGCTGATCGAGCTTTCGCTGCCACCTGAGCTGGTCACCAGGCAGGGAGCGACCTCTCTTATCGATGGCAAAAATCAGCTTGGAGCAGTCGTCGGGATGGCTGCTCTGGAAGAAGCGATGGAACTGGCACGGCAAAACGGGATCGGATTTGTCGGCGTACGGCACTCTAATCACTTCGGTTCCTGTTCGTACTACGCCGAGAAGGCTATTGCCGCAGGCATGATTTTGCTCGTCCTCTCGAATGCCCCTTCCGCGATGGCGCCAACGGGAGGGATTCAGCCGTTTTTCGGAACGAATCCGATCGCGATCGGCATTCCTGCGGGCGAGGAACCTGCCTACTTGCTGGACATGGCGACAAGTGTTGCGGCGCGCGGCAAGATTGCCCTGGCAGCCAAAACAGGGACGACGATCCCGCAAGACTGGGCCATAGACGCGGACGGCTTGCCAACGCATGACCCGCATAAAGCGTTGCTCGGCTCTCTTTTGCCGATCGGCGGGGCAAAAGGCTACGGGCTTTCGATGTTCATCGATATTTTATGCGGTCTGCTGACCGGAGCTGCGGCTGGAGCCAGTGTCAAAAGCTTGTACGACAACTGGCATGATCCGCAAAACATCGGACACGTCTTTTTGTGCATCGATGTGCAGCGCTTTTTGCCTGTGGACGCATTTTTGCAAAAGATGGACGAATATATCCGGGAGATCAAAAAAGTTCCGCGTGCAGCCCACGTGGCGGAAATCTTGATTCCGGGAGAAATCGAGCAGAGAAAGATGGCAGCGCATAAGCAGGATGGCATTCCCTTGACGCAGACGGTGGTGGAGGATCTCAACAAGTTGTGTTCCGGCTACGGAATCGATCTGGCGCAAGCAGTCTATCGGGTGTGAGCAAAGCTTTCGCTGTCCAGTGGTTTCCGGGACATTCTCTCGCACATAGACTGATGTCAGCGGTTTGAAAAGGAGTGAACATCCGATGCAACGCCACATGTGCAAAGGCAAAATCCACAGGGCGACAGTGACGCAAGCCGAGCTTGACTACGTCGGCAGCATTACGATTGATTTAACCCTGATGAAAGCGGCTGACATCAAGCCTTACGAAATTGTGCAAATCACCAGCTTGCGGAACGCGACGCGCTGGAAAACATACGCCCTGCCAGCAGCGGAAGGAAGCGGCAAAATCTGTTTGAACGGCCCGCCTGCCCATCTGTTTTCCCCCGGCGACATCGTCATCATTTTAAGCATGGGCATGTTCGAGGAGAGCGAATGCGACCAGCTGGTGCCGAAGGTCGTGTTTGTGGATGAACAAAATCGCATTACGAAAGTCGAAGAGCACCATCTCATTACGAATGGAGAGACATTGCCATAAAAGCGCCAAACGTAGGAAAATGGGGCAAGCACCAGCACATGGTTCAGGATGAGTTCCTGCGTGAGCATTTGCCCAGAACCCGGCTGTTTTCTCCCGAAGCGTTATGGGAGTACGCAGCGGACTACAAGCGTGTCATGCTGAAGCCGTCCGGGGGAGGCGGCGGGGCCGGGATTATCCAGCTGACCGATTTGGGAGACGACCGTTATTTGATTCATAGCGGCAAGCACCGCCGGACAGTCGAAGGCAAGGAAAAGGCTGTCCAATATGCGAAATCATTGTTTCGCCCGAAAACGTATCTGCTTCAACCGCGCATTCCGCTTGGGCGCATCAACGGAAAGCCGTTTGATGTCCGCGTGATGATCCAGCGCAAAGGGAAACACTCTCCCTGGGTGATTACCGGATGGGTAGCCAAACTCGCCGGGCCGGGCTTCGTCGTGACGAACGTCGCCCGCAGCCGCGGAAAAGTGCTGCCGCTTCGCACGGCGATCAAGCAGTCGAACATTGCAGCGAATCTGAATCTGCTCGGAGAAATTCGGCAAGTGTCCATGGCGGTAGCCAAACGGTTGGGAACGGCGTACCCGACGTTGCGGGAGATCGGCCTGGACATGGGGATCGACATTCACGGCAAGCCGTGGATCATCGAAGCGAATTTTCGCCCGTCGCTATCTTTGTTCCAGCAGCTTCAGGATCAGACTTTTTACAGGCGTATTTTGGCGATGCGGAAGCGTTGAGTGCGTGGAGCGCGTTGAAAAGCAAAGAGAACCGCTTGCTGCGACGGCCGAAAAAGCCTGAGGGCAAGCGGTTCTCTTTTTTCAAAAGGCTTTCATGTGGATTCTTGGTAACAAGTATTTGTCGTTCGATGAGAAAGGTTTCTGCTGTATAACGGATCAGATGAGAAAAGGGGGGATAAATCGTCCATCAACATCGGTGAATCCGTATTCCCGGGCAAGATCACCAACTTGCAGGACCAGTCCGTTTTTAAGCTTCACTTCGCCATCCCCTGCCAGGGCAGACACAGCGCGCCCAATATAATGCGGCGACTCCGTATGTTTAAGAGCTTCCACTTCCTTCCAATGATTTTCGTCTGTATTGAAATTTCTTAATACCAGTTCTGTTCTCATCCAACCAGGGGAGACCGCTACCGCCGTTATTTTCGTGTTTTTGAGATCATGAGCGAGTCCGAACACGGAGCGGTTAATCGTATTCTTGGCAAGGTCGTAATAGAAAGTTCCTAAATACTTATCCTGATCCCGGAAAGTGGTATGTACGATCAACCCAGAATCAGCTTCCAGCATAAGCGGGATCGCATAATGGTTGGTCGCTATTTGTGCACGTACTCCGCTTTGAAACATAGCATCCCACATGTTCAGCGGATATTCCCAGAAAGGTTTCGGTTGTAAATTCACGTCCAAGTCATGCAGTCCCCAGACGTTATTCACAAGTATATCGAGACGTCCTTGTTCCTGGCGGATTCTCTCGATCAAAGCTTGCGTATCCTCATCACGGGTATGATCGCAACGACATGCGTATGCCTCGCCACCATTTTTCAGAATCTCCTCGACCGTTTCATCAATACTGCCTGGAAAACCGTTTGTAGTAGTCCCTCGCAAACTTCTTCCCGACACATAAACGACTGCTCCGGCTTTCCCGAGTTCAATGGCGATCCCTCGTCCTGCCCCTCGACTTCCTCCGGTTACGAGAGCGATTTTCCCAGCGAGTCTCTTCAAGTTCATCTACTCCTTCGCACTTATTTATTTCATCATACACGTAGTAATATGACATCTAGTGTCATGTTGAGAATGAGCGATTATCATTTTTGAAATCGATGGAACAGACACGTTTAAAAGTTTGACATCTTGAGCAGCCAGAAAATGCCGATAGTCGAGTGCCAGAGCTTTCCATAAAAGAAAACTCGCAATCCATTTGCTATTGCGAAAAATGGGGAAAGGCTGGCGCAGAGCACAAAAAGTTGATAGAATGCCTCTCATTATGAAGGGAGGTAGTATGTTCGACAATGACATCACTGTCTAAAAAAGAATGGATGCTCATCAGCTTCATGTTATTCTCCATGTTTTTTGGAGCAGGCAATTTGATTTTCCCGCCATACCTTGGGCAGGAGGCTGGCTCGCTCGTCTGGTCTTCCTTGCTGGGCTTTGTCCTGTCGGCTGTCGGTCTGCCGATTCTCGGGGTAGTTGCCGTTGCCAAAGCAGGCAGCTTCTACCAATTGGCGAGCCGGGTCCATCCGATTTTTGCTCTTATTTTTCCGTTTCTGATTTACGTCTCGATCGGGCCGGCTCTCGCCATTCCGCGCGCGGGAAGTCTCGCTTTCGAGATGGGGATGGCGCCTTTTTTGCCAGAACAGCTGGTTGCCTCCAAAATCAGCTTGCTCGTGTACACGGTCGTGTTTTTTCTGATCGTGTTCTGGTTTAGTCTGTCGCCTTCCAAGCTCGTCGATCGGTTCGGGAAGCTGCTGACGCCTGCCTTGCTGGCGCTCATCGCGCTGATTTACATCAAAAGCCTGGTTACTCCGCTCGGACAGACAGGTGCGCCGACTGGCAAATACGGAGCAAATCCGATTGCCCAAGGCTTTCTCGACGGCTACTTGACGATGGATGCGCTTGCCGCCCTCATTTTCGGGATTGTCATTGCCAATACGCTGCGGGCGAAAGGGATGACAGACGAGAAAAAATTGTCTGCAAGCATGATTCAGGCAGGGCTTGGAGCTGGATTTTTGCTGACAGTGATTTACGTCGTTCTGGGCATCATGGGCGCGTCTGCCGCTTCTTTAGGAAAAGCGGAAAATGGCGCCCAGCTGCTCGCGAACATGATGGACCACCTGTTTGGGGCAAGTGGAACGCTGATCCTCGGGGTGATTTTTACGGTCGCCTGTCTGTGTGTATCGATTGGGCTCGTCACTTCTTGCTGTCAGTATTTCCACGGCCTGTTCGGCGGTTTGCCGTACAAGGGCTGGGTGACGGTTTTATGCGTCTTGAGCATGCTGGTTGCGAACTTGGGCCTGACACAAATATTGCAAGTATCCGTGCCTGTCTTAGGTGCGATTTACCCGATTGCGATCATGCTCATTTTGCTTGCTCTCGTCGAGCGGTTCATCCCGGCTACCTCTTTCGTTTATATGACAACGGTTGGCGTCGTTGCCGTGTTTGGGCTGGCAGATTTGGCGAATGCCCTGCTTGTCGCCCACCAATGGGACCAGGTGCTCGCGGCCTTGCCTTTTTACAACGTCGGCGCTGGCTGGGTCATGCCTGCCTTGATCGCGGTTGCAGTCGGCATGCTGCTCGACATGTGGAAAAGGGCTTTGCTATTGCGGCAAAAACACTCTTCCCAAACGGAATAACTACAACGAAAAAAGGGCTTCGCGCTTGCGAGGCTCTTTCCTTTTTGAAGACACATGCGTGAAAGATGATGCGATTTCGTGACTTTATCGCCTGTTTTTTCGTAGTAAAAGAGTAGGAGAAAGAAGGAGGCTATTATGCGCTTTGACACTATCATGACGATCACTGTCGTGCTTGTGCTGACGTCCTGTTATTGCTATTTGTGGAAATGGCTACGGTCCAAAACGTCCGGTTGATCCGGGCGTTTTTTCTTTTGGCACGGGCAACTGGCTCACCGGGCAAGGAAACAGGATAAAAGTGGTACGAATGGGGCAAAATTTCCCTAACTCATTTTACAGTAGGCGAGACTCAGGAAAAAGTGAGGCGGCTTCGTTGAAAAGGGGGTGGGGAGCCTGAGCGAAAACGCGCGAAAGTGGTGGAGATCGCACAAACAGAAGACGCAGCAGCAGACAGCGCCTTCCCATACGCCTTTGTAAAAGCAGCTGGCTGACAACGAGCAGCGGCTGAGAGACTTGTATGCCAACTGCTCCGATGTGGTGTTTCGCTCGTTTCGCATCGGCGGCACGATCCGGGCGCTTGCGATCTACATCGACGGCTTGACGAATCAGGAGGAGCTGGAGCGCAGCGTGTTGTCTGTCCTGATGCAGACGAAGCTGCCGAAGGATTCCCCGCTGACAAAGCTGTTGGACAATCTGGTGCCCGTAACCAAATCGCGGGAAATGAGCACCGTAGAACAATGCCTGGAAGCGATTGCAAACGGCAACCCGGTTCTGTTGATCGACCAGCAGGAGAGAGCGATTGCCTTTGGCTTGGCCAGATGGGAAAAAAGGCAGATCGAAGAGCCGGTCGCCGAAGGGGTCGTCCGGGGGCCGCGCGAAGGGTTTACGGAATCGCTCCACGTCAATGCGGCGCTGCTCAGACGGCAGATCAAGACGCCCGCTTTGAAAATGGAGCAAATGCAAATCGGCGGCTACACACAAACCCAGGTTGTCCTCGCTTATATGGAAGGCATCGTGGACGAGGACTTGGTGGCAGAGGTCAGGGCGAGACTAGGCCGGATCGAAATCGACGGTGTGCTGGAGAGCGGCTACATCGAGGAACTGATTGAAGATCATCCTGCATCGCCGTTCCCGCAAATTTTGACCACCGAGCGTCCGGATGTCACTTGCGGGAATTTGCTGGAAGGGCGCATCGCCATTTTGGTAGACGGCACGCCGTTTGTGCTGATCGCACCGACTACGCTGTTTTCCTTGCTGCAATCCAGCGAGGATTATTACCAGCGCTCGCTCGCGAGTACGACGATCCGCTGGCTGCGCTATTTGTTCACCGCGATTTCCTTCTTGCTGCCGTCCCTTTATGTCGCCCTGATTACGTTTCATCACGAGATGGTGCCGACCTCGCTGTTGATCAGCATGGCAGCTTCCCGGGAAGCAGTGCCTTTTCCGGCTTTGGTCGAGGCGCTGTTGATGGAAATTACGTTCGAAGCGCTGCGCGAAGCAGGGGTCAGACTGCCCAAGCAGGTCGGGGCCGCTGTCAGCATCGTCGGGGCGCTCGTCATCGGTCAGGCAGCCGTACAAGCGGGGCTGGTTTGTCATCGTGGTCGCCATCACAGGGATTGCTTCCTTTATGATTCCGCACTATATCGCGGGCATCGCCATTCGCCTGCTGCGCTTTCCGATGATGTTTCTCGCCGGATCGCTCGGCTTGTTGGGAATCATGCTCGGCATTATTGTGACCGTCATCCACCTGAGCACGATTCGCTCGCTGGGCGTGCCGTACTTGACACCAGTCGGACCGATCAAGGTCGCGGAATGGAAGGACACGCTCGTCCGCGCGCCGTGGTGGATGATGAACACGCGCCCTCACTTGACGGGAGATTATCAAAAAATCAGGCAAGGAGCGAATCAGAAGCCAGGGCCGAAAAAAGGGGGAGATCCAGCTTGAAATGGGGGCTGGTCGCCGGAATGAGCGCTCTCGTCTGCATCCTGTTTGCCATCGAGTGGCCGCGTCTGTCGCGCTTGCCGAGGCGAGACAAAATGACCTTCATCGCCTTGGTTTTCATCGGCTGGGTGCTGTCCATGTTCGATTTGCCGAATTTGCCGGGACCCACCACGATGATCAATGAAATTTTCGAGCCGCTGGGTCACTACTTGGAATAAAAAAGGGTGGGGTGCTTGCTAGAACAGGGAAAAATCTCTTCCGCGCAGATGGGAAAAATGATTTTCCTGGCTGTCATTGCTTCGGCTGTTACAGCTGTGCCGAGTTATAGCGGAAAATACGCGCAAAATGATTTGTGGCTGTCGCCTGCCTGGGCGTCCTTGACCGGCTTTTTAACGGTGTATGCCGCCATAGCCTTGAACAAACTGTACCCGCAAAAATCCGTCGTCGAATACAGTACCGACATTATCGGTACGATTCCTGGAAAGCTGTTCGGGCTGCTCATCCTGTTTTTTTACATCCACATGACAGGATTGATCGCCAGAGGGTACGCCGAGTTTATCATCGGCAATTTTTTGCCGCAGACACCGATCAGCATCGTCATTATCACGATGATCGCCGTCTGCGCCTACGCTGTGAAAGCAGGAGTAGAATCGATCGGCAGGACGGCGCAGCTCTTTTTCTTTTTCTTTATGTTTCCGCTCATTCTCATGCCTTTTTTGCTCCGGGACATGAAGCCCGATTTTCTGTTTCCCATGCTGGAACATGGCTTGCTCCCTTCGCTGAAAGGCGCACTGATCCCGCAAGGCTACTTCAGCGAGGCGTTTCTGATGAGCTTTTTTCTGCCCTTCGTGACCGATCGGGGCAAAGGCATGCGCTCGGGGATGCTGACGATTTTGGGAATTGCGCTGATGCTGACCTGTATCAATCTGTTTATTTTGCTGGTGTTCGGGACGCAGGCTGCGGATTACTTGTATCCGGTCATGGTTGCCTTTCGCTACATCAGCATTGCGGACTTCTTTGAAAATCTCGACTCTGTGGTCATGACCGTCTGGATTCTCGGGATGTTCGTCAAAATATCAATATTTTACTACGCTACTGTGCTGGGAACGAGTCAATGGCTCGGGCTTGCCGATTATCGCCCGATTGTGCTCCCGATCGGTATCCTCATCGCTGCCCTCAGCTTCTGGTCCATCCCCAACCTCAATCAGGCAAGTCGCTTCGATGTAATCTCGTTTCCGTTTTACGGGCCGCTCATGCAGACGATCTGTCCGCTGCTTTTGCTCGGTTTGGCCCTGCTGCGCAAAAAAGGCAAACAGCAAAGCCAAGCGCAAATGACCATGGCACCTGAACAAGCCCATACCCATACCGAAAAGCAAGAAGGATGAGAAACTATGCTTGAAACGGGAAAAATTTCAGCCTTGCAGATGGGGATGATTATCTATCCCGTGCTCGTGTCTACCGCGATGCTTGGAGGACCTAACGTCATGGCTCAAGCGGCCCGGAACGATTTGTGGCTCACGCCGTTTTGGTCATCGCTCATCGGCTTTCTCAGCGTGTTTATCGCGATCCAGCTGCATAAGCGGTTTCCCGGCATGACGATTATCGAGCAAGGAAAAGCAATCGCTGGAACGGTGCCATCTGCGATCATGGGCCTTTTGTACCTGCTCGTCTTGTTGCAGGTAAGCGGCGTCATCGTGCGCGAGTATGCGGATTTCATCGCGATTTTTTTGAAGGAAACGCCGCTCAGTGTCATTTCGTCCGCGCTGATTGTCGTCTGTGCTTTTGCCGTCAAAGGCGGGGTCGAAGTTCTCGGGCGAACGGCGCAAGTTTTCTTTCCGATGTTCATTGTTCCGCTGCTGTTGATGATCGGCCTTGTGTTTCCTGCTCTGGACCCCGGCAATTTGTTTCCTGTCCTCGATCGCGGACTGTTGCCGTCGATCAAAGGGGCCATCACGCCGCTCGGCTGGTACAGCGAAGTGTTTTTGATTTCGTACTTGTTGCCGGTGCTCGCCAATCGCCCGCAGGGGACAAAAGCTGCGGTGTGGACTGTGGCAGGAGCGATGATTACCATGACTATCGTCAATTTGGTCACGCTGTTTTTGATGGGGGATGCTTTGCCGAATATTTTGTTTCCGATCATGGATACCGCCAGATATGTGAGTATTGCCGATTTTTTTGAGAACATGGAATCGGCTGTCATGGCGATCTGGGTGATCGGCGCCTTTATCAAAGTGTCGATGTTTTACTACGCGACGGTACTGGGAACAGCCCAATGCCTGAATCTCACCTGTTACCAGCCGCTTATTTGGCCGATCGGTTTTTTGATCGTGCTGTTCAGCTTTTGGGGAATCCCCAGCTTCGCGGAGCTGGGGGCGATCACCCTGATTGCGATTCCCGCCATCCTCGCGTGGTCTTTCTGCTTCTGGCCGGGATGTCTGCTGCTTTATGCAATCGTGCGTGGAAAGCGCAGCAAAGCGAAGGAGGTTCCGTCAGGATGAGAGGAGTCGTTCTGGTTTTGCTGGTTTCCTGTGCGCTGCTTGGCGGATGCTGGGATCGGACGGAAGTCAACGACCTCGCAATCATTACCGCTGCTGCTGTGGACAAGGCGGGAAAAGACGAAATCGACCTGAGCATCCAAGTGTTTATTCCAAAAGAAGTGGGAGGAGGCGGGCTGGGAGTGCCGACGGGCAGCTCGACCAGGGAGCTGACCACGGTTCTGAGCGGAAAAGGAATCAATATTGCCGACGCGATGTCCAAAGTGCAGGCGAAGCTCTCCCGCAAAGTGTTCTGGGGGCACTGCAAAATTTATTTGTTCGGCGAAGAGATCGCCCGGGAAGGGATAGCCGATCATATTGATTTTCTCGTGCGTCATCCTGAACCACGCAATCGTGCCTATTTGTACATATCAAAAGGAAAAGCAGTCGAGACACTCGGAATCGAAAGCGTCCTGGAGCGCTCTACAGCAGAAGCGTTGCGCGAATACGCGAGCCTGCATATCGGCATGCCTGTAACCTTGATCGACTTTCGCAACATGCTCAAAAGCGAGGCGCAAGCAGTAGCCATTCCCTATATACAGGAAGGGAACAAATTGAAAGACAAGGAGCAAATCCAGAAAAACACGCCGCTGCTCGGAACCGCCATTTTTAAACAGGACAAGCTGGCAGGAGTCTTGACATCGAAAGCTACGAGGGGGCTGCTCTGGCTGCGCAATGAAATCACCCGCGCATCCATCAGCGTAGACCTGCCAGAGGGACAAGGGCTTGTCTCTGTCGTACCGATTCGGGCGACGACCAAGCTGATTCCGCGCATTGCGAATGGAAAGTGGTCGATTTTGGTCAAAATTGATACGGAAGGCGACATCGTGGAAAACGCGACGAAGCTGAACATGATGGAGCCGAGCAGCATCGCGCTCGTGCAGAAATCGGTCAACGACGAAATCAAGTCGCGCATCAGGCTCGCTCTCTTTCATTTGCAAAAGGAGTTTGACGCGGACGCGGGCAATTTTGCCGCTGCTTTTCACCGGAAGTATCCGCAGGAGTGGGAGCAAGCGAAACCGATGTGGGATGCGCTCTACCCGCAAATTGATGTGAACATACAGGTTCAGGCTGCTGTCCGCCGACCAGGACTGATTTCCCGACCTGCTGGCTCAACCGATGAGCATGGAAAAGCGGAAAAGTAGCAAACGAGCATGTACCACGCAACGTACCAAATCTCGCAGGAGGTGGATGAAGTGGGTGGGAGGTGGCTGGATTTTCTCATAGGCTCCTTTGTTGGCACGCTGGTCGCAGGCATCTTGTTTACGCTTCTTGGAATTGTCACGTTTCGCCCGCTGGTACAGTGGTTGCTCGGCCGCTTTATGAAAAGGTTGATGTCGGATCGCTACCCGGAAAATATTTTTGAAATGGTATCGGCCTTGACCAAAGTCAGCCCGCGCTACGTCCTGGAAAACAGCCTGCGGGCGACGACAGGGCAAGCGATTGAGCGGCCTTTTGGCAGTCCGCGCAAGTTTCTCAACTTTGATGGCTTGATTTTTTCTCCGGCCCAGCTGGCGGTGCTGCCTGCTGATGAAGATGCCGAGGTCGACATGAAGCTGACGATTGGCCCAAAGGCAAAAAGACCGCTAACGTTGGATATCCCCCTGATGCCCGGAGCAATGGGATTTGGCATCGGGATCAGCGAAAGTGTAAAGATTGCCATGGCAAAAGGAGCGGCGGCAGCGGGATCGTTGAGCAATACGGGAGAAGGGCCGCTTTTGCCGGAGGAGCGCAAATACGCCAAGCACCTCATCATTCAGTACAACTCGGGAAAATGGTCCAAGGAACCGGAAATATTGCGGCAGGCGGATGCGATTGAGATTCATTTCGGACAAGGAGCGACCGCAGCCGCAGCCAGCTTCATTCCTTGCGAGTACATCACGGGCAAAGCCAGCCAATTGATGGGCGTCGAGGGAGAAGAAATGGTCGTCATCCCGTCCCGGCAGCCTGAAGTCAACAGCCCGGAAGACTTGCGCAAGCTGGTCGAAAAGCTGCGCACGATGACAGACGGGATTCCGATTGGCGTGAAAATATGCGCAAGCGCTGTCCTCGAGCAGGACTTGGAAATCTCCATCCAGGCTGGGGTTGATTTTATCAGTATTGATGGTGGGCAGGCAGGGACAAAGGGCGGCCCGCCGATTTTGGAGGACGACTTCGGTTTGCCGACGATTTACGCGCTTAGCCGGGCGATTCACTATTTGAAAGAGCGCGGGGTCAAAGACCAGATCACACTGCTCTCGGGCGGCGGCTATACGACTCCGGGCGAGTGTCTGAAGGCAATCGCGCTGGGGGCAGACGGCATTTTCATGGGAACGGCGATGCTCTGGGCGATGACGCATGATCAGGTGACAAAGGCGATTCCCTGGGAGCCGCCGACTGAGCTGACGAACTATCCGGGGAAGCTCAAGGACAAATTCGACCCGGAGCAGGCTGCCAAGTATTTGACGAATTTTTTGCTTGCTTTTGTGGATGAAATGGAAATCGCGCTGCTTGCCATGGGGAAAACCTCTTTAAAAGAAGTGACGCCAGACGATCTCGTAGCCCTGGATGAGCTGACGAGCAAAGTGACGAAAGTACCGCTTGCCTTCCAGACGTCTGCGGAAACGGCGGAAAGCGGCATATAGGCAAGAGCAAACGGAATTGGGGAGGGGTTCGCATGAGTCAGGGAATCATTCCGATCAAGGAACAACGACAGCATAAAGGCTGGATGATGACGCAGACGTGGGAGCATTTGCTGTTCGCTCACTGGGCTGTCTCGCCCGACCAGGTGCGCAGCCTGATTCCGGCGGGCCTCGAACTGGATACATACGGTGGGCATGCCTGGATTAGCGTCATTCCTTTTCTGCTGACCGGAGTGCGGCTCCGTCGCCTGTTCCCTGTTCCGTACGTCACTTCCTTCCCCGAAATCAATGTGCGAACGTATGTGAAAGCAGGCGAGAAAGCGGGCGTCTACTTTTTGTCTCTGGACACATCCCATCTGCTTGTGACAAAAATCGCCAAATACTGGTATCGGCTGCCTTATTATCCTGCGCGGATGGACTTTCGCGCCGAGCAAAATCAGATCGATTTTCAGTCCCGGCGCCTATCCGCTCGCGGCGCTTCGCCGGTGTTCCACGGCAGCTACTGGCCTGTGTCGGAGCCAATACTAGCACGGTCGGGAACGCTGGAGCACTGGCTGACGGAACGCTACACGCTCTATTGTCAGTGCAAGCGCACGAACCAACTGCACTACGCCGACGTGTATCATGAGCCGTGGCTGTTACAGACAGCCGCAGCGCGCTTTCGCGAAAACTCGATGCCGATGCCGTTCTCGCTGGACGTAAAGGAGCAGCCCGATTTGATGCTGTATGCCCGCGGGGTTCAAAGCTTTGTTTGGCCGCTGCAGAAGCTGATCTCTTCTACGCAAGGAGAAAACAGCCGATGAAGAAGCGGCTTGCCCTCGTTCTTTGGCTATGCTGTGCCTGTCTTGGCGGCTGCTGGGACCGCGTCGAAATCAATGATGTGGCGCTCGTGACAGCAGTCGCAATGGACTTCGTATCGGATCGCGCTGTGGAGCTGTCTGTGCAAGTATTCGTTCCGCGCTCACTCAGCGGCGGGGATGGAGGAGCAAACGAAGCGATGACGCTGATCCGTTCTGCGGAAGGCGTCAATATTGCCGACGCGATGTCCAAAGTGCAGCTGAAAATACCGCGAAAGGTGTTCTGGGGCCACTGCAAGGTGTACATTTACGGACAAGAGCTGGCCAGGCACGGCTTGGAAGAGTATATCGACTATTACGCCCGCCACCCGGAACCGCGCAACCGGGCTTTTATGTATGTAAGCAAAGGAAAAGCAAGCGAGCTGCTGAAGATTATGCCGCCGCTCGAACGCTATTCGGCGGAAGTCGTGCGCAAGCTGTCCGAACTGGAGGTCGGGCTTGAAGTCACGCTGCTCGATTTGCAGAAAATGTTTGCAAGTCCGACGAATGCGGCCGCCTTGCCGATGATTGACATGATGAAGCCGCCGAAAAAAGAGCGTCCGCAAGCGACCAATCCGTATTTGTTTGGCACAGCCGTGTTCAAAAACGGCAAAATGATCGGCGCTTTGTCCGACCGGACGACGCGAGGGGTGCTATGGCTCAGAGACGAGGTATCGAGCACGACAGTCACGATCAAGATCAAAGACGAGCGAGGCTTCGTGTCACTAAACCCGATTCGGGAAAAGACCAAATTGACACCGCTGATTGAAAACGGGAAATGGAAGATGCTCGTCGATATTGAAACAGAGGGAGACATTGTGCAAAATGGCACAAAGCTGACCTTGAACACTCCGGAGCAAATTGCCCGGGCAGAGGAAGGGATGCGCGAAGACATCCAGACGAGAATCAGGCTGGCCCTCTCCCAGGTACAAAAAGAGTTCAAGGCAGACATTGTCAATTTCGGCCGGGAGTTTCACCGGAAATACCCGAAGGAGTTTGCAGCCGTGCGCGAAAACTGGGACCAAGTATTTTCCGAGCTGGAAGTGGAAACAAAGATCAAGGCTTTCATCCGGCGGCCCGGTCTGATTTCCGTCCCTGGCGGCTTGCCTGAGGCAGAAGTACAAACAAACTAAGATAGGACATGTGCTAAAAGACCGATGTCACGCCACGACGTCGGTTTTTTTGTGTGCGCGAAGGCCAAAAGCGGGATAAACATAGGCTTTTTTAACCAGACGAGTACCCCGTATGCGGACTTGCTTGGCGCAGGCGGGATGGTTATGATGATAGGATGACACTTGTTAATCATACAGGAAGGATCTGGTAGTTTCATGAGTCGCAAAGAACGCATAGCCGAACTGGATCTCATTCGCGGCTTTGCCTTTCTCGCTGTCGTCTATCAACACGTCATCGGCATTTTTATCAGAGAGCAGGGCTTGAGCGAACAGACGGCTATCGTATACGGAATGTTGTTTCACTTGCTCAAATTCGCCGTTCCGGCCTTTATTTTCATCACGGGGTTGGTGTTATTTTACAACTATTGTGAAAAGGTGAACTACATCGGCTTTATGCGCAAGCGGGTAACGGAAATTTTGGTGCCATACGGGATCTGGTCGGCGGTTTATATGTCTCTGCAAACATGGCCGCAAGGATGGGAGAGCAGCTTTTTCCGGACGGTGATCAAAAACCTCGTGACGGGAACCTCCTCCTACCATTTATGGTTTGTCGTCATGATCTTCCAGTTTTATTTGCTTTATCCGCTGTGGCAAAAGCTGTTTCGCTTTTTGCATCGTCTCGTCGTGAATCGCACCCGGTTTGTCGTGGTCGGTGCCTTGCTTGCTTTCGTATACGGCGGTCTGATGTGGTTTTCGGCTCGCTACATTCCGGCGCATATGGCCGACTTTGGCGGCGGGCCGCTTGAGCTGTATATGATCAAATACCGAGACCGCAACGCGTTCTACTACTTCTTTTACTTTTTGTTGGGCGGCGTGGCAGCTGTGGCTTTGCCTGCTTTCCGCGCATGGATCGGCAAGCGCTGGATGTGGATTGCGGCAGCGTTTTGCCTGTTGTACGGCTGGATTGGCTACGAGCTGCTTCAGGTGTTTGCCAGCGGAAGCATCAGCCTGAATGTGGCGACATCGCTCAAGCCGTCCATGTTTTTGTATACGGTGGCGTCGCTTCTTGGCGTTTACGGCTTGGCGCTCTTGATCGGGAAAAAGCAATTGGCTGTGACGCATTGGCTCAGTCTTGTCGGCAAGTATTCGTACGGCGCTTATTTGATGCACGCGCTGGTCTTGACTTACCTTATGAAAGCCGTGCGCGGCATCGGTTTGTTTCACACGGGAGTGATCGGCAGTCTGGTCGTTTTTGTCCTGTGCGCCGCTGTTTCGTTTTTCCTGTCGTACGGGCTGGGAAGACTGCCGTTTGGCGCTCTGCTCGTAGGAGCTGCCGAGAAAAAACGGGTGAGTGAACCTGCGAAAAAACAGCTGCCACACGCAGGATAATGGAGAGGATTTCGGCACGTGTGGATGGAACAGTAGTAGGAGTACGAGAGGAGGAAAGAATTACCCCATGCTGTTCGCCTACATTCAGTTGGCCCTATCAATGGCATTGGTAGGAATGAACATTTCCATCGGAAAAGAAATGGTTTCGCACGTGCCCGTTTTCCTGTTTTCCGAGCTGCGGTTCCTGATCGCGATCGCGATTTTGCTGCCGCTGCTCTTTTGGCGCAGCGAGTGGAAGTCGTCCTGGAGCAAGGAAGAGGGGAGCGTCCTGTTCTGGCAGTCGTTTTTCGGCGTCTTTCTGTTCAGTGTTTGCATGCTGTACGGCGTGCAGTGGACGACCGCTACAGCCGCAGGGATTATTACGAGCACGGTTCCAGCCTGCATCGCTCTGTTTTCCTTCTGGATTCTCAAGGAAAAGCTTCAACTGAACAACATGCTGGCGATTGCCCTTTCCGTGGGCGGAATCAGCCTGATTACGTTTACGGGAGGAGCACAGGAGCAGTCGCTGGCGAGTATGCTGGGCAACCTGCTTGTGTTTTTGGCTGTCGTCAGCGAAGCGCTGTTCACGATTTTTGCCAAGCGCTTGTCAGGCAAAATTACCCCGTTTCAGATGACCGCCGCGATCAACGCCATCAGCTTTGTCATGTTTTTGCCGTTTGCGATCTGGGAGGCGGTTCGCTTCGATTGGGGAGCCGTACCGGCCCATATATGGTGGCTGTTGCTTTATTACGCGGTTACGGCGAGTGTGCTCTCGTTCTTTCTCTGGTACAACGGAGTGGCGAAGGTGGAGGCATCCAAGGCTGGCTTGTTTACCGGAATGATGCCGATTAGCGCAGCGCTCGTTGCCGTGCTGTTTTTGAACGAGGCGTTTACGTGGATGCATGGGGTCGGGATGGTTCTGGTGCTTGCCTCGATTTTTGTAGGAACGCAGCGGATTCGGCGTACCGAGACGAGAATAGAGGGATAATTCAGTTTGTTGAAAAATATGAATAAGCCGCGGCAGGGGTTGACCTAGCTGGGCGGAGTCGTGGAGCCGTGATTGGCGGCGCGAGCTTTTCGATTCTAGGCGGGATTTACGCGTCAGGCTTTCCGTTCATCGGGCTGGTGACGCTCGTGGAAAAACAGCAGAAACATCGCGGCGGACAAGAAAAAAGCGCTTTGGCTAGGGGGCCAAAACGCTTTTTGTGCTTATTTTGCCACTGCTTTTTCCAAGTCTTTGACGCCGCTGTAGATCAATTGGAACAGATCGTCGATGTTGTCCTCTTCGATGCAAGAGAAAGCGATGCGCAGATCGGTTTGGCCGAGAGCGATCGTACCTACGCCGTACTGTTCCAGCAAGTGCTGGCGCAATGCTTCCGCTTCGACGGTTTTCAGCTTGAGGCACATGAAGTAACCGGAGTTGAACGGATAGTAGCCCCAGGCGTCGTCGAATTTGCCGCTGTCGAGCAGTTGCTTCACGCGGTTGGCGCGGCCTCTCATGATTTCCAGCTTCTCCTGTTTTTGTGCCTTGAACTCAGGAGAGGTGAGAGCTTGCAGGACGAATGTTTGCGATGGGTGAGATCCGCTGGAAATGGTTGCGCGGATAATGCCCAATGTTTTTTGCTCCAGCGCGGCGAGCAGGTCGCTGGAAGGAGCTGCATATGTGATAAAGCCGACGCGGAAGCCCCAAACGTATTCTTCTTTGGTCGCGCCATCTACTTTAATAGGGAGGATGCGCGGATGTACGTTTGCCAGGCTAGGGAACAGCGACTCGTGCATGGAGTCTTCGAAGAACAGGCCAAAGTACGCATCGTCTGTTACGGCTACGATGTTGATGCCCGCTTCTGCTCCTTCCTTGAGCGCTGCCACGATTTGACGGCCTTCTTCTGCCCCTGGCGTGTACCCTGTCGGGTTGTTCGGGAAGTTCAGGACGACAATCGCTTTTCCTTTATCTTTTTGCGCCAAAATCGCTTCACGCAATCCGGAGGCATTAAACTTCATCTCATCGTTATACAATGGATAGTAGACCATTTCAGCACCGCGACGGATGGAAAAAGTCAGCTCGTAGTTTTCCCAGTTTTTGTCCGGGATGATGACGCTGTCGCCGTTGTCCGCAAACAGGTCTGCAACCACGCTCAGGCCGTGGGTCAAAGCGTTGGTGACAATCGGATTGCTGAACGTCAGGTTCGCCAGCGAAGGCTGTTCCTCCATCATTTTTTGCCGCCATGCTGCACGCAGCTCAGGCTTTCCGGCGGGAGGAGCGTACTCGTACAAATCTTTTGGCGCATAGGCCGACAGATTGTCTTGAATCACTTTCAGGTGCATCGGTTGGCCGTTTTCCAGGGCGATCCCGATTGTTGCATTGTATTTTTTCGCTTTTGCTTTCGCTTCAGCCGATTGGCTCAGAATTCCTTCTTTTGGAAAGTAAATCAGCTTGCCGATGTTGGACATCATCTCAAAAACGTGTGGATTTTCCCGCTGAATCGTCTCATTCAGCTGTGATGCCAGTGAATGCATGGTAGCCTCCCTCTTCCTTTGGAACATCTGTTTATCATCAACAATAAAGATAGCGCATCTACATGCATTTGTCATCTAGCAGGCAGGGATTTTTCAGATTTTTGAACGGATTCTTTTGACAATGGGTGAAAACGTTTGCTACGTTGTAAACACATAGAGGGGCAGGAGGGATTGTACCGATGGCAGAACGGAGTATCGTTCTATTAGGGAATCCGATTTTGCGCGACAGGTCGAGAAAAGTGACATCCATGACTCCCCAGACAGAAACGATTTTGCAAGACATGAAGCATACGCTGTACGCCAAAAAAGGACGGGCCGGATTGTCGGCTGTGCAAATCGGCGTTTTGCAGCGGCTGGTTGTGCTGGATTGCGGCAGCGGCCTGGTCGAGCTGATCAACCCGGAGATTGTGGACGTGAGCGGCGTTCAGATAGGTCCAGAAGCTTGCCTGTCGATTCCGGGGGTGATCGGGATCGTGAGTCGGGCACGCTCTGTAAAAGTGCGGACAGAGACGCGCAGCGGCGAGAAGCACGTCTTTGAGGCAGAGGATTTTTTCGCGCGTTGTCTTCAGCATGAGCTGGATCATCTGGAAGGAATTTTGTTCATCGATCATGTAGAAGCACTGTACTCTGCGAAAACGGGCAAACAGCTCAGGCCAAAAGACGCCAACGCGATCCTGGCATACAGAAGAGACGTCTACCGACAAGCATGACAAGCGCTTGATGTTTTGCGACAACAAGGAGAATGACAAATGAAGCGTTGGAACATCGTATTAACAGGATTCGGAACCGTAGGCAAGCAAATCGCGCGACTGCTGCAAGAACGTAAGGACCGTTACCGCCAGTTGTACCAGGCTGACGTCAGGCTTGTCGGCGTCGCCCGCTCAATTGGCGGCTTATACGATCCGCATGGACTTGCGGAAGAGGGCTTGAACGCATTTGCGCAAGAAAAGAAAGCGGCTGATTCGGCATGGAACGCCGAAGCATGGTTGGCGCAAACAGAAGCGGACATCTTGATCGAAGCCGGGCCGTCCGATGTCCAAACGGGAGGAGCGAGCCTTGGCTTTATCCGCCAGGCGCTTACAAAAGGAATGCACGCCATTGCCGTGTCAAAAGGTGCGCTCGTCGTCGATTACAGCGGCTTGTCCGCTTTGGCAAAAGAGCAAGGCGTCCAGTTGAAAATCAGCGGGGCGACTGCGGCGGCTTTGCCGACCATCGACCTGTTCACCTACAATTTGGCTGGCTGTGAAATCAGGCACGTAGAAGGCATTTTTACCGGAACGACCAATTTTGTGCTGACGAGCATGATGGAAGAAGGGATCAGCAGCGAAGAGGCGATCCGGCGGGCGCAAGCGATGGGAATCGCAGAGCCTGACCCGACATATGACATCGAAGGCTTTGACACCGCATCCAAGCTGACGATTTTGGCCAATGCTGCGTTCGCTGCTCCAATCAAGCTGTCCGACATCCCGCGGGCCAGCGTGCGCGAGGTGACAGTGGAACAAATAGCGGAGTGGAAACAAAGCAGGCGTGTGCCCAAGCTGGTCGGGACGATCAGGCTGACTGCGGACGGGATTCAAGCGGCTGTAGAATTGAAAGCGGTTGAAGCAAGCCACCCTTTTGCCCGTGTAAAAGGCACTACGAAGGCGATTCGGGTCGAAACCGATGTGATGGGAGAGCTGATGGTGGTCGGCGGGAAGTCAGACCCTGTAGCAGCGGCAGCCGCAGCGCTGAAAGACCTGGAGCATATTCTCAGCAAGTAAAAGCGCAGTTCCTAAACGGCAACAGCTCTGAGCAAGCTTCGTCTCTTTTCCAGCGATCGGCAGGCATGTATTTGCTGCTTTCACGCGCATACTACCGATGTACCACAAACTATCCAAATAGCGGCGAGGGGGCCATACGATGAAGCAATCATCTGATGTCAATGCCGAACTGCAACAAGTTTCTGCCTATCCGACCAAACAGAAGATGAACCAAAAGGATGTCGCTCTGTTTGACGAGCAGAAAGGTTGCGGCTGCACCCCCGAAGCGAAAAACGCGGCAAATACGGAGCAAGGCTAGCTCCACACGAGAAAAGCCGGGTCTCTTTGTGCGAAGAGAAACCCGGCTTTCGTGTGAAACGATTGTTTTATCCGATAAATTCTTGAACCCAGTAGCCGTTCGTGTATCCGACACCGATTTTGGTAAAGGCCGGGTTCATAATGTTTTTGCGGTGGCCATCACTGTTCATCCATTGCGTCATGACTTCTTCAGGGCTGCGTTGACCCATGGCGATGTTCTCGCCCGCAGTCATATAAGAGATGCCAAACTGCTTCATCATGTCAAATGGCGAACCGTACGTAGGGCTTGTATGGTCGAAGTAGTTGTTGTTCGACATGTCCGCTGCTTTTGCAAGTGCCACTTTGGACAAAGAAGCGTCCATCGTCACGGGAGCCAGTCCTGCTTTGGCGCGTTCCTGATTGACGAGATCAGCGACTTGCTTGGCGAAATCTCCTGTTTTAGCCTGGTCAGCTTGTCCGGTTGGAGCCGCAGGTGTAGTTGCAACTGGTTGTGCAGGTGCTTGCGGTGCTGTTTGCGCTGGTTTTTGTACGGGCTTTTGCACTGGCTGCTGCTGAACAGGTACTTGCTTTACTGGTGGAACAACAACCTGATTTTGCTGGGCATTGGATGCAAAAGGCAATTGTCCCGCATATGGAATCCATTGATAGGAAAATTGATATGGTGTACTGTTACCGTTTTTCAACGGGCAGTTTGCGGAAGTTGCAGCAGAAGCAGAAGTAGTAAATCCGGTCAAGGCCAAGCCCAATCCCAGAGTCATGGCGATGGCAGTAGCTCCAAAACGTTTCATATTCACATCGTCTCCTTTTTTTGGCCTACGAGGTTAGTTGTCGGATTCGGGTTGAGGAAACAACCCTACGCTCCTTCGAGCGATTCACCCCATAGCGGATTTTGTTGACCCGCGTAAAAGATCCCCCGCACTTCCATTCGTGAGGAAGTTTCGGCGTATTGGTTTGGCATGACCCAGAATATCAGACCATCCCGCCCGAAATAAAGGAGTAATATCTGCCAATCTGCTGGAAACGTTGGTGCTAGTGCGTTTATTTCGCTTCGTCTTCGTCGTCCTTCCACGCTGTCAATCCGCCGAGCAGCGCTTTTGCCTCATATCCGTGCTCGCGCAGCAAAGCTGCCGCTTTTTGGGCTTTATTTCCCGTTGTGCATACAGTGATGATCTGTCTTTCTTTGACGGCCCGTTCTGTTTCTTCATCTAATAGTTTGTCGCCCTGCGCAAGCATGTGCACGTAAGGAACATTTCGCGTGTCAGCGAATTTGCTTTCCACACTGCCTGTCTGAAATTTGGCTTCGTCGCGAACATCAAGGAACAAAATCGGAGTACCCTTTTCCAAAAGTTGCTTGATTTCTTGCTTTGTATACACTTCTTTTGACATGAATCATCCCTCCAGAACCTTAGTGTATCAGGTGAGAAACGGGCCGTGTAGCATCTAAATAGTTGATTATAGCGTATTTGTATGATAGAATGATAGTATTACTTGAATAATTAAGCCTAATTCATCGAGGTGCATAATGATGCTGATGGATAACGTTTTTGGATTCCCGATTCACACTGGCGCGGTCATCGGAGCCGCAAGGATGGGAGAGAGGAAGGGCTTTCGTCGTTTTAGGTTTTCAAAAAGTTTTGGTTTTAACATGGCAGTTCCGTCCTATGACACTTTCATATTGTCGAAGTAGAATAAATTCACATATCATGAAGGCGTATTGCAATCAGATGTTGGAGTATTTCTTCATGATATGTGAGCTTTATTTGCCTCGGTAAATATGACTGCATATTCAAATTGACTTTTGGAGGTTTTTTTACATGCAATCGAACGGAACAGTTAAATGGTTTAACGCAGAAAAAGGTTATGGCTTTATTCAAGTAGAAGGCGGAGACGACGTTTTCGTACACTACAGCGCAATCCAAGGTGACGGCTTCAAAACTTTGGAAGAAGGTCAACGCGTTCAGTTCAACATCGTAACTGGCAACCGTGGCCCACAAGCTGAGAACGTAACAAAACTGTAAACCTCCTTTATAAAAGAAACTGTCCTGAGTGGGCAGTTTCTTTTTTGTGTCTGCGGGAACGAATTACAGAAACGGATTGTTTACATAAGCTCCTTTGGTAGCCATGACGAGCAAATTCGTCGCCATGAATTTCGGTGTGTACGGCATGTCGTGTTCGAGCCACAGGTCGTGGAAAAAGCAGTCGCCACTTTTGGCAAAGTAGACGTACTGGTCAACAACGCTGGCGTCAGTACGGATCAAAAACTGGAACAGTTCGACGTGGAGCAGTGGAACAAAGTGATGAGCATCAACTTGACAGGCTGCATGCTCGGGATGAAATACGCGGTGCCAGAAATGAAGAAAGCGGGCGGCGGCTCCGTCATTCACATCTCGTCCATCGCTGGCTTGGTTGCCCTGAACTACACGAATGCGTATACGGCGGCAAAAGGAGCGCTTCGCTCGCTTGCCAAAGCGTCTGCTGTCGAGCTTGTCCCAGACAACATCCGCGTCAATTCCGTTCACCCGGGAATTATCGTGACGCCGATGATTCAGGAAGCGCTCGATCACGGGGCTGGACAAATGTTTGAAAGGGGAACGCCGTTGCCGCGATTGGGCAAACCGGAAGATATCGCTTATGGTGTCCTGTATCTCGCTTCTGATGAATCCAGCTTCGTAACAGGTACAGAATTGGTCATTGACGGCGGTTGGACAGCCCGATAACGATAACGAAAAGACAAGGCGTTGGGAGATGCATCCCGGCGTCTTTTTTCTCTACCCATACACGCTTGTTCTCCCGTATAATCCTTTCAAGCAAGAACGGGGAGGGAACAAGATGGAAGAATGGTTGGAATCGCTGCAAAAGGCCGTTCCGCTGCTGCAACAGGCTGTGAGCGTGAACGAAATCAAAAAAGGACATTCCGCAGACAAAAAGTACCGTGTCGATTTGCCAGAAGGGCGTACTGTGGTGCTCCGAGTCGCAAGCGAGCAGCAGGCTGAGCAAAAAGCGCAGGAATTTGCTGTCTTGCAGTCGCTTGCGTCGTATCCGATCCGGGCTTCCAAGCCGCTTGCTTTTGGCGTGCGAAAAGAGCTGGGGATTTGCTACATGCTCGTGAGTTACATCGAGGGCGAGGATGCCAGAGATCGCTTGCCTTTTTACACGGAAAGCGAACAGCAGCAGACAGGCTTTTTGGCGGGGCAGGATTTGGCAGCCATGCATCAGCTTGCGGCTCCAGCGGCGATCCCGCCTTGGATAGACCGATGTGTGCAAAAGCATCGCAGGTACGTCGAGGCGTATCAAACGTTCTCGCCACCGCTTCCGTACGGAGACAAAATTTTGGCTTACATTGAGCGGCACTTGGCCTGTCTGGAAGGACGGCCGAACCAGTTTTTGCATGACGACTTCCATGTCGGCAACCTGATTGTCCGCGATGGCACTTATGCCGGGGTGATCGACTTTAATCGCTACGATTGGGGCGATCCGGTTCACGAGTTTGTGAAGCTGGTTTTTTTCAGCAAAGAAGTGAGCGTTCCGTTTTGCAACGGTCAGTTGGCCGGGTATTGGAATCATCAGGAGATTCCGGACGAATTTTGGACCTTGTTCAACGTCTATACGGCAATGACCGTTTTTTCCTCCATCATCTGGACCAAGCGAGTTGTGCCCGAGCAGCTGCCGGACATGATCGCGCGGGTCAATCTTATCGTCGAAGAGTACGATGCTTTCGAACGGCGCACTCCGCACTGGTATAAACGGATCGAAAAATAAAAAAGAACTATGGCAACTACCATAGTTCTTTGGGAAAAGGGTGCGACAATTACAGACAGTGGCTGTCGATTTCTACAGTAAGCAGCTGGCTAGGAAGCACAGACAAGCCAACTACTTGACCGCCGCCGACAGACGTACGTCCGTAAGTTGTCAGAAGGACATTCTCGGCGTTGCCGTTACGGCCGACAATCAGGCGCACTTCGTAGTGGTTGGTCGCAACAACAGTTGCGTTCAAGGCAATACGAGTGTTGGCTGCAAGGGTTTGTGTTACGTCGAGAAGTGTACCTACTGGATTGGTTTGTGTGACAGCATCGCCCCAGTTCAATACTTGCACACGCACCTCTACAGGTTCGTCGTTGAGGTTGACCAAGTCGATGTGAGCGGTAAGAGCAACGTTCAGGTTGTTTTGCAAAATACCTGTTGTTCTCACCGTCGTTCTGCGATGATGGCCTCCATCTCTGTCGTGTGTGCTTGCAAACTCCATTTCAGACATCCCAGATCACTCCATTCTTCAATCTTAACTGATGGGACAATATACAATATTACGTCTTGTCTCCTTTTGTAACGGCGAACGTAATGGGACGAGTAACCATTTCTGATAGAAAGCGGTGGAAATGTTGAAAGAAGCTTCCATATTCAAGCAATTAGACTATTCGGCGCGTTTCGAATGGGGATATGACGGGGTGGAGGAGCTGGCGGGCCACTCTGATATTCTAGTAATCATCGATGTGCTTTCGTTTACGACCTGCGTCGACATCGTGTGCGGGCGAGGCGGAGTCGTCTATCCGTATCGCACGAGAGACGAGACAGCGGCCGTTTATGCACAAAAGCAAGGCGCCTTGCTCGCGGGCAAACGCGGCGAGCCCCGTCCTGTCTGATGACGCTTCCAGAAGGGAGCAAGATCGTTTTGCCGTCGCCATGCTGTACGACTGCGGCTCGGGCTGGGAGCTTGCCGCGAGGGGATTCACAGAGGATGTCACCCTTGCTGCTCAATGGAACCACAGCCAGACCGTGCCCGTGTTACGCAGCGATCTCGCCTACGAAGCCTTCCGTTGATTCCCGCTTTTCTCTGCTTGTTCCCGCATAAAGACTCCCTGGTTCGGAAACCATTCTCATGAACGAGCGAGAATTTGGACAGGGAGGATGAACATGGAAAAAGACAACCAGGCCACGTCAGGCAAAGCAACGGAAGAGGAGCTGCTTACGAACCGCCAAGGTCATCCGATTACCGACAATCAAAACATGCGAACCGTCGGGAACCGCGGCCCTACTGTTCTGGAAAACTACGATTTTCTGGAAAAAATCACGCATTTTGATCGGGAGAGAATCCCGGAGCGTGTCGTGCACGGGCGCGGTGCCGGAGCGCACGGATACTTCGAAGCGTACGGAACAGTCGGGGGTGAACCGATCGCCAAGTACACCAGAGCGAAGCTGTTTGCGGAACGCGGGAAGCAGACTCCGGTATTCGTGCGCTTTTCCACGGTTATCCACGGTGCGCACTCGCCAGAGACATTGCGCGATCCGCGCGGGTTTGCCGTGAAGTTTTACACGGAAGATGGCAACTGGGACTTGGTCGGAAACAATTTGAAAGTATTTTTTATCCGCGATGCGATGAAGTTCCCTGACCTCGTCCACGCCTTCAAGCCGGACCCGGTGACGAATATTCAGGATGTGGAGCGGATTTTCGACTTTATTTCCAACACGCCGGAAGCGATGCACATGATTACGTTTCTCTTTTCACCGTGGGGCATCCCGGCGAACTACAGGCAAATGCAAGGCTCTGGCGTCAATACATACAAATGGGTCAACCAGGCGGGCGAGGGTGTTTTGGTCAAGTACCATTGGCAGCCACTTTCGCAAGGAATCAAAAACTTGACGCAAAAGGAAGCAGAAGAAATACAGGGGAAAAACTTCAATCACGCGACACAGGACTTGTATGAAGCGATTGAGCAAGGGAACTACCCGGAGTGGGAAATGTGCGTGCAAATCATGAGCGACGACGAGCATCCCGAGCTGGATTTTGACCCGCTCGATCCGACGAAGCTGTGGCCGGAGGATCAGTTCCCGTTTTTGCCTGTGGGAAAAATGGTGCTGAACAAAAATCCGCAAAACTATTTCGCGGAAGTAGAGCAGGCGTCTTTTGGGACGGGCGTGCTCGTCGACGGTCTGGACTTCTCGGATGACAAGCTGCTTCAGGGCAGGACGTTTTCCTACTCGGACACGCAGCGCTATCGGGTAGGGGCAAACTACTTGCAGCTACCGATCAACGCTCCGAAAAAGCACGTTGCGACCAATCAGGAAGGCGGCCAAATGCTCTACCACGTGGACCGCCAACAGCCGCATATCAATTACGAGCCGTCCACGCTCGGCGGGCTGCATGAAGCAAAGCAGGGCGCTCCCGACCATGAGCCGACGGTGTCAGGAAAGATTGTCCGGCAAAAAATTGACCGCACGAACGATTTCAAACAGGCTGGCGAGCGCTATCGGCTGCTGGAAGACTGGGAAAAGGACGATCTGATCGCCAATTTGACCGATGCCTTGTTGTCCTGTGATCGGCGCATTCAGGAAAAGATGCTCGACTACTTTTTCCAGTGTGACGAGGAGTACGGCGCACGCTTGAAGCGAGGCATCGAGCAGGGTGGTCAAAATGCCGACAACGGACACGGCGGGCCGATGGGAGCGACGAATCCGGATGCTGGCGTGCGCCAGGCGGAGGAAGACGGTCATGCTGCGGAGCCGTATTAATTAGCAAGCAAGACGATTCAACCCCCTTTGCTTCGCCACGGAGCCAAAGGGGGTTTTTTTATGGGAAAATGTTCGGGAAGATACCGTTACTTTTTTTGCCAGTAAACGTCTAACCAAGTATTGTCTCCATAAATCCAAATAATGGTGGTGTCATGAGCACGTGTGGAATCGGAATCAACTCAAGGTGCTGGCGTGCAGCGGTTTGACTTTTGTCCTCGTTGCTTCTGGGAGCGTGCAGGCAGAACAAACGGCCACGCCAGCGACTCCGGCGCAAAAACAGGCCAGCGGCAGTGGTGCAGCAGCCGACAAAGCCAGCGAAGTAACGATGCAGGCATGCGGCAACATCGCGCAAAAGACTGCGCAAGCAAAGCCGGCTGCAAGCTCTCCGGCGGTTTTACAAGAAGCGACCGCCTTTTCCGGCATGGAGAGAATTGCGACGGACAACATTTTTGATGGAGCGGGGTATGGCTGGCGTCCTGGCATTTCCTACGCTTTTGACAACCAGGGCAACGTCTGGGGTTGGGGCGTGCAGGGAGAAAAGGACGCAGATTTTCCGCAAAAGCTCGCGGGATTGCAAAATGTCAAACAAATCTCCGGAGACCATGCGCTGACGAAAGACGGTCAGGTCTGGCGGCTGAACGACATGGCACAGCCGGAAAAAGTGGCGGGGTTGGATCACATTCAGTCGATCAGTGAGTTAAATGGAAACGAAGGCGTGCTCGTACTGCTCAAAGACGATGGGACCGTGTGGACGTGGATGCAAGGAGAGAGCAAGCCTGCCCAGTTGGGTGCTTTCGCCAAGGTGACGCATATATACGGTTCGTCTTTTTCCTTGTTTGTGTTGGAGCAAAACGGCAAGCTGTACTACGTCAGCGGCCAGGGGCAGGAGCTGAAAGCCGAGCTTGCACAGTTGGTGAATGTCCCGGGGGCGGTGAAGCAAATCGCGCTTGATTACTCTGATCGTGCGCTGATACAAACCACAACGGGCGAGGTGCACGTGTTTGACCCGGATGAAAACAAGCTGACGCGTGCTCCGCGCGAAGCCGACGGTGCTGTCAACATGGCAGTGGGTGGCGAAGGGATGTACTTGTTCAGCAAAAAAGACGGCACGGTCTGGGGCTGGGGAAACAACACACTCGGCATGCTTGGCGAAAAGCAGCCGAATCTCGTAAACGTACCTGTGCAAATCGCAGGCTTGCGCGATATTGTTGACATTCAGGCAGGCACAGATCACGTGATCGCCCTGCAAAAATCCGGACACGTATATTCATGGGGCAGCAACATGACGGGACAGCTGGGCAGATTGCCGCATCTGCTCACGGAATGGACGGAGATCGGGGAGTTGAAAGACGTCCGGCAAGTGAGCACGGAGATGGGCAAGCCGTTTTTTGTCCGCAAAGATGGCACGCTTTGGGGCATGAACGACAAGCTTGTGCCTTATCAGGTGCAAGGTCCCAAAAATATTCAGGCAATCACCAGCATTTTGAATACAGCGGTAACTGTGGATACAGCGGGGAAAGTCCAGATGTGGACAGATGATTTTGCCACCTGCCAGGAATTGTCCTTGTCTGCCCCTGCGAAAGACGTGGTGGGAGGAGAAAGACGATTGCTGGTGCGTTTAGCGGACGATCGGCTGTACACAGTCGAGTTGCAGCACGAGTTTGTCGAAAAGCACGGCATTTACGAGCCTGCGAACATCAAAATCGGCAAGGCAGAAGCCGTTCAGATCGATCCGGCTGTCATTTCGCAAATCACCAAGCTGTACGCCAACGCGTATACGTTCCTCGCGACAACAAAAACCGGGGAAGTGCTTTATGCGGAGCAAACAGCCAAACAGCCAGCATTTGTCAAAGTGCCCGGTGTAAAAGGAGTGCGTGAATTGGCTCCGCAATATTTTGTCCGCTACACGACGGAAGATGTTTCTGTCTATGCGATGACGGATTCGGGAGCGGTTGCGGAGCTGCAATTCCAAGTCGATCGCGATGGCGACGAGTGGAAAGTGGGGAAGGTTGCAGTGTTGCCAAAGCTTGAAGAAAACATCGCCTTGGCAAGTGGGAGACTGAGAATAACGAAGGATGGCGAGCTGTACGAGCACGACTGGAATGAGCTTGCCAAAAAACGCGTTCCCCGCCCTGTCCGACTGGTAGCTTCTTCGTACGATTACGCGATCGAGGGGCCGGGGTCCCACTATCACGTGCTCGTGACCGAAGATGACAAAATCGTTGTGATCGGCTACAATCCGTACGGCCGAAGCTCGCTTGAACCGCAGCTCGTCCAAACGAAATAAAAAACTCACGCTCCGTGCAAAGGAGCGTGAGTCTGCGCACAGGGGAAAATTATTTGCCTCTGTGCTTTTCTTTTGCTTTCTGGACTTTTTGCTGCCACTTTTGTTCTTGCAGCTCGAGCTTTTGCTTGCGACCTAATACTTTCTTCTCAACCTTGCGCGCTTCCCAGTCCAGCTTGATCGCTTCCTGGGCAAAGGTGGAAGCTCCTTTTTGCCGCAGCTCTTTTGCCACTTGACGAGCCAGCCGCTTCGGGTTGATCTTGGTCGCAACGGCTGCTTTTACTTGTACGGACTGTCTTGTGTCATCCAGTCCGGGCAACAGACGATGCAAGACGAAGTCAAGCACCTCGCCGTCTTTTGGCTCGGAACCAAACAGAAATCTGCATGCTGTCAGCCGCGCATTTTCCACATGCTCGACCACGCCAACCCAAAACTGTCCATCGAAATAAACGGTTAGTTTCACCCAAACCGCCCCCTCTGAAAAATTCAAGAGTGTCGGACATCCCGAGGGGGGAAGGTTACTGACAGAGACACGCGCGCATGTTCTGCGCCCGGACTACCAACCGGAAACTGTGTTTTTACACTCTTGCTGTTTATTATCGTAGATGACGGCGCTGTTGACAATCATCTTCATAAAAAAAGGAAGAGATTGGTTGACAGCAAATTTTTACAAACGTAATATTTACTTGTGAACGACTTTTATGATCGTACAAGAAAAGACAGGTGAGAGCATGAATCCAATTCCTAAAATTTCGGAAGCTGAGTGGGAAGTCATGAAGGTGATATGGCAGGAGCATCCCGCAACGGCTGAACAAATCATTGAACGCTTGCCTGCCGATATCGAATGGACCGAACCGACCGTGCGCACTTTTTTGAATCGGCTGCTGAAAAAGCAGGCCATCGGCTACGAAAAGTCGGGACGCAGCTATTTGTACTATCCGCTCGTTCAAGAAAGCGACTGCAGGCGCGTGGAGAGCGAGTCGTTTCTGAAAAGGGTGTTCAATGGAGCTGTCGGAACGATGATGACCAATTTTTTAAACGACGTTCGCCTGTCGGATGAAGAAATTGAGCAGTTGCAGAACATTCTCAAGGAAAAACGGGCGCAAAGGGACAAGGAAGATCGGCGGTGACAGGAGTGGATCTAGGAATCGTGCCCGTTACTTCCATATATCAAATAGGAGCTGTCCTTGTGGCAGCTACACGCGAGTCATTCGATCAAGGAAAGACGGGCGCGCGGCATAAGCTCAAGCGGACGGCGTGCCCGGGTACCACACGCCGAGCCACTGTTCGGCGCCGTAGTCCTCGAACCGCTCCACCTCGGTGAACCCCAGCTTCGCCGCGACGCGCATCGCAGCCTCGTTGGCTGTCTGGGTGGAGAGCACCACCGGCTCGCCGGGATGCGTGTGGGCGAACCAGTCGAGCGCCGCTGCGCACGCCTCGGTGGCGTACCCGCGGCCCCACGCTTGCGGCAAGAACATGTAGCCAAGCTCGGGCTCTCCGCCCTCTGGACGGATGTGACCCTTACGCTCCGGGGCGCGCCGATCGAGCGTGATCATGCCAATCGTTGTTCCGTTGCGCTCGACCACGAAGAAGCCGAAGCGCTGCCCAGGCACCTCAGGCAGCGCGCGCTCAAGCTCGTCGCGCGGTCGGGAGCCGCCGACATAGGCTCCCACCTCTGGTGAGGCGAACAGGTCGATCAGCGCCGCCCGGTCCCTGGCCTCGGACTGGCGGAGCAGGAGCCGCTCGGTCTTGATCGGGGCAGGTGGCCAAGCGACGGGGTGCACGGTGATCTCATCTGTCATGGTGTAATCTCCCTTCTCTATTATCATTCATGTATTCTTCCTTTTTCACGAAGCTCCTCTTAAACAGAAACCCAGTAAAACGTACCGAAGCTACTCCCGCCCAAAGGCTAGGGATTACAGATAAACGATTCACAATCGAGGATATAGTCTATTTAAAATGAGTAACAGTTATTGGGCTGCCACATTGTAGCTCATTTATTCTTGATACTCTGGGTGATTATGTCGTTTACATCCGAACAAGTAACAACCCGTGCTCATTGAAGTATTAAATTTCAATGAGGGGATATAGCCAGATGAAATTTGTTCAAACATTTGCTCATATTCTTTTTTATCATCAATCAATTGCCTGATGTTTTTTTCTTTATCACTTTCGGTCCAATCTTCGTTACATATATCTTCATAAGCTTCTTTTATTTCCTCAACTTTTTGTTGAATTACTTCATTCAGGATGTCACGAGCGCGGGTTGCATTTTTAGTATTAAGCAATGCATAGACATACCGACTAACCCAGTCTGGTGTTTTCCAATAGTTTTTCCAACCTTTTTCAAACCAATGAACAGAATCCTCAAAGCAACTTAATTCAAGATATAACTCGGCCACTTCGACAGTTCCGACAAATTCATCATCATCTTCAGAAAATGAGTCTAATTTATTCTTCGCTTCTTCATTTCTCCCAAGTTCAATCAAGCATTTAACATGGCTGTACAATGCGTAATCGGATTTTCTTGAACATTGAAGAAAAAAGTCTGAAGCTTCTTCTAACTGACCAAGATGATATTTCGCAACTGCCAAATTATTATAAGCTTCATTCGAGGGGTGAATTAATATGGATTGGCACAATACATCTGAGGCTTGTTTCCACATTTCCTTTTCGATATAAATTTCCGCTAGTATGTTATAGGGGAAATGGGATGAGGGAGATAGTGCAATAGCCTCTTTGATTAATTTCATGGCTGTTTCCTTGTCGCACTCCTCATGTAAATATATCCATGCAAGGTTATTTAATGACTGAACATTACGTGATTCTCTTACTGCTTCATGGAAAAGTCTGAAGGCTTCTTCATATTCATGTCTTTCTAGACATTCGATCGCTTTTTGATTAGTACTCAACGAACATTTTCCCCTTTAATATAGTAGTAATTGAATGTAAAGCAGGTAATTACTACATGCCTACCAGTTACCCAAATTGCTTATTTTATGATTGCGTTCGTTACAGCTCCAATTATACCCTGAATTTGTTTGAATTTAGAAACGAAAACAGCATGCGAATCATACTCCGAAATCGCATGTTGTTTTATTTGTTCATTTCAATTTTCTACTCCCATACGGAACCCGTTAAAAAGAAGTCTGCACGCCATTTTGCTGATTTCTTTTTATTTTTGTCATTTTGTAACAATCTAGTTCCACGAATGGATAAACATGGGAAGAAATCGGGAGGAATTTGTTGAATGGTGTCGAAAAGATAGGCAAGACAATACGGCATGAGTCCAGAAATGATATGGTTCAGGCAGCAAAGGAGTTTTGTGGAATGGAGCATTTCTCACACGACGATTTTTCCCGCATCTCTTTAGAGGGGAATCCAGAAGTTTTGGCGCAAATGAACATGATCAATTTGACGCAAAGGGACCTGGAGCTGATCGCAGGGCTGCGTCCTTTGGTCGTGGCACAAATTGAGCACATCACGGCTTCTTTTTATGAAGCGATCCTTCATGTCGATTCGCTCAAAGAAATCATCACCAGCCATACGACAGTGAACCGCCTTCGTCAAACGCTGTCCAACCATCTGATCGAGATGTTCGACGGCTACATTGATGAAGCGTTTATCGAAAAACGGATGCGGATTGCCATGGTTCACCAAAAAATCGGGCTGCCGCCGAAGTGGTATATGGGATCTTTTCAAAATCTGCTTAGTGCCTTGCTGCGAATCGTCGATGACTTGAAAGACACGCATCCCGACTGCCCCGCCCTCGCACAAGCGGTGACGAAGCTGCTCAGCTTTGAACAACAACTCGTGCTGGAAGCGTACGAAAAACAGACGCGCGAGGAAGAACAGCGGGCAAAAGTCATTATTGAATACCAGGCGCTCCATGACGATTTGACCGGATTGCCGAACCGGAGAATGCTGCACCAATCCCTCCAGGAAACAATCGACCAAAGTGCGGAGGCCGACTCCCGTTTTGCTGTTCTCGTGCTGGATATCGACCGCTTCAAAATGATCAATGACTCTCTCGGGCACACCTACGGAGACCGCTTTTTGCAAGAGGTGAGCAACCGGATTCGCAAAAGCACGGCAGGATTCGACGTTGTCATCGCACGGATGGGCGGAGACGAGTTCACCCTGATTTGCAAAAATGTGCAGTCTGATCAGGCGTTTGCCGAGTTGGCCACGCAAGTCGTCAAAGAGATCGAGATTCCGTATCGTCTGCAAAGCAATGATTACTACGTCTCAGCCAGCATCGGGATCGCCGTCTATCCCGATCACGGAACGGGCGTGGAGCAGCTATTGAAAAATGCCGACACCGCCATGTACGAAGTGAAGAAAAACGGCAAAAACGGCTTTCAGTTTTTCTCGAATGAACTGGACAACCAGTTGCTCTTGCGGATCGAGCTGGAAAGCGATTTGCGCAAAGCCGTCAAGCAAAATGAATTTATTTTGTACTACCAGCCGCAAGTACGTGCGTCGAGCAATGAAATTATCGGGGTAGAGGCGTTGGTTCGCTGGAATCACCCGACGAAGGGCATGCTGTCGCCAGGCATCTTCATTCCAGTGGCAGAAGAAACCGGACTGATTTACGATATCGGGACATGGACGCTCAGAGAGGCATGCAAGCAAATGAAAAAGTGGCATTCCGCAGGAGGCCCGCTGATTCCCGTATCGGTCAATTTGTCCTCGCGCCAGTTCCATCAAGCGAATCTGGTGGAATACATCCGCGATATTTTGCAGGAAACCGGGCTGGAAGCGAAGTATTTGGAGCTGGAAATTACCGAGAGCATGATGATGGACGCGGATTTGTCCACGGAAATTCTCAACAAGCTGAACGACTTTGGCGTCAAGATCAGTCTGGACGACTTTGGAACGGGATACAGCTCCCTCAGCTATTTGAAATTGCTGCCGATTCACAAACTCAAGATCGATCGCTCGTTCATTACCGACATCACGCAAAATACGAGCGACCAGGCGATTGTCGCCACCATTATCTCGATGGCGAAGCATTTGAATATGGACGTCATCGCGGAAGGAATCGAAACCAAGGGCCAACTGGATTTTCTCACGGAAAATGCTTGCAAGGAAATCCAAGGCTATTACTTCAGCCGACCATTGCCGGCAACCGAAGTCGAGGAGACTTTCTTCGTCCCTTACAGACAAACGCTTTTGTAAAGACGACTTTCCACAGGATGCATGGAATGGAATCATCTTGCAATTCCTGATACAATAAACTTGAGTCCCTTCGGGGGCTATTTTTCTAAGGAGGTATTTTCCATGAGGGAGAACCAAGCGTTCATCAAACTCGTCTATGAAAAACAACTGGGGGGTGACATTTATTATGAACCCTAGTATTTTGCAAGGTACGAGAAAACATTTGATCAACCAGCTTGTTTTTTTCGATGAGCAATATTCGCTCTTTTTTGACCATTATGTGCGCGATTATGGAAAAGAAAAACAAACGGTAGACGAAATGATCCAGCGCTACAAGCAGACGCTGGAACAGCTGCTCGCCAAAGACGACAGCGAGCTGTTCACGTCGCTGAAAGCTGTTACTTTGCTCGGCAGCAGTGTGAAAGTTTTATTTGAAGAGGATGACTTTGAGGAATCATTCACTGTGGTCTATCCCACAGATATTGATCCGGATAACAACAGAATCTCATTCTTGTCGCCCATTGGCAGGCAGCTGCTCATGGCTGCTCCGCGGGATTCCGTTGTTCTGGAGAGCCCGGTCGGCAAGCAGCAGGTGCATGTGCGGGAGATAAGCTTTACATATATGAGTGATTTTTCAGCACAGTAGACGGCGTGAAAACAGCTTGAAAAGTGAAGAGGAAAGGCGCTAACGTCTCGGTTAGTGTCTTTTCTTTTCCAATGAGGGAAGATCATTTTCGATGATGAGGGAGGAAAGGGATCAGATGACAACAGAAGCAAACAAAGAGGGCGTGCAAATTCCATGGCAACGCTTGACCACGCCTTACGGGAGAGGAACAGAGCTGCCTGCCTTGATCGAGCAGGGCGCTTACGGCGAAATCGGCCAGCTCATTGAGCATCAGGGTACGCTATGGCAAGTTACGCCATGGGTTTTGTCTGTTTTGTTGCAGCAGTTGAAAACAAAGCAGCCAAGCGAGGTAAGCTTGAACGAAATCGTGCTGTACAAAGCGGTGGTGGAGGCGCTGGAAGGGCATCCACTCGCGGATGCTGTCCATGTTCCGGATATGACGATGCTTTTGGACGAGGCGTATTTATGGCCGGAGGATGAAGAGGAGGACGAGGAAGCCTGGGAAGAAGAGCCGGCGGGATATGCCGAGTTGCCGTTTTCCAGCTACTATTACTACAGCTATCTGCTTTTGCAAGAAGCAGTGCCGACCTTCGAGAGAGTCGCGCAAGAAAACGAGGAAATCGTTGATCCTGTTTCCCGGCTGATCGAGATGATCTCTCAACTGAAATAAGGAGGGTAAAGCGATGGCGTTTCGAGCGGCGTGCCCTGCTTGCAACTGCGCTGGAGAGTATGATTTGCTGCATAGCTTGAAGCAGACAGAGCTTGGCTGGCAGCTTTTTTGCGAGCTGTGCGGGGAAAGCGTGATACACTTTTCCACAGAAGAAAAAGAGCAGATTTTCAAGGCGATGCAGTTGACAAAGGAGTATGTGCCGGATGTAATCAATGCCTATGGTGAGTTGAATGTGAAGGAGCTATCTTCCCGCGTGGCGTTTGGCGCGATTGCCAAAAAAGAGACAGAGGATAAAGCTTGATCCTCTGTCTACTCCGTCGGGCAATCTTCGTAATTGAACTGCCACTCGATCCCGAATTTGTCGACGACACTTCCGTAGCATTTGCTCCAAAACGTTTCTTGCAGCTCCATGCGGACGGTGCCGCCTTCTTTTAGCTTGGCGAAGTAGCCTTTCAGCTCGTCGAGATTTTTGCTGATGATCGCCAGGCTGATGTTTGTCCCAGCGACATACGGCATTCCTGGAAAGACGTCGGAAAACATCACCCGGCTGCCAGCGAGGACGAGGTGCGTATGCATGACGCGGTTTTTCGCCTCTTCCGGCATCTGGAAGTTCGGATCGGGCGGCGTATCGCCAAAGGTCATGATTTGCGGGGGTTCCGTGCCGAAAACTTGCGCGTAAAACAGGACAGCTTCCCGGCAGTTTCCATTGAAGTTAAGGTAAGCGTGTATCGGCATAATTCATATCCTCTCTACATAATTTTTCCAACCATCTTTTAGGATGGGGTCGTTTGCTGGCAAATATACGTGGAGGACGCACAGGAGGAACAGATATCATGATTGTTATACCTATCGTTGTCCTGCTGTTTTTTCTGTTTTGGTGGTTGTACCCGCTTGTGCAGCCGAGTTTGGTGTCGTTTTGGGTGCCGAGACAACATCGCGTCAAAACGGTTCGGTCGGTGGCGAAATGACCAAGCGGCTCGTGCAATTCGCCGAGCAGCAACTGTTCCGCCCGTAGCTTCCTTCCAACATCACATACGGAAAAAGGCGATCTCGCAAGCTGGCACACTGGCTGAGGGGATCGCTTTTTCTGTTTGGGCAACAGGTGAAGGGGAAGGCGAAGGCAGCGGGCAATCATTGATAATGAGAACCATTTTCATATATAATGAAGCCAAATACAGCCATCTAGCGGCGTATCGCAAACAGGTTGAAGGAGTGAGCAGCTGCGATGCGGGTCAGTGAATCATTTGTGCTTTGGAACCATGCTTCTCTGAAAATATTGGACGTTCGTTACTTGGCTTTGTTTCGGGAAGAGGCAAGCCGTGCCTGGCAGCTTCCGGCCAGCAGCTTTTTATTTGCGACCAAAGGGAGAGCCGAGATTTGGCTCGATGGACAGAAGCATCCGGCCCAGCGCTTTTACATGCTCCACGGCGGAAAAGGCGCCAGGCTGCAGATTTGTCCGCTGGAGGACGTTTTCGAATATTATGTGATCTACTACAAAGCGCTGCTCCCTTTGCCGATGAACCAGGAGCTGATCGCCATGCTGGAGCGGCAGAGGCCGTTTGATGCTGCGTACGGCTTTCTCCCGGAAAAAGCGGTGTGTCTGTTGCAAAACATTCAGCTGATGCACGAAGAATGGGAGAAACGGAACGGACTGGAGCATTTTCATGTGCGGGCGCTTTTTTATCAAGTGGTCTACGAGCTTTTGCGGCAGATGCACAACCCATCGTTGTCGCGTAAGCCGAATGATTTGGCTGCTCAGGCGCTCGGATATATCCAGGAAAACTATGCGCAACCGCTCTCGCTCGAAGTGCTCGCCGAGCTGTTGGACAGCAGTCCGCGCCATTTGTCGAGACTGTTCAAGCAGCGGACGGGCAGCAGTCCGATCGAGTACATGATTTCGCTGCGGATGGAAAAAGCGAAGGAGCTGCTCAGGCGCACAGAAGCCAGTTTGCAGGACATTGCCGAAGAGATCGGCTATCCGGATCGGTACTATTTTGCGAAAATGTTCAAACGGTACACGGGAGCATCGCCGATCCGGTATCGCACGGAACAGGCAAGGCGCGATGAGACATCGAAAATGGCGCGATATGACATTGAGGCAGGTAGAAGCCGCGTTTATAGTGATAATGGTTATCATCATCGTCACGATAAAGGGGGAACATTCATACCTATGCGCTACAGCAACAAATCTTCTTTGGCAACCATCCTGTTTTTGTGCTTGACTCTGATCCTCGGCGCTTGCTCTGCACCGACTACTACAAGCACGGCCAATCCGGGTGCGGAACAGCCGCAGGTGAACTCAGCAGCGTCAGCTTCGACCTCGAACCAGCCAAGCGCAAAGCCGGCAACAAAAATCGTCTCTACGGCCAAAGGTGACGTGGAGATTCCAGTCAATCCCCAGCGCGTGGTCGTCTTTTACTTGCTTGGAGACGTGCTCGCGTTGAACGTAAAGCCAGTCGGCATCTCTGACGTCCAGAAAGGAGCCGCTTTTGAAAAAGAACTGGAGGGTGTCCAGACGCTCGGAACTTGGTTCGAGCCCAACCCGGAGGCGGTTTTGGCGCTTGATCCCGATCTGATCATTGCTCCTTCTGAGAAAATTTACCAAATGATGGAAAAGGTCGCGCCGACTGTGTATATCCCGTTTGACCGCATGACAGTGGAAGAACGTCTGCAAAAGCTCGGCGAAGTGCTGGGCAAGGAGGGCGAATCGAAGAAACTGCTGTCCGACTTCCACGCAAAAGTAGCGGAGAGCAAGAAAAAGTTGGGGGAAGCAGGCATTTTGGACAAGACGGTGAGCATCATGGAGGGCGGAAAAGGCAATATGTCCGTAGTCAGCAGCAAAGACTACGGGCGCGGCTCGCAAATCGTCTACGAATACTTGGGAATGAAAGCCCCGGCTATTGTGCAGGCAAAACTGGACAAGCCATCTGGGGAAGCGACAGCAGAAAGCGTTTCGTTTGAGGTGCTGCCCCAATATGCGGGTGACTTTGTGTTCCGTTCGGCATATGAAGGAATGGTTGACTTGTCCGATAACAAAGTGTGGAACAGCATCCCGGCGATCAAGGAAGGCAGGCTGATCGAGATCGACTTCGGTTTGTCGTACTACAACGATATTTACTCGCTGGACAAGCAGCTTGATTTCATCGTCGACAGTTTGTTGAAAGCGGCGAAAAAATAATCGTTTTGCAAATTCATAGGCTAGTGAAAAGCTGTCGCCAGGCTCTGCCAGACCTTGGGGCAGCTTTTCGCGCATTCGTCAGAGAGAGGCTAGTATGTTGCCACACCGCAAGAGGAGGAGAGAAGATGAAGCGGCTGTACATCGTGAAAAAAGCAGAGAGCTGTTCCTTGAACGAAAACGGACAAGCATTCGTACCAACTTATCCACTGTTTATTTGGGCGGACACTCCGGTACAGCTGCGAGTAGGGGAACAGTGGCAGGAGGTGGCAAAAGGCCAGCTTGCTTTCGTTCACCCGAACGAGCGCATCGAAATGAAACGGGCGAAACAGGCTGTCGACTCGCTGTTTCTCCTCTTTTTTCAAGGATATCGTCTGGAGGAAGAAACGATCGACAAGCTGACGTATCTCGTCGATCACAGCACCTTCCCGGCACATGGCTCTGTTGCGGGCGTTGGCTCGTTGCCGCTCCGGGCTTTCACGATCGTCGAGCAGTTAGTGAAAAGCAACGCGAACGCTTCCGGTAATCCAAGCGATCAGGCAAGTCAGCACGGGCTGCTCGCCGAACTGCTTGACCTGTTTGCCATGGCTGTGTCGACACAAACAGCCAATCCGACAAATCCGATGCACGATGTCCTCGACTTCACGAACCGCTATTACGACCAAAACTTGACCCGTACCCAACTGGCGGAACTGTCAGGCTATGACGCCAGCTATTTCTCGCGTCAGTTTCAAAAGCTGGTCGGGCACAGCTTTTCCGAGCATTTGACGCGGGTCAGGCTCGATCGGGCAAAGCTGCATCTGCTGACAAGCGAGGCGACGCTTCAGGAAATCGCGGAGAAAGTCGGCTACGCAGACGGTTTTTACTTGAGCCGCAAATTCAAGCAAGTGATCGGCACTTCCCCCAGCGCGTATCGGCGGATGCCAAAGCCGCAGCGCATCGTTGCCCTGCAGTTTGCAGGTGACTTGCTCGCGCTCGGAATCAAGCCGATCGCTGCCCGGTTTGCGCCGTGGGAAAGCTCGCCGTTGATTGCAGCGGAGCTGGACGGGGTGCGGAATGTCGAAGAAATACAGAGCGTGGCGGAATGGGAGCAACTATCGCCGGATATGGTGCTTGCACCGGATTATTTGTATTACGTGCCCGATCAATTGGAGCAATTGCGCAGGCTGGAACAGATCGCGCCTGTGCTCGTCCTCCCGTGGGATCGGCTGGATCGCTTGGAAACGGTGCGGCTTTGCGGAAAATTGACAGGCAAAGAGCAGGAAGCAGAGGCGTGGCTGCAACATTATACGGCGCGGGCGGAGGCTTTGGCTGCCAAGCTCGCTGGCGTGATCCAGCCGGAGGAAACGGTGGGGCTGTACGAGCTGTGGGAAGACAACACGATCTGCATCTGGAATCAGACGACCAGGGGAACGTACAACTTGTACAGCAGCTTGAAGCTGACCCCTCCGCCGAAAATTGCCGATGAAGTCTTGCGGCCACAAGCCCACAAGCTGATCCGGGAAGAGCAGCTCGCCGATTATGCCGCGGATCATATGTTTGTGGTCATTCCCCGCGAGCAAGGGGGCGACGATCTTGCTTTGACCGACCATTTCCGGTCGCGAGCATGCTGGCGCGAATTGCTGAAAACGGGACGCCACCGCCTGTACCCTTTGCCATTGGAAGACTTTTGGTGCAATGACGCGCGCGCCTTGGAAAAACAACGCGGGATCATGGTCGACAAGCTGCTGGCAGCAACAGCGCTTGTCCTGGCAAGCAGGTAACCATTGTCCATGACGAAAATGTCACGAATGGAAATAGACAGCAGAGAGGGGGCGAGGTACGATGAAGATGTTTGTGAGAATCATTCTCAACATCATCAGAAAGGAACGAGCATATGCAAAAGCGCAGAAACGATATCGGCTGGGGGATCGTCCTGCTTTGGCTGACCGTGATGTTGCATGGTTGCGGTACGGCAGATTCGGTCCCGAATGCAGGAAAACAAGAGGAGACGCCAGTAGTTAAGCCAGAGACCAGGATTGTGAAAACCGTCCATGGGGATGTCGAAATACCAGCGAATCCGCAGCGAATCGTCACACAAGGGTACTTGGCGCAATTTCTCGCATTTGGCGTCAAACCAGTAGGAGCGCCGTACTGGGAAATCGAAAGTCCGCATGTCAAGGATTTGGCCGCAGGGATTGCGGATATCGGACAGATCGATGGCGGTTCGGTCGAGAAAATTTTGGCGCTGAATCCTGACCTGATTGTGACGGTTGGCGGGGATGAAAAGCTGAACGAGCAATATCGCAAAATCGCGCCGACAATCGTCATCCCTTATGGCACCTACCATGAGGTGCATGAAGAAATGAAAGCGTTCGGCCAGCTGCTCGGCAAGGAGCAGGAAGCAGACAACCGGCTGGCCGCATTTGACGAGGACGTGAAGCAGGCAAAAGCTTCGATCGCGGGATTGGTTCCGGCAGGGACAACCTTTTCGATCATGGGGCCGTTCGACAAGGAGTTTTACATATACGGCGATGGTGTGAACCGGGGCGGCCAGGCGATTTACCAGCAGCTCGGCTTGACACCTCCGGAGAGCGTGCGCACCGATCTGATTCAGAAAAAAGTGGACGCGCAAAGTGTCTCGACCGAGAAAATCGCTGCGTATGCCGGGGATTATATTTTTCTCGACATATCTGGCGGAGCCGAGTTCGATGAAAGCTCGCCTGTCTGGGCCTCGCTCGATGCGGTGAAGAACAATCGCATTTTCAAGCTGAACCCGGATCGCTTCTGGCCGTATGATCCAATCGCGGTGCAGGCGCAGGTGAAAGAAGTGGCAAGCATGCTGCAGGAGAGACTTGGCGAGAAGAAAGCGCAGAAATGATAGATTCGATACGGCGAAGCTTGTTGTGTTCAAAATGAAATGTTTTCCAAATGAAGTGCGTGGGTGATATGATAGATTCGCCCACTTTTTTTATTGCTTGGGGAAGGAGCGGATGAAATGAGCAAAGCTGCGATCGTAGTAGGGCTGATCCTTTCCGCTTTCCTGCTTTCAGCCTGTGCGAACCACTCTCCAACGACGGATTCCGCAAACACAACAAGCGCAATCGCAAGCTGGCCCTATCCTTTTGTGAAAGTCGAAGATCGCTTGTATGTCATCGCCGATGATGAAAACGAAGAGCAATGGATCGACAAAGAAAAGCTTGGAGAACAAATCGGTAGCGTAGAAGCGAAGTACGCTTTTGAAGGAGACGAGCAAACAGCGCAAGCAGCGATTGCCTCCAACTACTTGGAAAAAGGGACAAAGCTGTTTGCCATCAAGGACGTTGACCCAAAAGAACAGATTGCATGGGAAAAGAGCGAGGGTGTGTTTGTTCGGGCAACAGCCGAGATTTCAGGCTCCGAATGAGGGGCAGTTGTAGGTGAGAAGGTTTTTTCGCAGCCAAAGAGCGTTGGAAAGAAATGAAGCACCGATCTCTTTGGGCAAAAGGGGAGCGCAGGTATAGGCGAGGCGATACAAGAAGGAAGGAGGGAGGACATGACTCAACTGCTGGATATGCAAATCATGTTCAACGATGTGTTAAGACGAAAGGTCGCCATCGAACAGTTTGAGCAATGGGTTTATGGGCATCCAGACATTGAAGAGCATTTTGGCTCTCCGTTTTATTTGCAACTCATCAGCCTGGACTATCGGGGAACGTACATCGAACTGGACCTGAAGCAGCTGCTGGAGCCTGTCATCCCGTATCCGGAACTGGAAAATCGCAGGTTGAAAGAAAATTTGCAAATAGTTGCAAGCACGAATGATGATATCGCGACTGCTTTGGACACGATCTATGACGACTATTGTGACGGATACAGCTTTCTCCGCTTTCTGGCTTTGGCGTACGCTCTACTCAGTGGAGCTGAGGGGCAGTTGACGATCAGTTACCGTCAGCGCGCACTGCTCCAGGAAGAAGCAAGACGGATTCAATCGTTCTTTGCGGCAGGGAAAATCAAAATGACAGGACTGTACGAATACGCTGATCTTCGCCACGAAAGCGAGCAGATGGAATTGCGAAATATCGAGTCCATGCTGCGAAAACTGGAGGAAAATAATCGCGACACATGACATCTTCCGCCGTCAAGCCCGCCGCCGATCATCAGGCAGCGGGCTTTCCCTTTCCCTTTCCCTTTTCCATTCATTCACATCGCAGCATTGCTCCCTATCATCTCCGCCTGGTCAAGCGAGCGGGGCCGCCCGAGCAAAAAGCCTTGCCCGACAGGAACCCCAAGAGCTTTTGCCGCCGCCAGATCATCAAGCTCCTGCAGCCCTTCCAGCACCAGTTGCGATTGCCCCAAACAAAAATCAACAAACAGCGAGACAAGCTTTTGCTTGTTCGGATGATGGGCAAGCTGGCTGCCGAAATAGCGGTCGAGCTTGACCACGTCCGGCTCGTATTCGACGATTTTGCGCAAAGATGCTGCACCCGAGCCTACGTCATCCAGTGCGATCAAAAAGCCGTACGCGCGCAACTCGCGGATTTTCTGGCCGAGCAGTCGGACATCCCACATCTTGTCCTCCTCGGCCGCTTCATTGATCTCCAGTACAATTCGGCGAGCGATGCCCGGAAACGCAGCGAGAAGCTCGTCCAAAAAAGGTGGAAAGAGCGGATTCAGCAAGGTAGACGGAAAGAGATTGACAAACAAGTACGGCGCATTTCGCCCCGCAGGCATTTCCGCAAAATAAGATGAAACGGCACCGCGCATGGCGGCGGTATCCAATTCGTACAACTGACCAGCTTGACGCGCCGTCTGAAAAAGCTGCTCAGGCGATTGCTTCGATGCGCACCGCAGCAGCGCTTCGTATCCGAAGCATTGTCCGTTCGCAAGCTCCACGAGCGGCTGATAAGCAGCGTAATAGGTGGACGGCTTCATTGACTCAGCCATGAATCGTTTTCCCCTCCTGATCGCGAATCGACATGGCTCCGTGCAAACGTGCGGAGCGATGGAGGAGCCGAGTTTTTCCTCCGAGAAAGATTTTTTCACTTGGAAAAAATGGAATTTAGCTCATTCTACAATACAAATGGCGGTTCGGCAATTATTTTTACCAAAGGAAACATATTTGTATATGTGCAAAACGCGTTGCTTCTTGTAAACTGTCCTTGTCATCAATCCGAACAGGAGGGATTTTCCAATGAGAGCTTTCCTTTTGCCAAAACGGTCGTATGTTTGCGAACTACGGGAACGGCGGTGCCTGGGCGTAAAAACAACGGAAAGCGTTACAGCGTGAGCAACAAGATGGCGATGGCACGCGAACAGACAACCCGGCAAAAGCTGTTGGTGTACATGAAAAAGCAAGGGACCGTCGATGTCCAGCAATTGGCGGAGCACTTGCAAATGACCAAGGTCGCGGTACGCAAGCATTTGGATCTTTTACATAGAGAGCATTACGTAGAGGCAAGCATCATGCGCAGACGGATTGGGCGTCCAGTCTTTGTGTACAAATTGACGCCAGCGTCCGAGCGATTGTTTCCCACGCACTACGACGAATGGGTGACAGAGCTGATGGAAAATGTGGAGGAGCTGTTTGGCGAATCGCATGTGGCGATGCTGTTCGAACGCAGGATGAAGCGCATCCAGCAAAAATATCGCGAGCAGATGGCAGGCCAATCGTTCGAGGAGCGGCTTGACACGTTAGCGAAGCTACAGGATGCAGACGGCTATATGGTCAAGCTGGAGCAAAAGGCGGACGGGGTCTACTCGTTTATCGAAACGAATTGCCCGATCGCGAGAGTAGCCAGCGAGTTTCCCCAAGCGTGCCAGTGCGAATGGAGCTTGTTCGCTTCGCTGTTCAACGACGCGCAAGTCGACCGGACAGAATGCATCGCAGAAGGAGGGACGTGCTGCCGCTACCTTTTGACGAAAAAGCAACAGACTTGAAAGCTCATGCCAAATTAGGCATGAGTTTTTGCGTTGGCAGCGGCAGAAAAGGACAGACGACTATTCCCCAAGCGAAAGCTCGGGCGTATGGATATAGCAAGGCGAAAAAGCGAAAAACGCGAAGCATACTTGCGAGCCAACCAAGAAGGAGAGGAGGTGAAAACATGGCTATGCCCCAACCCAGGCGGACACCTGCGCGAAAAACGCCCTTTTTAAACCATCTAGAGCTGCGGCGCGCTCCAAAAAGCCACCAGCAAAACTTTTTGCGTGTCAAACAATCCATGCCAAAACAGGACATGGCTGTCGACAAATACGAAGCACCGCGGCCCAAGCGCCAGCTTCCAGCGAAAAGCAAAAGTCAAAGCCCCGTCGCAAGTGACGTTTCCCGCCAAGCGCGAAAGGTTGGAAAAGCTTTCGGGAAAAAAACAGCGCCCATCAAGCCGCCGAAAATACGGACGCCGCTGGCAGCTCCCGATCTTCTCGAAGAGTTGCCGCACCTCGATTCATCGAGCTTGCTTGCGAGCGAGCCTTTGCGCATGGCGGACAGCGGCGCAGTCACAGCGCCAGTACGGGGTCAACAGGAAACCGGGACTGCGGCAAACGCAGGCAGCAGCAGCAGCCAGGTTGTTTTCGCGGATGTAGCGTACACCGAGCAGGGAGAAAATGCGTATGTGCAAGTTTCGATTCTGGAGGAAGTGTGGGAAGTGAACTGGGTGCACCCGATCCATGCCCACTGGCAGCAGGAATGGCTGGAAATCCATCCGAAAATCTCGCTGGATGTGCAGGAGACTCGCCATGAGAGCAATGGGCGGGTGGTCTGGGTGCGCGGAGATTTTGAGCTGACCGTCGTTGGCACGACAAGCGAAGCGGGAAAAGTCGCCCATGAGACGCTGCGCCTGCCTTTTACATCAACGGTTTTGCGCCCGCCGGTTGCCTCGGAAAAGCAGGGAGCGGGAGCATTTCCCGACAACAGCCCGCTTGCCAGCACGGAAAGCTGGATCGAAACAGGCGATTGGAAGGCGAGCCTCATGTCCGAGCCATTCATGAAAAAAGGAGCCGGCACAAGCGAGTACAACGGGGTGGCGATCGTCAGCGGGCGAATCTGGTGGTTCCGCAAACAACTGATTCCGCTCAGGTACGTAGGCCAAGACTGACGTGACGGCTTTTCTTCGCCATGGTCAGCAGGCCAGATCGGCAAGCGCAGGGAGCCAGTCCGCTTTTCCCTTTGCTGGCAGCAGCAAGTGCACGGCTTGTCTTTCGTACATAGGGAGTATCGCTGAGCAAATAGTTGCCTAGTTAACCAAAACTCCCAAGCAATCCGATCACAAGCCGGCTCCAAAAGGCAAAAAATGGGTATATCACGCTCGGCAACAGCCAAGTCGTTTGCCAAGGCCAGGCCATATGATGAAGAGAAAGACAATGCTCTGATAAAGGAGGCGATCAATCAAATGGGAAAACACGACGATTCAAAAGACTGCAAGTTCCGGGTTGAATACCATTGCGACGACAAACACGACAAGCATGACAAACACGATCACAAAGACAAACATGAATGCAAAGACAAGCACAAGCATGAGCATAAACACGAACATAAGCACAAACACGAGCACAAGCATGAGTACAAATGCGACCACGACCACAAGGACAAAGACAAGCATGACAAGGATCATTGCCACAGCAAGCCTGGCCATTCCTGCGGCGTGGACAATGTACGCGTATTTGGCTCCAGCACAGAAGCGACTACTTTTCCGAAAACGATCAAAGTGCCTGTCACCCTGGCAGAACTCTCGGTCGTAGTTTGTGTCGAAGCAGATATTCAATTGGAAAAACCTGCGCTGGAAATCATCCGGGCGTGGAAAAGCGTCATTCTTGAGCAATGCGAGCTGGTTCCGACATTCAATCCGTACGCGGCCAAACTGTTCGGAAGCGGCTTCATCCGCAAAAACCTTGAGTATGCCACAGCAGACCACGTTTCGGGCAGTGCCGTATGCGGGGATATTCGCCACATCAGCGCGCTGATTCCGTTCGACTTTTGCGTAGGAATTACGTTCCCTACATCTGGCCCATCCTTGCAGCTCATCCCCGATTTCACCTCTTCCGGCGAGCTGGGCAACAAGACAGGCACAGCAGCACAGTTGAACATGGGGCTATTTGGCAACCGCCAATTTTACAACGAAAAACCGTACTGTGAGCTGGTCTTTTCCGAGTTCACCGAGCTGGACATCGGGCAAGATTTGCGTAAAGTCAAATGCAACGAGCATGCTTTTTCACACGTACGCGAAAAAATTGTTCTCAATCTTGGGCTGAAAGTTTTGCAAGATCAGCAAGTTCCCTTGCCTGTGATCAATCCGCCAAAACCGCCGCACTACCCTTGCAAATAACCGCCAGCCAAGAAACGTAAAGACACTGACGCATCCGTTGGTGTCTTTGGTTTGTACAGAACAAAAATCCGCTTTTGTCTTCTCCGGCTCCCGATTTGACTGTCGCGCCACGCTCCGGGTATGAGAAAGTATGTTTGGCTCGCGGAGGCGGCACTTCGCTGCTTGTCGCGAGTAAAAACAGTTCGTCCAGGGAGTGGAGAGACAGATGAAGCTCGTACATGTTATGGCAACGCTCACGTGCCTGTTCTTGCTGGCTGGTTGCGCCAGTCCGGAGGCAGGCGGCCAAGGGGCTGCGGGGAATGCCGCCCGAAAAGAAATCGTGAATCCCGGGGGCGAGAAGGTTAGCATCCCGTTGCAGCCGAAACGCATTGCCGATTTGTCCGGGTCGACGGAGGAGCTGCTTTTGCTGGGGATGGAGCCTGTCGCGACGGGCAATATCGACTATGGCAACCGCGCCGAATTTTCTCCGACGATCAAAGAGCGGCTGGCTAAAGAGACAGTCAACCTCGGTTGGTACGCCGAACCGATCAGCCTGGAAGCCGTCATGGCCGTTGAGCCAGACTTGATTTTATTGGGGCCGCTGTTCAACGAAAATTTGTACGAGCAGCTATCCAAAATGGCTCCGACGATCAAAATTCCCCACCCGTACTACGAGTGGCGCAAGCGGTTGGACTTTTTGGCAGACACGTTTGAACAGCAGCCGAAAAAGGAACAGTGGCTGAGCGAATATGCGAAAAAAACAGCGGAATGGAAGCAAAAGCTCGGCCCGATTCTCAAAGACGAAACATTTGTCGTGGTCGAAACGTATCCGCAAAACTTGGTCATTTATTCGTCAACGGGGGCAGCCGAGCTGATCTACAGCGACTTGGGACTCAAGCGAGCGGAGGGCATCCCTGCGCCGGAGCATTGGGGCGGAATCGAAATCAGTCTGGAAGCGCTGTCTGCCCTCCATCCACAGCATTTGTTACTGATGGAAAACAGCGAAAACAAACTGAGCGACAGCAAGGTGTGGAAAAGTTTGGAAGCGGTGCAAAAAGGCAATGTGTACAAAATCAGCAACGTAGACAATTACAACTATTCCTACACAGCCATCGGCCGGATGCAATTGTTGGACAAGCTGGGCAACCAGATCGTGCAGGTGCACGGACAGAAGCAGTAGCAGTAGCCACAAAGCAGGCGGGACTAACAGCCATGGCGTGTACCATGTTCCAATCCGTACCGTTTTTTGCTCCGGCATGAAATCATTTCGCGAAAAAATCCGTTTTACAGCATTATCTCTCCGTCATTAGGTAGTGGCTACCGTGCCTTTTTCCATAAGATTAGGGGCAGGGAGTGACGAAAGGAGTAGAGTAAAAACATGGGACGAGTACGAATTAGTGTCTTTTTCAGCGTCTTCGTCGCAATGGTTGGCTTGATGATCATCGCCCCTGTCATGCCTCCATTGATTCGTGAATTGGGATTGAGCGAAACCCATTCCGGTTTGATTATTTCACTTGGTTCCGTAGCCATGGCGATCATGGCGCCCGTCTGGGGGAAATGGAGCGACACAAAAGGCAGAAAGCCCGTCATTTTAATAGGCTTTCTGGGAATGTTCGTCGCCTATGTGTTGTTTACGCTCACGATGTACGCAGGGCTTGCGAAGCTGATCAGCGGAGGTCTGCTCGTGTTCCTGCTGATCTTGGCCCGGGCGATGGTCGGCATGTTCATTCCTGCCGTTCCGTCTTCGGCGCAAGCGTACATGGCTGATGTGACGGAGGAAAAGGACAGGTCGTCCGGGATGGCGCTGATCGGTGCTGCCAATGGAATGGGGCTTGTCCTCGGGCCAGCGATCGCGGGAGTTTTTGCCCTGATCGGTCTGATTTGGCCGCTGTACATCGGGGCGCTGCTGCCGATGATCGCGTTTATCGTGGTGCTTCTCTTGATTCCGCCGCACAAGCCGGTTGTTGCGACAACCAAGCCGCCCAAGCTGAATCCTTTGCAAAAAGGACTGCGTCTGTACTTGTTCGCAGGGATGGCTACCATGCTGAGCATTGTCACCTTGCAAGTCGTCGGCGGGTTTTATTTCCAGGATCAGCTGCTTTTGACCACAACAGATACGGCGCGGATGCTTTCCATGGGCATGATGCTGAGCGGAGTCGCGATGATCATTACCCAAGGGGTGCAGATGAAAAATCCGAAATGGCAGCCGCGCTCGCTGATTCTCGTCGGTTCCTTGCTGGTGCTTGGCGGTGTAGCGCTGTTCCTGCTGTTCATTCATGCTGTCGGCTTTTACATCGCGTTCTTCTTATTTGGTGTAGGTACGGGCTTGATGATGCCAGGCTTTATGGCAGGCGCTTCGCTTAGCGTTTTGCGCGAGCAGCAGGGCGGAGTAGCCGGATTGGTGGGAGCCGTGCAAGGCATATCGGCTGTAATTGCGCCGATCTTGAGCACAAGTCTGTACCAGGTAGAGCGGCATTTGCCTTTTGGTGTCGTTGCCATTGTCGTGCTTTTGATGGCGATCACGCTGTTCGCTTCCAAAGGCGCACCTGTGTCAGCCAATGTGCTGGCGACGAAGCATTCGGAATAAGCAGTGGACCACCGAAGGACCTGTCTTCTGACCATCTGTGGGGGGCGGGTCCTTCTTTTTTACCATGCAATGATAATGATTCTCGTCAACCATCTGCGACAGGAAAGGAGAGTCGGGTATAAAAATGAAAGCAGAAATGTCCGGGCTCTTGCAAATCGCCAAAGAGAAAAAAGGGCTGCTGACCGCGGCCAGCTTGCTTTCGACGGTTTCCAGTCTCCTGCAAATCGCTCCCTTTGTAGCCGTGTACAAAATCGTGGAAGAACTGCTCTTGCACGCACAAAGTCCTGCGGGAATCGACAGGGAGCTGATCACGTATTGGGGCGTCGCCGCTTTGGTAGCGCTGGTTGCCGCCTTACTCACCTTGTACGTCGGGCTGATGTGCTCCCATGTGGCTGCCTTCCAAATTTTGTACCAGTTGCGGGTACGGCTGGCCGAGCACGTGGCGAAAGTCCCGATGGGCTACCATACGAAAACGGCCACGGGCGAGTTAAAAAAAGTGATCGAGGTCAGTGTCGAAAAAATCGAGAAATTCATTGCCCACCAGTTGCCTGACATGGTGACAGCCATTTTGATCCCGCTTTTGATGATCGGGTATTTGTTTTGGCTCAATGGGTTGCTTGCTCTCGTGCTGCTCGTCCCGGTTGTCTTCGGTCTATGGGTGCAGGCGCGCATTTTTACAAGTAAACTCGGCCGAAACGCTTTTCGCGATTATCAGTTTGCCGTGGAAGAAATGAACGCGACAGGCGTGGAATACGTGCGCGGCATGCCCGCTGTCAAAATTTTCGGGATCAAGGCGGATGAATTTTTGACTTTCCAGCGTGCGGTGAGCAGCTATCGCGACATTGCGCTGCGGATCACGGCGCTGTGCAAGAAGCCGTACAGCCTGTTTTACGTGCTGGTCAGCTCCTTGTTTACGTTTATTGTCCCGATCGGCATTTTGCTTGCGAGCGGTCAGCCGGGGAATCAGGCGTTTGCCATTACGTTTACGCTGTTTTTGATTATCACGCCGAGCTTGTCCGTGCCTTTGCTGCGGCTGATTTACGTCGGGGGCGGGCTGCGGGAAATTATCGAAGGCAACAAGCGGATTGCAGCGGTGTTTGCCGAGCCGATCGTAGCGGAGCCAACTGCTCCTCGCGTCCCTGTTGCTTACGACATCGCCTTCGACCGCGTCTCCTTCGCCTATGAAAACAAGGAGAGCAAAGACTACAAGCCCATTTTGCAAAACGTCGACTTCTTCGCCAAAGCGGGCGAAATGACGGCGCTGGTCGGGCCTTCCGGCGGGGGGAAATCGACGATCGCCAACTTGCTCTTGCGCTTTTGGGACGTCCAGGAGGGCACGATTAGCATTGGCGGTGTCCCGATCCAGGAGATGGGCACGGAAAAACTGATGGACACCGTGTCGTTTGTGTTTCAGGATGTGCACCTGTTTTACGACACGATCGAAGCGAACATCCGGATGGGGAACACGTCCGCATCCAGGGAGGCGGTCATTGCTGCGGCGAAAACAGCTTGCTGCCATGAGTTTATCGAAAAGCTGCCGCTCGGCTACGAAACAAAGATCGGCGAAGGGGGAACGTATTTGTCCGGCGGCGAAGCCCAGCGTCTCGCGATTGCCCGCGCGCTGTTGAAAAACGCCCCGATTTTGGTTCTCGATGAGGCAACCGCCTACGCCGATGCGGAAAACGAGAAAAAGATCCAGCAAGGCTTGATTGAGTTGGTGAAAGGCAAAACCGTGATCATGATTGCCCATCGGCTGTCGACGATTCACGCAGCGGAGCAAATTTTGGTCGTGAACAAAGGCGAGATTGTCGAGCGCGGGACACACGACGAGCTGCGCCAGCAAAACGGCCTGTACGAAAAAATGTGGCAAGCGCATGTCAGCGCCGCTACGTGGAAGCTCGGCGCGAACCATACGGACGCACACAAACCCGAGATGAGAGGGGAGGCCCCAGCGAATGCTTCCGTACTTTACTAACATTTCCGGCGGCAACGTGCGGAGCTTGTGGCCCGCTGCTTTTGCTGCCTTGCTGGACGGGATTGCCAAAGTCATTCCTGCCGCTTTGCTCGTCGACATTTTCCAGACGATTTACCTTTCCTTTGCCCAACCGGAGTCAGGGCTTGATACTGCCCGCTTGTGGACCGTCTGCGTCATTTTGTTTGTCTGGCTGATCGTGTCGTACGTCACCTATGCCCATCTGTACGAAAAATCGTACACGGCAGCCTATCGTTTGGCGGCCACCGGGCGGATGAAGCTCGCCGAACATTTGCGTCATTTGTCGTTAGGCTTTTTTGGCAAACGCGATCCCGGCGACGTGACGAACCTGCTGCTCAGTGATTACGCGCAGGTCGAACATACGATTTCCCACAACGTTCCGCAGCTAATCAGCGCAGTCATGCTGCCTGTGCTCGCTTTGCTCGGACTTGCCTTTTTGGACTGGAAAATGGCGCTTGCCATGTTTGTCGCGCTTCCGTTCGGTGCGCTGCTGTTGTGGCTGACCGATTCGTTGCAGGCCCGGCTCAGCGAGAGTCACGTCCGCGCGAAAAATGAAGCGGCCAGCAGGCTCCAGGAATATTTGACGGGTATCCGCGAAATTAAAGCGCACAATGCTGGCGGAAAGCGCTTTGAGCGCCTGCGGCTTGCTTTTGATCGGCTCATGCGGGCTTCTATCCGGCTGGAAGGGCTGGTCGGGCCGCTGATCATGGGCGCGCTTTTGCTGACGCGCTCCGGGATGACGATCATGATTTTGGTCGGCAGTTATTTGCTTGTGGGCGGCACCTTGTCGCTATCGGTCTTTCTGCTGTTTCTGTTGATCGGGACACGCGTGTTCGAGCCGCTGACCGTCGTGTTGATGAGCTACGGAGAAATGCGTTACTCGGCTTACAGCGCACAGCGGATCATGGATGTGCAGACAGAGCAGCGACAGCCGGGAACGGCGCTCATTCAGCCGCACGGACCCATCGTCTTTGAGCGGGTGACGTTCGGCTACGACGAGAACAACCCTGTTTTGCAGGAGCTGTCCTTTACGATCCAGCCGAATACGATTACCGCGCTGGTCGGGCCGTCCGGAAGCGGAAAAAGTACGGTGACCCGGCTGATCGCCCGCTTTTGGGACGTCCAGCAAGGAACGATCACCATCGGCGGCATGCCTGTGCATAAGGCTGACCCCGAATTTTTGCTCAAGCAGATGTCAATGGTTTTCCAGGACGTATACTTGTTCCAGGACACGATTGGCAACAACATTCGCATCGGCAAAATGGATGCGACCCAGGCAGAGATTGAAGAGGCGGCCAGGCGCGCCTGCTGCCATGAATTTATTTCCCAATTGCCGCAAGGATACGCTACACCTGTTGGCGAAGGTGGTTCTACTCTGTCTGGCGGCGAAAAGCAGCGCATATCGATTGCCCGCGCGTTGCTGAAAGACGCTCCGATCGTCCTGCTTGACGAAGCGACAGCCTCGCTTGATCCCGAGAACGAAACGGCTGTCCAGCAAGCGATCAACGAGCTGGTCAAAAGCAAAACGGTCATTTTGATTGCCCATCGCCTGAAAACCATTCAACATGCGGACAAAATCATCGTGCTGGATCAAGGACGTCTTGCCGAGGAAGGAACCCACAGCGAATTGGTGGAAAAATCCGGTCTGTACGCCCGTTTGTGGGGGTTGCAGCAAGAGGTCGACGGTTGGCGCGTGAAGTAAGAAGGATCATCCCGTCCGAGCGGCGGGGTTATTGTCGTTGGATCACAGATGAGAGAAACAACACAGAGGTGAACGACCCCATGAGTCAAGCGGCACACTGGTACGCAATCGAGAATCGCAAGGACAAGCATTGTGCGCTCGCAACCGATTTGAATGCGCTCTATCAAAATGGTTCGTTTCAGCAAACGTTATCGTTGCCCGATCAGATCGGCAAAGGGTACTGGCAGAAAACCAGCCTGAACACGATGCTGGAAATAATGGTTTGCGACATCGTTTTACACGAGGAATTGAGCATGAGCAGCACGGAACAGGACGACTGGATGAAAATATGCTTTTGCCTGGGAGAAGGGATGCAATGGTTGTCAACGGACACACATCGGGACTATGGAATCGCTTCGGGTGAAGTGACCGCCTTCGGGAGAGCGATGACGAGCAGCACGTGCCAATTCGATCCCGCGCGCAGGTTTCACAGCCTGACGCTAAAGCTGGACGTAAACAAACTGATGCAGGCGTGGCCCATCGCTTCGCTTGAACAGCAATGGGCACGCTTGACGGCACATGACAGTCTGTACGACAACAAAAAAATGACGCCTTTGGTGAGGCGCATCCTCCACGAAATGTTGAATTGTCCCTATCAAGCCGCAGTCAGACGCATGTATTTGGAAGGAAAGGTGCTGGAGCTGTTGGCCGTGTACATCGATGAGATTTTGCGGGAAAAAGACACGCTGCCTCGTGAAGTCACCTTGTCCAAGACGGACTTGACCAGTTTGTGGCAAGCCAAACAAATCGTCGATGCCAATCTGCTGTCGCCTCCCAGTCTTGCCGAGCTGTCCCGGCAAATTTGCCTCAATGAATACAAGTTGAAAAAAGGCTTTAAACAGCTGTTCGGCTTGCCTGTGCATGCTTATGTGATCGATCAGCGGCTGGAGCAGTCGAGACGCTTGCTGGAGGAGGGCAGCGTCAATGTCACGTATGCCGCCAGCATGGCAGGGTTCAACAACCTGGGACAATTTGCTGAGAAGTTCCGGAAAAAATACGGGGTGAATCCGTCTGCTTACTTGAAGAGCAGGGGATTTCGGACTGTTTAATTACGAACTATAATTTGTTATGGCGGTAATAATATTCGCCTATTTTCTTTATGATCGGCTCGAAGTGAAAAAAATCACGGGGGTAATACTTTTCGCCGTCCATGATCATGAGGTTAAAGGCGAACATTAAGAAAATAGCCAAGGCATTCTTTTCCCGACTAGGCATTTGGGCGGATTTTCATGTCATTCTCTGGAAAAGTGGCTGAAATCTACTATAATGAGAGAAAACCGGGGAAGAGAATGTATGTTCTGATAGGCTGTACGCTCCCCCTTGGAAGATATGGGAGGCTGAAACGATTGTGATCCATTCTACATTGGAACCAACAGTGAATAAGATGGAGCAAGCCATTGACAAATGGTTCGCCTACATCGAGGAAAAAGACGCCGATGAGATTGTCCGCCGCACGACTTTGCAAGTGGGCATTCATGACTCTGCCATGCTCGAATACAAAAATGATCGGGCCAGCGTTGTCCTGATGGAGCTGGATGATTGGGAGCTTGATTTTGACGACACGCCAGGAGACTTTCGGCGCTTAGGATCGAAGCAGGCGGATTTGTCAGAGACAGACGTGCGGGAACAGGTCGTCCCGCATCTTGCCGCCTATATAAAAGAAAAGCTGGAAACTCTCTCGTCCCAAGCGCTGATTAACTACCAGTTTTCGTTTTGGGGCAAGTTTCAGACAGACACAGGGGAAGTAAAGCTGCCGATTGTCGAGCTGTTCAACGCGGAAAAACAGCAACGCCTGCTGGCGGAGATTTCCGCTTATCGCACGCAACTGTTTTCGGCTTCAACTGGCCCGACCAAACCGCTGGAGACGTTTTTCCTTTCGCGTCATCTGCTGAACCGTTCGCTGTTTCCCGAGACGGATTGCCACGAAGCCATCCGGGTGTTTGATCGCATTTTGGAAGTAAACAAAAGCAAAAAAGAACAGCTTGGCGAACATCAGCACAAGATCGTCAATGCCTTGACAGACTGGGTGGAAGGCTCGTTTTTGCCGCTTTATTTTGATGTCGTGGCCAAAACGTGGCAGGAAAAGACTTATCAACGAAAGAGCGGCTTCGATCCTGCGCACATCGACGAAGGGGCTATGGAGTTGTTCCTGTATGCCGCCGTCGCTGTGATCAAGTATGAACCGTCCTATAGCAGACAAAAAGGAATTGCCTGGCTGGAGCGGGCTGTTGAACTCGGCAGCAAGCGCGCTTCGCAGTTCATGAAGGAAGGCAGCGGCACGCTCTCCCGCGAGCTGACCGTTCTGCGTGACGAACAGGTCGAGTGCCTGGCAAATGACGTCTTTGCCACCGTGACGATCTCGATCAAGCAGGAGCGCGAAGAGAGCTATGCGCAGGCCCTTGCATTTCTTTGCGCGTTGTTGCAGAGCGGTTTTCCGAAAAGCTATCAAATCAAGCTCAAATCCGGCGTCAAGCAGTTTTTGCCGATCAAAGGATTGGCGAAGTCGGGAACCCATCGCTTTTTTGCCAACGCGCTGGCTTATCCGAACTTGCACCCGTTGCTTGCCGATTACGCCCGCGTTGCCATGGTCACTTATGAGTGGTATACGGATGCCGATGATGAGAGAAATGCACTGCCTGGCACATATGCCGTCTTCGGGCTGGGATTGGCGGACGCTGAGTATTTTGCTTTGGTGGAGGAGTATTTGGACACGATCGATCTGGAGCATCAGTCCGTGCAGGATTATTTTACGGCTGCCTTCGTCGAGAAGCACGGCGTCCATCCAGAGTCGCTCCCGACATTGGTCGCGTGCTTGGTGCACGGCACCGACGCAACGAAAGTGAAGATCAAGTCAGAGCTGGAAGAAGAGCCTAATTTGAGCTTGTTGCTCGATTTGCTGCAAACACAAGAGCCGCTTGAAGTCGAGCATGTCATTTACATCGTCTGGGGTGGTTTGGACAAGCTTGCAAAGATCGCTGCCAAAGCAAAAGGGGAGAAAGCAGAACGGCTGTCGGCCTTGCTGAATTTGGCGAAAGACCAGTCTGGAAAATGATGGTTGTATAAGAGGGGACACTCTGTCTGAGTGGTCGCTGTATGGTTTTTGGGAGCGGGTGGTTGATTTGATTCGCACGTAAATTCATAAGGCACGCGCTTGATTCATGTTCCAATCATTTCAAACTGGTGTGATTCAGGCACCAGTTTTTTTGTACAGGAAATGTCATACGTCGACGGTGGAAGCAATTCGTACACTGGGCGCAGTGGCTGTGGAGGTCCTCATTCGTTCCGCACGATATGGCAACGAGGCGGAAGCGTTCGTCATGCTGCACCCTAGGAGCGGGCTTTTGCTATGACGGCTGCTGCTCTCGGCGTGCGGATCGGCATTGGACGCGTAGTCATAACCAACCTATAGCCATGCATACATATTGGTGAGAATGTAGGCATGGGAGGTAGAGGAATGGACGACAAGAACGCTCGCGATCAGACGCACAATCAAAGGTGGCAAGGCGGTCCGCAACCGTCGCGCTACTCGCAGACGGTTGGGAAGCGTGGACCGATTCTAGAACAAGACACCATGCTGCACGAAAAAAATGAAACGTTTATCCATGAGACCATATTAGAGCGCCCGTTGCATGTGAAGGGGTTCGGAGCCTTTGGCTATTTCGAGACGTTTCACTCGATGGCGGCTTACACGAAGCTTTGTTTCCTGCAGCATCCGGGCCAGCAAGTACCCGTTGCTGTCCGATTCTCGCTGGCGGCCAGCAACAGGGGGACGCCGGACACTTCGCGCAATGTGCGCGGCTTCTCGACTAAATTTTATACCGAGCAAGGTATCTTCGACTTAATATGCAACCATCTTCCCGTGTTTACGGTGCGGGACCCCATGCGGTTTGTAGAGACGGTCAGCGCCTTCAATCCGTCGCCCGTCAACAACTTGATGGACCCTAATCGGTTCTGGAGCTTCTACGCAGAAAATCCGGAGGCGACGCATTTCGTGCTGCAACTGTACTCCGACCTGGGAACAGTCAAGAGCTTCCGTCACATTCCGGGTTACAGCGTGAGTACTTATGTTTGGAAGAATGAGCAGGATGTCCGCAATTATGTGAAATACAACTGGGTTCCGCTGGCTGGCGTGCAGTATATCGATAGTCAGGAGGCGGCGCGGCTCGCCTGCGAGAACCCGGATTATGCGGGCAAGGATCTCTATGACACGATTGCTCAAGGAAAAACAGTGGAATACGGGCTGTATGTACAGCTCATGAATCCGCAGGACGAAGCTACGCTGCCGTTCGATCCACTGGACGATACGAAGGTGTGGGATGTGCGGCAGTACCCACTGCTGCCAGTCGGCAAGATGGTGCTGGACACCAATCCCGACAATTATAAAGAACAGGTGGAGAAGCTGGCCTTTTCTCCGTCCAATATGCTGGACGGCGCCGAGTTTTCATTGGATAGAGTGCTTCAAGGCCGCGCCAATATTTATACGGATTCACAGCGTTATCGGTTGGGACCGAATTTCCGCAGCATCCCGATCAACCATCAGGCGGACTGGAAGCCATCTGACGAGGTAACAAGCGGCACCGGCAACTATGTGGCAGGGCGGCTTGAGCGCACTGCACCTCCAAAAGGGGATGACTTCACGCAGCCGGGGCAATTTTACAACTCGTTGTCGCCTGTGCTTCAGGAGCACTTAGTCCACAACATTGCCTCCGATCTTGGAGCTGCCGTGCCGGAGTTGCAGCGGATTGTGCTAGGCTATCTAACCCAGGCGAGCCCGGAACTGGGGGAACGCGTTGCCAGGCAGATCGGGAGCAACGGGAAGAGATAGCAACGACAGAGAATCCGAGACGTCCCGGAATAAGACGCTGAGTTTCCCGACATTCGGAAAAAATGCCAAGAGCGAAGAAACGAACACCCGTCAGCGGCTTTTGACGGAAATCACGCCATAACCGTAAGTAGATGGTTACTTCAAGCACCTTAATCATGCTAAGACGAACTAGCCGCAGGCGCAGTATGCCTGTGGCTGTTATTTTTTTATGTGAATGATAATCGTTTTCATTTATAATGACGAGAGTTGGAACGGAAACAAAAAGATGGAGGGATTGCATGGACGTGAAGGGCGTCATCGAACATATCATGCTCTGGAATCATGCGTCCATCAAAGTGTTGGATGTGCGTCACCAGCTATTGGGAAGAGAAATCGGCTCGCGCTCGTACAAGCTGCCGGCCAGTACGTTTTTGTTTGCTGCGCAAGGAAAGGCGCAGATTTGTCTGGATGGCAGCGAGTACGCGATCAAGCCATACGATATCGCCCATAGTGGAAAAGGGACGCTTCTGGACATTTTTTTGGCAGAGGACGTATTTGAATACTACTTGATTTTTTATCGGGCCGCGATCCCGTTGACCAGTCGGCAGCAAATCGTCAACTTGCTGCGAAAAAGCGACCCGTTTCAGCTGCCTTACAGCTTTCAGCCGTGCCAGCCGATTGAGCTGCTTGCACTCGTCAAGCAAATGGACGAACAGTGGCAACGCACGGGCGAGCTGGAGCGCTTCCAGACGAAGGCACTCTTTTACCAGTTTGTAAGCGCCGTGCATCGTCAACTGCTCGATTCGAAAGGGGCACGGCTGGAAACCGATCCCGCCGCCCAGGCGAAGCAGTACATTCAGAACCATTACGCCGAACCGATCACGCTGGAGGCGCTCGCGGAAATGCTGCGCTACAGCGTCCCACATTTATCGGCCTTGTTCAAGAAAAAGACAGGCTACAGCCTGATCGACTACCTGATTCGCGTACGAATGGAAAAGGCGGCAAGCCTGCTGGTGGAAACAGATCGGCAGTTGCGCGAGATCGCCGAGAGTGTCGGCTACCGCGACCCGTATTATTTCGGGCGCTTGTTTAAAAAAGTATACGGAATATCGCCCGCGCGTTTTCGGGCGACAAAAGCACAGACGCCGCAAACAGCAGATCGTCCGGCAACCATCATCGGATCGTCCATTGCCGCTCTCGATTTTCGCCGTTATATTGATAGCGAGAATCATTATCCATACAAGAAAGAGGGACGCAAAACCATGTACAGACCTGCCAAACCATCTGCTGCGGCAACCGTCATGCTCTGCCTGACCCTGATGCTTGCCGCGTGCTCCGGCAATGCGGGAGCGCCAAGTCAGGCGGCGAACGGGAACCAGACGGAAACAAGCGCTGCATCAGACGCCAATCGCTCGACGCAAACGAGCTCTGCGCCAGCGGATGCGAGTTCGCAAACCCAAGTCATTTCCACCGTCAAAGGGGATGTCGTCGTTCCAGCCGCACCAAGGCGCATCGTCGCCGATCAATATTTGGGCACACTGATTACACTCGGTGTCACACCGATCGGAGCGCCCGGCTTGCATCGCCAAAACCCGTATATTACCGAGGCGCTGAAAAATGTCGAGGACATCGGGGATGTCAACGGCTCCTTGGAAAAAGTGATCGACTTGCAGCCTGACTTGATCGTCACGGAATCATCCGACGACCAGGGCCGCTATGATCAGTTGTCCAAAATCGCCCCGACGATCTCCATTCCGTATGGACAGTTGAAAAATATTCAAGAGGAATTGACTTTCTTCGGCAAGCTGCTCGGCAAGGAACAGGAAGCAAAAGACTGGCTGGCGGATTACGAGAAGCGCATCGCCGCCGCGAAAGAACGCGTGCACAAAGTCATTCCCGAAGGCAAGTCGTTCTCGATTATTGAGCTGACCGACAAGCAGATGTTCGTCTATGGCGACAACTTTGGCCGGGGCGGACAGGCTGTCTATCAGGCGCTGGGCTTGAAGCCGCCAGCTGCGATCGCCAAAACGCTGCAGGAGAAGCAGTGGCTGGAGCTGTCCAGCGAGCTTTTGTCCCAATACGCCGGAGACTATATCATCTTGACTTCGAACAGTCACACGCTGGAAGACTTGAAAAAAGATCCGCTCTGGTCGTCGCTCGACGCTGTGAAAAACAACCATGTGTACGTCTGGAAGGAAGAACGTTCCTGGTACTACGACCCGATTGCGGTGTTGTCGCAGACGGAAGAGATTGCCGATTGGTTGACGAAGCAGTAATCCGTTTGACCATTTTGGAAAAAGCGAAAGCCCGCGCAAAGTTCCTTGTCAACTCTGCATGGGCCTTTTTTGCTTTATTTTCTTCCTGCAAAGCCTGCAGGAGGTGACTTTACCTGTGGCTCTGGCTTGGAGGAACGTGACTTGGTTTTAAATAAGGTAGGGTCGATATCGAACATGCTGATGGCAAGCTGATCTTTCCCGTGTACTTGAGCAATGATTTTTTCGTGTCCACTAAAAGGCGCCTGGGCAGATGAGCCGCCGTATTCACCTGTATTGGCAAGAATGACAGGCTGGAACATATGATAATTCAAGGCGGAAACCATGTTGTCAAACGTCCCGATGTCTTTGTTCAGGGCCGAGATGACAAACATGTCGGAAATATCACGAAGGTCAGCCGTCAGTGCTATGTCGGTTGCATCGTAACAAATAGCTCCCGCCACGCGTATAGATTGATTGCCTTTTTGAAACTCGACATAGGCTTGGTAAGGTCTGTGGCTTTGGATATTCATTTTGCGTTCCAGCTTCGTCATATGCTGCTTGCCTTGCCACACGGCAACAAGTGGATTTTCGTCTGAATTGAGAATCCAAATCGCTTGATTCACCGTGGCTTGATCGGATGCTCTTTTTTGAAAACCTAATCCCGCAAAAATGCTTGCTTTCGTTTTGTGGGAGAGTCTCAGCAAGTAGTCGATGTCGTCGGGATGGACAGACAGCTCAGGAAAGACGATCAGATCAGCAACATAAGCGGACTCCTTGCCTGATCTTTTTATAGCAGCGTGCCAAGTTGCCAGATGCTTCTCAACCATGTGGCAAAGGTCCGCAATATGAGCACGGTGTTTCTCGCGGAAGTCCGAAGACCAGTGCATCGGATCTTTGGCGTTAAAATCGTCCATGTATGGCAGCAAGGATTGGACGATGGCGACACGGAACAGGCGGTCGTCCTGACGCTTTTGCAGTTTGACAGGCAATACGTATCCTGGCGTGTTGGACAATTTGCCAAATACTTTCTGCTGCTCTTGCATACGGTTCTGAATGATTTTCAGCCATTTTTTGCGGTCGGACTGTGCAGCAGAAATCCCGTGAACAAACCTTTCGCGATAATCGATACCCGGCCATTGCAAAAGCAGGAACAACAGCTCGCTCATCCAAGGGGACAAGGGCAACGGCTCCGGGAAGAGGCTGCTCGCCAGGCTGGACATGCCAAAGCGGCGTGAAAACCAGGTGGAGCGCAATCCTCTGTACCCAGCCGAAACGGAATGGTCTTGTCGCATCAGAAACGAGTTCGTCGTGTAGTCGTATTCGCCAGTCAGGCAAGCTCGTAAAATACAACCGAGATTGTACATCCACCGACATTCTGCTTTTACCCAGTGCGGGGTTGGCAAAGAGTATGAGCTTTTTGTATTGGTTACCGTGATGGCAAACGGCTTTTTATAAGGATTTTGCCAAGCTTCTTTGTCCGTCATCGTTATTTGCAAATCTTCGATGGACAGGCCGTTTTCGCTGTTCAAGCGGGTAAATGCATCTTCTTTGCCCGAGCCAGGTTTCAGCAACTCCAACATCAAATGCAGCAAAGCATTTTCTTGCTGAAAAGGATTATCTGCGCTCGTAATGAGACTGGCGAGACTGACAGGCGTATTCGTTGCAGTTGCAGAAGACCAGTCTGCTTGTTTCTTGAGCGAGTTGCGATAGATGATGGAGGATAGCTCAGGCACCTGCTGGACGATCTCTGTTTCGATGGTCAGGCTTGAGAGAATCCTCTGAAGCAGATCAGGGCGATTCGCGCAAAGGAATTTTAACGACCGAATTTTTTGCATAGGCTGCCTCTTCCATTTCTGATAGGCTTCCGCAAACCACGAACTGAACCTGTCAGGATTTGGATGAAGCTGTTGGACGATCAAGGCCATCGTTAGCATATCCTTACGATTTTTACTGGTGATCGCACTATAAAGAAGCGCACGATGTAAAAGTGTGTAAGGCTGCAACTCGCTGCTTTCATCATTTAAAACGTAAGCTTGGCCAACCGAAGCAAGATAGAGAGCAGCTTGTTGTTTCACATACCAGGACATTATGTCCTGAGCGTCTAGTATCTTCCTTGCAAAAACGGCGAGATGTTCGCGAAAAGCAAGCAAATCCGCATGTTCAGGATCATGCTTTTTCGAGTGGTGACCAATCCAGACAGAACACGCGCACAGGATATCCGCCGAAACGTATTCCATCACGAGTTTTTGGTGGCTGAGCTCTGTATCATTGCTAACGTTCATATAAAGCTTTTGCTCAAGAGCTTCCGTTACGACTTTCAACAGTTTTGCGCTAGGAAAGAGATCGAGTCCAAACTTCAGCAGGGAGCTTAACGATGGATTTTTCGACCAAACGGCAATTAATTTCCTGGCGTACAGTTCAAAATCGTGGTCGATATGACTGTTTACGGTAGGGTTCTGATCGCTGGAACCGATCATGCTTTTTTGCAGCCTTAACGCGTCTACAAGTCGTTTCGCTGCAAACCGCTTCAATGTGTCGGATTTTACGTCCGCATTCTTGACGGCGATTTTTGACAGGGCAAGATTGTTTACATGTTCGACAGCCGAATCGCCAAGTTGCTCAGACAATTGGATGAGACCGTCTAAACCCCCGACAATTTGTCGCAAAGCTTCGATATCCGGGGTGCCGCTTAACGTTCCTTGCAGGATTTGCATGCGGCCAGAGAGGTCACTCTGATTGGAAATTTCTTCATAGCTTTGGATGCTGACTTTATCGGGGTGAATCTCCAAGGAATCTGGTTCAGCCCCCATTTGGCTCAAATGCGAATTGAGCTTGGCTTGAATATGCTCTGTCACCATTTGTTTCAGTTGCTCGATTTCAACGGTGTCAGCAGCTTCTACTACCAAACGGATATCGTCGACATAGCGGCAGTAATCGCGAATGATAAACGGTTCGGAAAAGTCTGATGAGGCAACTTTTTGATGAATGCTTTTTCCTACTTCTTGATCAAATCGCAGCAGGTAGATATTCGAAAAAAAACCGCCCGCAACAAGACCTTGTGGAATACCATCAGGGAGCGTGTCTTTGTTGAGCACTTGTTTTGCCATGGCTTGGTCGGAGTCGTTCCATTCCCAATCGAAAACAGTTCGGGCCATTTCCCAAAAATCAGGATCAGCTTGAAGCGAATCGTCTAGCGTGAACCTTTCCACGTATTCGTTGTAAAGCTCTTCTGCTTCGTCAATTAATGCGGCTCTGTCAATACTGTCGTAGAAGCTCTTCAGGTCGAGTGAAAAGACGTAATGCTTTGTGCCCCGACGATTCAGATGCGTGTACAGTTGGCAAAAGTGCTTCGGACGTTCCAGGAACTTTTGGTAGTCATCGTAGTACATTCGATAGCATTTCGAGTTGCCCCACGGGAATGTAGCGATGGATTCTCCGTCTTCATTTTTGTCCCAGTGGCAATACAGACGGTTTCCGTAGTTAAAAACTTGTTTTCGCTGAGCTTCATGATAATCCGGAATGTCTGTCGGGCCTTGCAGTGTTTCGATGGCATTGGCCAAGCACAGCATGATCGCCGTTGCGATGGTTTGGTCCTGGATTTTGATGTGGGCGAGCGGTCTCAAATAGGTTTTGTCGCTTTCAAGCTTCTCTTTAACAGGGTGCCAGCCGTTAGAAGTAAACTCCCAGGTGCAGGTTTTGGGAGCGGGAACCAGTCTGAGTTTTGCGGGACGGTATTCTTCGCTTTCCAAAGATTGAGACCACTCATTCAAGCGATTTTCCAGGTCGAGCGTGGAAAGATCGAGTTCCAATACATTTGCATACCAATTATGCCTGCGGATGTAATTGTGTGACTTTTTCCATGCCTGAGCCAAGATGACTGTATCCGTTACGTATTGTTTCTGAGGGGACAAAACCCCGTATTTTTTGTCGATAATAGACATGTTTCCTCCTACTGCTATGCCCGATCGGGACAGTTCCCAGATGCTGGTCGCACATCGGTGCCAGTTTTGTTGTTTCCGAAAAATAGTGACTGATAGCCATAATAGTAGCACACATGGCACACTGGACTAAATCCCATGCATGCTTTTCCCCGTCACTTTGGTAAAATGAACAAAACACGACAAGACAAAAGGAGCCGAGGGAAACGATGACCCAAGCCCATACTGAGGCAGGATGGAATTTCGACAACAGCTATGCTTCCTTGCCTGACACCTTTTTCACCAAGCAAAATCCTACCCCTGTGCGCTCGCCGCAGCTCGTTATTTTCAATCGCCCGCTGGCAGCCGCACTTGGCTTGCAAGCCGATGCACTGGATGGGCAAGCGGGGGCGGAAGTGTTTGCCGGAAACCGGATTCCCGCAGGGGCAAAGCCGCTCGCGCAGGCGTACGCGGGGCACCAATTCGGCCACTTTACGATGCTCGGAGACGGGCGCGCTATCTTGATCGGGGAGCAAGTGACCCCTGAGGGCGAGCGGTTTGATCTGCAATGGAAAGGTCCCGGACGCACACCGTATTCCCGGCGCGGCGACGGACGGGCCGCACTCGGGCCGATGCTTCGCGAATATATCATCAGCGAGGCCATGTACGGCCTTGGCATCCCGACGACCCGCAGTTTGGCGGTGGTGACGACGGGTGAAGTTGTCATTCGCGAAGACGATCTGCCCGGCGCGGTACTCACGCGGGTCGCTTCCAGCCATATTCGCGTCGGGACGTTCCAGTACGCCGCCAAGTGGGGCAGCGCCGAGGAGTTGCAGGCGCTTGCCGACTATACGATACATAGACATTATCGCGAAGCCGCCCAAGCGGAAAACCGTTATCTCGCCTTTCTGGCCGAAGTGATCCGCCGTCAAGCCGAGCTGATCGCCAAATGGCAGCTCGTCGGGTTTATTCACGGAGTCATGAACACGGACAACATGTCGATTTGCGGAGAAACGATCGATTACGGGCCGTGCGCTTTCATGGATACGTTCGATCCGGCGACGGTGTTTTCCTCGATTGATCAGCAGGGGCGCTACGCTTACGGAAACCAGCCGCAAATCGGCGTGTGGAATTTGGCGCGATTTGCGGAAACGTTGTTGCCGCTCTTGCATGACAATCAGGCCCAGGCGATTCAAATGGCGGAGAAAGCCCTTTCCCAGTTTGCCGAGCAATATTACGGCACATGGCTGGCCGGGATGAGGGGCAAGCTGGGGATGTTTGGCGAAGAAGCCGACGATGTTTCGCTGATGGAAGAACTGCTTAGCTTGATGCAAAAGCATCGGGCGGACTATACCAACACGTTTCTCGCCCTGACTTTTGATCGCTTGAACGGTTCCGAGCTGTTTGCCACCCCCGAGTTTGCCGCGTGGCAGGAGAAGTGGCAAGCGAGACTGGCGCGTCAGTCTCAATCTGCGGATGACGTTTTGCAGTTGATGAAACAGAGCAATCCTGCCGTGATTCCGCGCAACCACCGTGTGGAGGCGGCGCTGGAAGCGGCTGTGCAAGACGGCGACTACAGCGTGCTTCGGCAGCTGCTTGCCGCGCTTGCCAATCCTTATGCGCACTCCGCGGAGCAGGCGGAGTACGCGTCGCTGCCGCCGGAAGCGTGCGGGCCTTATCGGACGTACTGCGGCACGTAATACGTGATCGACTTGACAATTGCGCGATCCATTCCAAGCTAAGCTTGGTAAAGAAACCTTTGCTGTTTAGGGACTGACCCCCGTCCGTAGGACAGGGATCAAAACACCTTAGCTATTTAAGCAGCCAGTTGCCGAAATTGAATCGGTGACTGGTTGTTTAGTTTCGTTTGAATGCGAATTGAGTTATAGTAATGA